>WNEY01000271.1_pt1 | contig 37595 bp, 39 predicted proteins | sample 5400531 | NCBI WGS metagenome assembly WNEY01 (sample SAMN13153338, study PRJNA577476) | soil metagenome | isolation source: 200 cm saprolite under Douglas fir tree site 1 | place: USA:California | collected 2015-04-18 | reverse complement strand
GCGATGCGCTGGATCAAGAACTACACCGAGCTGAACTTCCGCAGCCTCGGCGCCTACAGCCGCGCCGAGCTCGACCGGATCGCCGCCGCGCCCGACGCGCTCTGAGATACATGGGGGGCCTCGACGGGCCCGCCGTCTGGCTTGGGGGACCTCGACGGGTCCCCCAAGCCCCCTGACCCCTGACGCTCGGAGACGCCCCGGCGCAGCCGGGGCGCCCCTCGAAATCCCCTCACGTTCTGGGGTCTCGACGGGCCCCCAAGCCCCCGAGGCGGCTCGGAGCGCCCCAGGGAACCCGTGACGCTCCTCGATTTCCCGGCGGTGTCAGCGCGGCCCGGTCTTGTCGTCCGCCAGCGCTTCCCGGATCGCCGCCTCCGGCACGCGAATCTCGACGCCGGCCCGCTCTTCCTGCAGGAGCATCGCGACCCGCGAGTCACGCTCGGCCCAGCCGCGATTGAGCGCCTCGGTCATCTCCTCGAGCGTGATGTTGGCGAGGCGCATCGGCACCTTGTGCTCGCGGCCGAGAGCGGTCGCCAGCGTGACGTCCTTGTGGGCCAGCCGCAGCGCGAACGACGGCGGCTCGAACTTGGCCGGCAGGAACTGATCGGCCAGGCCGTCGAATGTCCGGCGCCGGCCGCCCGCGCCCTGGCGCACCGCTTTCCACAGCGCGATGGGCTCGACGCCCGCCTTGACGCCCATCGTGAAGACCTCGGCCAGCGCCGTCTGGATGATATAGCCGGCGCAATTGTGGACGAGCTTCGCCACTGAGCCCGCGCCGATGGGGCCGACGTAGTAGGGCTGATCGCCGATCGCGTCGAGCACCGGTCGGTAGCGCTTGAAGACGTCCTCGTCTCCGCCGACCCAGAGCGCGAGGCGTCGCGACTCGGCGCCCCGAGGGCCGCCGCTCACGGGCGCGTCGAGCATGTGGATTCCGCGGCGCTTGAACACCTCGTGAATCCGCCGCACGAGCGCCGGGGAGTTCGTCGAGAGATCGAAGTAGACCTTGCCGTCCGCGAGCCCCGCGTGGAGACCTTGCTCGCCGAGCGCTACCGCCTCCACTTCCGCGGGGCCCGGGAGCGACGTGAACACGACCTCGGTCGCCTCGGCGACGGCACGCGGCGTGTCGGCCCAGGACGCCCCGCCCTGCAGGTGGGGCGCCGCCGCCTCGCGTCGCACGTCGTTAACGACGAGCTGGTGACCCGCCTTCATCAGGTTGGACGCCATGTGGCGTCCCATGGTGCCGAGTCCGATGAAGCCGATCTTCATGGCTTCCTCGCGTCGAAGACCCGCCGCGCGATCTGGCCGGCGGTCATCGCCGAGGGCCAGCCCGCGTAGAAGGCCAGATGCGTGATCAGCTCGCCGATCTCCTCGCGCGTGACGCCGTTGGCCAGCGCGCGCTCGAGATGTCCGGGAAGCTGGTCGGTTCGGTACATCGCGGTCAGCGCCGCGACCGTGATCAGGCTGCGGTCGCGCTTGGAGAGGCCGGGGCGCTCCCAGACGTCGCCGAAGAGCACCTTCTCGCTCAGGTCGATGAGCTTGGGCGCGACTTGTCGGACCACGTCACGAGCGGTGGATACGGAGGGCTGTGTGCTCAAGGTCTGCTCCTTTCGAGGTGAGGAGTGGGACTGCGAGCCTACGAGTGAGTCTCGTGCGGACTTTACGCGCTTCCGGCGTTTGACGCCAGTCACGGGCGCTGCTAGCATCCCGACCACAAATCCGGTCGCCCAGGGAGGTCAGGTATGCACAGACCCCTCTATCGGCTTGCCTCGCCCGGCGGGGCCATCGTGCTGACTGCCGCCCTCGTGCTGCTTTCACCGCTCGCCGGCTACGCGCAGGACGGGCGCGCGGCGCTCGAGAACGTCGCCAAGGCGATGGGTGCGGCGAGCGTCAAGTCGATCCAGTACTCGGGCAGCGGCGTGAACTTCCAGGTCGGCCAGAACTTCAGCCCGGACACGCCGTGGCCGCGGTTCATCGTCAAGAGCTACACGCGGGCCGTGAACTACGAGAACGCCTCCATTCGCGACGAGCTCGTGCGGACGCAGGGCGAAAACCCACCGCGCGGCGGCGGTGGACAGCCCGTCGCGGGTGAGCAGCGCCAGATCTTCGTCGCGAGCGGCGACTTTGCCTGGAACGTGATGGGCGAAGCGACCAACCCGACGCCGGTCGCACTGGTCGATCGGCAGCTCCAGCTGTGGACCACGCCACACGGGGTCGTCAAGGCCGCGATGGCGAACAACGCGACCGTCCAGGGTCGGACGATCTCGTTCACCGCTCCCGGGCGCTTCAAGGTACAGGCGACGATCGATACCCAGAACCTGGTGGAGAAGATCGTCGCCGTGGCCCCGAACGCCGTGCTCGGCGACGTGACGGTCGAGATCCGCTATTCGGACTACAAGGACTTCGCCGGAGTGAAGTTCCCGACGAAGATCCGGCAGACGATCGGCGCGTATCCGGCCCTCGACCTGACGGTCAGCGACGTCCAGCCCAACGTCGCCGTGGACATTCCCGTGCCCGACCCGATTCGTGAGACGCCCGCGCCTTACGCCCGGGTGACGAGCCAAATGGCGGCCGACGGGGTCTGGTACATCACCGGGGGCACCCATCACAGCGTGCTGATCGAGATGAAGGATCACGTAATCCTCGTGGAGAGCCCGCTCAACGACGATCGCGCCGTGGCCGTGCTGGCCGAAGTCAAGAATCTCGTTCCGAGCAAGCGGATCAAATACGTGATCGCGACGCATCACCACTTCGATCACGCTGGCGGGCTCCGGGCGATCGCGGCGGAGGGCATCACCGTCATCGCCCAAGACGTGAACAAACCCTTCCTCGAGAAGGCGCTCGCCGCACCGGCCACGGTCCGCCCCGACCGTCTCGCGAAGTCGGGAAAGAAGGGCACGGTCGAGGGCATGCGTGACAAGCGAGTGCTCACCGACGGGACCCGGACGGTAGAGATCCACAACGTCGCCGGCAACAACCACCATGCCGGCGTGATCATGGTGTATCTCCAGAAGGAGAAGGTCCTCGTGGAGGCCGACGTGTATAACCCGCCGGCACCGAATGCGCCGACGCCGGCGACCTTGAACTCGAACTGGGTGAACCTGTCGGACAACATCAAGCGCCTCAGCCTGACCGTGGACCAGATCCTGCCGCTGCACGGGCGGATCGTGCCGCTGGCCGAGCTGCACAAGGGAATAGGCCGCTGACGCAAAGCGATCGAAGATCCTCGGCCCTTCGTCGGCGCTCGCGCCTCCGGGAGGCCGAGGATTCGTGAAGGGCGGGAGGAGGTGCCTGATCATTGGAACGGTCACAATCAGGCATGGGCGAGGTTCGGGTCGCGGTCAAGCTGACGAACGCGGTGGACGAGGCCCTGGTCCGACGGGGCATGATGACGCCCGAACAGGTTAGGACCTACGAGGCGGATGCGCTCGTCGACACCGGCGCAGTTCGCATGGTCGTCCCGCCCGAAGTCGCCATTCGTCTCGGTCTCGGCGTTCGAGGCCAGCGAATGGCCGAGTCCGCCGATAGACGAACGGAGACCGTCAGCGTGACAGAGCCTCTCGTCGTCGAGATCGACGGGAGAGACACTCTCGAGGAAGCCCTGATACTCGGTGACGAGGTCCTGATTGGGCAGACGGTGCTCGAGAAGCTCGACCTGTTCGTCGACTCTCGGCGGCGACGGCTTGTTCCCAATCCGGCGCACCCGGATCAGCCGATCACGAAGGTCAAGTTCGCTGCGACACGGGCCGTGAAGCGAGTGACCACTCTCCTCGCCTAGGCAAGAGTGGGGTTTCCTGATCACCCTGGCCTTCGGCGCAGCCATCTGGCTCCTGATCGTGTTGGTTCCGCGCTGGGTCGAACGCTCGCCACGTTGAGCGCGGAAGCTTTGCCGCGTCGAACCACGGCATGCAGCCGACGGCCTGCGGCGTCGGCTGATACCGGGCGGGGGACGGCGCAGAGATGAGTCAAAAGGTGCAGATCGAGCTCCTGTCCCGTTACTCAGATTCTGAGTCGCTCGTCATCGAGGATCAGGCCGAACAACGGGCGCTTTGGAATCTCCTCTGCGTTCTGGAGAGGCAGTTGGTCGAGCCTCTCTAGAGGGCCCGAGTACGTCGAGTTGCTGCGACGAGCACCGGAGCGGCTGCGTGACAAATGAGCCATCGCAGCGCGCTTGAGCAGTCCGCTGGCTCGCATGCGCTCGCGGCGGCTGCTCCGCGCGCCGTTCGACCAGGATCCGGCGCGAAACCGATCTCGACAGGCGTTCCACTTCGAGGACATTGACGCGGGGCCGGCGTGTGAAGCACGCTAGGTAGTCGATGAGCCCAGTCGGACGTTCCGGAGTGACGCTACGGACGCTGCATCAGGACCTAGGAGCAGTCAAGGTCCTGCTCACGACGGGTCTACGGGCGTTCCCGCAGAACTGGCCCGGCGAAGTACTGCGGACGCTCCGCGAGAACAATCGGCTCAGCGAAGCGCGGTTTGCGCAGCCCGACGTCGCGCTACGAGAGCAAGCGATCGAGACCCATACGATCCTGCGTGCGGTTGCGGATGGGCAGCGCCAGATCGTCGATAGCCAGCGCGATCTGGCGGAGAGTCAACGCCTGCTGGTCGAGGGGCAGCACCAGCTGGTCGAGGAGCAGCGTCAGCTGTCGGTGGACATGCGCGCTCTCATCGCGCGGATCGACGCGCTCATCCGCGGCCGGGGCAACGGCGCGCCAACCGACTAGCCGCCGTAGAAGACCTTCTCGCCGAGATCCTTCAGCCAGAGCGTCGCGTCGTCGGCCCGACCGTCGGGTGTCTTCGTTAGCCCGACCTCGACTACCTTGCCGACGAAGATAGAATGATCGCCCTTCTCGACGGTCGCCTCGAGCGTGCACTCGATGAACGCCGGCGTGCTGGTCAGGATCGGCGCGCCCGTCGTGCCCGGACGGAAAGGCTCGCCGGAGATCGTGTCGCCCTTGCGCTCGGCGGGCTTGAAGAACGTGAAGGCGAGCGCCTGCTGCCCCTTGCCCAGGACGTTCAAGGCAAACGCCTTCGTGTCCTTGATGAGCGCGTGGGCATGGGAGTCGGTCTTGACGCCGACCGCGACCAGGGGCGGCTCGAATGAGGCCTGGGTCACCCAGTTGACGGTGCCCGCCGCCACACGGCCGTCCGCGTGGGCCGCTGTCAAGACGTAGAGGCCGTAAGGAATCATCCGGAGCGTGGTCTTCTTCGCGTTGGGGTCCATGGCTTCCTCCCGCCCGGGAGGATACGGCGGATGCCGGCCCTGGTCCAGCAGTCCCGACGGCTTTGCGCACCCGGAGCCGTTTCGCGTACCATCGGCCCCAAGACGGCGAAATCGCCGAGGAGGAACCCATGCCGCTGACAGAGCTGAATCACTACTTCATCCGGGCGAACGACCTCGAGAAGACCAAGGACTTCTACTGCGACGTGCTGGGCTTCGAGGTCATGCCGCGGCCGAGCTTCCCCTTCCCGGGCTACTGGCTGGGGGTGAACGGCAAGATCCAGGTGCACATGGGGCCGGACGGCATCGACAACGCCGAGCTCTTTTATCTGGGCACCCCGAAGGGCGCGGTGACGGACCACGCAGGCGTGGTCGACCACATCGCATTCCTGGCCACCGAGCCCGGTGGTTTCATCCGCCGACTCAAGTCACGGGGTCTCGAGTTCCAGCCGCGCTCTCTCCCGGAGTTCGATCTCTATCAGATCTTCATCAAGGACCCGAACGGGCTCACCATCGAGCTCAACTTCTTCGGGCTGAAAGACGTTCAGGACTGGGGCGGCGAGGACTACTCGAAGATGCCCCAGGTCGCCAGCATGCGCGCATGACGGGATCCGGCCGGGCGTCCGCTAGCTTCGCCGACGTCGACTATGACGAGGCGATGCGCCGGGCGCGGGCGCTCGTGCCGGTCCTGCGCGAGCGCGCCGAGCGCGCCGAGGCCGGACGCGAGATGCCCAAGGAGACGATCGAGGACCTCCATCGCACGGGCCTCCTGCGATTCCACCAGCCGCGACGCTGGGGCGGCATGGAGCTCGAGTTCGTGTCGCTGTTCGATATCCCCGCCGAGATCGCCCGCGGCTGCGCCTCGACGGGCTGGAACGTCGCGAACCTCGGCGTCCACCACTGGATGCTGGCGCTGTACGACGAGCGCGCCCAGGAAGAAGTCTGGAGCAAAAACCCCGATGCCCTGATCGCCTCGGGCATCGCCTACCCGCAGGGCAGCGGGCGCCGGGTCGACGGCGGCTTCGTCATCAGTGGCTTCTGGAACTTCTCGAGCGGGGTCGACGCCGCCGACTGGAATATGCTGGCGGTGATGGTCCTCGACGGCGAGCACGTCGTCGATCACCGGATGTGCCTGGTGCCGAGGAGCGACTACGAGATCGTGGACGACTGGAAGGTGCTCGGCATGCGGAGCACGGGATCCAAGTCGGTCCGCGCGAAGGACGTGTTCGTCCCGGAGCACCGCGCCCTCTCGATGTACCTGGCGCGCGGCGGCGGCCAGTTTCCGGGGGCGAGCGTCAACCCGAATCCTCTCTACCAGGTTCCGCTCTCGGCCCTGGGTTCCCACTGCCTGGCGGCGGCTGGCGTCGGCAACGCCCAGGCGGCGCTCGAGCTGACGGTCGAGGCGATCCGCGAGCGCAGCACGAACTACACCGCCATGCGCATGCGCGATTTCCAGGCCGTGCAGCTGCGCGTCGCCCGCGCGGGCGCGACGGTCGACGCGGCCCGTCTCGTCATCCGAGCGGACTGTCTGGAGGCCGACCGGATTGCCAGGGAGCCCCGCGCTCCGACCATCGAGGAAAAGCTCCGCTTCAAGCGCAACGTCGCCTACGCGATGGAGCTCTGCACCGAGGCGGTCGATACGCTCCACGCGCTCGCCGGTGCCAACGGCATCTACGATCGGTATCCCATCCAGCGGCTCTTCCGAGACCAGCACGCGCTCGGCGGCCACATCGGGTTCAGCTGGGACGCGCAGGGCGCGCCGTGGGCGCTCGTCGCGCTCGGCGGCGAGTTCTCCAGCCCGACGATGTGAGATCACGATCAGGAGGACGCTCATGAAGCGAGCTTTCGGATTCTTGTCCATCGCCGGTACGGTCGCTCTGCTTGTCGCCGGGTCCACCGCCGCCTCGGCGCAGACGCCCCCGGGCGGGACGGCCGACGTGCGGGCGATCAGCGGCGCCAAGGCCTACATGCAGGCGAAGGGCCTCACATCGCTCAAGCTCAACATGATGATGCCCTCCATCTTCACCGCGGGCAGCACGCTGGAGATGACGATTTTCGAGAAGGAGACCGGCATCGGGGTCCACTACTTCGAGGTCGGCATCCTCCAGGTCCAGGCCAAGGCCATGTCCGAGGCCGTCGCCAAGAGCGGGAGCTTCGACTTCTGGATCGGCGACCCCATCTCGCTGCCGGATCTCGTGGAGGCCGGGCTGGCCCGCCCGATCGACGACCTCGTGGCCCGCGGCAAGGCCGACCTCGATGACATCGTCCCGGGCTTCCAGGAGCAGGCTCGTTACAAGGGCAAGACCTACGGCCTCGTCGCGGACGGGGACAACTTCATCATGGTGATCCGTAAGGACCTGATCGAAGCACCCGGCGAGGGGGAGAAGTTCAAGGCCAAGTACGGCTGGGAGCCCGGCTGCCCCGACACTTATGAGCAGTGGTACCAGCTTGCGGAGTTCTTCACCCGTGATCCGAAAGGTACCGGGGTGCCCGAACTGTACGGGGCGATGGGGTACCGCGCGCGTGGCTGGGGCTGGCGCTGGTGGCTCCAGCAATTCTACGCCAAGGGCGGAATGCCGTTCGACGACGGTATGAAGCCGCTCATCGCCGGCAAGGAAGGCGTCGAGGCGCTCCGAGACTACATTGCGCTGACGAAGTTCATGCCCAAGGACATCCTGGGGTGGGCGACTCCCCAGGCCTACCCCTTCTACGCGGGTGGTAACGCCTTCTCGATCATGACGTACCCGTCGATCGCGATCGCCGCCGAGCATCCGGATCGCTCCAAGGTTGTTGGCAAGAACAAGTACTGCCTGGTGCCCGGCTACGTGGTCGGCGGCAAGCTCGTGCGCCGCGCGCTCCAGGGCTACGGCAACATCTTCTATGTCTCGAACTACGCCAAGCACCCGGAGGCCGCGTACTGGCTCTCGCAGTACATGACCAGCAAGGAGGTGTCGGCACGCCTCGTGGCCGGCCCCAACACCGTCTACGACCCGTACCGGAAGTCGCATCTCACCGATCCGCGCGTCATCAAGGCGCGGACGAAAGAGATGGTAGAAATCCACCTCAAGAACGCGCAGGTGATGGCGCCGATGATCCTGATTCAGGGCGCCGTGGAGTACAACGACGCCCTCGACCTGAATGTCCAGGAAGCGCTACTCGGCAAGATCACTGCCGAGGACGCGCTGAAGAACACGGCCGCCGCGTGGGAGAAGATCACCAACCAGATCGGCCGCCGCCAGCAGATCGAAGGCTGGAAGGCGCTGAAGGCCGCCTACCCGACCAAGAACGTTCCCGACTGAGCCCGATGACCGGCCTGCGCCGCTGGCTCGAGCGGGAGCGCGTCTTCAGGTGGCTGCCGTTCATCCCGGTGCAAGGGCTCTTCGCCCTCCTCCTGCTCCCGAACTTCCTGCTTCTCGTGTATCTCTCGCTCCTGTCCTGGCGGATCACGCGCGGCACGTGGTGGAACGCCGCCTTTACCGGGCTCGACTCCTTCCAGCGCGCCCTCGAGGACGAGCGCTTCCTGTGGGCGCTCGCCCGCACGTTCGGCTTCGCGGCGGCCGCGGTGCCGCTCGAGCTCCTGCTCGGCTTCGGGCTGGCGCTGCTCTGCCGCCGGCATTTCCGCGGCCGACGCTTCTACACGACGGTGTTTCTCCTGCCCATGATGATCGTCCCCGCCGTGGTCGGCTATGACCTCTCGATGCTGCTCATCGATCAGGGACCGTTCAACCAGCTCCTGAGCCTGTTCACCGGCCGCACCATCACGGTGCGGTGGCTGTCCGAGTACACCCCGGCCCAACTCGCCGTGATCGGGGCGGACGTCTGGCAGTGGACGGCGCTCACCTTCCTCATCTTTACCTCCGGCCTTGCCGGGCTGCCGGAGGACCCGATCCGGGCGGCGCGGGTCATGGGGGCCAGCCGCTGGCAGATCTTCTGGCACGTCGAGCTGCCGCTGCTGAAGCCGGTCATCGCGATCGCCGTGATCTTACGCTCGATGGAAGCCCTCAAGATCTTCGACTACCCGATGCTGCTCACCCAGGCCGGGCCTGGCAACGCCACCGAGACGGTTGCCGTCTATCTCTGGCGCGTGGGCTGGGAGTTCGCGCGCGTCTCCGACGCCGCCGCCATGTCGCTCGTACTGCTCGTGGCGGTGGCCATGTACAGCCTCGTCGCCATCCGCGTCCTCCGCCGTGAGCGGCGGCGCCTGGCCGAGGAAGGCGTCGCGTGAGACGCGGGCGCCGCTCACTCTTCCCGCTCGTCCGCCATGCGCTCCTGCTCGCGTGGACGGCCGTCACCCTCTTCCCGATCTACTGGATGGTGATGACGTCGTTCAAGCACGCGGGGGAGTGGGTGACGTGGCCGCCGCGCTGGTTCCCACACGAGCCCACGCTCGTGAACTACGTCAAGGTCCTGACTCCGGGCACCTCGACGTTCGAGCTGGGCCGGCAGACGCTCAAGATCTTGAAACCGATCGGGGACAGTCTCATCGTCTCCGGGGTCGGCTCCCTGCTCGCCGTCGTCCTCGGCAGCGCCCTGGCGTACAGCTGGGCCCGCTTCGGTACCGGCGGGCGAAACTATCCGTACAACATCCTCTCCATCCGGATGGTGCCGCCCATCGTCATCGCCGTGCCCTTCGTGGTGTACTTCGTCACCCTACGACTCCTGGACACCTACACGGGACTGATCCTCGTCTACGTGGCCACATGCCTGCCGTACGTGATCTGGATGATGCTCGCCTTCGTCGAGGAAGTGCCCGTGGAGCTCGAGCGCGCCGCCCGGCTCATGGGGGCCTCGCGCGTGCGCGTGCTGCGCTCGGTCGTACTTCCTCTCACCGCCTCCGGCCTCGTCGTGACCTTCCTCTTCGTCTTCATCCTCAACTGGAGCGAGCTGCTGCTCGCCATCACGCTCACCAACACGGAGGTCTCCACGCTGCCCATCACGCTCAACAAGTTCCAGTCCGCCAACGAGGGGCGCGACTACGGTCCCCAGGCCGCCATCGGAACCCTCGCCACCCTGCCCGTGGTCGTGATGGGCTTCCTCATCCAGAAGCACCTGCTCCGGGGCTTCAGCTTCGGGCTCCTTCGGAAATAGGACGTGGCCGGCATCCGACTCGAGCAATTGACGAAGGTCTTCGGCGCGACACGCGCCGTCGACGGGATCGACCTGGCGATCCCGGACGGCGAGTTCGTCGTCCTCGTCGGACCGTCGGGGTGCGGCAAGACGACGACGCTCAACATGATTGCCGGGCTGGAGACGCCAACCTCGGGGGACATCTGGATCGGCGATGCGTGCGTCACCGACTGGGAGCCCGGCGAGCGCAACCTGGGCATGGTCTTCCAGAGCCTGGCGCTCTTCCCCCACATGACGGTCTTCGACAACATCGCGTTTCCGCTCCGGATCAAGCGCGTCGCGCCCGAGGAGATCGCCTCGCGGGTCCGCGCCGTCTCCGACACCGTCCACGTGGGACACCTGCTCGACAAGCGCCCCGCCACGCTGTCGGGCGGCGAGGCGCAGCGGGTTGCGCTGGCCCGCACACTGGTCGTGCAGCCGTCCGTCTTCCTGATGGACGAGCCGCTCTCCAGCCTCGACGCCAAGCTTCGCGTCGAGATGCGGACCGAGCTCAAACGCCTGCACGCAGCGCTCCGGTCGACGTTCGTCTACGTCACCCACGACCAGGCGGAGGCCATGACCATGGCCGATCGCATCGTCGTCATGCACCAGGGGCGGATCCAGCAGGTGGGGCGCCCGCTCGAGGTCTACGGCGATCCGGTCAATCGGTTCGTCGCCGGCTTCTTCGGGGTGCCCGCGATGAACTTCGTGGAGGGCGAGCTCCGGCCGGAGCCCGACGGCGCTCGTTTCGTGACCCAGTCCCTTCGCGTGACACTCCCGGGATGCGGGGGCGGCTCGGGTCCCGCGGTCCTGGGCGTGCGGCCCGAGCACGTGCGCTTCGCCGACGGGCGTGAGAGCTGGCCGGCCACCGTGAGTCTCATCGAGCCGCTCGGCGACGAAACGCTCCTCTTCCTGGACTATGGCGGGCCGTCCTCGCTCGTGGCAAAGGTGGACGTCGAGGAGAAGGTGGCCGTGGGCGATCGCCGTTCGTTCAGGTTCCGTCTGGACAGAGTCGTGCTGTTCGACGGCACGACGGGAGGGCGGATCATGGAGAGAGGAAGCCGCTGAGACGTCCCGGGGGCCTCAGCGCGTCGCCGCGCTGGCGGCGTCCATTACGGCGTCCGGCGTGCCGGGGTCGATCGAGCAGTCTGGACCCAGCAGGAGGAAGCGCCCGCCCATCTCGGCGATAGCCCGGCGGCCGCGGGCGGCGACCTCCGCCGGCGGCAGGCCGGCGATGACGGGCTTGGCGGGCAGCCCACCGAGCACGGCCCGGCCGGTGCGCCGATTTGCATCGGCCAGCGATGGGTTACCGGACACCGTGGCCCAGCTCAGTGCCGCCGCTGGATAGTCGGCAAACTCGTCGAAGAGAATGTCCGCCCCGCAGACGTGGAGCACGTTGAAGGGCGCGCTCTCGACGTGCCCGAGGATGCGCAGATCGTGCGGCCGCTGGAAGCGGCGACACTCGGTGGCGGTGGACAGCTCCCGCGTCGCCATGTTGGTGGCGTAGAACAGGCCGTCGGCGCCCTCCGCCACCGCGGCGCGCGCATAGGCCCCGAGCGTCACCGCCATCGCGCCCAGCGCATGGTCCACCGCCGCCGGCTCCGAGCGCATCAGCGCCAGCGCCGTGGCGCGGCCTCCCGCGAGGAGAAAGGGCAGGACCATGAGCGGCGAGAACACCGTCCAGATAATGGGCGTCTCGGCTCCTACCGCCTTCCGGATGACCTGCAGCGCCTGCAGCTGCTCGCCGAGCGCCCCGGCCCTCGCGTCCGCGGGCTCGAGCCGGCGCAGGTCCTCCGCGGTCGCCAGCGGAGCCCGGGTCACCGTGTAGGGCGTCTCGCGCTCGCGCGAGGGCGCGTAGCGAAGTCCCCACATCTCCGCGAAGCACTGGGCCCGGCTCTGCGGCTTGAGGAAATCCCAGTCGAAGCGGCGGGCCAGCCGTAGTGATTCGGCGGCGAGGGTGTCGGCCGAGTTCTCGGTGGCGAAGTTGTGCAGCCAGAGGCTCACCGGCACCCGGTCCACCGGCGCGCCCCGCAAGGCCGCCATGACGCGCTCGCGCTTGGTCATGTCAGGGAGACTGGATCATAGTACAGTTGCGCGCCAGGAGGGCGATCAGTCATGTACGAAGTCTTTGCGCTCAAGTACGGGGAGCGGGACACGACGAAATGTCAATTCTTCTACCGCGAGTCCTCGCACGAGAAGCTCACGCTCGACTATTTCGTGTGGCTGATCCTCGGCGGTCCCCACCCGCTCCTGGTGGACACCGGGTTCCTCGACGACGACGCGCGCGCGCGGGGCATCCGCAGCTACGTGAGCCCCGCGGCGATGGTCGAGCGCGCGGGCATCAAGGCCAGTGACATCCCGATCTCGCTCATCACTCACCTCCACTACGACCACTGGGCCGGACACAGCCTGTTCCCGAATGCGGAGTTCTGGATCCAGGGGGAGGAAGTGGCGTTCTGGACGGGGCCCTTCGGCCGGACCCCGGCATTTCGTGGGTCGGCCAACGTCGACGCGCTGGCGCGACTGGTGACCTTGAACTACGCGAACAAGATCCGGATCGTCGACGGCGACCACGAGGTGTGGCCCGGCATCCGCGTCCACCGCGTCGGCGGCCACACCGCCGGGCTCCAGATCGTCACCGTCGAGACCCGGCGCGGCACCGTCGTCCTCACCTCCGACGCCTCGCACTTCTACCACAACGTAGAGACGCGACAGCCGGTCCAGATCATCACGAGCTTGCCGGAGATGCTCACGGCTTTCGAGACGATCGACACGCTGGCGGGCTCAGCGAAGTTGATCGTCGCCGGCCACGACCCGCAGGTCGCCGAGCGGTTCAAACCGGTCGAGCCGGGCATCATCAAGATCGCCTGATCGCAAGGGAGGACTCCATGCGCCCCACCGTCATCGGCATCGCGGTGATCGTCGCACTCGGGCTGTCGAGCGCCGCCGCCCAGAGCCCGTCCTGGCGACCGCCCGCGGACAGTCAACGCTGTCCCTCGAAGTGGGGAGCCGCCGACGAACGAGGCTCCGGCAACCACATGAAGGCCGAATCCGTGCTCAGGGCCGCGCGGCTCGTGCGCACCGGCGAGGTGGTGGAGCTCGGCCACGTCCTCAACGCGTCGATGCCGATTTCCGCGACGCGGCGCTTCGACGTGCACACGAAGCGCACCTTCATGAACAAGCCGTCGAACCGCCGCGGCAGCAATGAGGAGGTGCTCCTCAGCGAGATCGGCCAGGTGGGCACCCAGCTCGACGGATTCGCCCATCAGACTATCGAAGACAAGGTCTACAACTGCTTCAAGATGGACGACATCGCCACCCGCACCGGCTTCACCAAGGTCGGCATCGAGAAAGTGGGCACGCTGATCACGCGCGGGGTGCTGATCGACGTCGCCGCGCTGAAGGGCGTCGACATGCTGCCCGACACGTACGAGATCACCGTGGCGGACCTCGAGCAAGCGCTCCAGCGCCAGAACCAGAAGCTGCAGCCCGGCGACGCGGTGATCATCCACACGGGTTGGGGCAAGCTGTGGGCGAAGGACAACGCCCGTTACATGAAGGGGAACCCCGGCATCGGCGTGCAGGCGGCCGAATGGCTGGCCAAGCAGGATCCGATGCTGGTCGGCGCGGACACTCCGCCGGTCGAAGTCTCGCCGAACCCGGATCCTCAAATCTCGCTACCGGTCCACCAGATCATGCTCGTGGTCAACGGCATCCATCTGCTGGAAAATCTGAAACTGGATGACCTCGCGGCCAAGCGCGTGCACGAGTTCGCGTTCATGATGCAGCCGCTCAAGCTGCAGGGCTTCACGGGCTCGAGCGTCGCGCCGATCGCGGTTCGCTGACGCCGACGGAGGGGGCGGCCCGCGCCGCCCTCTACTGATAGATCTCGTTGAACCGGGTCTTGAGGTTCTTCGCGTCCTTCTCGATCTGGTCGTAGTCGACGGACATGAGCTTGATCTGCCCGAGCGGGGGATTCCCCGCCGGGGGCTCGACGTCGGACCGGCCGGCGTAGATCCCCTCCCCGGGCAGGAGCTTCTGCACGGTGTCGCTGATCATGAACTCGGCGAGCGCCTTGCCCGCGTTGGGATGGGGTGCGCCCTTGATGACCGCCGTCGGCGCGCCGATGGCGAAGGCGCCGTCCGTCGGCCAGATGGTCTGGATCTTGTGCCCGGCCTTGCGATCGAGCCACGCGTACTGATCGGCGCCCTCCGCCGCGATCAGCCGCTCGCCGCGCGTGAGCGTCTCCGACACCTGCTGGTGGCTCTGGACGATCATGATCTCGTTGGCGCGAAGCTTCTCGTAGAACTCCCAGCCGTACTTCCGCGAGAGCGTGCCGATCACCATGAGCTGGATCGCGGTGTACGACGGATCGGGCATCACCATGAGCCCCTTGTATTTGGGGTCGATGAGATCCGTCCAGTTCTTCGGCAGCGCGACGCCCTTGTCCGCGCGGGCGATGATGCCGACCAGGTTCACGCGCTGGGCGACGTGGTAGCCCCTGGCGTCTTTCACCTCGTCGCGGATCTTGTCGAAGTGCCGGGGCCGGAACGGGACGACGAGGTCGCGCTTGATCAGGGTGATGACCTCGGCGGGATCCGAGATCGTCATCACGTCGGCGATCACCCGCCGCGCATCGATCTCCTGCATGAAGCGGCGAAGCACCGCGGAGCCGCCGGAGCGAAACAGCTCCACCTTGATCCCCGTCTCGGCCTGGAACAGGTTGGCGATCTTCTGGGCGGTGCCGATCGGTGTCGACGTGTACCAGGTGACGGCGCCTTCGCGCTTGGCGGCCGCCAGATCGACTGGGTCGGGCGTGAACGGCGTCGTCTGGGCAGCCGCCGGCGCGGCGAGCACGAGCAGGGCGAGGCAGACGACGGTGAGCGTTCGGTTCATTCTCGGCGTCCTTTCCTGGCTCAGGGAGTCCACACGCTACTGAACCGGCTGCTGCAGCGCAAGGCCGGCGCCGATCGCCCTATGCTAACGTGCTAGCGCCCGCCGCGGTACCTGCGGGCGGGAGGAGCTTATGCCGGCGTCCGCCACCATGAAGGCCGTGGTCCTCCACGGCGCCGACGACATGCACGTCGAGGCCTGGCCCCGGCCCGAGCCGGGACCGGGCGAGGTGCTGCTGAAGGTCGAGGTCGCGTCGATCTGCGGCACCGACGTGAAGGTGCTGCACCGCACCCTCATGGGGCAGCCCGCCGGCCCCTTCGTGATGGGCCACGAGTACGCCGGCACCGTCGTCGGCCTGGGTCCCGGCGTCGACGAGTTCCGGGTGGGCGATCGGGTGGCGGTGGAGGTGCACAAGGGCTGTGACCGCTGCGACAACTGCATCAAGGGCTGGTACACCTCCTGCCTGAACTACGGCGACGTCTCGAAGGGCCACCGCGCGAAGGGCCTCACCTGCGACGGCGGGTTCGCCGAGTACGCGGTCAACCACATCAACACGCTCTACCGGCTGCCGGAGAACTTGAGCTTCGAGCAAGCCTGCATGGTGACGACGGCCGCCTCGCCCCTCTGGGCCATCGACCTGATGGGCGGCTACGTTGCCGGCGAGACGGTGCTCGTCCAGGGCCCGGGCCCCATCGGGCTCATCGCCGTCCAGCTCTGCAAGGCCCTCGGCGCCGCGCGCGTCATTCTCACCGGCACTCGCGACTCGCGGCTCACGATCGGCAAGCGGCTGGGCGCGGACTTCACGATCAACGTCCGCAAGGAAAACCTCGCCGAGCGCGTGCGCGAAATCACGGGCGGCCGCGGCGCCGATAGCGTGCTCGAGTGCGCCGGCGGGCCCACCTCGATGCAGGAGGCGCTCGAAAACGTGAAGCGCGGGGGGCGCATCGGTGTGGTCGCCTGGTACGCGGGCCCGGTCGAGGTCGACATGAACCTGGCCGTGCGCTCCAACGTGCGCATCTATGCCGCGCGCGGCGAGGGCGGGATGAACTCCGGCCGCTCGCTGGCGCTCATGAGCGCGGGCAAGATCCTGGCCGACCCGATCATCACCCACCACTTCAGGCTCGACCAGATTCACGAGGCGTTCCATACGTACACGGAGCGGATCGACAACGCCCTCAAGGTCGTGATCCATGTCTAGGCCGGCCACGGGCGACCGCACGCTCGTCACGAGCTCGCCTGGGTTATCAAGGACGGCAAGGTCGTGAGCCTTGGCGATCACGCTCGCGAGTCGAGACCGATCGCCTTCAACGTGACGTGCAGGCGCCGGCCTGCGGCAGCGGCTGATACGCAGCGTTATACGGCAAGGAGCCTCGTGGTTCATGATCAAAGCCGTTCTCTTCGATCTTGACGGCACGCTGCTCGACCGGGATTCAACGGTGCGCTTACTTCTGCGCGACCAGTACGCGACGTTCGCTGCACACCTTGGCCACATCGACCGCGAGGTATTCGTCTCACGTGTGCTCGTTCTGGATGACCACGGGCATGGTACGAAGAAAGCGGCATTATACGCCTCGATCGTAGAAGAGTTTGACCTCCCAGCGACACTCGCGGCAGACCTGCTCGATCATTTCTGGGGGCGATATCATGTATTCTGCCGGCCGTTCCCTGACGTGGTTTCAACCCTTTCTGAACTGGAGCGCAGAGGGACACAGCTCGGCATCGTCACCAACGGCACGCAACGAATACAGCATGGCGCTATCAGCGCGATCGGGATTCTTGGCTATTTCGAGAGGGTCCTGATCTCCGAGGTAGAAGGCGTCGGAAAGCCCGATCGTCGCATCTTCCACAAGGCCCTGGAGCGCCTCGGAGTTGACGCAGCGGAGTGCTGCCATGTGGGCGATCACCCCGTCGCTGACGCGACGGCAGCGAAGGCAGCTGGCCTCGTTGCGATCTGGAAGCGCACGTCATATTGGTCTCCTCCCGCAGCGGACATCCCTGCGATCGACACGCTCAGCGAGGTGCTCTCATACGTATAGATCAGCAGCACGTTGGCCGCATAACTCACGAATCGAGCGGACGAGCTTCGCTCGCCGCTCATCCGCACTTTCGGCGTCGCGAGCTGGAGAGGCAAGTCCGAGCTGAGCAGTCAAGGAGGGCGAAGCATGTCAAACGCAGCGCAGGTCGAGCTTGGTGCGGTGGTTTCGCTCTGGCGATACCCTGTGAAGTCCATGATGGGAGAGGAACTGAACGCCGCTGATGTAACAGAGCGTGGGCTCCTCGGGGATCGTGCGTACGCCCTCGTCGACAGCTCCGACGGAAAGGCGGCGACCGCCAAGAACCCGCGAAAATGGCCGCGCCTCTTCGATTTCCGCGCCACCTTCATCGAGCCGGTGCGTCCGGCCGCGAAGGTTCCTCCGGTCAAAATCGCCCTCCCCGATGGCACCACTGTCACGAGTGACCAGGGTGATCTCAGCCAGATCCTCTCGAAGGCTCTCAACCGAGAGGTGACTTTTCGTGCAGCCCAGCGCGGCGCGGTCAATGCGGAGGAGTACTGGCCGGACATGGAAGGTCTCGACCACCGGGACACGGTCACCGATTTCACGCTACCGGAGGGGACATTCTTCGACATTGCCATGGTCCATCTATTGACCACCGCCACGCTCGATCGCTTACGTGAGCTGTATCCGCAAGGCCGCTTCGAGGTCCGGCGGTTTAGACCAAACATCGTAGTGCAGCTAGCCTCAGGGGAGAAGGGCTTTGCGGAGAATACCTGGGTCGGCCACACGCTCGCCATCGGGACGGCGGTGCGTCTGAACATCACCGGGCCTTGCGGGCGTTGCGTGATGACCACTCTCGCGCAGGGGGATCTGCCGCGGGATCCTGGAATCCTGCGCACGGCAGCCCAGCATAACCAAGTCAACGTCGGTGTGTATGCTGCCGTAGTGCGGGGCGGCACAATCCGCCGTGGTGATCCGGTCAGGATTGAGTAGCGTGGCAGCCTGGCAGAGTGGAGCGCATCCTTGCCTGAGCTGCCCGGCGGCACCCTCACGGTGCTGCACACTGACGTCGAGGACAGCACCCTCCTGACGGTGCACCTTGGGAACCGATACCCAGAGATACTGGCTGTCCACCGCGCCCTGTTGCGGACCGCGTTTGCCGCGCATGAGGGCCGCGAGGTCGATACCCAGGGGGACGCGATCTTCGTGGTGTTCGGCCGCGCCACGCAGGCGATCGCGGCGGCAGTGGCGATCCAGCGCGCTCTCGTGGCCGAGGCCTGGCCGGAGGGCGGGGCCGTGCGGGTGCGCATCGGCGTCCACACGGGAGAACCGCGGGACGCACATCTTCAAGGGACTCCCGGGGGTGGAGCTGACGGTCCACAGCACACGTTTTTTGCGAGCACGTACCGCTGTACTCTGTGGCCGCAGCTCACCGGCCACGTAAGGCGGACGCGCTCATGCAGATGAAGTACACAGAGGCCGACTTTGAACACGTGTCCTGGCACGACTGCCACATTTGGGGTCTGGATCTCCGCGTGGGCGACCCCGATGAGGATGACTGGACCAGCGATCTCGTGCTCGACATCGACTTCATCACCGATTGGATCTGTCCCGTCGAGGGCGGTGGCCAGTTTCGGGTGGCGCCCGCCACGCTCGCGTTTCATGGGGTGACGGACCCTCGGATCATGATCGACTGGGGCGACAGCGGGTTTCAGGTAGCGCTCCACGGGGTGTCGATCGATATGATCGAGCGCGAGCGCGTCCGGAAGCAGAAGGTGTACCTCGATCGTCCGTACTACAGATGGAGCATTCGGCTGAACTGGCCTCGGGCCGGCGAGATCGCCTTCGGCGCCGTCGGCTTCACGCAAACACTGCTGGCAGAGCCGGTGCCCACCACCAAGCAGCACCTGTCTCTCCGTGAACGGAGGCGGCTAACGGGGAGCTGAGGCGACAACGAATGGTTTCTACGCCATCGGCCTTCAGATCGCCAGGGTCGACTCCCAGAACATCTCCTCGACTTTGAGCCGGCGCGGCGCCAGCCCCTGCCGGTAGGTGTAACCCGCCAGCGTCTCCAGGGTCTTCCGGTTCCGGGCGACGCCGTAGGGAAACGGATCGTCGCCCATGAGCGCCCGGGTCTCCTCGGCCTCGGCCACGAGCCACGGGAGACTGACGGGCAGTGCGGCGGTGAACTGCAGACGCTGATAGGCCAGCCACTTCGACTCGACGAACGCGTCGTAGAGGCTGCGCGGCAGCCACGGGTGCTGCCGCGCCAGCTCCTCCTTCAAGACCAGCGTGTGCATGATCGGGAAGATCCCGGTCTTTTCGTAGTAGGCGCGCTCGACGCGACGGAAGTCAGGAAAGAGCCTCCGCACGCGCTCGCCGAAGGCCGCCGGCCGGCGAGCGCCCACGAAGGCGTCGAGCTCGCCCGCCGCCACCATGTCGCCGAGATTCCGGCCGGCCGGAACCGACTCCCGTCGGACGTCGGGCGGAAGCGTCACGTCCACCTCCTTGACCAGCGATCCCTCTCCGCCCTCGAACCAGTGGACGTCCTTCGGCGCGACGCCGTATTCGTCCTCGAGCATGCCGCGGATCCAGACCGCGGCCGTCATGTGGTACTTCGGCACGCCCACGCGCTTGCCGATGAGGTCCTTGGGCGCCGCGATCCCGGCCGCGGCTCCCACAAAGATCGACGAGTGGCGGAAGCTGAACGACGGAAAGACCGGAACCGCGACGAGGGGCTCACCACGGCCGCGGAGCACCGTATAGGTGGAGAGCGAGAGCTCCGAGACATCGAACTCGCGGAACCGGGCCATGCGGTAGAACATCACCTCCGGGGCGAGCGTCACGACGTTCAGCTCAACGCCGTCGGGGCGGACCTCGCCGGTCTTGATCGCGCGGGTCCGGTCGTAGTCTCCGCACGCGAGCGTGAGGTTAAGTCTCGCCACACCCATCACCGGGACGCGGCGGGCGCGGCCTCGACGACGGCAGATTTCTTCCCGCTGTAGCGCCGGTAGCAGCGCACGGCGTTCTCCCACAGGAGCTTCCGCCGGGCGCCCTCGGGAATCGACGTCCACTTGAGCACCGCGTCCACCGACTTGGGGAACCAGCTCTCGGAATGCGGGTAGTCCGTCGCGAACATCAGCGTGTCTTCGCCGATGGCCTCGATGGCCTGGCGCAGCGACAGCTCGCCCTCGTGGAGCTGGATGCTCTGGAAGTACTGCGGCCCTCGGATGTACTCGCTCGGCTTGCGCTTGAGCCGGGGCAGCGCGTGCTGGCTCATCTCGGCCTGCTCGTCCAGGCGCGAGGCCCAGAACGCGAGCCAGCCGTGCCCGCACTCGAGCGACGTCAGGCGCAGATCCGGGTAGCGGTCCAGCACGCCGCTGCCGATCAGCGCGGCCATGTTGCGCTGGGCGTTCCAGACGTGGCTGGCGGAACGAACCAGGAACATGTTGTCCCAGTTGTCCCACATGCCCGGTGGGTACGGGATCGACATCGTGAAGGAATGGATCACCACGGTCAGGTCGTACTCCTGAGCGGCCGCCCAGATCGGCTCCCAGTCCGGATCGTCGAGCGTCATCCCGGGCGGACAGACCGGGAAGACGCCGACCGGCCAGGTCTCCTTGCCGCAGCGGCGGATCTCGGCGACGGACGCCGCAACATCGCGGACCGAGACGTGGAGCACGCTCGTCAGCCGGTCCGGGTACGGCGCGCAGTAGTCCTTGAGGAAGCGGTGATACGCCTGGTACATCGTCATCTCGATCGAGACATCATCCAGACCGGAAAAAGCCGCCAACCCGCCTGACGGCAGGACCATATTCACGTCGACGCCTTCGATGTCCATGTCCTTGATCCGCGCGTGCGAGTCGAAGTTGACGCGGTCGTCGGGGAACGGGGGGCCCTGCCAGCGAACGTCCCAGGGCGTGCCGCCGTCCTTCAGGCCGCGGGTGACCGCGTCGGACGGAGGGACGCGCTCGCGAGAGCCGAGGAGACGGTTGAGCTCAGGGCGCTTGCCAACGCGATACCGGGACACTCCTCCCTTGCCCGGAGCGCGCCCGATCAGTGATCCGAGCGCCGCCAGCCTGGCCTTGTCAGCGGCCGACAGGTAGGCCTCGATGGGTTCTGCGGCCTCGATGATGTGGGTGTCGGCGTCGAAGATCCGGTAGCCCGCGCGTGCCATAAGCGGTTCCTCCTCGGGTGTCCCTGACACCCCCCCAGGCGTCGGTTAGTCAGCCGGCTCCATTCGATACAGACGCAGGAGCTTCAGGAGCGGGACGTCCTGCGCCGTGAAGAGCACGGCCGGCTCGGTCCCGACATTGGCGTGGGCGTGCCGCGCTCGCGGAGGAACCACGAAGAAGTCGCCCGGCTCCCACTCGAAGGTCTGGTCGTCGACGGTCGTGACGCCCCTCCCCTGCACGACGCGATAGACGGCGCAACTCGTCTCACGATGGGCGCGCGTCCGCGCCCGCGGGCGGAGGAGCTGAAGGTAGCAGGCGACCGTCGGGCGCAGCGAGGAGCCGCTTGCCGGATCGACGTACTCGAGCAGGGTGTCGTCGAAGGGATCGGGCGCTTGCTCGGCCCGTCTGAGCAGGGTGGAGTAGGCCTCGCTCCAGGGAAAGTAGATATCGCGCCCCGGGCTCCGGAGCGCGGGCTGCTGCTCGTCGGGATACGGCTCGAACGTCAGGTTCTCGAGGAAGCGGACGATCTGCCAATCGAGGATGTCCATCCAGTAGACGGGCGCGCCTCCCTCGTTGCCGTGGTCGTGCCAGGCCATCCCGGGCGTGAGCACGAGGTCGCCCGGTTTCATGGCGCACTTCTGGCCGTCGACCGTCGTGAAGGCGCCTTCGCCGTGGAGCATGAACCGGATCGCGGTCGGCGAGTGGCGGTGCGCGGGCGCGACCTCGCCGGGCAGCAGGTACTGAATCGCGAGGACGAGACTGTGGGCGACGGTCCGCTCCGGGACACCGGGATTGTGGAGCCGCAGGACCCGGCGCTCGGCGCCGCGGTGCGGGCTAAGAAACTCGCTGCTCTCCCGCAGCAGTGGCTCGATGTCGCGCCAGCGCCAGTGGCGCGGCTGGGTCGCGGTGGGCTTCGGCGGGATGAGCGGTCCCGGACGGGACCACGGAGCGTCCAGCCCCGCCGCTCTCAACCGCGCACAATACGCCTCCAGCTCCTCGACCGTCCGCGTCGTCTGGACCGCCATGGTCGCCTTCCCCCCAGCTGGGATTCTAGCTGAACACGCTGCTCTGCTGGCTGTCGAAGCGCACGCCCACCCGCTGGCCCACCTCGAGCGTCTGGCTGGAATCGACCTGGACGCGGACGCGTGTCCCATCGTCGAGCGTCACCTGGCAGTCGATGATGTTGCCGAGGAAGGTCACGTCCGCCACCTTGCCGGGAACTGTTCCCAGTGGGTCGGCGGTCGACGCCGGCGCCGGCGGGCTCAAGCGGAGGCTCTCGGGGCGGATCGCCACCTGCACCGCCTGCCCGCCGACCGCGCTCTGCGGTAGTGCCGCGGCTATCGGGTGCTCGCCACCGACCGCAACGAGGCTGTCGTCGCCGGCGGCGCGGATGACCCGCCCGGGGATCAGGTTGACCAGGCCCATGAAGTCCGCGACGATCCTGTTGGCCGGCCGCGTGTAGACCGCTCGGGGCTCACCGAGCTGCATGATTTCACCCCCGTGCATCACGGCGATCCGGTCGGAGAGCGCCATCGCCTCCGACTGGTCGTGGGTGACGTAGACGAAGGTGATTCCGGTGCGGCGCTGGAGCTCCTTCAGCTCCCACCGCATGCGCTCGCGGAGCTTGGCGTCGAGGTTCGAGAGCGGCTCGTCGAGGAGCAGGATGCCCGGCTCCACCACGAGGCTTCGCGCCAGCGCGACGCGCTGTTGCTGGCCGCCGCTCAGCTCGCTCGGGTAACGTCGCTCGAGCCCCGCGAGGTTGACAAGCTCCAGGACGCGCGCCACGCGTGCGCGGGTCTCGGCCCGGCCGACCTTGCGGACCTCCAGACCGAAGGCGACGTTCTGGTACACCGTCCGGTGCGGCCAGACGGCATAGTTCTGGAACACCATCCCCATCCCCCGCCGCTCCGGCGGGACGACACCGGCCGGCGTGGAGAGCGTCGTCGCGCCCACCCGGATCACGCCCTCGTCGGGCGACATGAAGCCCGCGATCAGACGCAGAAGCGTGGTCTTGCCGCAGCCGCTCGGGCCGAGCAGCGTGACGAACTCGCGGTCGAGGATTTCGAGGCTGAGATCGCGGACCGCGATGACCGCGCCGAATCGCTTCGTCAACCGCTCGATCTGGATCCCGGCCAAATCAGTCGCTCCCCATCACTGTGTCACCTCGCCGCGCTCGGCGCGCGAGACCGCGCCGGCCGCTCGTCCCCGACCGAGGCGGGTCGCGAGAGCAATGGCCGCGGTGATGATCAGCATGGTCACGATCGCCAGCGCCGCGACCGGCCCCAGCGCCCCCGTCTCGTAGAGGTTGTAGACGGCGACGGCGAGGGTGATCGATCCCGAGCTGAAGAGAAGGACCGAAGCGGAGAGCTCCTGGAGCGCCGGGACGAAGACGAGCAGCCAGCCGGCGAAGAGCCCCGGACGCGCCAGCGGGAGCGTGACGCTCCGGAAGGTGCGCAGCCAGCCGGCGCCGGTGATCCGCGCCGTCTCCTCCAGCGAGGGATCGATCTGGCGGAAGGCCGCGTTCGCCGAGCGGACCCCGAGCGGGACATAGCGGCCGGTGTACGCGAGCAGGATGATCAGGAGCGTCCCGTAGATCGGGAGCGGAACGCGCAGCCAGAACTGGATCAGGGCCACCGCGACGACGATCCCCGGCAGCCCCAGCGGGATCAGCGAGACGTAGTCGAGGAGCTTCCGCCCGCGGAGCGCGGTCCGGAGATCGAGCCAGCTGACGAGACTCCCCAGCAGCACCGTCAGCGTGGCCGTGGCGCTCGCCAGGATCAAGCTGTTCCAGATGGCGCGGCGCGTGACGTCGTACTCGAAGAGGACGAAGTGGTAGTGCTGGAGCGTGAGGTTCTGCCAGAACTGGAGCCCCCACGACTTGGAGACGGACACGGCGAGCAGCGTCAGGTACGGCGCCGCCACGGCCACCGCGAAGACACCCACACAGAACGCGAAGACGCCCCAGCGCGCCGGGCCGAGGTCGACGAGCTGCGGCCGGTTCCCCCTCCCGCCGAGCGTCACGTAGGACCTCCGCGCCAGATAGCGGCGCTGGAGATAGAGCGCGGCGACCGTGAGGGCGACGAAGATCAGCGACAGGGCCGAAGCCAGCCCGTACTGCGGCGGATAGTCGAAGAGCGCGTAGATGCGAGTGGGCAGCGTGAAAACGCGACCGGGCAGGCCGACGATCGCCTGCGATCCGAACAGGGCGATCGCGTTCACGAAGGCGACCAGCGCCCCCGACAGGATGGCCGGCGCCACCAGCGGCCCGGTGACAGCGGCGACCGTGCGCCAGCGACTGGCGCCGAGGATCTGCGCCGACTCCTCCATGGACGCGTCCACCGACTCGAGCGCGCTCGCCGCGAGGAGATACACGAACGGGAACGTGTGGGGCACGGTGACGAGAATCAGGCCCGCCATCGAAAAGACATCGAACGTCAGCGCGGGCATGCCGAGCACGTCGCGGACGAACCGGTTCACCAGGCCGGCCCTGGGACTGAAGAGATTCACGAAGGCGATGGCGGTCAGGAAGGGCGGTGTGAGGTAGGACACGATGGCCGTGAGATGGATGAACTGCTTGCCCGGCACGTTCGTCCGGCTGACGGCCCAGGCGAGCGGGAGGCCGATGGCGACACTCAGCACCGCCGTCGAGATGCCCAGGATCAGCGAGTTTCGGAGCGCCTGCGTGTAGAGCCGACTGGACACGGCGTCGCGGAAGTGGGCCAGCGTGAGATGGCCGTCGGTGTTGACGCTACCCCATACCAGGAAGGTGAGCGGCAGCACGACCAGCACGGCCAGGGCGAGCACCGAGCCCGCCATGACGACGTGCTCCGCCCGTACGGGCCGCGGGGCGGCCGGAATCGAGTCCAGCGGCGTCGCTATGGTGTTCGTGTCGTGCCCCGGAAGCTGGCGGCGATTCTATCGGACCGGGCGCGCGGACGGCAATCCGCCGATGACCGGGGCGAACGACGAATGCCGACCTCGGGATGGAGCCGCGCTATCCTCGCACTCAGGGAGACGCGTGACGATGGCCACGGACGCCGCGAGAGAGGCGCCGTCGAAGAACGACGAGCTGATCAACGCAGACCTGATCCGGCAGTGGCTCGCCTCCGGACTGGGCTGGCTGCTGTTCTTCCCGACGATCGGCGTCTTCGTCTCCACCAAGTTCACCTATCCGGAGTTTCTGGGCGACACTGCCTGGCTCACGTTCGGCCGGCTCCGGCCCATTCACGTGAACGGTGTGATCTGGGGCGCCTTCTCCACCCTCTTCATCGGGCTCTGCCACTACATCGTCCCGCGGCTCACGGGCGTGCGACTCTGGCGGGAGCGCTGGAGCTACGGGCTCTTGTGGGTGTGGAACGTGAACCTGGCGGTGGCCGTGGGGCTCCTGGCCCTCGGCGAAAACCGCGGCTGGGAAGCGGGCGAGCTGCCGCTGATCAACGTCGTCGTGATTCTCGTCGGGCTCGTCCAGCTCACCGTGCAGTTCCTGATGACCATCGGGAATCGGCGGCAGCCGGAGCTCTACGTGTCGTTGTGGTACTTGATTGCGGCTTTCGTGTGGACCGACGTGAATCTGGTCCTGCTCCTGCTCGGCCCTTACCACATTCCGGGGATCAACAACGCGGCGTGGCACGGGCTCTACATCCACTACGTCGTCGGCCTCTGGATCACGCCGGCGGGCTACGTCCTCATCTACTACTTCCTGCCGGCCAGTGTGAAGAACCCGATCTACAGCCACAAGCTCTCGCTGATCGGATTCTGGTCGCTGGCTTTCTTCTATCCCTTCGTCGGCATCCACCACTACCTCTACTCGCCGATCGCCGACTGGGCCGAGACGATCGCGATCGTGTCGTCCATGATGCTGATCGTCCCGGTGTGGACCGTGCTCCAGAACTTCTTCGGGACCATGATCGGCCGCTGGCGAGAGCTCGGCCGGAACCTCCCCGCCAAGTTCCTCATCGTGGGCTCGATCATGTACCTGATCGGCTGCCTCCAGGGGTCGATCTCGGCGCTGCGAACGGTCCAGCAGCCGACCCACTTCACCGACTTCGTCATCGCCCATTCCCATCTCACCGTCTTCGGCACCTTCGTGATGTGGGTCATGGGCGGCACCCTCTACGTCTGGCCCCGGATCGCCGGCGACGAGCCTTTCTGGAGCTTCCGCGTCGGGAACTCGGGGTTCTGGCTGACGACGCTCGGCATCTCGGCGATGGGCCTGGTGCTCGTGGTGCAGGGCCTGCAGCAGGGCTTCATGCTGATGGCCGGCGCCGAGTGGGTGCACTCCGTCAACGCCATGCGGCCCTACTGGTGGGTGCGGACCTTCACGGGCATCTCGATGGATATCGGCATCTCGCTGCTCGTCTACACCTTGATGAAGACGTCGCTCCGATGAGGTCGATCGGATCTCTGGCGGTCGGCGCCGGCTTTTTCTTCGTGACGCTGGCCCTGTTCGTCCAGGGCTTCCTCCCCGCGATGATCCCCGAATCGCGATCGAAACAGGTGAGCCGAGCCGTGCGGACCGACCTGGGCGAGGTGAAATGGCTGCGGTACGACGCGTCGGATTACGCACCGCTCGAGCGCCTCGGCCGCGGCGTGTACATCCGGGAAGGCTGCTGGTACTGCCACAGCCAGTACGTGCGCCCGGTAGCCGGCGAAGACCTCCGCTGGGGCCCGGTCTCCGAAGCCGGCGAGTATGCCTTCGACCTGCCGCAGCTCCTCTCGACGCGGCGAATCGGTCCCGATCTGACACGCGTCGGGCTCAAGTATGGAGACGACTGGCATTACGCGCATCTCTGGGATCCGCGACTCGTGGTGCCCGACTCCGTCATGCCGAGCTTCAAGTGGCTCTACGCGCGGCTCCGCCTGCCGGTCGCGACGACCGAGGCCGGCCCGACTCTTCCGCCCTCACCGGCACTCCGGCCGTACTTCACGATGAAGGCGGACACGCCGATTCCGCTCTACCCGAACGCGGCGGGCCTCACGTTCGTGCCGCCCCCGGCGAGCGGCCGGTGGCCCCTCGACGGGACGCCTCAAATCGACCTCAAGGGCTTCGGCACCGAGCCGCCCTCGCTGAGCACGGTGACGCTGGTGCTCCCATCCGCGGAGACGATCGGGCTCGTCAGGTACCTCCAGAAGCTCGGCACCAACCGGGGCGCCTGGCGGGAAGTGTTCGAACCGCACCTCGTGAACATCTCGGTCATCAACGTGTCGCCGCGCGAGGACGTGCTGGTTCTGGGCCGTGAGGTGTACCGGACGCGCTGTGTCGGGTGCCACGGCTCCAAAGGCGACGGGAACGGCCCGGCGGCGACCTTCCTGTTCCCGCGTCCCCGCGATTTCACGCTGGGGGTGTTCAAGTTCCGCACCACACCATCGGGCTCGCTGCCCACCGACGGCGACCTCTATCGCACGCTGACGCGGGGTATCCGCTGGACGGCGATGCCCACGTGGCATGAGCTTCCGGGCAAGGAGCGGCTCGCCGTCATCGCGTTCATCAAGACGTTCTCGAAACGCTGGAAGGAGGAGAAGCCGGAGCCCCCGGAGGTGATCGGCGATGCGCCCAAAGCGACGCCCATGCTGATCGCGCGGGGGAAGGATCTCTACCAGAAGGCCAAGTGCTTCCAGTGTCACGGCGAGAGTGGCAAGGGCGACGGCGAGTCGGCGCCCGATCTGATTGATGATCTCAAGTTTCCGATCAGGCCGACCGATTTGATCCGGGGCCAGCTCAAAGGGGGCTCCACCGCGCGCGACATCTACCGAACGATGACCCTGGGGCTCGACGGAACACCCATGCCCTCGTTCGCCGACGCGCTCAGCGACGAGGAGCGCTGGGCCGTCTCATACTATGTGCTGTCGCTCTCGGCCTGGAGGGATCCGCTCACGGGCCAACCGCTGGACGTGCCGGCAGGCGCCCGCGCGGCGCTCAACTCCCCAGAGACCGCAGCCGCTTGGCCGGAATCGGCCCTGGATCCCGCCCGGCTCGAGCACGCGGTGCGAGAGAGCCGCGGCAAGCCGCGTATCCTCTATCGTGGAGTCCGCGAGTGATCGAGCATCTTACGCTCGGCGAGTTCGTCGTGGCGGTGTCGATGAGCCTGGCGGCGCTCTGCGCTTTCCTGTGGGGAGCCGCGACCGGTGCCTTTCGCGGCGTCGAGTCGATCAAGCATCAAGTCCTGCGCGCCGAAGGTCTCACGACCGAGGAAACCCAAGACCAGACATGAGCGACAAGACGCCTGAGAGCCATCCGAAATACGGTGAAATCGAGGAGTACGCGCAGGGAGAGATCCGCAGCTATCGTGGGATCGTCAACAAGTGGCTGCTCCTGGTGTACGCGGTCCTGGCGGTCTGGGGAATCTACTATCTCTTCAGATACTGGGGCGGGCTCGGACCCGGCCTGGGCGCCGGTCAGTAGGATCGCCCAATGCGGGCCGAGCGCATCCTGATTCCGCTGGCGCTGCTGAACCTGGTCGCCCTGATCCTCGGCGTCGTCTACAACATCGTCGCCGACCTTGTGGGTATTACGTAGCGTGAGCACCATCGAGCGGGTCGCGTTCGTGATGTTCCTCGTGGGCACCGTGGCCTTCTTCATCTGGGTGGCGATGCTCGCCGTCCGCGAGTAGGCTCGTGGCCCACGGTGCTCTCCCGGGAGTCGGCGCCGGAATTTCCGGTGACCTCTGGTCGCTCGCTACACTAGCGCCCGGCGCCTGGACCGCCCGACCCGAGGTCGCAGCACCACTCCTGATCGCGGGGGGCGCGTACGCGGTCGGCTGGTGGCGCCTCCGCCGCCGCGGCGGAGCAGTCTCGGGCTGGCGCGTCGCCGCCTCCGGAGGCGGCCTCCTGAGCGTGTTCGTCGCGCTCTCGCCGGCCCTCGATCAGCTGGCGCACTCGAGCTTCGTGGCGCACATGGTTCAGCATCTCTTGCTGATCGTCGGCGCCGCTCCGCTCCTGCTGCTCGCCGACCCGTTCGCGGCGCTTTTTTGGGCGCTCCGACGTCGATGCGCGTGGGTGCCGGCCGGCTGCTTCGGCCGGGGACGCCCCTGCGCCGGCTCTGGCGGGGACTCACCATGATGTCGGTGGCGTGGCCCGCGTACGTCGGCGCGATCTGGTTCTGGCATCTGCCAATCGCCTATGACGCCGCCGCCGCCGACCGCGTCGTCCACGACCTCGAGCACCTCGTCTTCGTCGGAACCGCCGTGCTGTTCTGGTGGCCGATCATCCGGCCGGCGCCGCGATTCCGCCCGCCGCCGAGCTACGGTGGCCGCGTCGTCTACCTGGTCCTCGCCGCCATGCAAGGCTCGCTCCTCGGCCTGCTCCTCGCCATGAGCCCCCAGACCTGGTACCGCTCTTACCCGAACGCCGAGGACCAGTCGCTCGGCGGCCTCGTCATGTGGGGAATCGGCGGTGCCGTGGACATGCTGGCCGTGCTGATCCTGATCGGACGCTATCTCGTCTCGCAGGAGCGAGCCGCACCCGGCTGGTCCCGGTAAACCGCCGCGCGATGCGTGTCCGGCAGGAAGGCGTACACGGTGTTGCGGACCGCGTCGAAGCCGATCGTGTGCGCGCCACGCTCCGTCGGGACGCTTTCCAGAAGGCGCATCGTCTCGGTATCGAACACGTCGATGACGCCGGGCTCGCCGATCGCAACATAGAGATGCCGGAACGCAGGGCTGAAGAAGACGACATCCGGCACGCCACTGATCGCATGCGCACTTCGAACGGCTCCGGATCGCGCATCGACCACGAGCAGCGTCTTTCCGTCGCAGGCGCAGAAGAGACGCCGCGTCGTCGGATCGAAACCCAGCCCATGGGGGCCCACCGCCGGCATCGGAAACGCGTCCACGACCCGCGTAGGATCGGCACTGTCGACGACGACGATCTGCGGGGGATCAGCGACGTTGACGTAGAATCGTCCGCTCTCGGCATCGAAGACGGTCCACCGCGTCCGGCCCGGGACGGGGATGTTGGCGATCACCGCCCGGGTGCTGACGTCCAGAAGCGAGACGGTGAAAGACCCTCGCCGCGACGGATCGCCGACGTTCGCCGCAAGCAGCAGTCGATGATCGGCACCGTAGGCGAGACCGTTCGGCCCGACGCCGACCTTCACTTTGCCCACGGTCTCCTCCCGAGACGGCGAGAGGATCCCGACGGTGTTCTCCCCGCGATTGGAGGTGAACACCAGGTCGTGCGCCTCGGAAACCAGCACTCCGGCGACCCGCATCAGGTGTGGGATGGAGCGGAGGTACGTGTTGGTCGTGCAGTCGATCACGTCGACGGCGTCGTTCGCGGTGTGTGCCACATAAAGCAGTCCTCTCCCGCCATGGACGGCCGCGTGGTCGAACCCACCCGGCTTCGCGTGCGGGGGAAGATCAACGTAGCCGACGTGTTCCAGCGCCATGCGCTGCTCGTCAGGCCTCCGCCGGTTCTAGCCGTGTCGAGAGCCGGCGACGTTCGCGCGACAGTACGCGTAGAGGGCGTCGTACGCCGGAAACTGCCGGGCCATGTTGTCGTGGTCATCGTTGGCGGTGGCCTGGAAGCCGGTGGCCAGCGCGTACAGGCCCGCGGACTCCGGCGTCAGCTGACGCGCGTCGGTGTCCGCTCCGCGCACGATGAGGGCGAGCGCGCGGAGCGCCGGATCCTCGAGCTTGTGTTTCTCCAGAAACGCATCGAAAGAGCAGCGGTCAGCGACGTGTCCGAGCTCCACCCCCGGAACGTCGTACGCGATGGCCCCTTCACGCTCGGCGACCGCCATGACCTGGTCGGCCGGCACGAAGAGAAACGTTGGGCTCTTGTCGATGAACCGCGTGATCAGCCACGGACAGGCGATGCGGTCGACGCGCGCCTTTTCACGGGTGACCCATTTCATCAGCAGTCTCCTTCCTTACTTCGCCTTGACGCTGTTGGTCTGGTCGAGCGCGGCCTTCAATCCCTGGGCGAGTCTTGCCGGGTCGTCGTTGGCCCAGAAGTGCATGTAGAAGAGCCGCGGCGTGTCCATGAGCCCGTGGTTATGCAGTGCGGTCACGTCGATGCCGTGCTGCCGCAGCGTCTTGGCCACGGCGTTCACTTCCTTGTCGATGAGCACGAAGTCGCCCGTGATCGCCGCCTTGCCATCGGCGGTCGGCTGGAAGTTCATCACCGTCACCACGCCCATGGCGGGCAGCAATGGCTGCCCCATCCCGGTGATCGCCTCCGCGCGGGGAACGGTGACCTGGTACACGCCGCCGCCGATGTCCCTCCCCGGACGGCCGAGGGCCTGGTCGATCTGCTTGGCGTCGAGCACAGGACCACCAGAAACAGCGGCCACGGCCCCGCTGGCGCCCAGCGGCGTTCCGCTAGCGGACAAGGCCTGGCGCAGCGCTTTCGCCAGCTGGACCGCGTCGCCGTGTCCTTCGTAGTGCATGTACATGACGTGCGGCGACATCTCGTTGAGGTGGTTGTGCACGGCGGTGACCTCGAGCCCGCCGCTGAAGAGGCCGGACATCACCGCGGGCACCTCCTGGTCGAGCAGGACGAGGTCGCCCATGACCATCGCACGGTCGCCCACCTGCTTGAAGGCCGCGTAGGACCCGAGTGCAAACCCGGCCTTGACCGGAACCCCTTTCACGGTGACCGCGAGGTCAGTCCGCGGCATCCCGACGCGGAAGACGTCCCCGGGCTGCAGCTGGCCCGCCTTTCCCAGTGCGTGCTCCACGGCCTTCCAGTCGGGGTCGGCGCCGCGCGCGCGCGCCGATATGCCGACGACCACCGCGAGCCCGACAAGAACGATTGCAGACTTCAGCAGCGGATGTCTCATGGCAGATGTCTCCATCATCTCGCGTGTTCTTCGTGTAACCGCGACACATGATCCCGGTGGATGTTTTCCATTCAAGCGCCCCCCGTCACACCACGAATCGTCAGGTCATCGAATGCCGTGATTGAATCGGCCTTCGTCCACAGCCCCACGCGGCCGGACCTGAATCGCGAGTCACGGTGGTCGAGATAGAGCTTGCCGTCGAGCCAGGCCTGCATGTGATCGCCGATCGCCACTAGGCGCACCGTGTGCCACTGCCCGAGCGCCGGCGCCTTCACGCTCGCGCTCGCGAGCTGCCGGCGTGCTCGGTCGTAAGAGTACAGCCGGAGATTGTCCTCGAGCGCGTTGGCTCTGACGACGTAGTACTTGCCGTCGTTGAAGCGGAAGACGATGCCGCCCGAAGCATCTTCCTGGCCGGAGATCGGATTGAACTTCAGCGACACGTCGACATCGTTGTATGGACCTGGCGGCGCCACGATGACGTTGAACTGGTTCCTGGTCGAGCGCTGCACGAGCACCTTCTTGCCGCTCGGCGCGCCGGCCATGTTCTCCACCGCCCACTGGCCCTCCACCGTCGTCCAGCCTTCGATGCCTTTAGTTTCGAAATCGAACCTGTCCACGGGCACGTTGTCGGGCACTTTGAGCTCCTCGGCAGCGGCCGCCGCCGGAAATCGGGACCACCGGGCCAGCACGAGCGCGGCCAGCGTGCTTTTGAACATCCCTCGGCGTGTGCCATTCATGAGGATTCTCGGTCCTAACCTTGCCTCAATCGAGCTTCTCGGCCACCGTTTTCCACTCCGTGCCCTTCACCAGCGTGACGTCGGCCACGGGATGACCGTCCTTCAGTACAGGCATGACGCTGACGACGCGGTACCCCTTGTTCTCCTTCACGGCCTCGGACGCAGCCGCATCGAGGGACCGCTTTGCGTTGGCCATCGCCTGGCTCTGCGCCTTCGCCGCCGTGAGGTCGTCGCCGCCGGCGATCGGCTCCGCCTTCGCGACCTTCCCGGTCTTGTGATCGACAATCACCTCGGAGAACGTGTCCCCCTTCATCGTGTAGACCGAGAGCTGCAGCTTGCCGTGCTCGACCTCGTACTTCGCGGAGATCGGCTTGCCTTCTTTGGCGCTGGCCGCCAGCCCGCGCTGCAGCGAGATCTTGGCGTCCTTCAGCGCCTTCGCAAGCTCGGCATGCTCCTTGTCGCCATAGTTCTGGGCCCATCCTATTGGCGCGGCGAAGAACCACGCCACGAGGAACGCGAGCACGATCGTCGTCTTGCTCATTGCGTCTTCTCCAGGGTTAGGACGTGTTGGATGTGCTACGTCTTCTGCTTCAACACCGTGTAGAGCCCGTTGAAGATCGCCATTCCGCGCTCAAGCAGCTCGTCATCGTCCGGCGTGGCCTCAACGAGGCCGTTGATCGCGAGGTCCACGCCCGTGGCCTCGTTGCGGGTGAACTTGCCGTCGTGCAGGTCGGCCTCGTGCACGATCTCGGCCATCGTCCTGATCCGGCGATCCTTGATGCCGAACCGCTTGACCAGGGTCTCGAACGTGCAGTCCTCGCCGTGATGGCCGAAGTCCGCGCCGAGAACATCAAACGGGATCCCCTTGCGGGCGGCGTCGGCCGCGTCGGCAAAGGCAAACTTCGCCTCCGGATCGCAGAAGCGCTTGATGAGCCAGGCGGAGGCGATGCGGTCGATATGGGGTCGCGGGCGCGTGACCCACGTGCTGCCGCGGGGCGGCAGCGACGTTCGGTGACGCCCGCTCCTCGCGCGTGGCCGCGTCTCCGCGGCGCGCAGACGCTTGGCCGTCGTCTCCCACAGACTGCGGGCGCGCTCCCCGGCCGGTGCCTTCAGGTAATCGATGGACTGGACGCGGTCCAGCTCACGCTTCAGGCCATCGAGCTTGCCGCGGAGCTGCGGGATCGATCGGCGGTGGTTCGCCTGGTAGCGATCGAGGTGCCGGAGGATGTCTCGACAGCCCTGCACCACCGCCTGGTACTCGACGCCGCGGGCTTTGTGGAAGAGGCTGGCGATCTCTTCGTCGGTCATCGTTTCGATCCGATCGACGCGCAGCAGCGTTGCCTCGCCGCGGAATGATTGGATTTCTTGCACGAGCCACTGGAACAGCTCCGTGGTCTCCGGAGTTTCCGGCAGGAGCCAGCCGGCGCCCCGCAGCCGGACGGCGCCCATCCGCTGGAGCTTCCTCCAGACCCCGACGCGGTGCCGGGTCGGCTTAGGCGGCAGGGTCGTCAGGAGCGTCAGCCAGCGCATTGAGCTCACCGTAACTCTTGCTACATCATCCGTCAAGCGTTACACTCCGCAAAACCCCGGGCGAGGGAGGATCAAGGGATGGAACTGGAACCGACGACCCAACGCGTGCCGATCCGCGAGCTCGTCCGGTACTACCTGCGCCTCGGCCTCCTCGGGTTTGGCGGCCCCGTCGCGCTCGTCGGGCAGATGGAGCGCGAGATGGTCGGCGAAAAGAAGTGGCTCACCAAGGACGAGATGCGGGAAGGGATCGCCGTCTGCCAATCCCTGCCCGGCCCCCTTGCGATCCAGGTCGGCATCTGGATCTCGTACATCCGTGGCGGCTTCTGGGGAGCGTGGGCTGGCGGGTGGGCATTCATCCTGCCGAACTTCATCATCGTGGCGACCCTCGGCGCGCTCTACGTCCACTTCGGAGGGCTTCCCTGGGTGACAGCGATCTTCTATGGCGTGAGCCCCGCCGTCATCGCGCTGATCCTGCACTCCTGCTACCGGCTGACCAAGCTCGGGATGAAGGACTGGTTGGAGTGGGCGCTCGCTGCAGCGGCCTTCGCTATCACCGTCGCGGTACGGGCCGAAGTCGCGCTCGTCTTCATCGCGTGCGGGGTTGTGGGCGTCCTGTATTACGGCTCACTCTTCCGCGCGCGCAAGACCGCATCGACGACCACGTCGCTCATGCTGGGCGTGCCGCTCGTCGCCTCCGGCGCCTCGCCGGAGACTCTGGGCGCGATGCTGGGCAAGCTCCTCACGTTCTTCCTGAAGGCCGGCTCGCTCACTTTCGGCAGTGGCCTCGTCATCGTACCGTTCCTCGAGAAAGGCCTCGTCCAACAGACGGGCTGGCTCAGCGAGCGCGAGTTCCTCGTCGCGGTGGCCATGGGGATGATCAGTCCCGGCCCTGTCGTCATCACCGCAACCTTCGTGGGCTATCTGGTCGCGGCGCGACTAGGCGGCTCCCTCGTCGACGGCTTCTGGGGCTCACTGGTGTCGACGATCGGCATCTTCCTGCCGTCCTTTCTGCTCGTCTTGATCGTCGCGCCGATCCTCGTGCGCTACCGGACGAACCTGAACGTGCAGGGGTTCATCAAGGGTGCCTACGCCGCGGCCATCGGCACGATCCTGGGCGCCTGCGTGCTCCTTGGCCGGATCGCCATCGGTGACTGGCTCACGGCGCTCGTCGCGCTCGCGAGCCTCCTGGTCCTGTTCCGCTGGAAGGTCAGTAATCCCCTGCTCGTGGCCGCCACGGCAATCATCGGGCTCATCGCGTTCCCGTTGCTCCAACCGACGTGGGTGTTCGTGAAATAGGAGCCCAACTTGAGCGCTCGCAAGCTCGCAGAGACCTGGAACGACATCGCGGCTCAGCTCCTCAAGATCGGCGCCACGGCCTACGGTGGCCCCGCCATCATGGGCATCATGCAGGCGGAGCTCCAGGAAAAACGCCAGTGGGTCTCGACAGAGCGGTTCGTCGAAGGGCTCTCGCTCGTCAACATGCTGCCGGGCGCGACCGCGGCGCAGCTCAGCATCTTCCTGGGATACGCGCGGGGCGGATGGTGGGGCGGGCTGCTCGGTGGGCTGTGCTTCGTGTTGCCGGGTTTCTTCGTCTTGCTGGTCTTGACGATGGGCTACGCCGCACTGGGCGTCACGCCCATTCTCCGCGGAGCGCTTTACGGTCTGGGACCCGTGGTGCTGGGGATTTATCTCGTCGCCGTCTATCGCCTGGGCAGGGCCGCCATGAACACCCGCTCTCAAGTCTTGATCGCTATCGCGGCCGCGGTGGCCACTCTCGCCAGTCCCCTCGGCGTGGCCGGGATCCTGCTTCTCGCGGGCGGTGTCGGGCTCTGGCTCTTTCACTCGAGGAAGCTCGGCGTGACGGTCCTCGTGTCGCTCGCGGCGTGTCTTGCCGTCGTGCACCTCGTCGCGCGCTCGACGCCCGTGCCCGGCGTGGTTGCCGCTCCCGGCGACGCGCCCGGCGCGAGCCTCCTGCAGGTCGGCGCGTTCCTCCTCCAGGTAGGAGCTCTGACGTTCGGCGGCGGCCTTACGATGATCGCGTTCATGCAAGAGCAAGTGGTGAGCCAGTTCCACTGGCTCACGCCTCAAGAGTTCATCGACGGGCTTGCCCTCGGCCAGTTCACGCCGGGACCGATCCTGATGGTCGCGGCGTATGTGGGGTACAAGGTAGCGGGGGTCGCCGGGGCCGTGGTCGGTGGCGCAGCCGCGTTCCTGCCGTCGTTCGTCATGATGCTGGCGATTCTCCCGGCGCTCGATCGGATCAGGAAGTTGGTGTGGACGAGAGCGGCGCTGAGGGGTATCGCACCGGCCGTGATCGGGGTACTCGCTGTCTCACTCATACGGCTCGCGCCCTACGCGCTGCCCGACGTCCTGGCCCTCGCCACGCTGACGGCGACGGTGCTCGTCCTGATGGTCTGGCGAGTGGCAACGATCAAAGTCATGCTCGTTGGCGCTATTCTCGGGATCGCGAGGAGCCGGCTCTTCGCGGTTCCAGGGGCGCAGGCAGTGCTATCCACCGTCACGCGCGCGTGAGCGGTGAGAGAGGAAACCATGGTCACCCAGCAAGGGAAAGTCCTTTTCGTCTGTCTGCACGGCTCGGCCAAGAGCCTCATCGCCGCCGAGTACTTCAACCGCCTCGCGGCCGCTCGCGGTCTCGCCGCGAGGGCGACGTCCGCCGGGACCGAGCCCGATGACGTGATTCCGCCACGTGTCACGCAGGGGCTACGCGATGACGGCATCGACGTCGCAGGTCGGAAACCGTCACGTCTCACGCCGTCCGATGTCGAGGGGGCGACGGTCGTCGTCACCTTCGCCTGCGACCTCGGCGAGCTGGCGGCCCGGGCGCCACGGATCGAGCGCTGGGACGTGCCGGCGGTCAGCGAGGACTTCCAGCGTGCCCGCGACGTGATCGTCGCGCGCGTTGCCGGGCTCCTCGAGGACCCCGCGTTGAGAAGATGACGACCCGTTGACCCGCGCGGCCGTAGCGGTCCGATACACCTTGGTGCCATAGGGCTGCCTCATGTTGGGCTTTCTCTGGGAGATGCGGCGGTATTTTCGGCAGGTGGCGGGCCAGCTCGTGCTGGGATCCGTCGCTGGCATCGTCATGAATACCGCCGTCGTCCTGCCGGCGATCCTGCTCGGCCGCGCGATTGACCGAGC
>WNEY01002147.1_pt1 | contig 37636 bp, 25 predicted proteins | sample 5400531 | NCBI WGS metagenome assembly WNEY01 (sample SAMN13153338, study PRJNA577476) | soil metagenome | isolation source: 200 cm saprolite under Douglas fir tree site 1 | place: USA:California | collected 2015-04-18 | reverse complement strand
TGCCGCTGCACGACCGTGCCGAGGAGCAGCCCGTCCACCGCGCGAATGACGGGCGCGTGAAAGACTTTGCCAGCGAAACCAAATCCTACGAGGCCCACGTTGAGCATGAGAGAGTTTCGCACTACCGAGGATGAAAGGGGAGATCCGCCATGGTTCCGCTCATGATGCTCGTTTGCCTCGTCCAGGCGCCGGAGACATTGGATGTAACGGCCGTCGGCAAGGATCCACGCTGGCAGATTGCCGGTCGCACTACCGCCGTGATCGATACCAACGGCAAGCACGCGTTGAAGATGATCGAAGTCGCCCCGATTATCGGGCTCGTTTGGCTGAAGGATTATGACTTCGGGGATGGCACCATCGAGGTCGATTTGCTCGGCCGCACTCAACCGGTCCAGGGAAGCTTTGTGGGCGTAGCCTTCCACGTCGCGGATGCACAGACGTACGAGGCGGTATACTTCCGGCCGTTCAATTTTCGCGCGGCGGATTCAACGCGCCATAGTCACGCGGTGCAGTACATCTCGCACCCTGCGTTCCCCTGGCAAAAGCTCCGGTCCGAGCATCCCGGACAATATGAGGCGCCCGTGATTCCCGAGCCGGACGGCGATCAATGGTTCCACGTGCGCGTCGTGGTGGAGCGGCCCAAGGTGAGCGTGTTCGTGAACGACGCACGCACTCCGGCGCTCGTGGTGAACGATTTGAGCGACCGGGCCCGCGGATCGGTGGGGCTGTGGGCCGGCGACGGCTCCGCCGGTGTTTTTGCGAATCTACGCGTAACCCGGAAGCCGTAGGTCTTGGGCTGCGGCGTCAGCGACTGAGCCAGTAACTCAACTTTACCAGCAGCACGTTGGTGGGCCGGTCGCGGAACAGCTCCCGCCTGAAATCCCGCTGCAGGTCGAATTCCGCATCATACGGCACGTACCCCGACCGGCTCTGCGTCCACACGACGAAGAGCGTTGAGCCCGGGCGGTATTCCCAGCGCAGTACCGCGTTGACCTTGACGGCGCGGGTACGGAAGTCAGGGTCCGTGAACCGCAGAGTGTCACCCGGCACCGCACCGTCGGGCTGGACGACGTACCTGTTGCCAACGCGGCTGATCGTCGACCCGTTGTCGCGTCCGTAGGTATTGAACGCGAACGTCTTGCGCGCCCGCAATTCCTTGAAGTCCCTGTAGGCGCCCGCGAACGCGAATGGCTGGGCGTAGAGCTGGAAGCTCAGCGTCGGAGAGAACGTCGCGTTGGCCCGCAGCGTCACGTAGGCCTGGCGCTGGGACAGCGCCGCGAACACGTAGCGCGTACCCAACGTCGCGACGGCCGTGGAGTCGCTCGCCTTGGTGACGAACTGCGCCACCGCCCGGCCGGTGAAATAGCCCCCCGTCGCGTTCAGCGACAGCGCCGCGCTGGGCCGCAGCGTGAGCTGGGGAATGAGGTTCACAGCCCACCCCCCCGCCGCGTCGCGCTGCACCGAGACGAACCCGTAAGCGCCCAGCGCCCGCCGCGTGTCGGTCTGGAGGTTCGCGCTCGTGAACCAGCCGGCCGGCTTCAGCGCGAGCGGGCCGCCGCGGGTGAGCCGGTCGTCGACCACGCCGGGCGTATAGGAGACGGACCATTCGGCAAACCAGAAGTTGCGGAACTGCGCGTAGCCGAACGCCACGATCTTGCGGTCGATGGGATCACCGTCGTAGTTCCAGCTCGGCGCGACCTGGAGATAGGCATTTGCCTGTCGCACTATTCTGCCTGATTTGGTCCACTTGTAGCCCAGCGCCGCGGCGGCCGAGATCCGGTCCACGCGATTCTGGAACCCGAGATCGTTCACTTCGAACCCGGGGGAGGTGGTGCGTCCGGCCACCCCCCATCGCCAGTTCCCGGCGACCTTATTCAGGTACAGGTCGGCGCTTACACCGGCGAGCGATGTGCGTGTAGGATCGTAGCGGAAACGCTGTGCGTCGGGGCGCTGGTAGTAGCGGTTGGACGACCGTTGCACCTGCTGCAGTGCCGCAGGCTCTCCTGTGAGGTAGGAGCCGCCGATGCTGCCCGCCAGCGCGTAGCGCTTGTCGCCCCAGCGCTGGAAGAAGTCGAGGCCGGCGGCATACGCGTCGCGCGGCAGCATGTCGAGCGCGGGCGTCGTGGGCCGTCGGTCCATGGCAGTGGCCAAGAGCCCGATGCTCGTGTTGCCGCCGTTCATGTCCCGCTTAACCCGGCCGGCGAAATAGTTGGTCGCCGGCTCGACCTCGTCGCGGTAGCGGATGCCGGTCGTCGTGTCGAGCACCGTGGCGTACTCGCGGGCGGTGAGCGCGTCCAGCACACCCACCGACCATCCCCCGGCGGAGCGCCCGCTGAGCTTGGCGGCGCCGAGGATCGTTGTGCTCTGGGGGACATCCTTGAACGCGCCGCGCGACGACGGACTCCCCTGCGGCGGTCGTCCGATGCGCCGCGAATAGAAGTACAGCGCCGGATCGCTGAAGCGGGTCACACCGCCGCCGTTCCCCCCGAAGTCGAAGATCTGGGTGCCTTCGGTGAAAAACGGCCGGTGCTCGGGGAGGAACTGCTCGAAGGCTGTGAGGTTCACGAACGTCTCGTCGACTTCCACCTGGCCGAAGTCAGGGTTCACCGTCGCGTCCAGCGTCTGGCTCGAGCTCACGCCATACTTCACGTCCGCACCGACGTTGTGCGCATACGCGTTCGGAGTGTCGAACGGATTGCGGATCACCGTCGGCTGGCGGAAGGTCCCGCTCCCGACGGCGTAGGGCAGGATCTGGATGTGCTTGCGGTTCTCGAGGCCCGCGAGCCCGACCAGGCTGGCGAAGCGGGAGGCCATGCCGCTCTCGGTCCGGGCCACGAAAGGAAAGAGCGCCAGCTCGTTCTTGCGCTCAATCCAGCGGACGAAGCGCACGCCCCATACCTGGTCCGCGACGCGGGCGAACCGCAGCTGTGTGAACGGGATGCGGATCTCCGCCGTCCAGCCGAGCGAGTCCACTGTGGTCGCGGCCTCCCACACGGGGTCCCACGACTTGTCGGAGAAAGTGCCATCGCCGCCGTAGAGCACGTCCGTGCGGACCCCCGCGGCGCTGACCGTGAACTCGAACGCCGTGCGGTAATCGTGATAGCTGTCGAGCAACACCCGGAACTCGTCGCTGTGCGACGAGGCGTCGCGCCGCGTGAGCCGCCGCACGATCTTGCCAGGCTCGGCGTCGAACAGCCGCGCGCCGACGTACAGGGCGTCCGCGTCGTACAGCACCCGCACCTCGGTCGACTCCGACGCGGCAGCGCCCTCGTCGGGGTCGATCTGGAGGAACGCGGTCACGGGCGTCGCAAGCGCCCAGGCCGGCTCGTCGAGTCGGCCATCGAGCGCCACGCCCGCGCCTACCCGCACCGCGGTAACGGTCGGCGGGACGAACCCACCGGACGACGACGGCCCGGGAGGGGGAGCGGCGATCTGGAGCAACAAGAACGGAATCAGCATAGAGACCTCACGCTGGCGCAGCGGCAGGCGCCGGCATGCGCCGCGCCCGTTCGGCCGCCGCGTAGAGGTACTCGGCCACAAGGCGGGGCGCGTCGGGTACGCCCTTGTACCCCGGGGTCGTCCCGACATCGACGACGTAGGGCGTCCCGTCGCTCTCGATGATGTCCACGCCGTACAGCTCCGCGCCGAACGCGCGGCCACACCGCAGCGCGATGTCGCGCAGCTCGTCGGAAACCGTGAACGGCTCGCCCTGTTTTTCCTCGGCAGTGCGTCGAGGGAACACCTTCATGACTCCGAAGCACCGATCGCCGATCACGTACAGCTTCCGGTCGCGGCCTCCTTGCGGCTCGTGATAGCGTTGCGCGAAGATGGGATCACGCCCCGCGCCGCGTCCGAGGCCGAGGTCCAAGAGGTCGGCGCCGCTCCGGACGATTCGGACGTGGTGGCCGCCCGCGCCCTGATACGGCTTGACCACGATCGGCCCGTCCTCCAACAGGGGAAGCAAAGCGTCGGTGCCGGTCGCGACGTACGTAGCCGGCACCGGCACGCCGGCGGCCTGGAGGGTTCGAGTGGCGACGATCTTGTCGCGCAGCGCAGCCGAGGCGGGGTAGGGGTTCACGATTGTGGCGCCCAGCCCGTGAAGCGCCCCGGCGAGGCTGAGGGCGAGCCCGCTGATCTTGTGGAGGATGTACAGGTCGTGCTCGACACGGACGCTGGATAGCTCCACCGGCCGACCGGGGGCCGGGGGCACGATGACATCTACCGCCGCTCCCAGCTCCGCGAGCGTCCGAACGACACTCGGCATTTGACTGGTGCTGTGCTTGGAATACGTGGGAAGTAGCACGCCGGTCCGCGGTCGCCTCATGCCCGGAGCGCCTCCGTCGCGGGTGCCAGCGCCGTATCGAGGATGGTTGTCAGGATGCGTCGCGCGTCGAAGTGCAGCGATTCCCGCGGCTCCGAATGGGTTGGATACCTGTCTCCTGCATTGCGCTCCAATGCCATTCTGAGACGCACAATTGTTCGAGCGCTTCGCGGAATTCTTCCCGCTCCAGTGTGGCCATGTGATCCGACGCGACTGCGAGCGTCATGTGTCCCTCCGTTAGAAACGCAGCAGATAGCTCGCCTTCACGAAGAACTGCCGGCCCACGGACATGTCCGGCGACCTGCTGGGACCGAGCTCGCGCGGCGGGCCGGGAAGGAACTGCAGGTTCTCGTACCGGTCGGTGTAGCCGAGGTACAGGGCCGTGCCTGGGTGCGCGAGGTAGGTGAAGAGGACGTCGATCCCCCACTTCCGCTGCCGCGCGTCCTCGGCGGAGAGCGTGGTATCGGCGTCGCTCGCCGTCCAGTCCACGATCGCCCGGAGCGAAAACAGGGGCGTAAACTGGTAATTCAGCTTCTCCCGGAACTGCGTCTCGCCGACGATGCGGGAGCCTGCCGAGGTCCGAAGCCCGACATAGTTGTAGGACTGGTCGAGGCGAAGCTGCGACGTGGGATGGAGGGTGACTTTCACTACCGCTTGGCGCGCGCGCGCGAGGGAGGGCGCGACGCCAGCCGCCGGGTTGTGGTTCACCGCGGTGCCCCAGATGTAGGATGCGGTCAACCCGAGCCACTTCACCCACTCGCTGCCGACCTCCGCCTCCGTGGCTTCGGGGCGGAACGCTGTTCCCTCGAACAGCTCGAATGACTGGTGCCGGTTGAGCAGGACCTTGGAGTGGCCCCGGAGCTGCATCACGAACTGCGCCTTCGCGTCCCGATCGAGCAGCTGGCCCGTCTCGTGATCCCAATAGGCGTCCACGGACACGGCGGGCCCCAACGTCGTCACCGGGCCGCTCTTCAGCCGGACGGTGTAGTCCGCCGCGTGTTCAGTCCGCCGGAAACCGACCCGATTCACAAACCCCAGCGGCGCCGAAAAAGCAGGGCCGAACTCCTGGTAGATCCCTTTATAATCGAAAGGACGGCTGTTGAACGACACCTCGCCCAGCGCACCCCAGTCGCCGGACCGTGTGCCGTCCTGCTGGACCGATTCGCTGCGCATGAGCTGCGCGTTCACGCGCCAGTACTTCCCCGCCCGCCACCGTCCGTCGGCCGAGAACATGCGGTCTGCTTTCGCGCTTTGGAGGAATTCGCGGTCGGTCGCCAGCAGACCGATCGTGGACTCGTTGCCGAGCTCGCGCTGCAGGCGGGCCGCCCCGATCCAGGCGTCCCGACCGGCGTCGGGGTCCCCGGAGGGCAGGGGCGCGCGGTCGTTCATAGCGAACGCCCCCATCGCCCAGCCGCTCGCCTTGCCCGTCAACCGCAGCCCTGCGGCGGGATCGACGACGCGCCGCGAGAACAACAACGTCACGGGCGTTTGGAAGAACCCCGCGTTTTCCAGGAAGAACGGCCGCTTCTCGGGAAAGAACACCTCGAAGCGCTGGTTGAGCGTCACTTGAGGATCGTTGGTCTCGACCTGACTGAAGTCGGGGTTCGCCGTCGCATCGAGCGTGTACGCGTCGTGCAGAATCAGCTTGGCATCCGCGCCGATGCGCTCGTCGCCTTGCGTCACGTGTCCCGGAATGCCTTCGTCAAGGATTCGCGCACGGGCGAGGACCGAGTACGGGTTCACCTGCACGTTTCGTCCGGGAGAGATTCCGGCCAACCCCTGCAGCGTGCCGAGCTGGGAAACGAAACCGCGTCTGCCCTTGGTGATGTGGGGCGAATACGACCGTTCGTTCTCCCGCCGGATTGCCCGCCCGAGGGCGATCCCCCAGGTCTGCACCGAGTCGTTCGAGAACCGGAGGCTGCGGAACGGGATCGCCATCCGCACTACATAGCCGGAGTCGGTCATGCGGCCCTCAGAACTCCACACGGCGTCGAAGCTCAGATCCTCGCTCTGGCCGTCAGTCAAGATGCCGTCCTGCTGGACGCCGAACGGGTTGACCGCGAACCGGTAGGCGCGCTTGCGATCGTGGAACGTGTCGAGGTAGACCATCACGTGGTCGTCGTGGCTGATGTCGTCCCGCCGCGCGACGTTGGCCCGCACCTTGGCGGGATCGTCCCAGCAAACGAACACCACATAGAGGTTCACGTCATCGTAGCTCAGGTACGCGGTGGTCCGTGCGCTCACCGGAATGCCGTCGCCGGGCTCGTGCTGGCGGAAGTCGGTGACCGCGGCGCTGTCGGCGCTGGCGGAACCGGCCAGAAAGGCTTCGAGACGCGGCGCCTCGGTCACGCGCCGAATCACGAAGGTGGGCGCAGCTGGCGAGCCGAGATGCGCGGTTGATATCTGCGCTCGCAGGGGCGTGCGCGCGACGGTCCACAGCAGGGGGAGCAGCAGCGCCCCGCGTGGTGTGAGCATCGTCATGGTGTCCTCCTCGCAGATTCGGCGTCGAGCGCCTGGAACCAGCGCTCGACTTCTGCGAGTTCGGGAAATCCCCAAGCCGCCCGCTCCCTGAGCAGCGCGACGGCCGGCCAGATCACGCGGTTGGCGTACCGCGCGCGTTCGGCGGTGTCAAACAGCACCTCGAGCTCTTCCGGAGCACCGAGCTGACATCCCGCGCGCGCGGTGGCGTCACGATACACGTCCAGAATCCCGGGCCGCAGCTCAGCGGGGAAGCGGAACAGGAACGTCGAAAGGTCGTAGCTGAACGGCCCCACGCCTGCGCGATCCCAGTCGACGAGGCGCAGCTGCGGCCGTTCGGCGGTTCCTTTCACGAACATGTTGATGGTCCACAGATCGCCGTGCAGCAGCGTGTCCGGACCGGCGGCCCGCTCGAACACGGCGGCCCGGCCCGGCGCATCCGCGAGCAGCGCGCGCAAGCGGGCGAGCAGGCGCTCGGGGAGCCCGGCGTGCGACGGCGGGGACGGGATGCCGGCGGCGAGGAGCGCATCGAGCGCGGCGATCGCGTCGCGCACGTTGGTCGTGAAGTACTCGAAGCCCAGGCCGTGGCCGAAGCGGCGGACGTCCGGCAGCACGCCGTGGCGCGTGGCGCGCGCGTGTAGCTCCGCGACTTGTCGCGCGGCGACCTCCACCAGCTCCGGCGCGGGCCGGGCGGCGAGGGTATCGTCGCCCAGGTCCTCGTGGATGTGCCACACGACTTCGCCGCGCCAGTCGGCCGCCGTGCCGAGCAGCCGCGGGCAGGCGTGCTCCAGCCCGAGGGCTGGCAGCCACCGCGTGGCCAACAGGCGGGTGCGGTGCGCGACGGCCGGCTCCATGCGCTTGACCACCACCGAGCTCCACGGCGCGCGCGCGTCGAACTGCAGCCGGTACACCTTTGCCTTGAGCGGTTGCACGCTCGTCACGCGATCGGTGGGATCGGCGCCGTGCAGGAGGGCACGGACCCCCTGCCACAGCTCGGTCCACGCTGGCTCTCTGCGCGCATTCGTGACGTCCAGCGCTGCGCCTCGGGGGCGAGGCTCGACCAGGGTCACGCGGCGCTCCTCGCCTGACGCCCAAGCGCCCGCTCCAAGACGCTGGCGACGACTCGCCGGGCATCGAAATGCTCCTCGACCAGCGCCCGCGCCGCTCGCCCCTGCCGCTCATAATCGGCCTCGGCCGTCGCAAGCGCCCGCACGGCTTCGTCCATGTTCCGAAACCGGAACAGACCTTGTGCGTCCGGCAGGAACCGGCTGAGGCCGGTGTGCTGCACGACCGCCGGCCTGCCGCTGGCTAGGTAGCACAACGTGCGGTCGCTCACCCACGCGGTCTCGAGCGAGATGTATGCCGGCTTGGCGCAACTGAACTCGCCGCGCGACCGCTGTACGTAGGTCCGGTACGCGTCCGGCGTCGCGGTCACGTCCCACGCCTCCCGCAGGCGCCAGCCCTTCGGCTCCAGCAGGCGGCGGTATTCCTCGTGAAACTCCGCGAGGCATACCGCGAGCTCGAGGGAGACCGGCGTGCGGTGCGGCAGGTCCTGGTATTCGAGAAACGAGGCGCGCTTCTCGTTGCTGAACGTGATGCCGTTGAACTCGAACGTTCCCCCCCACCAGTGCGCCACGGTCGTATATGGAGGCGGCGCGGCGCCGCCGAGCGCCGCGGGGACGCACGGCCACTCGGGGAGGTAGACGGGCGGGACCGTGTGCACCCACGTGCGGCCGCCGTCGGGGAACCGCGCGGCTGGGGTCCCGACGGTTTCGCCAATAGTGAAATAGAGATCGTGTCGCGCAAGCTGGACGGCGCCGGTCGTCATCCAGATCTGGAGCAACCCCGGGTCGGTATCGATAAACGCTGTGCGCCGGAATCGCCCGACGACGCCGGCGGGGGCCGAGTGCCACAGGTTGAGAAGCAGGTCCGCCTCGGCGGCAGCGTTCAGGTCCAGACAGCCCTGCGCGACCTCGTCAGGAACGGTCCCACCGCCGATCGCGTACAGCGCGAGCGTGTCCGCCAGGCCGAAAGACGCCAAGCGCGCCTTGAGCGCCGCGACGCATTCCCGCGGAGGTCCGCCGCGCCGGCGCCGGCGGCCCGCGGGCGACGTGTCGCGCTCGTCGACATCCAGCCCCTCGAGCCAGATGACCCGGCAGCCGAGCGCCTTGAGCGCCAAGGCCCAGTGGAGATAGACCCAAAGGTGACCACCACCGTTTGGGTAGGCGACCGTGTTCGCCGGCGCCACGCAGACGGTGAGGCTCATGCGACCCCGCTCCCCGTCGGCTGCGTGCTCAACGCCGTGTTCAGCGCGGTCTCAAGCACGCGGCGCGCGTCGAAATGCGTTTCCGCAATGTCGCGGGCCGCGCGGCATTGGCGACGGTAGTCGCGGTTGATCGTCTCGAGCGCGTGGGCGGCCTCCGCCAGCGAGCGAAAGCGGAACATGCCCTCGCCGTCCGGCAGGAACGCGCTCGCGCCCGTGTGCTGCACGACGGCGGGCTTGCCGCTCGCCAGGTAGGCCACCGTCCTATCGCTGACCCAGGCATTCTGGAATGCCATGCACGACGGCTTTGCCGCACTGAACTCCCCGCGCGACTGCCGGATGTAAGCGGCGTAGGCTGTGGGGCTGCCCGTGACATCCCGCGAGTCCCGCACGCGCCAGCCCTGCCGTTCGAGGAGGGCCCGGTCCTGCGCGTCTTTCTCCGCCTGCTTCGGCCGCGCCTGACCCGCGGGATCGCGGTCCAGTAGATAGAGCGCCAGCTCGAGGGGCTGGCTCGTGTGGCGTGGCAGATCCGCGAACTCGAGAAAGGAGATCCGCTTGGTGTTATCGACCAGGACGGTCTGTCCGTTCCGCTGCACTTTCAACCAGCTCGCCGACGACCAACTGGAAACGGTCGTGAAGACCTCCGCGCCGGGCTCGTACGTAAACGGCCAGAGGTCGAGACAGACGGGAGGCCGGATGTGCATCCACTGCAGGCCGCAGTCGGAAAAAAGCGCAGCCGGTGTTCCGACCGTCTCGCCCGTCGTCAGATAGCAATCGTGTGGGGGAACGGCGAGCTCTCCCGTGCTCATCCAGAACTGCAGCAGCCCCGGGTCGATGTCCACCAGCGCGGTGCGCCGGGCGCACGCGAGCAGGCGAGGGTCGATCGCGTAGTGAAAGTTGAGGAGCAGATCGGCGCGTCGCAGCACCGCCTCTGTTTGGGACCACGTTTGTCCGATGAAGCGTAGGGACTTACCGCTGCTTCCCGGGTCCTGGTCGACTGCGTACAGCAGCGTCTTGCCCTCGAACCCGAATCGCTTCATCCGCTCCAGGAACGTCGAGAGCACCTCGGCCGCCCGCTCGGGATCGCGTGCAGGGCGCAGCTGCTCCAGCCAGTAGACATCGCACCCCAGGCGGCGCAGCCCCAGGGCGTATTGCAAGTAGACCCAGAAGTGGCCGCCACCCTCGGAGAAACTGGCGACCTTGTAGACCGACATGACGACCGTACTCACGCTGCGTCCCCGGGTGCCGCGGCGCAGGCCGCGAGAACGGGGAGGTCGCGGAAGCTGATCAGGCGGATCTTCCGGTCGCGGATACCTTGCCGCACGCGGGCGTCACACAACGTCCGAACCTCCACTTCACGCTCCGCGACGTAGCTCGAGCGGAACCCCGGCTCGATATAACCGGGGTGGCACGACAGCTCCGTCACGCCCTCCCCGACCTCGGCGTCCAACAGGCGCAGCAAACCGTCCACGCCGATCTGCTCGGGATGCGTGCGACCGCCCCATTGCCCGTAGAATTTCCCCAGATGGCGGGCTCCGGAGTGACCCCTCACCGGCACGCGTTCGCGACGGGCCTGCGCGAGCACGTGCGGCAGGACGCGCGGATCCCGGTGCACGTCGTGGTGGGAATCCAGGTGAGTCGGTGGCTCCCTCGTCAGCTCGAGGAACCGCGCGAGCTGGCGCTCGCACTCGGCGGCGGCGCGTTCGGGGGCGACCGGATCCAGCTCCAGGTGCAGTCCCACGCTCAGTCCGGGGTACACGCGCACGAGCGCGGCGGCCCCGGCGCTCGCCGCCCGGTCCACGAGCAGGCTCGCGCTCGTCAGGATCCCAGCTTCGTGCGCCTCGAGGATCCCGCGGTTGATCCCACGGTTCGCGCCGAAGTCGTCGCCGTTGACGATGAGGCATTTCACGGGAGGCTTACACCCTGCATGGCCCGCGGCGCGTCGGGCGGCTCCCACAGGGATTCCCCGCGTGCGGAGCGCTCCGCGGCCGCGGAGAAGTAGTTCGCCAGATGCGACGGCGCATCCGGCACACCCTTGAAGCCGGGGATGCTGGAGATGTCTACGACGTATGTCCGTCCCTCGCTCTCGATGAGGTCGACGCCGTAGAGGTCGATACCGAACGCGCGGCCACAGCGCAGTGCGATATCGGTTTGCTCGGCGGTCGGCGTGAACGGCTCGCCGTACTTCTCTGCTTCCGTCCGGGCCGGGAAGACCTTTCGGACACCGAAGAGCCGCTCGCCGATCACATAGATCTTCAAGTCGCGCCCCTCGGGCGGGTGATAGCGCTGTGCGAGGATGGGCGGAGGCTTGTGCGCGGCCCGCGGCTCGGCGAACAGCTCGGCCTCGGTCCGGACGACGCGCACACCTAACCCGCAAGTGCCGTCGTATGGCTTGACGACGAGCGGTCCCACGTTCAGCAACGGCGTCAACAGATCGGGCTGCGAAACGACGTACGTGGCGGGCATCGGGGCCCCCGCAGCCCCGAGAATGCGCGCGGCAATCACCTTGTCGCGGATCGCGACCGTCACGGGATATGGATTCACGATGGCGGCGCCCTGCGCATGCAGGGCTCCCGCCAGACTCATCGAGATCCCGGAGATCTGCTTCAGCACGTACAGGTCGTGCTCCACCCGTACCGTCGAGAGGTCGATGAGGCGTCCGTTGGCAGCGATGACATCGACCACCACGCCGGCGTCGGCGAGCGCCTGCATGGTCTTCGGAAAGATGCTTACATGGCCCGCGCCGTAGGGCCGCCTGAACAGGAACCCGATCCGCAGGCGTCTCATTCGACCCTGCCCTGCAGCGCGGGATGGCCGCTCGCGGGGCCCTGCCGCACCGGCCACCCGAAGGGCCCCGCACGTCGCGAGGCGCTCGATGTCCGTGGCGTCGCAGTGCGGCCACCGCTCCCGGACCACGGCACAGTAGGTGGCGATGTCCGGGCCGGCGGCGATGCGGCAGGAGGGATCGACCGCCTGGGCGAGGTCGATGGCGGGAACGGCTAACCCGGCATCCTCCCAGTCGAAGACCCCGATCTGGACGCCCTGGGGCGACGGTTGCACCCGCAGGTTCTTGGCGTTGAAGTCGCCGTGGATCAGCGTGGGCGGCAGGCCGGTGCAGGCGCGGGCGAGCCGATCCCAATTCGCGTCGAGCTCATCAAACCGCTCCACCAGGAGGTCGAGGAACGCGACGTCCTCGGCGCCGAACGCGGGATTATCCACCTGGGCGCGAATCAGGTCTCGGGTCGCACGCATCTCCGCCCGGTAGCGGCTCGGCCCCGCATCGGGTAACCCGGCCTGGTCGGCGGCGGACTGCGCCGTGGTGTGCAACGTCCCGAGCCACCGAGCTGCCGCGGCGCGGTGGTCGGGGCGCAGCATGTCGTACTTCTCGCCGTGGATCTCGCCGATGAAGAGCCAGCAGACGTCCTGATCCTGGAGCCCCTCGACCGTGCCGTAGTAGTGCGGTCCGGCGAGCGGCACGTGCGGCAGGATGCGCTCGTACACCGTGCGCTCGATCTGGCCGGCCTCGCGCGTACACCGCTTCGCGATCACCGCCGAGCCATCGGCCCCGATGCCTTCCAGCCGGTACACTGTCAGGTTGGGCCGTGGCTTGTTGGGCTTGAACTTGGCGGGGGTGATGCGGTCTGGCACCACGCGCTCAGGGTTGAGCCGCCGCCACGCCTGGATCGCTGGGTGGGCTAACAGGATCTCGCGCCGCCTGGCGGAGGCGGAGCCGACGGCCGGAACGAGGGCCGGCAGCGGCGGCGACGCGGGCTCGAGGCGGGTTGTGTCGGCGACGATCCGGCCGCGCTCAATCCTGATCATCGCCGTACAGTGCGCCACCGTGCTGGGCCGGTGGCTGATGATAATCACCGTGCGGCCTTCCTGGAGCCGCCCCAGCGCGTCCACGATCGCCGCCTCGGTGCGGCCGTCCACCGAGCTCGTCGGCTCGTCGAGGACCAGGATCGGGCTGTCTTTGAGGAACGCGCGCGCCAGCGCGATGCGCTGCCGCTGCCCGCCCGAGAGCTTCACCCCCCGGTCGCCGACCTCCGTGTCGTAGCCCTGCAGCAGGCGCTCGATGAACTCGTGCGCGTTGGCGGCCTGCGCCGCCGCGACGATCTGCTCGCGCGTCGCGCCGGGCGCCGCGTAGGCGATGTTGTCGGCGATACTGGTCGAGAACAACACCGCCTCCTGTAACACGACGGCGAACTGGCGGCGCAGGTCGGCCAGCTTGTACTCCCGCAGGTCCGTGCCGTCCAGCAGGATTGCCCCCTGCTGCGCGTCGTAAAAGCGCGTCAGCAGGCTGATGAGCGTGGTTTTCCCCGCGCCGGTCGCCCCCACGATGCCGAGGCGCGTCCCCGGCTGGACCACGAAGGAGACGTCGTGCAGCACCGGCCGGTCCGAGTCGTACTCGAACGACACGCCGCGGAACTCGATCATGCCGCGCGCGCGCTCTAGCGGTCGCGCGTCGGGCCGCTCGGGCACCTCGGGCTGCTGGTCGAGCAGCGCGAACGCCCGCTCGGCGCTGGCGAGGTAGGACTGGAGCGTCGCGGCCTTCTTGCTGACGGTCTTCAGCGGATCGTAGAGCTGTCCCAGGTAGGTCAGCGCCATCAGCAGCTGCCCGAGCGTCAGGACGTTCGCCCGGACGTGCTGCACGCCGATGAGCAGGACCGCGCCGGTGCCGAGCGCCGTTGTGAGCCCGACGAGCAGCCCGTAGCGTCCCTCCATGAGCGCCACGCGGATGCGCGCCGCCACCCCCTCGCGCGAGCGCTGGGCAAAACGATCGGTCTCCCGCGCTTCCCCGCCGAACGCCTTGACGACGCGCAGGGCGCCGAGCGTCTCCTGCACGACCGCCAACGCGGAGGTCTCGAGCTTCTTGATCTGGCGATGCTGCCGCCGCATGCCCGGGCGGTACAAGCGCGACAGCGCTACGAGCAGCGGGGAGACCGCGAGTGCCACGAGCGCGAGCTGCCAGTCGAGCTTGGTGGTAACGACGATCAGCGTCCCCAGCGTGATCGCTGCCGTGATGAAGGGGATGATGCCCTCGACCATGAGCTTGTCGATCACCGAGGCGTCCTGTTGAATGCGGTACAGCGAGTCGGCCGCGCCCTTGGAATCGTGGTACGACAGCGAGAGGCGCTGCGCCTGCTGCACCAGCTGGGTCCGGAAGCCGAGCACTAGCCGCTCGCCGACGTAGGCCTGCATGAACTTGTTGGCGAGCGACTGCAGCTGGCCGAGCGCCGCGACCGCGAGCAGGAGGCCGACGGCGACCGCGAGCAGGGCGGAGGCCGATCCCACGACGGTCGCGGGCAGCAGCGCGTGGAGAAAGTGGGGGAGCGGTCGCGTCCCGAGGACGGAGTCGACGGCGATCTTGAGCGGGACGGGGTTCAGCAGCGCGATCGGGCTCGCCAGCAGCCCGACCCCGAACAGCACCGCGAGGTGGAGCCAGAACGGTCGCGCCTGCCGGATCAGCCGCCGGTAGAGCGCGAAATCACCCATCTCGGCTCCTCGCCCCATTGCCGCGCCCGGCCTCCTGTCGGAACACCCAGGCGAAGCCCGGTTCCTTGGGGGGAAAGACGTAGTACCGCCACCCTGTGACGCCAAGCCGCGAGAGGATCCGCTCGTGAATCGTCCGCTCGACCTGCACGCGCCAGCTCGGCGCGCGCCGGGCGAGGACGGACCCGCCCTCCGGCCCCACCCCGACAAGGCGGTATGCGCCGGTGCCGTTCTCCTGGCGCAGCACTTCGATGCACTCCGGAGTCGGCGCGGACGGGGCGACGTGCTCCCACGCGGCGGCGGCGGGGTGCCAGGAGAGGTTGCCCCACAGGACCCTGATCACGGTTGTCTCTCGCCTTTCTGCAGCTGCTCGATGGCCCCCCGGATCGTGACCATGCCGGCCATGCACTGTTCGACGATGTGCAGCGTTGGCAGCGCGGCGCCTAGGGCGAGCAGCACTGCGGCTCCCCACGCGTGGGCCTGCGCAGCCACGCCGCCGAGGGCAGCGAAGGCCAGCGCCAGCATCGGACCCCGCGCGGGAATCTCGGGCCACCAGCGCAGCCGGACGAGCTGCTTCGCGCCCGCGTGATCTTCTACTCCCACCAGCACCCGTGCGGCCCCGAGGATCCCGCCCCGGACCTCGAGGTCCCAGCGATCGTGTTCCTGGCCGCGCAGCACGCAGGCGTGCGCCGCCCGGAGACACGCTTCGAGCGCGCGCAGACGCTGCTCTTGCGGCTCCCACCGTTCACTCCAAATGGACGCGGTGACCGGCCAGAGCGGCGCGGGTCCCGGCGTGGCGCGGCGACGCCAGGGTGTGAGCCCCTCCTGCAAGCGCCCGCGCAGGCGGGCGAGGGGTTGCACGAGGTGCAACGCCGCCGTCAGCAGCCGCCGCTCGAGCCGGGAGAGGAAGTGCTGTGCTTCCGGAAACGACGCGCGCCCGGCGCTGACGCCAGCCTGCGCGATCGGGAGCGCCATGGCGCCGGCGAGCAGGGGCAGCGCCAGCTTGAAGGGCTCGTACACGACGCTGAGCCCGGCCATCCCCGCCAGCGTCGCCGTCAGCAGGTGCCACTCGGGCATCAGGGGCAGGAAAGCGAGCAGGCTCGGCGCCGGCTCGTAGAGCGACTGAAACGGGGCGCCGCCCCAGACGCCATGGTAGATGCGGGGCCGCCGCAACCCGAGCACGCGCGTGATGCCCGGCCCGTAGATGCGGCCGGCCCACCGCACGTGACCGGGGCCGTTGTATTTCTCCGGCCACTTCCGCTCCAGCAGGGCCTCCGCCCGGCCATAGCCGATCTGCTGCTTCCAGTACGCGCGGACCGAGTTCCGGCGGTGGTGCCACACCAGCGCGGCGGGATGGAACCCCAACGTCCAGCCGCGCTCCTGCAGCCGCCAGCACACGTCCACGTCGTCGCCGGCGGTGCGGAACTGCGGGTCGAAGCCGCCGATCGCCTCGAGAGACGTCTTCCGGAAGGCCATGTTGCAGCCGGGGATGTGCTCGGCCTCGCAATCGCTCAGGAGGACGTGCAAGGGTCCGCCGGGCGCGCGCGCGACGCACTCGGCGATCGGGCCGTCGCCCGTCGGGGCGATGTTTGGCCCGCCCACGCCGGCGTGCGACGTGCTCGCGAACGTGGCCGCCAGATACCGGAGCCAGTGCGGGTCGGGGAAGGCGTCGTCGTCGATGTACGCCACGATCTCCCCGCTGGCCGCGGCGAGCCCGGCGTTGCGGGCGTGTGCGAGCCCGCGGTTCGGCGTCCGGATCAGCACGCCCCGGTACCGCCCGGCGATGGCGGCCGTAGCGTCCCGCGATCCGTCGTCCACGACGATGACTTCGTAGTCGGGGTAATCGAGCCGGGCCAGCCCCTCGAGGCAGTCGTTGATGGTGCGTGCCCCGTTGTACGAGCACACGACGACCGAGACTCGGGGCCACCGGAGTCGCGGCGAAAACGGCACGTCGTCGAACGCCTCGCGTGCCGCGTCGAGTGCGAGCTTGGGCGAGCGGTCGGCGCGCGTGAGGCCGAACGCCCAGTCCTCCACGCCGTTGCCGTGGCGGTACCACTCGTCCGTCCAGGAAAAAACGAACGCGCCGGCGCAGCCGGCGGCGAACGCCGTCCGCACCTGCCAGTCGAGCACCTGTGCCTGGACGCGCTCGCCGTTGCGCAGGCTGTCGAGGCCCAGCTCGCTCATGAGCAGCGGCCGGGCGCCCGCGATGTTCTGCAGTCGCGCGAGGTACGCCCTCAGGCGCTCCTGCGTTTCGAGGTAGACGTTGAAGCACACGATGTCGAGGAACGGGAGCTCGAGGTACTCGGTCGTAGGATAGTTCACGTACGTGACCAAGCCCTCGGGATCCTCGCGTTTCACGACGCGATAGAGCCGCTGAAGGTAGCGCTGGACACGCTCGCGTCCCAGCCAGCGGGCTATCGACGCGGGAATCTCGTTCCCGAGTGCATAGCACAGCAGTGCCGGGTGGCCCGCACAGGCGCGCACCTTGGCGGCCACCAGTTCCTCGACGTCGGGCGCGCCGCGGCCGTCAATCAGGTACCCGACGCACTGCTCGGCGCTGAGCCCGACCATGACCCGGAGACCGTGGCGCGCCGCCACATCCAGCAGCGCCCTAGGCGGCATCGTGTGGGGGATGCGCACCGCGTTGATCCCCTTCGCCGCCATGTGCGCGAAATCGCGCTCGATCTTCTCGAGGTCCTGGTATTCCCGCCCGTCGGCATCCGGCTCGAACGCGCCGTAGGTCACGCCGCGGACGTAGAACTTCTCGTCTCCCACGAAGAGGAATTTCCCCCGCACAGTAACCCGGCCGACCAGGGCGCGGACGGAGGTGGCGAGGGCTGGCGGCGTCGAGATCGCCGACGCAGCCGGCGCAGGAACGACGAATGCCTCGTCGGGCCTGACGGGAACGGAGAGACCAGGGTCGCGCTGCACGGGCGCACTCCGCGGGTCGGTTGTATAGTTCGCAGGAGTTCCGAACAGATTCTGCCGAAAGACGGGCAAAGCATATGCCAGCCCTCGCATCCGACGCCCTTCACCACGCCAGTAGGTATGTCCTTACACACGACCCAATAGGGTAATGGTCCGAAAACCTTGCCAGTGCTGCACTGTGCGGCGCGCTAACAATTATGTGGACTGCGCGCAATGGCTGTCAGGCAACACGCTTCCACTCGCGTTACCTTTGTGGGTCTTCGTGCATCTCACGTACCGCGGCGTGGGGTTTACGAGAAATTCATCAAAAGACGCGTGACGCGGAAAGCTTAGATCAGTCGCTCGTCATGATGAATAGCGGCGCGCCGTCGAATTGGTAGATCGGCCGCAGGCGCTGCGTGTTGTAGTACTTCGAGACGTCCACGACCTTCTTGTCCGATGTCACGCTCGACAGCGGCACGGTGTCGTAGAAGCCCTTATGAATGCTGACCAGCCGACCGTACTGCTTCTTCACGACAAGGTCGAGCGCGAGGTTGCCGAACGCCATCGGCACGATCGAGTCGAGCGCGTCGGGATCGCCCGAACGGACGAGATAGCCGAGCCGCTGGTTGACGACGTCGATCTTCCGGCCCTTGTTGAGCTTCGCCGACGACTCCTTGAGCGCCGCACCGATCTGGTCGCCGATGCCGCCGAGCTTGCGGTGCCCGAACATGTCGGTCTCCTCGCCCTCGAAGCTCATCCCTTCGTGCGAGGTGAGCCGCGCGCCTTCCGAGATGAGGACAACCGAATAGCGGCTCGGGTTCTTGTTGCGGTCCTGAACCAGCAGCTCGGCAAGGTGCTCGACCTCCACGGGGTACTCGGGGATCACGCAGCGGTCGGCCGCGCCGGCCATGGTGGGCAGCAGAGCGGTGAAGCCGGCATAGCGGCCGAAGACTTCGATCACGAGGAAGCGCTCGTGCGAGCCCGCCGACGTGCGTAGCCGGTGCGTCAGCTCGATCGTGCGGGTCACGCACGTGCTGAACCCGATGCAGTAGTCGGTCCCGTAGACGTCGTTGTCCATCGTCTTCGGAATCGCGACGACCTTCAGCCCCTCATCGTGCAGTCGTTTGGCGTAGCTGAGCGTATCGTCGCCGCCGATGGGAATCAGGACATCGACGCCGATGTGCTCGAGGTTCTTGATGACATCCTTGGTGATGTCATTGGTCTTTTCAGTGTACCCGCTGAGATGCGCCGGCACGCGCTCCTTGGGCAGGTGACTGGGTCGGACGCGCGAGGTATGGAGGAACGTGCCGCCGGTCCTGCCGGCCCGGTTCACGATCGCCTCGGTCAGCGGCAGGATCTGCTCGCTGTTGTCGGCGTCTTTTTCGCGCGAGTAGTCGACCACTCCGCCCCAGCCGTGGCGGATCCCAATGACTTTGTAGCCGTCGCGCAGGGCGCGAATCGTGATGGCGCGGATGGCGGGATTGAGGCCGGGAACGTCGCCCCCGCCGGTGAGGATGCCGATCGTGCCTTTGCTCATAGTGGCGAAGAAAATACGCGAATCGGTGCACTACATGAAGACCGCGAATTTCCCGTGACGGCTTCTTAGCACTGCGTGACGGGCAGGGTGACGAAGAAGCGCGATCCCTTGCCGACTTCGCTCTCGGCGTTGACATCGCCGCCGAGGGCCTGGGCAATGCGCTGCGCGATGGTAAGCCCCAGGCCCGCTCCCCCGTGCTCGCGCGTCGTGGAGCTGTCGAGCTGCTTGAAGGGATCGAACACCAGTTTGAGCTGGTCGGGAGCAATGCCAGGCCCCTGATCCCGGACCTCGGTCACCACGAACCCATCTTGCCGCCACCAGCGCACGTCGATGCGGCCACCCTTGGGCGAAAACTTGATGGCGTTCGACAACAGATTCACGATTACCTGCACAACTCGGTCGCGCTCCGCCCGCACGACCTGCGGCTCCGCAGGCGGCTCTGTCCGGAGCGTCACGCCCCGAGATTCGGCGAATGCCGCGACCATCTCGACGCTGGCGGCAACCGCGTCCTCCAACGCGACCGGCTCAAGCCGGAGTTCCATGCGGCCGGCTTCCAGCCGCGAGAGATCGAGCAGGTCATTCACGAGACGGATCAGCCGGTCCGCGTTCCGGAGAGCGACCTCGAGCAACTCGTGCGCCGCGGGCTCGAGCGCCCCGCCCGCGCCCTCGAGCAGGAGCGCCAGCGACGTTTTGACGGACGTCATCGGCGTGCGCAGTTCGTGGCTGACCATCGACACGAGCTCCGTTTTCGCTTTCTCCACTTCCACCTCATGGGTCACATCGCGGTAGAGCACGATGTGTCCGAGCAGTGCGCCGCTGCTGTCGCGCGCGGGTGCGACGACGCGCTGGTAGGTGGCCTGCCGCGGGAAAGTGAGCTCGACCCGGTCTCGCAGCGACGCGTCGAGCGACAGCACGTTTTCCTGGCTGACCAGCGCGGCGGCATCCACGAACGAGCCGCGCAGAAACCGGTGGATGGTTTGCACACTCGCCCCCACCATCGCTTCTTGCGGAATTCCGACGAGCCGGGCCATTTCGGCGTTGGCGTACGCGATCCGGCTATCGGATCCGACGAGCATGATCGCCGCGTCGCTGGCGTCGATCAGCGCTTCGAGCTGGTTGCGCTGGCTCTGCACGGTCGCGTGCTCGCGCGCCAAGGCCTCCCGCTGCTGGGCGATCGTGTTGAGCAGTGTGGAGTAATAGAGCGAGGTCTCGATCTGCCGGCCCAGCACGACGGCCCAGTCGAGATCGTCCTCGGTATAGTGGCCCTCGTCCTCATGCCCGAAATTCAGCGCCCCGATCACGCGGTCGCCCACATGCAGCGGCACGATCATCGCGGAGATGCGCCGGCCCTCCTGCAGCAAAATGCCTTCGGTTCCCGGCAGCGCGTCCACTCGCAGCGGCCGCCCGGTGCGGATCGCTTCGCCCGTCAATCCCTGCGCGATGGGAAACGCAGCGTCGCCGACCACGAATCCCCCGCGGGCCTTGTCGAACAATGTTTGGATGTAGTAGTGCGTCGCCGGCTCGTCGACCAGCACGACGCTCGCGCGCCGGAAGTCGAGCACGCGTTGCACTTTCTCGATGGCGCCGCGGAAGAGCTCGCGCATGTCGACGGCGGCGCTGATCAGCGACGTGAGCTCTCCCACCACGGCGAGCCGCGCCGCCGGCGAGCGCGCGCTCCCTGCCGTCGCCGTCGCCCGGTACGCCCGCGCCGCACCGTCCAATTCCTTGAGCGCGGCCGCCGCGGCACGCCGCTCATCCGCCAGTGCGGTGCCGCGCTCCAGCCAGCCACGCGCCAGCTCCTCCAGATCGCCGGCGGCATCAGCGAGGTCCTCGGCCCCGAAGCTCCCGGCAGTACCGCTGAGCGAATGCGCCGTCCGGTACAGCGTCTCTGCCTGCTCGACGTGGAACCTGCTCTCCAATCCGGCCAGCGCACCCTGCATCGTCTCGACGCGGCGCGCGAGCCCCGTGACGAACTCGGCGCGCACCTCGGCGAACGGATCGGGGCCGGTCATCGGCAGAACCCGCGAACCTGCTGTGCGAGCTCGGCAGGCTGGAAGGGTTTCAGCACGACACCGGCCGCTCCCGATTCGGCGAGCTTGCGTGGGTCGAGATCGCGACGCGCGGTGAGCAGCACGAGGGGCACGGCGGCAGTTTCGGGATCGGCCTTGAGACGTCGGCAGACTTCGTAGCCGTCCATCTCGGGCATCATGACATCCACCAGAATCACCTGCAGGGGCGGCCGGGTGGTGCGGGCACGGTCAATCCCGGCCGCACCCGAGGACGCCGTCGCTACCTCCCAGCCCGCGGTGAACTCGAGCGTGCGCCGCACGAGCATGAGGAGGTCCGGGTCGTCGTCAATGATCAGCGCCCGAAAGGGTTCGGCCATGGGCCTGTCTTTGTCCGGCACCGTCGCCAATATTGACTCCCGCGCGGGACAACGACAGGCCCATGGTTCCCACGATCTACCTGCTCGACGACGACGTGGTGTACGCCAAGCTGCTCGCCGCCAATTTGGGATCCCCTGGCCGCGTGCGCACCCGCGTGTTCGAGCGGCCGGACGCCTTGCTGGCGCATCACGCTGACGAGCCCGCCGACGCCATCATCACCGATCTCGTCATGCCCGACCTGAACGGCGTCGAAGTCACGCGCCGGCTCCGCCGGGCCGACCCCCACATCCCGATTTTCGTGCTCACGGGGCACGGCGACATCGCGACGGCGATCGAGGCCTTGAAGGCCGGCGCGACGGAGTACCTCACGAAGCCCGTCAACATCGACGAGCTCATGACGCTGCTGACGCGGGCCCTCGCGGCCCGGCCGCTCGTCGAGGCCGGCGCCTCCCTGGAACAGGCGCAGGGACAGCAGTTCTCCGTCAAGGCGATTCTCGGCGACCACCCCAAGGTCGAGGCCGTGCGAGCGTTCGTGCGCAAGATGGCGGCCGTGCCGCGCCCGACCGTGCTGTTGCTCGGCGAAAGCGGAACCGGCAAAAATCTCGTCGCCCGCGCGATCCACTACGCGAGCCCTCACTCCGCGGGGAGATTCGTCGAGATCAATTGCTCTGCCCTGCCGGCGAACCTGCTCGAGGCCGAGCTCTTCGGATACAAGAAGGGAGCGTTTACGGACGCCCGCGAGGCGAAACGCGGCTTGATCGAGGTGGCCGACGGCGGCACGCTGTTCTTCGACGAAATCGCGGAGCTCAGCCCCGAGCTACAGGCGAAGCTGCTCAACGTTCTCGAAAGTCGCCGGTTCCGGCGTCTGGGCGGGACCGAAGAGATGGAAGTGGCACTGCGGCTCGTGACGGCCACGAACCGCAACCTGGAAGAGCTGGTGCAAACCGGCCGGTTCCGCTCAGATCTGTACTATCGCGTGAGCGTCGCCGCGATGACGCTGCCGCCGCTGCGCGAGATCAAGAGCGACATCCCGCTCCTCGCGGATCACTTCCGCCAGTTATTCGCTCAAGAGTTCAAGAAGAAGGTCGATCGCATCGACGACCCGGCGCTCGAGACGCTCGCCATGTGGGATTGGCCCGGCAACGTCCGCGAGCTGCGCAATGTGATCGAACGGGCCATGATCTTCACCAACGGACCGGTCCTCAAGCGATCCGATTTCCCGCCGTTAGGTCAGCGCGACCCCGTCCCCGCGCGCCCGCGCGACACGAAGACGTTCGGCTTGCCGAAGGGTCTCACGCTGGTCGATGCCGAGCGCGAGTACATTCGCCTGACGATCTCGCGCAAGAACCTTTGGGAGAAACGCAAGAAATACGGTTTAATCGCTCCGTGATACCTGATCGGTTACCGTTCGGTAACGTCGTCCAGATATTCAACGTATGCGTCAGCCGTTAAGTCCCATTCGGCAAAAGGGATGGCTTTGTCTCACGGAGGGTACGTGCCTTGCGGGGGTTGTCGCCGCGATGCTCCTACGCTTGGACCTCCGACACTCTTTCGCGGCTGGCCTGCTTGTCGCGCTCGCCTTGGGCGGCATCGTTTCCCCGAGTCACGCGCAGACGTTCACTTGGACTGGCGCGCAGAATGCCAATTGGGGCGTCGGTGGCAACTGGGTGGGCGGGGTGGCGCCGACCGGCGCGGGCGGGGAGAATCTCGTGTTTCCCAGCGGCGCGGCGAACCTGGCCACCAATAACATCCTCAACAACGCGACGTTCAATTCGATCACCATCAAGGGCAGCGGCTACACGCTGAGCAATAAGGCGATCACGCTCGGCGTTGGCGGACTGGCCGATAGCAGCGTAGCCGGCACGAACACGGTCAGCCTCGCCATCACATTCGCCGCGACGCGCACCGTGACCGTCAGCAATGCGGGGACGACGCTCACGATCAGCGGCGTCATAAGCGGCGCGGGTGGATTGACCAAAAGCGGCGCCGGCACACTCGTCCTGAGCGCCGCCAACACATACACCGGCGTGACGACGATCAATGCAGGCACGGTCTCGATCGCGGCCGATGCCGCCTTAGGCGCCACGCCCGGTGCCGCCACCCCGGGAAAGATCGTGTTCGGGGGCGGCACCCTCCGCACTACAGCCAGTTTCACGCTCGCCACGAACCGCGGCATCGCCCTCACGGCCCCCGGCACGATCTCCACCGATCCGGGGACGACACTGACCTATGGCGGCATCATCGCCGGCGCTGGCTCCCTGACGAAAGCGGGTACCGGAACACTGCTGCTCTCGGGCGTCGCGACCTATACCGGCGCGACCGCGATCAACGCCGGCACGCTGCGGCTCGGCACCACCAACGCGATTGGCTCAGCCAGCGCTGTGACGGTCGCTGCCGGAGCGACGTTCGATCTCGGTGGTTTCAGCGACGTCATCGGCTCACTGGCCGGCGCGGGCACGGTGACGAGCGGCGCCGCCGGCGCGGTTACGCTTACTGCCGGCGGCAACAACAGCACGACCACGTTCTCCGGCATCATCCAAAACGGCAGCGGCGCCGTAGCCCTAACGAAGACAGGCACGGGCACGCTGATCTTATCAGGGGCCAACACGTACTCCGGCACCACGACCGCGAGCGCCGGAACACTGATCGTGAACGGTTCGCAGGCCTCGAGCGCAGCGAGCGTGAACGGAGGCACGTTAGGGGGCACCGGCACCGTGGGGGCGATCAGCTCGACGGCCTCGGGTGGCTCGGTGGCGCCGGGCCAAGCCGGTCCCGGCATTCTCAGAAGCGGCAACGTGAATTGGAGCAGCGGCAGCCCGAGCTTTGTCGTCGAGTTGAACGGCACGACGGCGGGCTCGGGTTACGATCAGCTCAGCGTGACAGGTACGGTGAATCTGAGCGGTGCAGCGTTGAGCGGTACGATGGGATTCTCGCCACCCACCGGCACGACATTCACGATCATCAACAACGACGGCGCCGACGCGATTGTCGGAACGTTCGCCGGATTGCCCGAGGGCGCGACGGTCGTCCTGAGCGGGCAAAGTTTCACGATCAGCTACGTCGGTGGCACGGGGAACGACGTCGTCCTGGGCGCGGCACGGCCGAATCTGACGCTGAGCAATACCGTCGCGCCGGCCGGCACCTCACCGCCGGGCACCGATTTGACATACACGGTGACGATCACCAACAACGGCAGTGACAACGCGACGAGCATAGTCGTCGTGGACACACTCGCGCCGACGGTTCAGTTCAAGATGGGAAGCGTGGCGAACACTCTGCCCCCCGGAGTTTCTGTCGTCGTCGCGTATTCAAATAACGGCGGCTCGACCTGGACATATATACCGGCGAGCGGCGCCTGCAGCGCGCCCGCGGGTTATGATCGCTGCGTGAACCGCGTCCGCTGGACGTTTCAGAATCCGGTCAGCGCCACCGCCCCCAACAACACCGCCACGCTCCGGTTGATCGCGCAGATCCGCTGAGGAGCTGAGCCCCTCCGAGGTTACCGATGGCGTTACCATCTGGTAACGCCACCAGCCCGCGGATTTGACTCAGTGAGCAACCCAAAAGCCAGTAAACCAATTTACAACAATGACTTACGGTGTTAGTACCGGAAGGCACGGGACGTGCCTTCCAGCCACAGCAAAGGAGCCTGAACCCATGGTTTTACGATGCCCCCGTTGTTCGGCGCTGAAGTTCTTCGGCCGGACACAGGTCCTAGGCGAGCTGGTTGTATGTCCGACGTGCGGCGCGGTGTTCGCGTGGCGCGAAGCGGATGGAGCGAAGACCGGAAAGCGCGGCTCGACGAAAAGCCGAGACGAGAAGTCGCCCTCTTCAAAACGAGCGAAACGATGACTCAGACAACGACGAAGCAGCTGCGATCACTGCTGGTTTTACCCGCAGTCGCCGTCCTGCTGTGGACGCCGCACGGAGCAGCACAGGAGCGGACGCCGACATCGCTGGTCGTGACCGCGCAGAACGTGACAGCCGAGACCGCCCGACGGATGAACAGGAGCGCGGCGCAGCCCGGCGATGAGATCCGCTATCGCCTGGTCTTCACGAATACGACGGCGGGTGCGGTCAAGAACATCCAGTTCCTGGACCCGATTCCGGGTGGCATGGTCTACGTGCTCGGCTCGGCGACATCGGATCAGCGCGTCCGGGTCGAGTACTCGATCGACGGCGGCCGGCAGTACGCAGTGCAGCCGACGATCAGCGTGGTGGAAGACGGCAAGCCCGTACAGAAGCCCGCGCCGGCGGAGCGATACACGCACGTCCGCTGGACGGTCGTGGGCTCTTTGGCACGCGGAGCACAAGTGACGGTGGAATTTCACGCCCGGGTGAGTGCAGCGCCCGGCCAATGACTCATAGCCCTCGGAAGGAGCTCGAAATGTTCAGGCACGTGAAGTGGACCCTCAGTCTCGCCCTGATTGCGCTGGCGCTGTTTGCCGTCGCGACCGAGGCGCGGGCCCAGACGCCGGAAGGCACGGTGATCACCAACACGGCGACCGCGACCTACACCGACGCGAATGGCAACGCCTACGCGCCGGTCAGCGGGTCGGTCTCGGTGACCGTCGGGTTCAAGGCCGGCGTTACGGTCACAGCCAACACGCCAAGTCCGGCCGCCGCTTCACCGAGTACGGCCGACACAATGACGTTCACCGTCGCCAACGTCGGCAACGGCACCGACAGCATGACGATCTCCGAGGGCATCTCCGTTGCGGGGGTGATCACGGTGACCGGCTATCGCTACGGCGCCACGACATACGGCTCCCTCGCGGCCCTGAACGGGGCGCTGGCGAGTGCCGGCATCGCGCAGGGCGGCTCGATCGTCATCAAGGTCGTGTTCGACGTGGCGAGCGGAAAAGGCGGCATTACCACCGTCTACACCCTCACGTCGACCTCGCGGCGCACGCCGGCAACGTCGGCCAACGCGTCCAGCACGATTACACCAATTACGGTGTACGGCGTGGCCGTGACCCCCGACGGCGGGCAGAACGTGCAGCGCCTGCCGGGCAATGGCTATTCGTTCACCTTCGCCGTGCAAAACAACGGCAATGGAAACGACAACTTCGACGTAATCGCGACGAGCCCCGGCTCGCCCGTGATCACCGTCGTGTCGGTGAACGGTGTAGCGGGCGACAGTGCGCGCATCTCGCTGGGTGCCAGCGCCTCGCAAAACATCGTGGTCGTGTACAATGTGGCCAACGTGGCGGGCGGGTCGACCGATACGCTGACGCTGCTCGGCCGTTCCGTGGGCCAGCCGGCGACAACGGACCCGGGCTTCATGGACCTGACCGTCATCAAGCCGAACTTGACGCTCACCAAGGCGGCGTATCTGGACGACGGTGTCACACCCGTCGCGAGCGGCGTCGCCCCGGGACAGGTCATCCGGTACCGGTTCACCATCACGAACGGTGGAGCCACCTCCGCATCCAACGTACAGGTGACCGATGCGCTGCCCGCGCAGGTGACCTACGTGTCGACCAGCTCGAGCACCGGCTGGACCGTTGCGGTGGTCGGGCAAAACGTGACCGCGAACTACACGGGCACGGGTGGCGTCCTGGCGGCAAGCGCCAGCGCGACGTTCGAGCTGCGCGTCAGCATCAACTGAGGGCCGCAGCCCATGTGGCTCGGCACTCGAGCGGGAGAGGTGAGGCGGTTCGCGATTTGGGCGACCGCCTCCCTCTGTGCTTTCCTGCTCGTGGGGCCGCCGCTTTCGGCCCAGGGTACTCCCGCCGGATCCCACATCCGCAACTGGGCCACACTCGCGTACACCTCGAGTGGTTTCGGATATGTCATACCGTCCGACACCGTTGACCTCGTCGTTGCACAGGTCGCCGCCGTGGGTCTCCAGGCTCCGCAATCGAGCGGCGCCAGCCCGGGGACCGCTGTCGTCTTCGCCCACACCCTGACGAACCTCGGGAACGGACTGGACTCCTTCAGCGTCGCGGCGACATCCGTCCCCGCATGGCCCCTGACGCTCTATCGCGACGTCAACAGCAACGGGGTGCTGGACGGTGGTGATATCGCGCTTTCGGGGCCAGTAGCTGTGGCTTCGGGGAGCACCGCCGCGCTGCTGGTGCAGATCGCAATTCCCGCGTCGGGTAGCGCCGGGGTGACCGATACGATCACCATCACCGCGACGAGCAGGTTTGACGGCGCCGTGAGCGGCTCGGTGCGCGACCTGCTCGCCGTCTCATCCGCGCCGATCGCCTTCAGCGTCACCAAACAGGTGGATCGTCCGTCGGCTGCCGCGGGGGATGTCCTCACGTATACGCTCGACTACACCGCTTCCGGAACGGACAGCGCATCGGGTGTGCAGCTCGCGGACAGCATCCCGATCGGCACGTCCTATGTGGCCGGAACGATTCGCGTGAACGGCGTCTCGGTGACCGATGCCGCCGACGGCGACGCGGGCCGCCTGGTCGCGGTCGGCAACGGCGTTGTCGCGGTGAATCTGGGCACCGTCGTGGCTGGCGCGGCGGGGTCCGTCACGTTTCAGGCACGGGTCAACTCGGGCGCGCCTGCGACGGTCGCCAATCGCGGGAACATTGCGTTCACCTGGAGCGGCGGCACCGATACGACGCTCTCGAACACCGTGCAGACGACGATCCTCGCGCCCGCGCTGTCGCTCTCGAAGCAGCTCACGAGCCCGGCCTTGGCGCTCGTCGGACAGCAGGTCACCTATCGCCTGAAATACGGGAACGCGGCCAGCGCCGGCTCCGCGCAGAACGTCGTCCTGACGGACACACTGCCGGTTGGCCTACAGTACACGAGCGCGACAGTACCCCCGGCCATCGTGGGTCAGGTGCTCACCTGGCCACTCGGCACTCTCGCGCCCGCCGACAGTGGCGTGATCGATCTCGTGCTGACGGTCGCGGCGTCGGTGCGCGACACGGTGGTTGCTCGCAACGTCGCCTACATCCAGGGGCAAGGAACGCCCGCCGTGTCGGCGCCCGCGACGCCGGTCGCGCTCGTCGGGCCGCCGACAGCGGCGCTCGGCCTGGATCTGACGGCTGACGCGCTCGAGGTCGGAGTCGGCGAGGCCATCCCGTATACGATCGTCGTGCGAAATCCGGGCACTCTCGTCGTGACGAATCTTCAGGTCGCCGTGCAACTCCCCGTTGGCGCGCGCTACGTGTCGGGCAGCGCAATCGGCGCCGATTCGGCCGTTGTTGCGGGAGGCCGGCTCATTCTGTACAGCGCGGCACCCCTCGTTCCGGGGACCAGCCGGACGTGCCGCTATGTCGCCGCGCTGATCTCGGCGCCAGGCACCGTGGCGGAGGCCCGCGCGGTGGCCACGGGCCAGGTACCGGGCGGGCTCGCCGGGTCGCCGGAAGCGATCGCGTGGGTGCAGATCCGCCGTGCCTGGCCAATGGAGACGCGCGCCGCGATCGGGAAGGTCTGGGTGGATGCGAACGGGGACGGGATGCAGGGAGCCGGCGAGGCTGGCCTCGCCAACGTCGACATCTGGACCGAAGACGGGATGGTCGCGACGACCGACTCCACGGGGAAGTTCTCCTTCTCCAACGTGCGACCCGGCCGCCACGCCTTCCGTCTCGACCCGCGCTCGATTCCCGATGGTTACCGACTCGCCACGGAAGACATCCAACTCGTTGACGCCAGCGGCTGGACGACGCCTCGGGTGGACTTCCGTCTGGTTGCGACGCGCGCAGTCGCCGGCGTGGCGACGCAACCGACGCCTGGCGCCAACCCCCGCGACCGCGGCAGCCTGGCTGAGCCTGCGCAAAGCGCGCGGAACGTAACGAATCAACGGGCTGTGGACTTCTCGTTTGCCGCAGTGCGCCTCCCCGACCCGCCGAGGGGTGAGATGCTCTCCTTTGAGCACGAGCTACCCGCGGGATACCGTACGAAAGTGCGCTACGAGGTGAACGTGCGGCAGTCGCACGGGGTCGCGCTCGACGCCGTCGTGAGCTTCATCCCGCGGGCGGACTCGGCCGTCGTGTATGTGGATGGCGTGCAGTTCACGAAGTACAGCTGGCTGGAGCGTGCGATCCCCATCCCCTTCGCGCGTCCCGGCGCGGAGATCCGCATCACTGCGTGGTCGTCCGAACGGCGCGATTCCGCCGCCGTGCGCATCGTGGCGTGGCCGCCGTACGCCGGCGAAAATGCCACGCAACGCCGATATGCGGGCCGGACCGCGTCGAGCGTCCGCGCGCCGGTGCAGAGCGCGTCGACTCCCGTGTACGCCGTCGTTCCGGTCCCGGAGTTCGCCGAGCAGGCGACGCCCCCGGTCAGCGCCAACGCCCCGGCCCCCGCCGCCGCTCCGGTTCCCGCGGATTCGAGCAGGCCCGCACTCGAGCAGCGCGACTCCATGCTCCGTATCCCTCCCCTCGAAGACACGGTGGCCGTGGCGCATGCCCGGGGCGGCCCCGAGGGTCAAGCCGCCGAGCAGCTCGTCGCGGCCGTACGCGGCCCCGGCGTCGAAATCTTCACGCCGAGCGACGGCGCCGTACTCTCGGCTGACCGGGTCTACGTCGGCGTGAAGGGCGAGCCCGGCGTCCCGGTCGTGCTGTACGACGGCGCGACTCCCCTCGATACGGCCCGCACCCGGATTGACGGCGTCTTCGACTTCATCGCCGTCCCGCTCGCCCGCGGCCCGCACCGGCTGCGCGTGGTGGTGAAGAATTCGTGGGGCCAGGAACGCTGGGACAGCATCGCGGTTCACGTGACCGGCTTGCCCGCCCGGTTCCAAATCTCCCAAGACGCTCGCCCACGGACGCTCGTCGCCGACGGCCGCACGACGGCGGTGGTGAATGTGCGCGTCGTGGACGGTTGGGGCGTGCCGGTCGCGCAGCCCGCGTACGTGACGGTAAGCGCGAAAGGCGCCGAGCCGCAGGGCGCGGACGCGGATGCTTCCTCCGTGGGACTCCAACTGCTCTCGACGGCCGCCGGCCGCCTGGCCATCGAGCTGCGGCCCGGGCGCGTCGTGGGCCCCGGTGAGCTGGAACTCAAGTCGGGCGACGCGACGGCGACGGTGCCGCTCGAGCTGCTCCCCGAAGTACGCGGGCTCACCGTGGCCGGCTCGGGGCTGATTGGGGCCGGCGCGGCGCCGGACGCCTACGGCGCTCTCACCGCTCGCGGCCGGCTCGACTCGCGCACCTCGTTCACGCTGGGGCTCGACTCGCGCCGCCTGAACGACGGGCGCACCGCGTTCGACCGCAGCGCCGATCCGTTGGAGGAATCGCAGTACCCGATTCTCGGCGACGCGAGCGCTCAGCAGAAGCGCACAGCGTCGCAGACCTGGCTCTCGGCTCGTCTCGAGCGAGGCTACGACTGGGCCACGTTCGGCGATCTCTCGACGAGCGGCTTCGCGAGCGGCCTGAGCCTCGCCCAGTACCGGCGGGCGGTAACCGGCGTGGCGGCGCACGTGACGACCGGCCCCCTCACGTGGAGCGCGTTCGGCAGCCTGACAGCGCAGGCGTTGCGCCAACTGCAGCTGCGGGGCGCGGGCATTTCCGGGCCCTACCAGCTGGCCGCCGACATGGTGCCGGGCACGGAGTACGTGCGTGTCGAGACGCGCGATCGCGCGAATCCGGAGCGAGCGGTGGCGACGCAGGCGCTCGTCCGGTTCGTGGATTACCAGATCGACTACACGGGTGGCGTCGTGCTCTTCAAGCAGCCGATCCCGGCGACCGACGCGGACGGGAATCCGGTGTTCGTCATGGTGACGTTCGAAGCGGCGAGCGGAGCGGAACAGCGCCTCGTGGCTGGTGCGCGAGCCGCGCTCGATGTGCGCCAGCTCGTGGGCGACGGACTGCGCCTCGACTCGCTGCGCATCGGTGTGACGGCGGTCAGCGCCGACCAAGCGATCAACCGCTACCGGCTGGTAGGTGGAGACGTGCGGTTGTTGCGCACCGGGGCGCTGGACGTGGGCGGCGAAATCGCTTACGCGGAGCGCGGCGACTCCACAGGTCTCGCGACGTCGGCGAAGGCAAGCTACAGCCTGTTCGACGGGACGCTCACGCTCGGGGCCAGCTACATGCGCGTCGGGCGTGAATTCACGAACCCATCCAACGTGGCGTTGCAGCCCGGCCTGGCCGAAGCGAGCCTGCGGACCGGGCTCAAGCTCGGGGCGACGGAGCTGCGGGCCGAGTATTCCCACGAGGAGTTTGCGCTGCAGGGCGTCGATCGCGAGCACACCCGCGTCGGGATCGTCCAGCGCCTCGGCGCCGGCCTGCAAGTCGACGGCGGTGTGGCGAGCGATCACGTGAGCGGAGCCAGCATGGCGCCGAGCGACGTGACCGCGGCGGACGTGCGAGCGAAGTGGAGCGCCTCGTCCAAGTTCCAGATTTGGACCGAAGCGCGGCGTCACCTCAGCCTGTCGGGGCCGGAACTCTCCCCCGAGCTGTGGGGCGTCGGGGCCAGCTATCAAGTTGCGCCCACGCTCTCGCTCGAGGCCAGCGAGCGCTACGTCTCACGAGCCGATAGCCAGAAACAATACTCGGTCACGAGCTTCGGCATGCGGGCGGACATGGGTCACGGAACGCAAGCCTGGGGGAGCTATCAGCTGACTGGCGGCGTCAGCGGCGCGGGCAATGCCGCGATCATCGGCCTCCGCAACCGGCTGCAGATCAGCCCGGACCTCGCGGTCAATGTGCTGTTCGAGCGCCGCCAAGGAGTGGGTCGCGCCTCGGTCGCCGATCCGGTGCGCGCGCTCCCGTTCCTGCAAACCGAAGCCGATTACTGGTCCGCCGGTGCCGGCCTGGAACTGCTGCCCAAGGGTGCACCGTATCGCTTGACTGCCCGCGGCGAGTACAAGGATGGCACGCTCCAGTCCACCCGGCTCGCCTCGGTGGCCGGCGACGTGGCGTTCGCGTCGTCGCTCGCGCTGCTGACGCGCCAGGAGTATTCGCAGAATGCGCTGCCGGGTGTGCCGTTGTCCCGCCGCCTGTCGAGCCTGTGGGGCCTGGCGCTGCGGCCGGCGCACACCGATCGGCTCAACATCCTGGCCAAGTTCCAGTGGAGCGACGACCGGAATCCCGTGGGCAGCGGCGTGTTGGTCGCACGCGGGGAAGAGCGTAAGGTGATCGGCGCCGCGGAGCTGATCTGGACGCCGCGGCCAGCGTTGGAACTCTCTACGCGCTACGCCGTCCGCCGCACCGAGGCCGAGCGACTATATCCCGACGGCACGCCGCAGACGCTGACCGCCTGGGCAGACTACGTCGGCGGGCGCATGAATCTCGACCTCAATCGCTGGGTGAGCCTGCGCAGCGATGGCCGGCTGCTCATGGAGCGCACAACCGGAGCGACGGCGTGGGACGCAGCTCCCGCCGTGGTGCTGCATCCCGTCGCGGCCTTGGAAATCGCCACCGGCTACCGGTTCGGCAATCTGAGCGATCCAGATTTCTCGGTGCGCGGCGGGCACGGAGCGTTTGTGACGCTATCGGCGGTGCTCACTGAAAAGCTCTTCCCCAGCGCCGCGGCATTCTGGCGCGCGCGCTTCTAAGCCCCGCCGAGTTGCCGGCCACAGATATTCGGGATACGTTCGGGCGTCATCCTCAGAGTGCCTGTCATGCGCCGGATTCTGCTGGCCGATGCTGACGCGTTCTACGTGGCCGTCGCGCGGGCCGTCGATCCCGACGGCGCGGGACGAGCGCCCCTCCTCATCGTCGGCGGCTCGCGCGAGAGCCGCGGCGTTGTGTGCTCCGCCTCCTATGAGACCCGCAAATTCGGCGTCCGCTCGGCGATGCCGATTGCGCGCGCTCTGCGTCTCTGCCCCGATGCGGTGTGCGTGCCCGTCCCGTTCAAGGCGTGCGTTAAGAAGAGCGCCGAAATCCGGACGCTGCTGCACCAGTTCTCGCCGGTGGTCGAGGGCGCGAGCATCGACGAATGGTATCTCGACCTGACCGGGACTGAGGGCGTCTACCACCACGAGCCACTCGAGACGACGGCCCAGCGGATCCGATCCGGCCTGCGCGAGGCGACGGGACTGACGCTCTCGATCGGCGGCGGCACGAACAAGTTGATCGCGAAGATGGCGGTCGACCGCGCGAAGCCGAGCGCGGGCGGCAGCGGTGTCGTGATCGTCGAGCCCGGTGCGGAAGAATCGTTTCTGCGATCGTGCACGCTGGCGGACATCCCGCTCGTCGGTCCCAAGTTCCAGGCGCGCCTGGCGGCGCGGGGCTTGAGTACGGTTGAAGATGTTCTCCGCCACGACCTGCCAACACTCCAGGGATGGATGAGCAAACGGGAGGCCAGCTGGCTGTGGAATCGCGTGCATGGTCGTGACGAGGGGGGGGAGGGGGACGTCTTCCATCGGACGATGAACCGAGGAATCAGTCGCGACGAAACATTCGGAAAGGATCTGGCCGCGGACAAGGACATCGAGCGCGAGCTGCTGCGGCTCGTCACGCGCGCCGCGGCGGACATGCGCGGCGATAGGCTCACGGCGAGAACCGTGGCGGTGCGGCTGCGTGACTGGGATTTCAAGACTCGATCCGCGCAGCGCACGCTGCCAGAGCCTGTCGTGTCCGACCGCGTGATTCTCCACGTCGCCCACGAACTGCTCGCGACCCTGCGACGCGCGCGCCGCGTGCCGGCGCGGCTCGTCGGCGTCCGGTTGTCAGGCTTGGCGGCGGCAGCGGCGACGCATCAACTTGCGATCCTGTCCGACGAGACCGATCGTGATCGCGGCTTGTCACGCGCCATCGATCGCGTGCGGGAGAAGTTCGGAGCCAGGAGCATTCTGCCGGGCGGCATCGTCGAGGAGAAATGACCGTGCGATTCCTTGCATTCGTTACTCTGGGACTCATTCCTATCCCAGGAGCAGCCCAATCAGTCGTTCGCGATTCCGTCGTCTACGATCTCGCGCCCCCCCCCGCCAGCCGTCTCGTGGTGCGGACGGGGAAAGCCGGCCTCCTGGGATTCGCCGGCCATGCGCATTTGATTCAGGCACGCGAGTTCGCGGGGCGCATCGTGTACTATCCGGACCAACCCGGGGCGTCTCACGTGACGGTATCCATCGCGACGGAGCACCTGGAGGTGCTGACGCCGCCGGATACCGCGGAAATCCGCAAGGTCACCGCGGCGATGCGCGCCGATGTGCTGGACGTGGCGCACTACCCGGAGATCACGCTCACAGCGCAATCGGTGGCAGAAGCCGGCGACACGCTCCGAGTGGACGCGGCGCTCACCATGAAAGGTCAAACGCGCACCGTGCCGCTGATGGTGCGCGTTCACCTGGGACCGGATACGCTGCGTGCCACTACGACGTTCACGGTGCGGCAATCAGACTACGGCATCCGCCCCTACCGCGGTGGACCGGGCGGCACCGTGCGCGTGGCGGATGCCGTCACCTTCGACATCGACGCCATCGCGCTGCGGCGCCCCTGAGTCATTCGGACCGCTGGCGATCAGTGGCTGATCGCGAAAAACCACGCCCCGATGACCGGACCCCTCGGCGGACGCTGACCCGGCTGCGGCGGCGGTGTGCCCGGGGGTAGCGGGCCGTATTCGGGCTGGAACAGATACGCCACGTGCTTCTGCGGATCCACGGAAATCGTCTTTGCTCCCCGCATCGTGCCGACCGTCGCCACCACCGTGTACTTGTCGGGCGAATCCTGGCGCACGACGGTGACGCTGCTGTCCCGCCCGGCGGGGATATAGATCAGCTTCTGCGCCGCATCCCACCCCAGGGCGTCGACCCCATCACCATTGGCGATCGTAGCGACGACCTTGCCCGTGTGCGCGTCCACCACCACTGACGTCTTGCCACACCCGGAGAAGATCCGGTCCGTGGCGCGATCGTACGCGATGCCCGTCGGGCCCTCGCACGGCGCGAGCGGCCATGACGCGACGGCCGTCATCGTCCGCTCATCGATCACCCGGATGGTGCTCGTGCCCTCGTTGTTGACGAAGATCTTTCCCTTGCCGTCGCTGGCCGCGCCTTCAGGCCCATCGTCTTCAAGCTTGACCGTGCCGACGATCGTCCCTGCCTTCGGGTCGATCGCGACGAGAGTCCCGGCGGGACGGCTGTGATTCGTGAGAATGATGCGGTCAGAGAAGTCGTCGTACATGATGCCGTCGAGGCCGCCGGTGGGAATTGGGATCTTCTTGATCACCGCGAGACTCGTGAGATCGAACATCGTCACGGTGGAATCGCCGGCGCTGGTGATGAACCCGTGCCCCGACTTGGGGGCCAACGCGATGCCGTGGTTGCGGGGCGTGTCGGGGATGTCGCCGATCACTTTGCCGGTGGCGCCGTCGATCACCATCACGTGCGTGCTGCGCGACACAAACACGCGGCCAGTGCCAGACTCGGCGGTCAGATAGTCCGTGCCGCCGTCGCCGCCGATGCTGTACTTGGCGACCTTGAAGGCTTGCGCTGGACTTACGGAGGGCCAGGAGAGGGCGGCGGTGCTGAGGAATGCCAATACCAGAAATGCCGGTTTGTTCATACGATCCTCGGTTGTGGTCGGGGAGTGCATACCTCCTATTCTACGCGCGTGTGCAACGGTGCGTTTGTTTCATTTCGTTCACGACCGTAAGGCTGCCGTAAGCTTGGTCGGGTAGAATGGGTCGCACCACACCAACCACGAGGTCCACGCTGCTGGAGCAATTCAAGGTCCGCTACGCGCGCGTCTGGACTTTTCTCACCGCACGATTCGCACGCGGCGAATACCTCGGACTCCATCTCACCATCGGGTTCCTGATCAGCGCCCTCGGCCTCTGGATCTTTCTCGGCGTCACGGAAGACGTCATCCACCACGACGCAATCACGCAGCTCGACCTCACGCTGCTCAATTGGTTGCAAGCGCAGCGCGGACCTGCCGGAGACCAGGTGTTCCGCGCGATCAGTGCGCTGGGGTCGCCGCTGGTGATGATCATCTTGGCCCTGGGCGTGGCCATCATTCTCGGAATCCGCAAGCAGGGCCTCCTCCTGGAAGGTTGGGTTACCGCATTCCTCGGAGGCGCCCTCCTCAATGGCGTGCTCAAGCGCGCGATCCATCGTCCACGTCCTCTTGCGGCCGTGGGGCTGTATCAGAGTTGGAGCTTTCCGAGCGGTCACGCCATGGGCTCACTGATCGGCTATGGCATGCTGGCCTACCTGCTGGTGCTGCTCGGGCCCCGCAGCCCTCGGGCTCGACTCGCGATCATTGGTGCTGCCACGATCCTGGTCCTGTCCATCGGCTTGAGCCGGCTCTACCTCGGCGCGCACTACTTCAGCGACGTGGTGGGCGGCTACGGCGCCGGAATGCTCTGGCTTTCGGCGTGTATCTCAGGGCTCGAGGTGGCACGCCGGTGGCGTCCGGCCTAGTCAACGTCGTTGAGCTTTTAGACGCGACCAGCGCGCCAGCACAAGGCGAGCCTGCGTGCGTGCTCGTTGACACCCGGCGACCTGCGCCGCCGTGGGCGTCACGTCGGCATCCTGCATCGCCATCGCCGCGGCGAGCGCCGCACTGCTCGCGCTCTCGAGCGTCGGCGGTGGCGAGGGCGCTCCGGGGCGCGGCCCCCCCGCAATCCACCAGCGCGCGAGCCTCGCGATACGCCGCGCTTGTTGCCGCGGCGAGGTCGTACATCTCGCGCGAGAGCGCGGCGAGCTGTTGCAGCCCCGACGCGGACGTCTTCACGCGCGGGTCCAAACGCAGGGTGAGTGGCTGTGTGTACGACGTGCCATTTACCGTGAGACGGACGGTGTACCGCCCGGGAGGCGCCCACGGTGCGGCCGGCGAGTGCTCGCTGCGATGCGGTACCGCACCCGTGGCCTCGACCTCACCCGCTCGCGGATTGTCACCGATCGGCTCATATCGCATGTCCCAGGTGAAGCGATGCAGTCCCGCGCGAGTCGACAGCCGCTGTTGGGGCGCCGGCCAGTACAGCGGCAACCCGCAATCGGCGGCCGCAGGATTCTTGTGGCACACACGGTCGTACGACGTTGGGTCCAGCGCCGGATCCGGATCGAGGACCGGATCATCGCTCGCGTATGAGCGCACCACTCGCCCGGAAGCTTCGAGGATTTCCAGCTTCACCGCACCAGTAGCGTCCGTCGGAAGGAAGTAGTCGAGAATCGCGCCCGCCGGAGGATTTTCCCCTGCCGGCAACTCGGGCGGCCAGGGCGTTGGCTCGTTGGTACCGAAGCGCACGCGAACCGCAGTCAAGGGTTTGACGAGGGAGACCTCACGCGCTGACCTGGCCAGGTGCCGCAACGGCGTCAGGTCGTCGAGGATCCAGAAGCCGCGGCCGTGTGTGCCCGCGATCAGGTCGGCGCAGAGGCAGGTGCTGTC
>WNEY01000446.1_pt1 | contig 37677 bp, 34 predicted proteins | sample 5400531 | NCBI WGS metagenome assembly WNEY01 (sample SAMN13153338, study PRJNA577476) | soil metagenome | isolation source: 200 cm saprolite under Douglas fir tree site 1 | place: USA:California | collected 2015-04-18 | reverse complement strand
CAGGACCGCGCGCTGCTTCGCCGCGCCGGCGAGCTGCTGCGGACGGCGGGCTACGAGATCAAGGATAACCGGCGCGTCAACGCCAGGGGCGAAAAGATCGCGATCGAGTTCCTGATCGAGGAGCCCGCGCTGCAAGCGCATCACGCGCCCTTCATCAAGAATCTCGGCATTCTCGGCATCGAGGCGAGCGTGCGCCTGGTCGACCCGGTGCAATATAAAGCGCGCGAGGACGAGTTCGATTTCGACATCACCATCCAGCGCTTCAGCTTTTCCGCGACGCCGGGCGAATCGCTGCGCGGCTTTTTCACCGCGCAGGCCGCCACCACCAAGGGTACGCAAAATCTCTCGGGCATCGCCGACCCCGCCATCGACGCGCTGGTGGAGAAGATCGTCGAGGCGAAGAGCCGCTCCGAGCTCACCACCGCCTGCCGCGCGCTCGACCGCGTGCTGCGCGCGGGCCGCTATTGGGTGCCGCACTGGTACAAGCCGACCCACTGGCTCGCCTATTGGGACGTGTTCGCGCGGCCCGCGGAAAAGCCCCGCTTTGGCCGCGGTTTTCCGGAAAGCTGGTGGAGCGATCCGGCGAAAGCCGGACGCGCCGGATGAAGCGCAATAAACCGCGCAAGCGGCGAAGGTTGACCGCTCCGGCAAACATCCGCACGGTGTGAACGATGGGCGCCTATATCCTGCGACGGCTTCTCCTGATGATCCCGACCTTGCTCGGGATCTTGTTCGTTTCCTTCGTCGTGATCCAGTTCGCGCCGGGCGGGCCGGTGGAGCGCGTGATCGCCCAGCTCACTGGCGAGGACGTGTCGGCGACCGCGCGCGTCTCGGGCGGCGGCTCCGACGTGATCCGCCCCGGCGGCGGGCAAGGCGGCGCGTTTGATCCCGTCGCCTCGAAATACCGCGGCGCGCAGGGGCTCGACCCTGAATTCATTAAGGAGCTCGAGCGCCAGTTCGGCTTCGACAAGCCGGCGCACGAGCGTTTTCTCCTGATGGTGTGGAACTTCGTCCGCTTCGATTTCGGCAAGAGCTACTTCCGCGACGCCAAGGTGATCGACCTCATCAGGGAAAAAATGCCGGTTTCCATCTCGCTCGGAATCTGGATGACGCTTCTCGCCTATCTCATTTCGATCCCGCTCGGCATCGCCAAGGCGATGCGCGACGGCGCGCGCTTCGACGTGTGGTCTTCGACGGTGATCATCGTCGGCTACGCGGTGCCGGGATTTTTGTTCGCGATCCTTCTGATCGTGCTGTTCGCCGGCGGCTCGTTCTATTCGATCTTTCCGTTGCGCGGGCTCACATCCGACGATTTCGCGCTGTTGCCGTGGTGGGAGAAGATTCTCGATTACGCCTGGCACATGACCTTGCCGATCATATCGATGGCGCTCGGCGCCTTCGCGACGATGACGCTGTTGACCAAGAACTCGTTCCTCGACGAGATCCGCAAGCAGTACGTGATCACCGCCCGCATGAAGGGCCTGTCGGAGCGGCGCGTGCTTTACGGCCACGTCTTCCGCAATGCCATGCTCATCATCATCGCCGGATTTCCCGGCGCCTTCATCCACGCCTTCTTCACCGGCTCGCTCCTGATCGAGACGATCTTCTCGCTCGACGGGCTCGGCCTTCTCGGCTTCGAGAGCGTCTTGAACCGCGACTACCCGGTGGTGTTCGCGACGCTCTACATCTTCTCCCTCGTCGGGCTCGTGGTGAACCTGATTTCCGACCTCACCTATACCTGGGTCGACCCGCGCATCGATTTCGAGACGCGGGAGGCGTGATGGACGTCGCGACCACCCCCAAGCCGCCGGAAGTCGCCGCGCCCGAACCGATGGGCGTGATCGCGGCGCCGCGGCTCGGCGCGCCGGCGCTGTCGCCGATCAACAAACGCCGTTGGCAAAACTTCCAGCGCAACCGCCGCGGCTGGTGGTCGTTCTGGCTTTTCCTCGCGCTGTTCGGGCTGAGCCTGTTCGCCGAATTCATCGCCAACGACAAGCCGCTAGTCGTTTCCTACGAGCGCCATTGGTATTACCCGGTGTTCGCGCGCTATCCCGAGACGAAATTCGGCGGCGAGTTCGAGACCGAGGCCGACTATCGCGACCCTTATCTCGCGAAACTGATCGCGGAGAAGGGCGGCTACATGGTGTTCCCGCTGATCCACTACAACTATTCCACGCATAATCTCGATTTGCCCACGCCCGCGCCTTCGCCGCCGACCTGGATGCTGTCCGAGGATCAATGCCGTGATGTCGCCGCGAAGAAGGGCGTCGCCGGCTGCGCCGGGCTCGAAAAAAACTGGCTCGGCACCGATGACCAGGGCCGCGACGTGGCGGCGCGGCTGATCTACGGATTTCGCGTCTCGGTGCTGTTCGGGCTGGCGCTCACCGTAATTTCGTCCGCGATCGGGGTCGCCGCCGGCGCGGTGCAGGGCTATTTCGGCGGCTGGACCGATCTCCTGTTCCAGCGCTTCATCGAAATCTGGACCTCGGTGCCCTCGCTCTATCTCCTGCTCATCATCTCTTCCGTGCTGGTGCCGGGGTTTTTCGTGCTTTTGGGCCTGCTGCTCCTGTTCTCCTGGGTCTCGCTCGTCGGCCTCGTGCGCGCCGAGTTCCTGCGCGCGCGCAACTTCGAATACGTGCTCGCCGCGCGCGCGCTCGGCGTCTCCAACATCGTCTTGATGTTTCGCCACCTGTTGCCGAACGCGATGGTGGCGACCCTCACCTATCTTCCGTTCATCCTCTCGAGCTCGGTGATGACGCTGACCGCGCTCGACTTCCTCGGCTTCGGCCTGCCGCCGGGCTCGCCCTCGCTCGGCGAGATGCTCTCGCAAGGCAAGGCCAACGTGCAGGCGCCGTGGCTCGGAATTACCGGCTTCTTTGCCGTCGCGATCCTCTTGTCGCTCCTGATCTTCGTCGGCGAAGCGGTGCGCGACGCCTTCGACCCGCGAAAGACCTTCGCATGAACGAAACATCGCCGCTGCTCTCGGTCGAGAATTTGTCGGTCGTCTTCCGTCAGGGCGGCCGCGAGACGCTCGCAGCCGACCGCGTGTCGTTCAACATCAAAAAGGGAGAGACGCTGGCGCTCGTCGGCGAGTCCGGCTCCGGCAAATCGGTGACGGCGCTCTCGATCCTGAAGCTCTTGCCCTATCCGGCGGCCTCGCATCCCTCCGGCCGCGTGCTGTTCAAGGGCCGCGATCTCCTCGCGCTTTCCGAGCGCGAGATCCGCGCGGTGCGCGGCGACGACATCACCATGGTGTTCCAGGAGCCGATGACCTCGCTCAACCCGCTGCACACGATCGAGCGGCAGATTGCCGAGGTGCTCGAAATCCATCGCGGGCTTTCCGCGGCCCAGGCGCGCGGGCGCATCGTCGAATTGCTCGCCGAGGTCGGGATTCCCGATCCGCAATCGCGATTGGCCTCCTATCCGCACCAGCTTTCCGGCGGCCAACGCCAGCGCGTGATGATCGCGTTGGCGCTTGCGAACGAGCCCGACCTCTTCATCGCCGACGAGCCGACCACCGCGCTCGACGTCACCGTGCAGGCGCAAATCCTGCGGCTCCTGAAAAACCTGCAGGCACGATACGACATGGCGATGCTGTTCATCACCCACGATCTCGGCATCGTGCGCAAGATCGCCCAGCGCGTCTGCGTGATGAAGGAGGGCGAGATCGTCGAGCGCGGCGACGTCACTGAGCTGTTCGCGCGGCCGCAGCATCCCTACACCAAGGCGCTGATCGCGGCGGAGCCGAAGGGCGAGCCCGCGCCGGCGCGGCCCGACGCGCCGGTCGTGATGAAGACCGACAATTTGCGCGTCTGGTTTCCAATCCGCCGCGGCTTCTTGCGGCGCACCGTCGGCCACGTCAAGGCGGTCGACGGTGTCAGCCTCGTGATCCGGCGCGGCGAGACGCTCGGCGTTGTGGGCGAATCGGGCTCGGGCAAGACGACGCTCGGGCTCGCGCTCTTGCGGCTGATTTCCAGCGACGGGCCGATCGTATTCCTCGGCAAGCCGCTTGCAGGGCTGAATTTCAGCGCGCTGCGCCCGTTCCGGCGCGACATGCAGATCGTCTTTCAAGATCCTTACGGTTCGCTGTCGCCGCGGATGTCGATCGCCGAAGTGGTCGGCGAGGGCTTGCGCGTGCACCAGCCGCGCCTTTCCGCCGCCGAGCGCGAGGCCAAGGTGATCGGGGCGCTGAAGGACGTCGGCATCGATCCCGAGACGCGCCACCGCTATCCGCACGAATTCTCCGGCGGCCAGCGCCAACGCGTGGCGGTGGCGCGCGCGATGGTGTTGGAGCCCTCCTTCGTCGTCTTGGACGAGCCGACGAGCGCGCTCGACATGATGATCCAGGCGCAGATCGTCGACTTGCTGCGCGACCTGCAGCGGCGGCACGATCTCACTTACATGTTCATCAGCCACGACCTCAAAGTGGTGGCGGCGCTCGCGAGCAACATGCTCGTGATGCGCGACGGAAAAATCGTCGAGCAGGGACCGGCGGCCGAGTTGTTCGCGCGCCCGCGATCCGACTACACGCGCGCCCTTTTCAAGGCGGCGTTCGAGATCGAGACCGCGGCGGAAGGCGCCGTCGCGCAATAAATGTCCGCCCTTCTGCTCGCGATTACCGGCTGGGAGCCGGAGGCCTGGTTAGAGCGCTTCGCGGCCTTGGCGAACGGGCGCGAAGTGAGGCTCTGGCCCGAGATCGGCGACCCGGCGGCGATCGACTACGCCTGCGTGTGGAAACAGCCCGCCGGCCTGCTCGCGCGCTTTCCGAACTTGAAGGCGATCTTTTCGCTCGGCGCCGGCGTCGATCATTTGTTGAGCGACCGTTTGCTCCCCGCCGTGCCGATCGTCCGCATCGTCGATGCGGATTTGACCGGGCGGATGGCGGGCTATGTCGCGCTGCACGTTCTCCTGCATCAGCGGAAGATGAAGCTTTACGAGGCGCAGCGGCGCGAGCGCGCGTGGCGCGATCAGTACGAGGCGCCGCCCGATCAAGTGCGCGTCGGGGTCATGGGAGTAGGCGTGCTCGGCACCGCCGCCGCGCAAACGCTTCGCCAGCTCGGCTTCCAAGTCGCGGGCTTCAGCCGCTCGCCGAAAACAATGTCCGGCATCCAAACCTTCGCCGGCGAGGCGGAAATGGGCGCTTTTCTCGGCCGCAGCGATATTCTCGTTTGCCTATTGCCGCTCACGGCGGAAACGCGCGGCATCTTGCGCTACGATCTGTTCCGGCGGCTCGCGCGCGACGGCGCGCTCGGCGGTCCGGTGCTGATCAATGCCGGGCGCGGCGGCTTGCAGGTCGAGGCCGACATTCTGCGCGCGCTCGGCGACGGCACGCTCGCCGGCGCGAGCTTAGATGTGTTCGAGCACGAGCCGCTGCCGCCAACGAGCCCGTTGTGGGATCACCCAAAAGTCTACGTGACGCCGCACAACGCGGCGTCGAGCGACCCAAGGGCATTGGTGAAGAACGTCATGAACCAGATCGAGCGCTTCGAGCGCGGGCATGCGCTCGAACATGTCGTTGACCGCAAGCTCGGCTACTAGGCTCCCGTCAGCCGCCGCACCGCGAGCACATCCGCGCCGTTTTGCTTGATCCGCGCGATGGCTTCGGCGAGCGGCTCCTCCACCGTCTGCATGTGAAACGCGTTCGCATGCAGGAGCGCGGCGCCTCCGGCGACGAGGCCGATATGGCCTTTCCAACAGATCAAGTCGCCGCGCGCGAGCGCCGCAAGGTCGCCGGCAAACGCGATCTCGACGCCGAGTTTCGCCTGCATGTCGCTGTCGCGCGGACATTCGATCCCGGCCGCCTGCAACGAAATCTGCACCAGCCCCGAACAGTCGAGGCCGAGGCTGGTGCGCCCGCCCCACAGATACGGCACGTCGAGAAACCGCCGCGCGGTCGCGACAAAGTCGGGCTCGAGCGCGGCGAGCGGGACCAAATGCCGCGCCGGCAGATAACCGAGGCCGCCGACCACCGCGAAGTCTCCGTCGAAATGGGTGACCGCGAGCCGGCTCGCGAACGGCAGCGCCATCAGCGGCGCCAGCTTGATATCGGGCGAAGCGAAGACAAACGTGCGCAGCGCCGACACCCGATGCGTGCTGGCGGGGCCGGGAGCGCAAAGCGCGCGCGCCGGCAGCCAGCCGACATAGCCGTCGTCCTCGAGTTGGCCCCAGGCCCAGCCTTCGTCGGTCGTCTCGTAAACGGTGACGCGCTCGCCATAGAGCGCCTCGCTCGCGGCCGGAGCGTCCGGCCGCGGCGCCGTCTGCAGCGGCACCTGTGGGTCCCACACGGCGCGCACCGCGCCCTCGACATAGCGCGCGGCTTTCACCTTGCCCTTGAGATGCGCCGCGGCAAGATCCGCCCGCGCCGGCGTCGTGCGCGGATCGAAGGCGCTCATCGCGGCAAGTCCCTTGCCTTGGCCGCGATCAGATCGCCGAGCCGCTCGACATAGAGCGCGCCCTCGAGCGTGCGCTGCACGATCACGTTGCGGCGGTCGGCGGGGTCGCGGCGACGCGTGAGCAATTCGTGCCGTCCCATGGTGTCGAGCGCGCGGGTGATCACCGGCTTGGTCACCTTCAGCTTGGCCGCGAGGCCGCGCACCGTGTGCGGCGGACTTTCGAGATAGACCGTCAACAGCACCGCGAGCTGGCGCAGCGAAAGATCGGGCGCCCGGTCGTGCACGAGACCGAAGGCAAAATCGTGCAACAGCTTCTGCGCCAGCGAGGCGCGCAACTCGAAGGACAGGAAAGCCTCCGCGAATTCGTTACGGAGGCGTATTGTTCTCCGCCCGCCAAGCGTTCGCAAGCGCTCAGCGATAGCGCTCCCGCAACAGCGCGTAGAGCGCACGGATCGTTTGCGCCTCGCCGCCCTCGGGGCGCGCGGGCTTCGACGTCGGATTCCATGCGAACAGATCGAAGTGCAGCCAGCTTTTCGCGCGCTCGACGAAGCGCGACAAGAACAACGCCGCCGTGATCGCGCCGGCGAAGGCGCTCGCAGAGACGTTGTTGGTGTCGGCGATCTTGGAATCAAGCATCGATTGATAAGGCCGCCACAACGGCAGGCGCCAGAACGGGTCGGCCTCGCGGGCGGCGAAGCCGGCAAGCTCGGCGGCGAGTTTCTCGTCGTCGGTGAAGGCCGCCGGCAGCTCAGGGCCGAGCGCCACGCGCGCCGCGCCCGTGAGCGTCGAAAAATCGACGATCAGATCGGGTGCTTCCTCGTCGGCGAGCGCGAGCGCATCGGCGAGAATGAGCCTTCCCTCGGCGTCGGTGTTGCCGATTTCGACGGTCGCGCCCTTGCGGCTCTTGAAAACATCGCCCGGCCGGAAGGCGCTGCCGGACACGGCGTTCTCGACGGCGGGAATGATGAGGCGCAAATGCACCGGCAACCTCGCGTCCATAATCATCGCCGCAAGGCCGAGCGCGGAGGCGGCACCGCCCATATCTTTTTTCATCAACAGCATCGCCGACGACGGCTTGATGTCGAGGCCGCCGGTGTCGAACACGACGCCCTTGCCGACGAGCGCGACCTTGGGATGCTTGGCCTCGCCCCAGCGCAGATCAATCAGGCGCGGCGCCCGCGCCGACGCCTTGCCCACGGCGTGCACGAGCGGAAAATTCTCCTTCAGCAAATCGTCGCCCACGACGGAGCGGATGGAAGCACCGGAGCGTTTGGCAAGACCGCGCACGGCTTCCTCGATCTCGGCGGGGCCGAGATCGTTCGCCGGCGTGTTGATGAGATCGCGTACGAGAAAAACGGCCTCGATGACGCGGGAAAGCGCGGCGCCGTCGACGCCGTGCGGCAATTCGAGCCGGGGCGCCTGGTCTTTTTCCTCCGCCGCGCGGTAGCGCGAAAAGCGATAGCCGCCGAGCGCGAAAGCGAGCGCGGCGAGTCGAGCGTCGGCGGGCGGCGAAACGAAACGCCAAATTCCGCCGGGCAGAAGGCTCGCGAGCTTGCCCGGCAGAAACGGGTCGCGCGGGCGAGCCGCAGGCGGGTCGCAGGCGAACAAGGCGCCGGCGATTCCGCCCTCGCCGGGAAGCAAGAGAAAGTTCCCCGCCCCCGGCGCGAAGCCGCTCGCCTCGGCGAACGCGGCCGCCGCCTGCGGCAGCGCCGCGCGTGCGCGCGGCCATGAATCGGCGTCGACGCACCAGACCGGTTTGGCGGCGGGAGCGGAGCCCGAGGGAACAAAGGCGGAATGGAGGGAAGCGCTCAAAGCAAGGGCCCTTCGAAGTCGCGCCCGGCGCTTGAGCCCGGGCGGAATTGTCCGGGAATGCGCGAAGACCGCGGAATCCGCGTTTAACCAGACATTAGGGTTAATCGTCTATTACCGCGAGGGCGGAATTCCGAGCCGGTGTCTTGAAGCGTGAAGTCTTGGAGCGTGAAATGACCTCGTATCAGCGTCGCGCGGATAAATCGAAATTCCTCAGCCCTTCTTCCCTGGCGATCGCCGCGGTGCTTGCCGCCGCACTCGGCGGCTGCGCGGCGAATCGCGCCGACGTCACCGGCTCGATCCCAGCGGCCTCGGCGAAAATGGGCGAAAACGACTGGCGGCAACGCGCCGATACTCTCGGCGAGCGCTATCGCGCGAGCCCCTCCAATCCCGAGATCGCGATCGCCTACGCCCAGGCGCTGCGGGCGACCAGCCAGTATTCGCAGGCCGCCGCCGTCTTGCAGCAAGCCTCGATCCGCAATCCGCGGCATACCGGCGTGCTCGGCGCCTATGGCCGCGCCCTCGCCGATCTTGGCCAATATGACCAGGCGTTGGATATCCTCTCCAAGGCGCACACGCCCGACCAGCCGGATTGGCGAATCCTGAACGCGCAGGGCGCGGTGCTCGACCAGATGGGCAATCACGCGGAGGCGCGCCGCTATTACGAGACCGCGCTCAAGATCGCGCCGGAGGAGCCCTCGACCCTTTCCAACCTCGGGCTTTCCTACGCGCTGTCGAAAGACCTCGCGAACGCCGAGAGGACATTGAAGCGGGCGGCGAGCCGGCCGAATTCCGATCCGCGCGTGCGCCAAAACCTCGCGCTCGTGCTCGGCTTGCAGGGAAGATTTCAGGAGGCCGAGCGCGCCGCCGCCGACGACCTGCCGCCGGAAGAGGCGCGGGCGAACATCGCCTACATGCGCGAGATGATGAAAGAGCGCGATCCCTGGAAGACGCTGGCCGCGACCAAGCCCACGGCCTAATGCGAACGCCTGCTTTTCAAACCTGAATTTTCGAACCTGAAATCGCCACCGCGCGGAAGCCGCAATCGTCGACGCGCGGCTACGCGAAAGCTTCAGCGCAACTCCATCACGCGGATGAAGGCGGGGCCGAGAATGACGACGAACAACACCGGCAGGAAGAACAGGATCATCGGCACAGTGAGCTTCGGCGGCAGCCCCGCCGCCTTCTTCTCCGCGTCCGCCATGCGCATGTCGCGGTTTTCCTGCGCCAAGACGCGCAGCGCCGTCCCCAGCGGCGTGCCGTAGCGCTCCGCCTGCACGAGCGCGGTACAGACGGCCTTGACGCCGTCGAGGTTGGTGCGCGTCGCCAGATTGTCGTAGGCCTGCCGGCGATCCTGCAAATAGGAAAGTTCGGCGGTCGTCAGCGTGAATTCCTCGGCGAGCGGAATCGACTGGCTGCCGATCTCCTGGCTCACGCGGCGGAAGGCGACCTCGATCGACATGCCCGATTCGACGCAAATCAGGAGAAGGTCGAGCGCATCGGGGAAGGCGCGACGGATCGAGAGCTGCCGCCGTTTGGTAAGATTCTTCAAGAACAGATGCGGCAGCTTCATGCCGAGCCAGGCGGCGGCGAGCGCCGCCGCGATCTTCAGCATCACCGGCCAGCCGAATTCGACGATGACGAACACATAAAGAATCGCGAACGCGAACATCAAGAGCGGCGCGATCAGCCGGAAAAACAGAAACGCCACATAGGGCCCCTGCCCGCGATAGCCCGCCTGCATCAGCGTCGCGCGCGCTTCGTCCTGGCCGAGATGCTTTTTCAGATTGAGCTGCTCGACGATCTTCTGCATGTAAGCCTTGGGCTCGCTGCGCAGCACGACGCGTTCGCCGCGCGCGAGCTTCTCGCGTTCGCGCGCCCTGATCTTGCTGCGCTCGATCGCGACGGCCTTCATGCGGCGGCCGAGGTTGTCGCTGGCGAGATAGGGCATCGCGATCGTGATCACCGTCGCCATCGCGGCGATCGCGGTGAACACCGTCACCAGGAAGCGCGTGTCGTGCAGCTTGTCGATCAGGAGTTCGATCATGCAAGCGCCTCAGAAATCGAAATTGATCATCTTGCGCATGACCATGATGCCGATCCCCATCCACACGCCGCTGGCAAAGAGCATCATGTGCCCGGTCGGATGCGTCCATAAGAGTTCGATATAATTCGGGCTCGTCAGATAAACGAGCAGCATCACGGCGATGGGCAGCGCGCCGATAATGGCGGCCGAAGCCTTGGCCTCCATGCTCATTGCCTGAATCTTCGCCTTCATCTTCTTGCGATCGCGCAAGACGCGCGACAAATTGCCGAGCGCCTCCGAGAGCGAGCCGCCGGCTTTTTGCTGGATCGCGACGACGATGCCGAAGAAATTCGCTTCGGCGACCGGGATGCGCTCATAGAGCTTGGCGGCGGCCTCGCCCAGCGGAATACCCATCGCCGCGGATTCGGCGATCACGCGGAATTCGCTCTTCACCGGCTCCTGCGTCTCGGCCGCGATGATGCGAATGCAATCGCCGATCGGCAGCCCCGCCTTCACGCCGCGCACGATTACGTCGACCGCGTTCGGCAATTCCTCGAGGAATCTGTGCTCGCGGCGCGCCCGCAGGTAGCTGAGCACCCAGCGCGGCAAGGCGAGCCCGGCCGCGAGCGCGAGAATAGCGGCGGCATAGAGCGGGGCGCCCATGAACCAGGAGACGATGAGGGCGACGAGGGCGAGTGACGCACTTCCCATCCAGAATTGCCGCTTGCTCCAACCAAGGCCGGCCCGCTGCAAACGGATGCCGAGCGGCGGGCGCTTGGCGTTCTTTCGCCGCTCCTCGAGCTGTTTCAGCGTGTCTTCCACCACTTGGCGGCGGGTGACGGCAGGGTCGACGCTCTTGCGGGCGCGGCGCACCCCGCCCTGATCGGCCGAGATGTCGCGCATGCGCTGCTCGACGCGCTTCTCGCCGGACAAGAGCGGGTAGAGAAAGACGTAGGCAATGCCGCCTACGGCGACGGTGATGAGAAACGTGAAGGCAAGAGGCCCGATCATGGCGTCACGGCCGCAACGGCTCTTCGGCCTCGGCGGCGTCGAGGGCGGCGGCGAGACGTTGCTCTTCGCCGAAATAGCGCGCGCGATCCCAGAAGCGCGGCTTGCCAATTCCGGTCGAGCGGTGCTTGCCGACGATGCGGCCGTTCTGATCCTCGCCGATGAAGTCGTAGACGAACAAATCCTGCGTGATGACGATGTCGCCCTCCATGCCCACCACCTCGGTGATGTGGGTAATGCGGCGGGAGCCGTCGCGCAGGCGCGCGACCTGCACGATAACGTCGATCGAGGCGACCACCATTTCGCGGATGGTGCGCGGCGGCAGCTGGAAGCCGCCCATCGTAATCATCGATTCGAGGCGCGAGAGCGCCTCGCGCGGGCTATTTGCGTGCAGCGTGCCCATCGAACCGTCGTGGCCGGTGTTCATCGCCTGCAACAGGTCGAATGCCTCGGGTCCGCGTACTTCGCCGACGATGATGCGCTCGGGCCGCATACGCAGGCAGTTGCGCACGAGGTCGCGCATCTTGACCTCGCCTTCGCCTTCGAGGTTGGGCGGACGCGACTCGAGGCGCACCACATGCGGCTGCTGCAGCTGCAACTCGGCCGCGTCCTCGCAGGTAATGACGCGCTCGTCGTCGTCGATAAATTGGGTGAGACAGTTTAGCAGCGTCGTCTTGCCCGAGCCGGTGCCGCCGGAAATCAGCGTGTTCACCCGGCAACGCCCGATCACCTTCAGCAGATCGGCGCCGTGTTGCGAGACGGTGCCGTATTTGACCAGCTGCTCGAGGGTCAGCTTGTCGCGGCGGAATTTGCGGATGGTGAGCGCGGGCCCGTCGATCGACAGCGGCGGCACGATGACGTTGACGCGCGAGCCGTCAGGCAGTCGCGCGTCGCAGATCGGGCTCGATTCGTCGACCCGGCGGCCGATCTGGCTGACGATGCGCTGGCAGATGTTGTGAAGCTGCTGATTGTCGCGGAAACGGATGCCGGTGCGTTGAATCTTGCCCTGAACTTCGATGTAGACCGTGTTCGATCCGTTCACCATGATGTCGGCGATGTCGTCGCGCGCGAGCAGCGGCTCGAGCGGGCCATAGCCGAGCACGTCGTTGCAGATGTCCTCGAGCAGTTCTTCCTGCTCGGCGATCGACATCACGACGTTCTTGATCGAAATGATCTCGTTGACGATGTCGCGGATTTCCTCGCGCGCCGACATCGGATCGAGCTTGGCGAGCTGGGCGAGGTCGATCGCCTCGATCAGGGCGCCAAAAATCTGGGTCTTGACCTCGTAGAAGTTTTCCGTTCGGCGATTGTCGGGAACCGGCGGCGGCGGCGCGCTCGGCGCTGTCGGCGGCGAGGAAGCGAGCCGTTCGCCCGCCGGAAGCGCCGGCGTCACCGCTTTTTTCGGTGCCGCGGGAGCGCGTGGGGCTTGCTCGCGCTTGAGCGCGGCCGGCTGGGACTCAACCTGCCCGACCGCCGCGTTTGCCGATCCACGCTTTCCGAACATCACACATTCCCTACGCGCGGAGGATTACGACCGCAGGCTCTTGAGCTTGGCGAGCAGCGGCGAGAAGAGATCGTTCTTTTCCTTCTTCGCTTCGGCGCGACCGGTCAGGGTCTTCGCCAGCGAAAGGAAGGTTTCCGCGATCTTGTGGCTCGCGGACACTTCCGCAATCATCTGCCCGTTATTGGCGGCGGTTCCGAAGAGCTGCGGATCGAACGGAATGCTCGCCACCGGTTCAGTTTCGAGCGCCTTGGCGAAATCGGCGGCACGCACCTCGGGGCGCTTGGCGATTCCGACCTGATTCAGAAGATACAGCGGCGGGCGGTCGTTGGGCCGGGCGCCGCGCGCGAAGTCAAACATGTTCTTGGCGTTGCGCAAATTGGCGAGGTCGGGGGCGGCGACGAACAGCACCTCGTCGGCGCCGACAAGCGCGCGCTTTGTCCATGCCGTCCACATGTGCGGAAGATCGAGGACGATGTAGGGAACGGTGCCGCGAAGCGCGTCGAGAATCGTATCGAATGCCTCCGCGTCGAAATCGTATTCGCGATCGAGCGTCGCGGGTGCGGCGAGCAAGCTCAGATGGTCGGTGCATTTCGACAACAGCCGGTCGATGAAGGCGGCATCGACCCGGTCGGGCGAAAACACCGCGTCGGCGATGCCCTGCGGCGGATCCTGGTTGAAGTCGAGCCCCGCCGTTCCAAACGCGAGATCGAGATCGGCGATGACGGAGTTAAGGCGGAGATCGCGGGAAACCGCGAAGGCGGCGTTATGCGCGACGGTGGAGGCCCCGACCCCGCCCTTGGCGCCGATGACGGCGAGCACGCGGCCGAGCGGCTCGGCGTCGGGCTTGGAAAACAGGTGCGAGAACGTGCGCACGAGGTCGAGCGGCGAGATCGGGCTGACGACATAGTCGCTGACGCCGCGGCGCACGAGCTCGCGATAAAGCACGATGTCGTTGAGACGTCCGACCACCACGAGCTTGGTGCCGGCGTCGCACACTTGGGAAAGACGATCGAGGCCGGAAAGAAGGTCGATGCCGTTGCCGATGTGCTCGATCAGAATGACGTTCGGGGTCGCCGAGCCGCTGTAGGCCTCGAGCGCCGCGACGAGCCCTCCCATTTGCACCTTGACGTGCGCCTTGACCATGCGGCGGTCGCCGATGGCGGCCTGCATGGCGCCGGCGACCTCGGGCGTGTCGCAGAAGGCCTGGATCGAGATGCGCGGAACCGGTGCAATGTGCGCACCGGCATCCGCGGCGACCTCAGCTTGCTGGGCGAGTGCGGTCCGCATCATTGTTGTCCGACGGTGCTCACTTTCGCGCCGGTGTTGGTGGTATAGACCGTCGACGTATCCTGACCCTGACGATACTTGTCGACGACGGTCTGGCGGCGCGAGGCATAAGCCGGGGTCTCGGGGCGCGGCTGCACGAGGTCCTCGGGATTGGCGACGGCGGCGGCGAGATTTTTCTGCGTGGCGCAGCCGAAGTTCCAATAGGGAACGTTCTCGCTTTCGAGCAACGGATAACGCTCATTGCCGACGAGCCCCGGGCCCAAATTGTCGGGCCATTGGCCGCAGGGGCCGGCGACGGCCTGGATCTTCGTGTAGGTCACGCGGATGGCGCCGAGATCCTCGCGATAGGGCTGCTGATATTGGCGTAGAAGCGTCGCCTGCGGCGGCACGCCGGCGAAATGCAGGAGGCTCTTGATTTCGCGCACCGTCGCCTTCGCCGCCGCCGAATTGACGGCGCCGGCGGGCGTCTCGATCACCACATATCCCGTGCCTTCGTGCCGCCAGTCGCTGCCCAGCGAAGCGACCTGCGCGCGCTGCGTCGCGGTGAGGCCGGCGCGGCCGGAGCCCACGAGAATTTGCAGCGAGCGTTGGCCGTCGACGAGACGGATCGGATGGCGGTCGCGATAATCGGCGGTGACCGATCCGCTGTAGAAGTCCGGTTCGGTGTGTTGGCAGGCGCCAAGCGAGAGTGCGAGCCAGATCGCGGCGAAGGGAGCCGCCGCGAAGCCGCGTTTGGATGCGCTAGGCAAATTCATGGCTCAACTCCACCCGTTCAATCCGTGATAAAACCGTAACTGCCGCGATAGGCCCGCTGAGGCTCGGCGCCGCCACGGACGCCATAGGTCCGATTCAGCTGATTCATGAAGACGGTCTGCGGATCGGACGCATCGGCAAAGCCGTCGCTCGGCAGCGCCAGGGCCTGCCGGGGATTCGGGTTCACCACGTAGGGCGTCACCAAGATCACGAGCTCGGTCTGTCCGGTCTGATAGTCGCGGCTCTTGAACAGCGTCCCGAGGATGGGGAGATTCATCAGCGCCGGAATGCCGTTGATGCTCTGCTTGGTCTGTTCCTGCAGCAAACCCGCGAGCGCCAGCGTTCCGCCCGACGGCAACTCGACCGTCGAATTGGCGCGGCGCACCTTGAGCGCGGGGATGGTGATGCTGATGAGCTTGATCGCGCCGTCTTGCGACAATTCGCTCACTTCGGTTGCGACCTTCAGGCTGATGCGGCCCTCGGAGAGGACGACCGGCGTGAATTCGAGCCCGACGCCGAATTGCTTGAATTGGATTTGAACCTGGCAGGTGCCGCTCTGGTCGCAGCTCTGGCCGCCCGGAACCGGAAACTCGCCGCCGGCCAGGAACTTGGCGGATTCGCCCGAGATCGCCGTCAGGTTCGGCTCGGCCAGCGTCCGCATGACGCCGTTCTGCTCGAGCGCGCGAAGCGTCGCGGTGATCGACCCGCCGGCCGGCAAGTTGAATTTCGGAACCAACGAATTGGGCGGCGTGACGTTGGTGGTCGAAAATGCGTTCGCGGTGTTGAAGTTGAGGACGGCCGAGCCGATCGAAATGTTCGAACCGTTGAGGTCGATGCCGAGCTGCTTGATGATATTGCGCTGGACCTCGGCGACCGTGACCTTGAGCAGCACCTGCTCCTTGCCCTTGATGGTGAGGCCGTTGACGACCTTCTTTTCGTCGCCGACGAGACGGATCGCCGCCTCGGCCACTTTTTGCGCGTCGGCGGCATTGGCGACGGCGCCCGTGATGACGACGCTCTCGCCCACCGGATCGACGTTGAAAACGGTGCCGGGCATGAGCTTGCGCAACGCGTCGCGTACGCCGGCGGCGTCGCGGCCCACTTCGATGTCGTAGGCGGCGATCTGGCGGCCGTCGCCGTCGAAGAAAATCACGCTGGTTTGGCCGACGGCGACGCCGATGAGATAGGCGCGGCGCGCCGAACGCACCACCGCATTCGCGATCGCGGGGTTGGCGACGAGCACGTCCTTGGCGTCGGCGGGAAGGTCGATCACCGCCGACTTGCCGAGGCCGAGGGCGAGAAATTTGGTGCCGCTCACGCCGGCGGGCGCATAGTAGCCGGGCTCGGCGGCGCCCGTGCGGACGGGCGAAAGCGCGGCGGCCGCGCTCAACAGGAGCGCAACCGCGGCCCCGAATCGAATCGTATTCGCGTACAGACGAAACATCCCAAGACCCCCGCGTTCGCGCTTTATTTCAAGACTTGAACGGAATTGATGCCGTAGCGCACGAAATTCACGCTGCCCGAAGCCCGATCGGACTCGTCGTCGTCGCCCGTGCGCGCGGACGGCTTCGACTCGGCGAGGCTGCGCAGCGCCAGCGACAACGTCCCGCGCTGGCGCGAAAGCGCGAGCGTCTCGGTCTGCCGCGGCGCGAGCTCGAGCGTGGCCGTCTTGCCGACCACGACTTTCTGGCCGTTCTTTTCCTCGATCTGCTGGTCGATCGCGAGCACGCGGACGTTGCGCAGAACGGTTTCGCTCACGAAGCCGTCGCCGCCCGACTGCTTCTGGCTGTCGGGATCGCGGCGGGTCAGAAGCACGTCGACGCGGTCGTTCGGCAGGATGAAACCGCCGACGCCGGTCTCGGGCGAGATGTCGGTCGAGATCGCACGCATGCCGGGGGACAGAATCGCGGACATGAAGCCGGAGCCGTTGGCCTTGATCAGCTTTTGCTCGCGGATCGGCTCGCCGGCGATGAACGGCGCGCGCGTGATCGCGCCCTTGAATTCGTCGAGCGCGGCGGGACGCGCGTTCTTGCGAATGAACTGCGGCCCGGCGGCGGCGGACGGCCATGCCTGCCAGGAGAGATCGTCCGGCTTCAACGCGCTGCCTAGTTGAATATCGGATTTCGCGACCAGGATATCGACCATATCCATCGCCGGCTGAACGACGGTCACCTGCGGCGGCGGCGCCTCGCGCCCGGAAAGCATGAAGGCGATCACGCCCGCGAAGAGGGCGACGCCGAGAACGATCAGACGGGCGGGTTTCATACGCTCACTTCCCAACGCATTGACGAGTCGGACAGCCGGTTCGAAACGAATTCCAGCAGCGAAAGGTCAACTTATGGTTAATAAGCGGTAGATGAATTTAACGGCTTACGCGCCTATGAAAAACGGCGTCAAAAGACGTTCGGCGCCACCTGCATGAAAATCGTGTCGGGATAGACGATGAGGCCGGCGGCGGCGAGCGCGATTCCGTAGGGGATGCCGGTTTCGACCGCGTGCAGGCGGACGATCCAAGGCTGGCGCGCCAGAAGGCGCGGCAACGGCCATCTGCGGGCTTGCAGGAGCACGAGGGTGAGCGCGCCGCCGAGGATCGAGGCCACGAGCAGATAGTCCATCAGATGGGAAAATCCGATCCACAGCGCCGTGGCCGCCGCCAGTTTGGCGTCGCCGCCGCCGATCCATCCGCGCGCGAAAAATCCGAAGGCGAAGACGAGCACGATCGCGCTCGCGATCATATGCCGCCCCATGTCGGCGAACGGCATGCCGATCAGCGCCGCGACGGCAAAAAAACCCAGGAACAGAGCAATCGACAGGCGGTTCGAGATCGTCATGGTAACGAGATCGCTCGCGGCCGCGTAGATCATGGCGGCGGGGAAAAGGCCGAGAATGGCGATCTCGAGAAGCATGGCGCGGGCTCGCGGTCGGCGGCGGGGACTGGTCAAGCCGCTATCCGTCGCAGGACTAACGATAAACTCTCAGCGAAGGATGAATCCGGCCACCAATGAAAAGGGCTCCCGCGCGGGAGCCCTTTCGATGCTTCTTTGCGGCCGCTTATTTCAGCGCGTTGGAGACGTTGGTGAAGGTCGTGTTGAGGTTGCTGCCCACCGTCGTGACGGCGACAATGATCGCGATCGAAATGCTCGCCGCGATCAGGCCGTATTCGATGGCGGTGGCGCCACGCTCGTTGTTCAAAAAAGCCCTGAGAAGTACCATTCGTTCTCTCCTGATGGTTTTACTACGGTCACCCGGTGCGCGTCTTCTCTAGCGGCAAGACTTTAATTTCGGCTTTCCGCCACCACGACGATTTTCCCGAATGTCGGCGGCCGGACGGAGCGCTTCGTTTGGAATTCGAGGCCCGTCGAAAAAAGAAAGGCCCCGGATCAACCGGGGCCTTCTTCATTTCAAATCGTCCGAACGCTTACTTCAGCGCGTTGGAGACGTTGGTGAAGGTCGTGTTCAGCTTCGAACCGACACCCTGGATGACCGCGATGATCGCAACCGAAATGCAAGCGGCGATCAGGCCGTATTCGATGGCGGTGGCGCCAGATTCGTCGTTCATGAAACGAGCAAAGGTCTTCATAGTTAGGGCTCCTTGAACCACTGTGGCTCTCTGCGTTTTTTGGTCCGGCGAACGTTTAACTGCTCTCCGGTGCCGCCGAGGACCATACGCAAGGTCCCTTGCCTCAATGTTAAAGATTGCGATGAAACCGGCGCAAATCGCGCTGAAGCGACTTGTGGTTAAGAATCCGCTTCTCGCGATTCGCGCGGCGAAACCGCAGCATTGTCTCGGCACCGCGCGGCGTTTGGAATTCATTCACCATTTTTCGCGACAGTCGCGTTTGATCCGGCCCGGCCGGTGCAGAGTCCTCGGCAGGCCAAGAGGTGTTGCGTATGAATTTCTCCGCTTCCCGGTTCGCGTTCCTCGCTTGCATGATCGCATCCGCAAGCATCGCTCCCGCCAAGGCTGAGACCGTCAACATCGTTCTCGATCAGGCGAGCCTTCTCAAGCTTCCGGAGAAGGTCACGACGATCGTGATCGGCAATCCCACCGTCGCCGACGGCAGCCTGCAATCGGGCGGGCTTCTGGTGGTGACCGGCAAGGGCTACGGCACCACCAATATGATCGCGCTCGATGGACGCGGCAATTCGATCGGCGAATACACGTTGAATGTGTCGGCGCCGAAGGATGGCCGCCTCACCATCTATCGGGGCGTGGAGCGCGAGACCTGGAGTTGCGTCCCCAAATGCGAGCGCTCCATCATGCTCGGCGATTCACAGGCCTATTTCGAGAACGCCGTCGGTCAGATCGGCACCCGCAACGGTCAATCGACCGGAGCGGGCGCGGGAAAATAAAGCGCGTCCATCGCGTCCGGCATGGTTGACGAGTTCTAAACGACGTCGATCGAGCGGCGGCCGTCGGCGCAACCCTTCGTCAAGCGGGTTGCGATAAAACATCCCCGTTCTTGCCCGGCGCAGGCAAATGATCGCGAGGTTTTTTTGATGGGCACGCTACTTTCCAGAATCGGACGGCGCTTTTTGCCGATCGCCAGCCGCTTCGACCACAACGAAACCGGCAGCGCCGCGGTCGAATTCGGTCTCGTTGCCATTCCCTTCTTCGCCTGTTTCTTCGCGATCATCGAGGTCGGGCTCGTCTTCTTCGCCGGCCAGACCCTGGAGACGGCCGTCGGCGATGCGGCCCGCTTGGTCCTGACCGGCCAGGCGCAGAGCCAAAACTTCCAGCTGACGGATTTCAAGAACAGGATCTGCACGACCGCCGTGCAGACGCTGTTCACATGCAACAATATCGCGGTCGACGTGCGCTCGGCCTCTTCGTTCGGCTCCGCCGATCTCACCATGCCGCTGAATTCCACCACCCACATGCTCGACACCTCGGGCTTCGGCTACAACGCCACTCAGCCCTGCGACATCGTCGTCGTGCGCGTGATCTACGAATGGCCGACTTTCGTGCGCGGCCTCGGGCTCGACATGGCGTCGGCCGCGAGCTCGACCTACAAGCATATTCTGATGTCGACGGCGGCGTTCCGCAACGAGCCCTATAGCGGAAGCGGCTGGTGCTGAGTTTCAACCACGAGATTCGCGAAAGCGTTTTCCGAAAGCCCGACCATGAAAAATGACGGCCGGCGAGGAATTTTGACGAGGATCGCCCGCTTCCTGCGCGATCGGCGCGGCGTGTCGGCGGTCGAGTTCGCTTTCGTGTTTCCGGTCATGGTCTTGCTATATCTGGGCGGCACGGCGATGACGCAGGGCGTCGTGCTCAAGCGCAAGACCACGCTCGTCACCCGCACCGTGGGCGACCTCGTCTCGCAATACACCCAGGTCGTCGACACCGACATGACGTCGATCCTCAACGCGGCTACCGCGGTGATTCAGCCCTATCCGAGCGGGCAGCTTTCGGTCATCGTCTCGAGCGTGATCATCGACGCGAACGGTAACGCCACGATCGCCTGGAGCACTCCCAGCTCCAACACGACGGCGCATACCGCAGGCGCTCCGGTGACGCTGCCGACGGGCATCGCCCCCAAGGACGCCAACAACAACTTTATCGCGGGCGCGACGGTGATCTGGGCGGAGGGCAGCTACGCCTACACGCTGCCGGTCGGCAGCGGGGTTCTCGGCATGACTTCGATGACGCTCTCCGAGCAATTCTATCTGCGCCCGCGCCGCGTCACCGCGGTCAAGCGCTGTGCAACGGGTACCTGCCCCTAAATCTTCTGATTGTATTCCCCGACCTCGGGGTGCTCGCGCAACACGGCGTCGACCGCGCGGAACATCTCGCGCATGCGCGCGTCCGAAACCGGGCTTTCGACCACCACCACGAGCTCCGGCTTGTTCGAGGAGGCGCGCACGAGCCCCCAGGTGCCGTCCTCGAGCGTGACGCGCACGCCGTTCACGGTCACGAGGTCGCGGATCGGCTGCCCGGCGACCTTTTCGCCCTTCGCCTTCGCGTCCTGAAAGCGCTGCACCACCTTGTCGACGACGCCGTATTTGGCTTCGTCGGCGCAGTGCGGCGACATGGTCGGCGAGCCCCAGGTTTTCGGCAATGCGTTCTTGAGATCGGACATCTTCTTTGCGGGATTGCGGTCGAGCATGTCGCAGATCGCGATGGCGGAGACGAGGCCGTCGTCATAGCCGCGGCCGAAGGGCTTGTTGAAGAAAAAATGGCCCGACTTCTCGAAGCCCGCGAGCGCGCCGGTTTCAACCGTGCGGCGTTTCATGTAGGAATGGCCGGTCTTCCAGTAATCGGCCTTGACGCCGTTCTTCCGCAGCACCGGGTCGGTGACGAAGAGTCCCGTGGATTTCACGTCGACCACGAAGGTGGAATTCGGGTAGAGCGCCGACATGTCGCGCGCGAGCATGACGCCGACCTTGTCGGCGAAGATCTCCTCGCCGGTATCGTCGACGACGCCGCAGCGGTCGCCGTCGCCGTCGAAGCCGAGGCCCACATCGGCCTTGTGGGCTAGCACCGCGTCGCGGATGGCGTGCAGCATCTTCATGTCTTCCGGGTTCGGATTGTATTTCGGGAAACTATGATCGAGTTCGCAATCGAGCGGGACGACCTCGCAGCCGATCGTGGCCAGGACGCGCGGGGCAAAGGCGCCGGCGGTGCCGTTGCCGCAGGCGGCGACGACCTTGAGCTTGCGCTTGAGCTTCGGCCGCTTGGTGAGATCGGCGATGTAGCGCGCCGGAAAATTGTCGACGAAGACATAGCCGCCGCCGCCGGCAAGAGCGAACTTCGCACCGAGGACGATCTCCTTCAGCCGCGTCATCTCGTCGGGGCCGAAGGTGAGCGGGCGGTTCGCGCCCATTTTCACGCCGGTCCAGCCGTTGTCGTTGTGCGAGGCCGTCACCATGGCGACGCACGGCACGTCGAGATCGAACTGCGCGAAATAGGCCATCGGCGTGAGCGCGAGGCCGATGTCGCGCACCTTGCAGCCGGCCGCCATCAGGCCGGAGACGAGGGCGTATTTGATCGAGGCCGAATAGCTGCGGAAGTCGTGGGCGGTGACGATCTCCGGCTTCACCCCGATCTCGCCAATGAGCGTGCCGAGGCCCATGCCCAGCGCCTGCACGCCCATCAGGTTGATTTCCTTGCCGAACAACCAGCGCGCGTCGTATTCGCGAAAGCCGGTGGCCTTCACCATCGGCTGCGACTCGAATTCGTAGGTGTTGGGAAGAAGCGCCGGCTTCGGCTTCGGAAACATCGGGCACCCTGCAAGGAACGGCGGCAAAAGACGCGCGCCCCTTAGCACGAATTGCGGGGAAAAGCCGAGACGTTAACGCGGGAGTACGGTCAGCGTTCCAGAACGAGCGTGTTGCCGCGCACTTCATAGCGCGAAAGCCGGCGCAGAAAGCTCATGCCGAGAAGATTGGTGTTGAGGAGTCCCTGTTCCATCACCAGCGCCTCGATGTCGTCGAGCGAGATCGAGCCGAGCCGCACATTATAAAGCTTGGTCCGGAACGCCTTGGCGGTGCCGTTCGCCGTATGCACGGCTATGTCAAACTTGTCGCTGCCGTAGACGAGGCCGAGCGCGCGGGCGTCTTCGTAGCGCAGGATTACCAACGAGGCGCCGGTGTCGACCATGACGTTGAGGTGGCGGCCGTTGATCTGCGCCTCGGCGACGTAATGACCGGCGCGGTCGGCGGGGATGCGGACATGGCCGCCATAGTTGTCGGGGCGCGCCCCCTTCGCGCTGTTCACCGAAGGCGCGGCGTAGCTTGCCGGCCTCGGACCGTCGATGAATCGCGCGGTCAGCCCGGGGGCGAGAAACCCGACCACGACAAACACCCCGGCGAGATAGAGAGCGATCCGAAACATGTCGCGAGCATAGGGCCGCCGCGGCAAAACGCGGTAAATCTCTTCGATTCCGCTCGCGATATGGTGAAAAATTACTTTCCGCGCGGTTTCGCGCGCCGCGTCGGCGCCGCCGCCAGCGGATCGTCGGGCCAGGGGTGCTTGGGATAGCGGCCGCGCATCTCGCGCTTCACCTCGGCCCAGGAGCCGCGCCAGAAGGCGGACAGGTTCTTCGTGGTCTGGATCGGACGCCGCGCGGGTGAGAGTAATTCGAGGGTCAGCGGCACACGGCCGCCCGCGAGCGAGGGGTGACGATCGAGTCCGAATAATTCCTGCACACGGACGGAAAGGGCCGGGCCCTCCTCCGGCGCGTAGTCGATCAGCAAATCCCAGCCGGTCGGCACCTTGAAGTACTGCGGAGCCTCTTGCTGCAGGCGGGGCTCCAGCTCGCGCGGAAGCAAATCGCGCAACGCGCGCGCAAGATCATCGGCGCGGATTTCGGCGAGCGAGGTTTTTCCATGGAGCGCGGGCAGGAGCCATTCGCTCCCGCGTGACTTCAGCACTTCCAGCGAAAGGTCGGGCCAGGGCTCGCCCATGGCGCGGCGCATGAAGCGAACGCGGTCGAGCCATTGGCGCGCCGCATCGCTCCACGGCAGCCGCTCGAAGCCCGCGCGCGCAATGCCCTCGGCGAGCATCCGCGCGGTTTGTTCGCTCGCTTCGACCGGGCGCGGATGAGCGGTGAGCACGAGCGCGCCGAGTTTCCTCACCGCGCGTGCGCGCACGGCCATCGCCTTCTCGTCCAAGCTCGTTTCAATCGTCTCGACGATGCGCTCCTTGAAATGCGCTTCGAGGTCGGCTTCATCGAGCTTGGCGGCGAGCAGAATGCGGCCCGCGCCCGCGCTGCCGGCGATTTCGGCGACCGCGATAAATTGCTCGCGCGCCAAAGCCTGCGCCGGGTCGAGGTTGGCGCCGCGGCCGTTGGCGAGCAGAAATTCGCCGCGCTTGCCGGCGCGCGCTTTCGCCACGCGATCCGGATAGGCGAGCGCGAGCAGCGCGCCCGCGGCGGCGATGGGGCCTTGGCGCAGTTTGCCGCCGGCCTCTTCGGCCCAGTTCCGCGCGAGCCGGCGCGCTTCCTCGGCCCGGCGCGAGCGGTCGCGGCGAAACTCGCCGATGCGATGGGAAAGATCCACGTCGTCGCCGCCAAGGCCGCGCTCGCCTGCCACCGCCGCCACTTCCGCCGCGAGCAGGGCTTGGTCCTCCGCCGCCGCCTCGACGATCATGGCGGCAAGCCGCGGATGCAACGGAAAGCGCGCGAGCCGCTTGCCGCGCTCGCCGATGCGGCCCGCTTCGTCGAGCGCGCCCAATTCGGTAAGCAATGCGCGCGCCTCGGACAGCGCCGGCGCCGGCGGCGGGTCGAGCCAGGCGAGCGCCGACGGATCGGCGAGGCCCCACACCGCGAGATCGAGCACGAGGTTCGCAAGATCGGCGGCGAGAATTTCCGGTGTTGCGAACGGCGCGAGGCTTTGCGTCTCGGGCTCCGCCCACAGCCGGTAGCAGACGCCGGCCTCAGTTCGTCCGGCGCGGCCGCGGCGCTGGTCGGCGGAAGCGCGCGACACCCGCACCGTCTCGAGCCGGGTGAGGCCGACCGCCGGCTCGTAGCGCGGTACGCGCGACAGCCCCGCGTCGATCACAACGCGCACGCCCTCGATGGTAAGCGAGGTTTCCGCGATCGAGGTGGCGAGCACGACCTTGCGCCTGCCGGCCGGCGGCGGCGAAATGGCGCGATCCTGCACGTCGGAATCGAGCGCGCCGTAGAGCGGCACGACGTCGACATTGGGCCCACGCACGCGCTCGGCGATCAGCGTCGCGGCGCGGCGGATTTCGCCGGCGCCGGGCAGGAACACGAGCAGCGATCCGCTCTCCGCACGCAGCGCCTGTTCGACCGCATCGGCGACTTGCCGCTCGATGGGCGCGCGCGGGTCGCGGCCCAGATAGCGCGTCTCAACCGCATAGGCGCGGCCCTGGCTTTCGATCACCGGCGCATCATCCAAGAGTTTCGCGACGCGCGCGGCGTCGAGCGTGGCCGACATGGCGGCGATGCGCAGATCCTCGCGCAAGCCCTTTCGCGCATCGAGCGCGAGCGCAAGCCCGAGATCGGCGTCGAGCGAGCGCTCGTGAAACTCGTCGAACAGGACGGCGGCAATGCCGGAAAGCTCGGGGTCGTCGAGCAGCGCGCGGGTGAACACGCCCTCGGTCATCACCTCGATACGGGTTTTCCGTGACACCCGCGAATCAAAGCGTACGCGCAGGCCCACCGTCTCGCCGATTTTCTCGCCGAGCGTCCACGCCATGCGCGCCGCCGCGGCGCGCGCCGCGAGCCGCCGCGGCTCGAGCACGAGGATTTTACGGCCCACGGCCCACGGCTCCTCGAGCAGCGCCAGCGGCACGCGCGTCGTCTTGCCGGCGCCGGGAGGGGCGACGAGCACCGCCGAGCGGCCGTTCGAAAGCGCCGTCCTTAACGCGGGCAACGCCTCGTCGACCGGCAGGCTGTCCCGAAACAGCAAAGGCTTAACGGAATTCATGTTTGTTCATTCGCGGGAAGGCTGGCGGCATAGCGGTCGCGGCCCCAATGGTAAAGGCGCACTCCGGCATGGCGCTTGCGAGAAACAAGGCGGAAAGGCAGCGCGCGTCCCGAAAAGGGACGGCGGCGGATTCGGAGACGGCAATGGCTCACGCGCAAACGCAGCAAGGCCGGGTCGATTGGGTCGATTACGCCAAGGGCTTCTGCATTGTCATGGTGGTGATGATGCACTCGACGCTCGGCGTCGAGAAGGCCGCGGGTGAGACGAGCTGGCTGGGCGCGGCGGTCGAATTCGCGCGCCCGTTCCGCATGCCCGACTTCTTCCTGATCTCGGGCCTGTTCCTGGCGCGCGTGATCGAGCGCGACTGGCGGACCTATCTCGATCGCAAGGTTCTCCACTTCGCCTATTTCTACGCGCTGTGGGTGACGATCCAGTTCGTCTTCGGGTGTGGCGGGCATTTTCAAGGAATTCCTGCTCGCCTTCATCGAGCCGTTCGGCACGCTGTGGTTCATCTATCTCTTGCCGATCTTCTTCGTCGTCACCAAGCTAACGCGCCGCCTGCCGCCGGTCTCGATCTTCGTCGCCGGCGCCTTGCTCGAAGCGCTGAAAATTCACACCGGCTGGACCGTGATCGACGAATTCGCCGCCCGCTTTGTCTATTTCTTCGCGGGCTACTGGCTCGCCGCTTACGTCTTCGTGCTCGCCCGCCATGTTCAGAACCATCGGCGCCTCGCGGTCGGCGGGCTCGCCGTCTGGTCGCTCGTGAACGGCGCGCTGGTCGCGGCCGGCGTGTCGCAGCTCCCCGGCATCTCGCTCTTCCTCGGCGGCATCGGCGCGCTGGCGGTGGTGAGCTTCTCGGCCTTGCTCGCCAAGACGCGGCTCCTCGATCCGCTCCGCTACGCCGGCGAGCACTCGCTCGTCGTCTATCTTGCCTTCTTCCTGCCGATGGCCGCGACGCGCACGGCGCTCGTGAAGGCCGGCATCGTGCCCGATCTCGGCACCGTCGCGCTGATCGTCACGGCTGTCGCTGCGCTCACGCCGCTCCTGTTCCACGAATTCGTGCGCGGGACCTGGGCGTCGTTCCTGTTTCGGCGCCCGAACGCCTTCCGGCTCGATCGCCGGCCGGCCTACCTGCAGCCCGCCGAATAGGCCCGTTTCCATCACTTTTTCTGAGCAGAATTCGCCGGCGGGGTTGTTTCCCCAGGCCGAGTTCGGCATCGTGCGGCCATGCCGCCGAAAGCGAAAGCCGCGCCAACGCCCGCGAAAAAGACGCGCGACCATGTCTTTTTGGTCGACGGCTCGTCCTACATTTTCCGCGCCTATTTCGCCATGTTCAAGGCCGCGCAAAGCCGCGGCAAGGCCTTCACGCGCTCCGACGGGCTGCCGGTCGGCGCGGTGATGACCTTTTGCAACATGCTGTGGAAGCTTCTGCGCGACGGGCTCGAGGGCGTGAAGCCCACCCATATCGGCGTCGTGTTCGATTACTCCGGCGAGACCTTCCGCAACGAACTCTATGCGGAATACAAAGCCCATCGCGACGAACCGCCGGAAGAGCTGGTCCCGCAATTTCCCCTCATGCGCGACGCGGTGAAGGCGTTCGGCCTCACGCCGATCGAGGAGAAGGGCTTCGAGGCCGACGACCTGATCGCCACCTACGCGCGCGCGGCGCTGGCCGAAGGCGCCGACGTCACCATCGTCGCCGGCGACAAGGACATGATGCAGCTGATCCGGCCGGGGGTGGCGATGTACGACCCGATGCCGGGGCGCGAGCGCTGGATCGGACCGAAGGAAGTGCAGGAGAAATTCGGCGTCGGTCCCGAGAAAGTCGCCGAGGTGCAGGCGCTGGCCGGCGATTCCACCGACAACGTGCCGGGCGTGCCCGGCATCGGCATCAAGACCGCCGCCATGCTGATCCAGGAATATGGCGACCTCGAAACGCTTTTGTTTCGCGCGGGTGAAATCAAGCAGGACAAGCGGCGCCAGTCGCTGATCGAATTCGCCGAGCAGGCGCGCGTCTCGAAGAAGCTGGTGCTGCTCGACGACAAGGCGCCGGTGCACATTCCGCTCGAACAACTTCACATCGACGGCATCGATCCCAAGCGTCTCGTCGCCTTTCTCAAGGCGATGGAATTCACCACCTTGACCAAACGCGTGGCGGAGGCGGGCGGCCTCGACGCCGAAGCGATCGAAGCCGACGCAAAGCTCGCGCCGGGCGGCGGCAGCGTCGCCGAGCTCAAGGCGAAAGGCCGCGCCGAGGTCGCGGGCAAGGAAGCGCCGGAAGAGGCTTCGCAGCCCGCCCCCGCGCCTTCGGGCGCGCCCGCGGCGAAAGAGGGAGAACTGACGCCGTCCTCGCTCGTCGCCGCGCGCTCGCGGGAAGCACACGCGAAGTTCGACCGCGCGCGCTACGAAACCGTGACCGATCCGGCCCGCCTCGAATTCTGGCTCGCGAAGGCGGCCGAGCTCGGTGTGGTCGCGGTCGATACCGAAACCACCTCGCTCGACGCCATGCAGTGCGAGCTGTGCGGCGTCTCGCTTTCGGTGGCGCCAAACGAGGCCTGCTACATCCCGTTCGCGCACCGCAATTCGGACGATCTCCTGGCCGGCGGCGGGCTCGTCGCGGGGCAAATTTCGATCCAGGAAGGTCTCGCGCGGCTAAAGACGCTCCTGGAAAACCCGGCGGTGCTCAAGGTCGGGCAGAACCTCAAATACGACCATCTCGTGCTTTCGCGCCACGGCATCGAGATCGCGCCGTTCGACGACACGATGCTGATGTCCTACGCGCTCGATGCCGGCAAGAACGGCCACGGCATGGACGCGCTCTCGGAGAAGCATCTCGGCCACAAGCCGATCGGCTATCACGAGGTCACCGGCAAGGGAAAAAGCTCGCTCTGCTTCGACCGCGTCGACCTCGTACGCGCCACCGAATACGCCGCCGAGGATGCCGACGTGACACTTCGACTGTGGCGCCTGTTCAAGGCGCGGCTCGTCGCCGAGGGCATGGACACGGTCTACGAGACGCTGGAGCGTCCGCTGATGCCCGTGCTCGCGCACATGGAGCGCCGCGGCATTGCCATCGACCGGGCGCTACTCGCCAGGCTCTCCGGCGAATTCGCGCAGACGGCGGCGCGCGCCGAGCACGAAATCGCCAAGCTCGCGGGCGAGGACTTCAATCCCGGCAGCGCCAAGCAGCTCGGCGACATCCTGTTCGGCAAGATGAAGTTGCCGGGCGGCAGCAAGACCGCGACCGGCGCCTGGTCGACGCGGGCGAACGTGCTCGAGGACCTTGCCGAAGAAGGCCACGAACTGCCGAAAAAGATTCTCGAATGGCGCTCGCTGACGAAGCTGAAATCGACCTACACCGACGCGCTGCCTTCCTTCGTCAATCCAGAGACCCACCGCGTGCATACCTCCTACGCGCTCGCCGCGACGCCGACGGGCCGGCTTTCGTCATCGGATCCGAACCTGCAGAACATTCCGATCCGCACCGAGGAAGGGCGAAAGATCCGCCGCGCCTTCGTCGCCGAGAAAGGCATGAAGCTCGTCTCGGCCGACTATTCGCAGATCGAATTGCGGCTTCTCGCCGAGATCGCCGACATCCCGCAACTGAAGAAGGCCTTCAGCGAGGAACTCGATATTCACGCCATGACCGCCTCCGAGATGTTCGGCGTGGCGATCAAGGGCATGCCGCCGGACGTGCGCCGCCGCGCCAAGGCGATCAACTTCGGCATCATCTACGGGATCTCCGCCTTCGGGCTCGCCAACCAGCTCGGCATTCCGCGCGAGGAAGCCGGCGCCTATATCAAGAAATATTTCGAGCGCTTCCCCGGCATTCGCGAGTACATGGAAGAGACAAAGGCATTCTGCAAAAAGCACGGCTATGTGACGACGCTGTTCGGCCGCCGCTGCCATTATCCCTCGATCAACGACAACAACCCCTCGATGCGCGGCTTCATGGAGCGCGCGGCGATCAACGCGCGGCTGCAGGGCACCGCCGCCGACATCATCCGCCGGGCGATGATCCGCATGGAGGGAGCGCTCGCGAAAGCGAAACTGTCCGCCCGGATGCTCCTGCAGGTGCACGACGAACTCGTGTTCGAGGTGCCCGAGCGCGAGGTGGAGAAAACGCTGCCGATCGTCGCCCGGGTGATGGTCGAGGCGCCGCTGCCGGCGGTATCGCTGTCGGTGCCGTTGCACGTCGATGCCCGCGCCGCCGATAACTGGGATGAGGCACACTGATTCGCCGCAAGGAACGCCGATGAGCAAACCATCGCTCTCAACCGCCCAATCCGCGGGCGCGTGCTCGACCGGCCCCAAGGCGGCGCGCGCGCGGCTGCGCGACATTATCGAGTAGCGCTCCTTCGGCCGCCGCGAGATCACGCTCGTCTCCGGCCGCAAGAGCAATTTCTATTTCAACCTCAAGCCGACGATGCTCGACGCCGAGGGCGCGCTGCTCTTGGCCGAGCTCACGCGCTAATGCGCCCGTTTCTCGGCCTCGTGCCGGGTTCTTCAGCAAATATTTACTGCAACCATTTGTTCCGGCCGGCGTTAATCCCGCAGCCGCGGGAGGGGGCTATTCTGCGCGCGTCAAGCGAGGAAGCCGCAAGTGTCCCGTATCAGCCATTGGCGTTTCGCTCTCCTATTCGCGGCCACGCTTATTCCGGCAACTGCGCAGGCGGAAGGCGGGCTGTTCGGCGCGATCCTGCAGCTGTTTGGCGGCGGCCGGCCGGCGCAAGCGCCGATGGCACCCCCGCCGCCGGGGCCGTCGGCTTCGAACCCGCTCGATTTTCCCGGCCTCAATAGTCAACCGGTGGCACCCAGCCATGGCGGCCCGCAGGTCGCCTATTGCGTGCGGACCTGCGACGGCCGCTACTTCCCGCTGCCGAGGAACGCGGGCGGCGCCAACTCGACGCCGGCCAAGATTTGCAACGCCCTGTGCCCGACGGCGGAGACGAAAATCTACTCCGGCAACAATATCGAAACCGCCGCCGCTCCCGACGGCAGCCGGTATTCAAGCCTGAAGAACGCCTTCGTCTATCGCGGGCGCCTGATCGAGGGCTGCAGCTGCAACGGCGGCGATGGCGCCGGCAATGCCGCGATCGACGTCAAGTCCGACCCCACCTTGCGACCCGGCGACATCGTGGTGACGACGAACGGGCCGGTGGTGTTCAAGGGCGGCAAGGGCGGCGCAAACAAATCGAGCGATTTCTCGCCGGCCGCCGACGGCGCCCTGCTGTCGGCGAAAATGCGCGACAAGGTGACGGCGATCAAGGTCGCAAGACCCGGCAGTGCGCCGGTCGCGAGCCCGCTCGGCGTCGCTCCTTTGGCGAAGAGCGAGCCGGTCTCCCCGGCGGCGAGGGCGGCGCAAGTCTTCGACTTCAAGGATTTCACCGCCTCCGAGCTCAGGAGCTCGACGGCGATGGGTTACAACGGGCAGCAGTAAGCCTGAGCGCGCTTCCCGTCATTCCGCCGCAATACGGACCTCGGGCGCGGCTTGGCGCACGTCGACGCCGACATGCGGCTCGAACTTGACGAAATTTTCCTGGAACATCGCGACGAGCTTGCGCGCCATGGCGTCGAAGTCGGCTTTGTCGCGCCAGGTCTTCGACGGATAGAGCAGGTGCGGCTCCACGCCCGGCACCGAGGTCGGCACCGCGAAGCCGAAATACGGATCGGTGCGGAAGCTCGCGCTTTTGAGCGAGCCGTCAAGCGCGGCGGTGAGCAGCGTGCGCGTCACGTTGATCGGCATGCGGCGGCCGACGCCGTATTTGCCGCCGGTCCAGCCGGTGTTCACGAGCCAACAATCGACGCCGTGCGCGGCGATCAGCTCGCGCAGGAGATTGCCGTATTCGGAAGGATGGCGCGGCATGAATGGCGCGCCGAAGCAGGTCGAGAACGTCGCTTCCGGATCCTTCACGCCCTTCTCGGTGCCGGCGACCTTGGCGGTGTAGCCCGAAAGGAAGTGATACATCGCCTGGGCGGAGGTGAGTTTCGCGATCGGAGGCATCACGCCGAAGGCGTCGGCAGTGAGCATGATGATGTTCTTCGGGTGCCCGGCGCGCCCGGTCAGGCTCGCGTTGGGGATGAAATCGAGCGGATAGGCGCAGCGCGTGTTCTCGGTCTTCGAGCCGTCGTTGAAATCGGGCATGCGCGTGCCTGGGTCAATCACGACGTTTTCCATGATCGTACCGAAGCGGCGCGTGGTGGCGAAAATTTCGGGCTCGGCCTCGGCCGAGAGCTTGATGGTCTTGGCGTAGCAGCCACCCTCGAAATTGAACACGCCCTGCGGGCCCCAGCCGTGCTCGTCGTCGCCCAAGAGGGTGCGCTTGGGATCGGCGGAAAGCGTCGTCTTGCCGGTGCCGGAGAGCCCGAAGAACAGCGCCGTGTCGCCGGCCGGGCCGACATTCGCCGAGCAATGCATCGGCATCACGCTGTCGTTGGGGAGGAAATAGTTGAGCGTGGTGAAGACCGACTTTTTCATCTCGCCGGCGTAGGAGGTGCCGCCGATCAGCACGATCTTGCGCGAGAAGTCGATGGCGATGATGGTTTCGGAGCGCACGCCGTAACGCTCGGGATCGGCCTTGAAGCTCGGCAGGTCGACGATGGTGAGGTCGGGAACGAAACTCTTGAGCTCGCCGCGCTCGGGCCGGATCAAGAGCGTGCGGATAAACAGCGAGTGCCAGGCGAGCTCGGTGTAGACGCGGGTGTTGATGCGATAGCGGCGATCGGCACCGCCATAAAGGTCCTGCGCGAACAGCGCCTTGCCTTTGGCGTGGGCGATGAAATCGTCGTGGAGCTGCTGGAACTGCTCCGGGGTGATCGCCCCGTTATTGTCCCACCACACGGTCTTGTCGGTGAGCGCGTCGCGAACGATGAACTTGTCCTTGGGGCTGCGGCCGGTGTGCACGCCGGTCTCGGCGACGAGCGCGCCGCCATAGGCAAGCTCGCCTTCTTTCGCGCGCAGCGCGTGTTCGTAGAGCGCGGGCTCGGTCAGATTCCAATGCGCGGCCTTCAGCCCGGAAAACCCGAATGTTTCGGCGCCGAAGGCGCCGTTGCGAATGCCAGTTTCTTTCACGGAGCGTTTCCTCGTCGCCGCCGGGCCTAAAGAAGGCGGGACCATAATCGGGCGGGGTAGTCCTGCCAAGTACGCTTCGACGCGCTTCGCCATCACGGCTAAAAAACAACGTAAAATCCGCAGGAATGTTCCTGTATGGTTATTGTGCAGCGCCCTCGCGCGCCCACAGAACAGGCGCATCGACTGAAACGCCGGGAAATCTCACGCCCGCGCCTTCGCCTCCTGCGCCAGGCGCGCCAGCATGCGCCGGAGCGCGCCTGCCTCCGTTACGCGCTCGGGAAATTCGAGCCGCCGCGCCCGTTCGCCGAGCTTCAGATCGCAGCCCTCCGGATCGAGCGAGACGATGCGCCAGTTTCCCGCCTCCTCACCGAGGAGCTTTGCGGCATAAAGTGCGAGCGCGGCGCGATGGTCCTCGTTCACGTGGGCGACGGCGTCTTCCTCGGAGGCGGCCAATTGCCCGGCATCGCTGATATCCGTCAGCAACTCGTCTTTTTTTAAGTCGGCGATGCGGCCGAAGCCCGCGACCAGATGCGCCCCGCTCATTTCCATCCGCCAGAAGCCGAAGTCGGCGAAGCCCGCATAGGCCTCGGCGGAAGAATGGCGCACGAGGAAGCGCCGCCGCGCGGCCGGATCGTCGGTCCGCGACAATATGCCCGACAAGCTCACGCGCGCGCCTTCGAGCGGATCGCGCTCGCGCTCGCCTTCGAGCAAAAGCGAGACGCGCGGGTCGGCACCGACGTTGGCGGTATGGCGCGCGAGCCGCGACAGCAACAGTATCGGCGCACCGTCCATCGCGGTCGCGACCGTTACCAGCGAAGCATACGGCGCGCCGCCCGGCGAGAGCGTCGCGAGCGCCCCCCTACCCGCCTCGCGCAGGAGCCGTTTCGCGCTCCGTGAAGGGTTAAAATCGTCCGCCGCGTGCATCGATCGGTCCTTAATTACAAGAATTTAACGCCAACCGTTCGACAGCATAGCAATTCGCGCCCTTGGCGCGCTCTCTATATATGTCTAAGTTGCGGTCGGGGCGGGCAAATCAGTCGGGCCGTCACATTTCGGCCCCGACCACGGGGTTGAACCGCGTCGAATTCTCGTCGGCGTAACCCCCCGTGAATTTAAGGAGATGCCATGCCGACCATTGCCTTGGTCGACGACGACCGCAACATACTCACCTCGGTCTCGATCGCGCTTGAAGCCGAGGGCTATCGCATTATGACCTACACCGACGGCGCCTCGGCGCTCGAAGGCTTCAAGTCGAGCCCGCCGGATCTCGCGATCCTCGACATCAAGATGCCGCGCATGGACGGGATGGAGCTTCTGCGCCGCGTCCGCCAGAAGAGCGACATGCCGATCATCTTCCTCACTTCCAAGGACGAGGAGATCGACGAACTATTCGGCCTCAAAATGGGCGCCGACGATTTCATCCGCAAACCGTTCTCCCAGCGCCTGCTGGTCGAGCGCGTGAAGGCGGTGCTCCGGCGCAACGGTTCCAAGGACGGCCAGCCGGCGAAAGAAACCGATTCCACGAAAATCCTCGAGCGCGGGCTGTTGCGCATGGATCCCGAGCGCCACACTTGCACCTGGAAGGGCGATCAGGTCGTGCTCACCGTCACCGAATTCCTGATCCTGCACGCGCTCGCGCAGCGCCCGGGCGTGGTGAAGAGCCGCAACGCCTTGATGGACTCGGCCTATGACGATCAGGTCTATGTCGATGATCGAACCATCGACAGCCACATCAAGCGGCTGCGAAAGAAGTTCAAGGCGGTTGACGACGATTTCGAGATGATCGAAACGCTGTACGGCGTCGGCTACCGGTTCAAGGAGGCCTGAGGCAGGGGCCGCTCTTTCCGCGGCTGCTTCGCCCGCGCGACATGAAGGCGGACGTCGGGAAAATTCACGCCAGGCCCTCTCACTTCGGCCGGCTTGCCGAAGCGCTCACGGCGCTCCGCAAGATCAAGCGCTTTCTCTCTAATCAAAGCTTTTCGAGCATCACGCGGCGCATCGTTTTGCTCAATCTCGCCGGGCTCGTCGCGCTCGTCTCGGGGATTCTTTACCTTTCCGAGTACCGCGCGGGACTGATCGACGCCCGCATCCAGAGCCTGTTGATCCAGGGCGAGATCATCGCGGGCGCGATCGCCGCTTCCGCCACCGCCGACACCAACACCGTCACCGTCGATCCTGAGCGGCTTTTGGAATTGCGCGCGGGCGAGAGCTACGGCCCCGGCGACGAATCGACGGCGGCGCTCGATTTTCCGATCAATCCGGAGCGCGTGGCGCCGCTCTTGCGCCGCATCGTGACGCCGACGAATACGCGCGCGCGCGTCTATGACCGCGACGGCGCGCTGCTTCTGGACACGCGCACGCTCTACATGCGCGGCGAAATCCTGCGCTTCGATCTCGAACCGGTGCAGGTGCAGGCGCCGAACTGGTTCCAGAAGAAGTGGCGCCGGCTGAAGCTCTGGCTCGTGCGCGGCGAGCTGCCGGTTTATCAGGAACTCGGCCCCGCCAACGGCAAGGGCTATGCGGAAGTGACGCAAGCGATCGGCGGCCAGAACGGGAACCTCGTCCGCGTCACCGACCAGGGCCAGGTCATCGTGACCGTCGCCGTTCCGATCCAGCGCTTCCGCGCCGTGTTGGGCGCGTTGCTCTTGTCAACGCAACCCGGCGAGATCGACGCCGCGGTGGAATCGGAGCGTTTCGTCATCGTCAAGGTATTCCTGGTCGCCTCCGCCGTGATGATCGTGCTTTCGATCCTGCTCGCCGGCACGATCGGCGGACCGCTGCGGCGGCTGGCGCACGCCGCCGAAGGCGTGCGGCGGCGCATTCGCGCGCGGGTCGAGATCCCCGACATGACCGACCGCACCGACGAGATCGGCCACCTTTCCGGCGCGATCCGCGAGATGACCGGCGCGCTCTACGCCCGCATCGAGGGAATCGAGCGCTTCGCCGCCGATGTCGCCCACGAGCTCAAGAATCCGCTCACCTCGCTGCGCTCGGCGGTCGAAACGTTGCCGCTCGCCAAGACCGAGGATTCGCGCAACCGGCTCCTGGCGGTGATCCAGCATGACGTGCGGCGGCTCGACCGGTTGATCTCCGATATTTCCGACGCGAGCCGGCTCGATTCCGACATGCAGCGGCAAGAAGCGATGCCGGTCGATCTCGAGAAGCTTTTGGGCGCGCTGGTCTCGCTCGCCAACGAAGTTCCGCGCGACGACAACATCACGATCGCGCTCGCCTTCGAGCGCGCGCCGGGCGTCGCGGCCGGCTTCGTGGTGCCGGGCAACGATTCGCGCATCTCGCAGGTGATCGACAATCTGGTCGAAAACGCACGCTCCTTCTCGCCCAAAGGCGGCACGGTGCGCATCGTTTGCCGCCGGCTGCGCAACGAAATCGAAATTATCGTCGACGATTCCGGTCCCGGCATCCGGCCGGAGGCGCTGGCGAAAATATTCGATCGTTTCTACACCGACCGGCCCGAAGGCTTCGGGCAGAATTCCGGGCTCGGGCTTTCGATCTCCCGCCAGATCATCGAAGGACATGGCGGGCGCATCTGGGCCGAAAACCGGATGGAGACCGTGCCCGGCCGGGAGCCCGGCGTCGCGGGCGCGCGCTTCATCATAAGGCTGCCCGCCGCGTAAGATGACCCCTTGAGATGGCTGGGCCTGCAGGTGAAACGATACACGCAAGCGCGGTGCTCGTCGGCGAGCGCGCGGTTCTCATCCGCGGGCCGGCCGGATCCGGCAAATCACGCCTCGCCTGGGCGCTGCTCGAGGCTGCGCGGGCGGGGATCGTTCGTTACGCGCGGCTCGTCGCCGACGACCGCGTGCGAATTTTCGCCGCCGGCGGCCGCCTGCTCGCGGCGGCGCCGGAGACGATCCGCGGCATGATCGAGGTCCGCGGTCTCGGTGTCCGGCGGCTCGATTGCGAGCCGCTCGCGCTCGTCGGCCTCGTAATCGAGCTCGCGGCCTCGGACGGCGCGCGCCTGCCGGAGGCAAGTGCGGGCGAGGTTGAAATTCTCGGCGTCAAGCTCCCGCGGCTCGCCGTCGCCGCCGGCGAAGCGGCGTTTCCGCTGGTGATTGCAAGGCTTTCGAGCGCCGCCGTGGTTTGATCCTTGTCTCTTGCCTTCGGCACTGCACCTAAGGAATATGCCGCCCCCGTGCGTCGTTTGCGGGGTGCCGGCGGCCGATTCTTGGCCCCCGGCGAGGTTCCTATGATCGGTATCGTTCTCGTCACCCATGCCCGGCTGGCCGCCGAGTTTCGCGCGGCGCTCGAACACGTCATGGGTCCGCAGCGGCAAATCGAAACCATCATGATCGATCCCAAGGACGACATCGACGAGCGCCGCCAGGAAATCATTGAAGCGGTCAAACGCGTCGATTCGGGCCAGGGCGTCGCCATCCTTACCGACATGTTCGGCGGCACGCCCTCCAACCTGGCGATTTCGGTGATGAACTCGCCGAATATCGAGGTCGTCGCCGGCATCAACCTGCCGATGCTGGTAAAACTCGCCACCGTGCGCGAGGAATGCCCGCTCGCCGACGCGGTGGTCCAGGCGCAGCTCGCGGGACGCAAATACATCAACATCGCGAGCCGCGTGCTCGCGGGAAAATGACCAGAGAAGCCGGATGGACGATTGCCCGCCGGATCCGGCGCCGCCTGAAGGATCGCTCGTTCGCGAGCTGACGCTCGTCAACAAAAAAGGGCTGCACGCGCGCGCCTCCGCCCGCTTCGTGCAGACCGTCCAGCAATTCAACGCCGAGGTGAAGGTCACGCGCTGCGGTGAGATGGTGGGCGGCGATTCGATCATGAGTCTGTTGACGCTCGCGGTGCCGTGCGGCTCGACGATCCGCGTTTCGGCGCGCGGCAGGGAGGCGAGAGCCGCGCTCGACGCGCTGGAGAAGCTCCTGGCCGAGCGCTTCGGCGAGGACGATTAGGCGGCTTATTGCCGGAGCATGATCAGATCCGAAACCCGGTCCCCACCCCGGATTAAGTCCGGGGCAGGCTTTTTCGGGATCAGGCTCAGGCGGCGTTTACCTCACATATAAAGAAATCTTTATATGATGATTGCCGCCCCGCGGCGGGCCTGCTATGAGACCGGCGCGCCCGCCGCCAACCGGCGGCGCAAACCCGAAATCCCCGAAGAGGCCGCCATGCACGCCGTCAAAGCCGTCGCCCAGGATTACGTCGTCAAGGACATCGGCCTTGCCGAATGGGGGCGCAAGGAAATCGCCATCGCCGAGACGGAAATGCCCGGCCTGATGGCGACGCGCGAGGAATACGGTGCGAGCCAGCCGTTGCGCGGCGCGCGCATCACCGGCTCCTTGCACATGACGATCCAGACCGCGGTGTTGATCGAGACGCTGACCGCGCTCGGCGCCGACGTGCGCTGGGCATCTTGCAACATCTATTCGACGCAGGACCACGCGGCGGCGGC
>WNEY01000132.1_pt1 | contig 37714 bp, 24 predicted proteins | sample 5400531 | NCBI WGS metagenome assembly WNEY01 (sample SAMN13153338, study PRJNA577476) | soil metagenome | isolation source: 200 cm saprolite under Douglas fir tree site 1 | place: USA:California | collected 2015-04-18 | reverse complement strand
CCTGCACGTAGAACGGCGTCGGCCGCATGGGCAGGCCGAAGGGTGCGTCCGCGTCGAACGTGTAGCGGCCGGCCTCGCCCTTCCGATGCCAGTAAGGCTCGTTCACCCGCGCGTCCACCGGAATCGTGAGCGTCGGCTCGCAGTGGGCGACCTGATCTCGTTTGACGCTCGTCATGGGCCGCGGTGGAGGCTCGTTCGCGTCGCGGGCGCCGCGGCCGCCGCGGCCGCCGCCCGGGAACATGAAGCCGCCGCCGGTGAACGCCGTCATCGCGCACTGGGCGTCGCCGTCGAAGCCGTCGAACTTGACCTGCTTGATCGCGACGTCTCCGCCGCCGTGGTTGGCGACGATCACGTTCACCTTCACCGGCTGCCCCGGCACCACGACGCCATCGTCGGCGAGCGCTTCGAGCTTCAGGCCGTTCGCGACCGTGGCCGCCTGCTGGAACTCGCGTTCCTTCTGGCGCAGGCGGAAATCGATGTCGTATCTGGCGGCTTCGTCGATCGACATCGCGCGCAGCTCGCGGCGCAGCACGCGGACGGCGAAGAGCCCGTCGAGCAGCGGCTTCACCGTGGACTCGTTGGTCGAGACGTCGAAGTTCCTCTGCGCGGTCTGGGCGGCGTTGGAGATGACCGTGAGGCCGTCGGTGAGAATCTTCGGCGGCCTTGGGCCGGTCAGCTTCGCGAGGCTGACGATGCTGGTGTCGACGCCGTCGAAGAGCGACGTCTCGTCCTTCTGCATCTGCGCGGGGAGCGTCGTCTCGACGAGCTGGTAGCTGAATGGCATGGCCGGCGAGGGCAGCGACAGGAGCTGACCCACGCCCTGGCATTTGTGCATGCTCCGCGCTTCGGTGCCGATCTCGTCGTAGGTCCTGCCGAGCAGCGCGTCATACATTCCGGAATTGACGCGCGTCACCTTGCCGGCCGGCGGCGGCTCGCCGGGGAACCCGAAGCCGGCGAGCTGATAGAGCTTCTTCGGCTGCCACGGGCGCAGCCCCACGTTGATCTGCTCCGGATACTGCGTCGGGTCGCCGGCGCGCTTGTAGGCGTCGCGGGTGATCACGGCGGACGCCATATGATGCTGTCCGCCGGCTTCGCCGGTCGGAGGCAGCGTGACGATCACGTCGGGGCGAATCGTGCGAATCAGACGCACGTAGTCGGCGGTGATCTCGTCGCGTCCCCACTTCTCGAATGTTTCTTCGATGCTGAACGAATAGCCGAAGTCGACCGCGCGTGTGAAGTACTGCTCGGCGCCGTCGAACCGGTGAACCGCCGCCAGTTCTCCGGTCCGGAGCACGCCGAGCGCTTCGAAGATCTCGGGGCCTATCTCGTTCTGCCCGCCGTTGCCGCGCGTCGCGGTCACCAGCGCCGTGCGGAATCCCTGGCCGCGATTCAGCATCACCAGCAGCCCGTTGTTCTCGTCATCAGGATGCGCGGTGGTGTGCATGAAGACGCCGGTGTTCGCCAGGTGGCGCAGCGCCAGCCCGAGGGCGACGTGGCCCTGCTCCTCGTCGAGCGGGACGACGCGCATCTGGGCGACGGGGAAGGCGATCAGCGCGGACAGGACGAGAAAAGACGAGAGGATGACGCGCTTCATGATCTGATCCTCGCAGGCCGGGTCGGGCGGGTAGGGCCTGTTGTCAACTGGGCCGGTGGGCCAGGTGGGGATGCTCTTGCCTGCCAGCCCCACCCGACCTCCCTGCCCTACCCGGCCGTCAGAACCGCACCTTGAATCCGAGCTGGAACTGTCGCTGCTCGTATCCGCCGTTTGGCGCGAACAGGTCGGCGCTGCCTGGAATCGGCGAGGCCGGGAATCCGGCCGCGTCGGTTGTGACCGTGCTCGTGACGCCCGACCATTGCTCCGTATTGAACACGTTCTTGAGCTCTGCAATAACCTCCGCCGCTGCGCTCCGTCCGAGCGGCAGCTGACGCGAGTAGCGCGCATCGACATTGTAGCGGGCGGGCAAGCGGAGCGAATTTCGCGTCACGTCGAGCGGGCGATCGCTGCTGATGCCGTCATTGTTCAGCTCGCGGTTGCTGCGGACGTTGACTGGAATACCGCTGGCGAACTGGAGCGCGACGCCGAAGTGGTTGTTGTTCAGAATCGCGCTCATGGCGCCGTTGTTCACCTTGAACGACGGCTGAGCGACGAGGCTGGCCACGAAGGTGTGACGCTGATCCAGCAGGTTCGGGCCCCGGTCGCGTTCGAGGCTGCTCGGATCCTGGCGACCGGCATCACCCTGCACGGACAGCGTGCTGGTGATCGGGGCGGTGTCTTCGCTCTTGGCCAGCGTGTACGCGAGGTCCCACTGAATCCCGTGGCTGAAGCGCCGCGCGAGCTGCAGCGTCATGGCCGTGTATGTGGATTCGCCCAGCGCCTGGGTCTCGAAGATCGCGTTGTAGCGCGGGTCCGCACGAGTCCCTGCGTTGATGGCCGTGCTGTAAATCGGACGCCCGTCAGCCAGCGCGCCGATCGGATTAATAAAGTTGATGTTGCTGACCAGCGGCAGGCCGTACCCACGCGTGTGCGACACGCCGATGGTGGCCGAGAAGTCGGTGCCGAATCCCCGTTCGACCTGCACGTTGTTCTGCCACATCCGCCCGATCTTGAACGCCGGGTCGACGGTCCACGCCGTGTTGGACGGCGCGCCCACACCGCTGGCGAGCACGTTCGGAAACGCCGGCGCCCCCGGCTGGGTGGGTTGGAACGCGGCGCTCGCGCGGAAGGCGGTGCCGTCGTTGACGATCGCCTGCTCGTACATCGCGTTGATCGGCTGGTCGTACATCAGACCCGAATTGGCGCGAATGACCGTGAGGCCGTCCGCGCCGATCGCGTAAACGACGCCCACGCGCGGCTGCACGTTGTTCTTGTCTGTGGGAAACACCTGAGATGCCGTCACCGGCGCATTGCCCACGCCCTCGGGCGGGGCGTAGAAGTCGTACCGCACGCCGTACAGCAGCTTGATGTTCGGCGTGAGCCGCCAGTCGTCCTGCGCGAAGAACGCGTAAGTCCGCGTGTCGTACTCGTAGCTCGGCTGCCCGAAGAACTGTGAAAACGTCGTGTAACCGAACGGGTTGACGCCGCTCCTCGCAGCCAGGTACGTGTCCACCGACGGGAACGTGTAGAGCTGGAACTGGGTCTGCGTGCGCGTGTCGTGCACCGCCTGGATGCTGCCGCCGACCTTGTACGAGTGGTTCGCGCGGAGCATCGTCACGTTGTCGGTCAGGCTGAAAATGCCTTCCGTGAACCCGAATCCCGAATCAGCGGCGGCACCGATGGGACCGCCGAAGCTCGCGACGCCGCTGATGTTGATGGCGGGGCCAGTCCCCGCCTGTGTGCCAGGCACGCGCGACTGCGCGCGTGTGGCGTACTGCAGGCGGGCTTCGTTCAACAGGTTGCTGCCGAACGTCGACACGAGTTGGCCGGCGGTCGAGTGCTGCCGGTCGCTGAAATTGCTGGCGCGTTGAACCGATGTGATGCCGCCGCCGATGTTGTTGGTGATGAAGTTGTCGAAAAAGATGTAGCGCACGCTGAGCCGTTGCGACGGCGACAGCTGATGATCGACCTTCCCGATGGCGAACTTGGTGTTTTCGAGCGCCGGCATGTACGCCGGCTCGGCCAGGCCGAGCCGCGCCGCGTTCGCCTGGGCAATCGTGATGACGCGGCCGCCGGAGAGGTCCCGCCTGGTGTTCTCGTATCCCGCGAAGTAGAACGTCCTGTCCTTGACGATGGGACCGCCGTTGTCGACCGTGAACACGTTGACGTCCGTCGGTGGCTTCTCGGTTGTCGTCACGAAAAACGGTAGCGCCGCAAACGGTTTCCGCTGCATGCGGTAGCTCGCCTGTCCCTTGAAACTGTTGCTGCCGGACGGCGTGATCGCGTTGTACACGAGACCCATCGTCTGACCGAACTCCGGGGCGTAGCCGGTGGTGACGACCTTCACTTCGCGGATCATCACTTCGGACATCGGCATCTGCCGCAGGCCGGCGCGATCTTTTTCCGTGTTGTCGTTGCCGTCGATCTGATAGTTGACGCGAAGGAGGGCGCCGTTGGCCGTGATGCGCGGCACACCGAACTCCTGCGTCTCGAACCCGGTGACGCCGGGCTGGAGCAGCGCGAAGTTGTACGGGTTGCGCGACGTCAGCGGCAGGGACTTGATCTCGCGCTCGTTCAGCGTTCGCCCCTGGTCGACCTTGCCGAGGTCGACGATCGGTGAATCGGCCGTGACCGAGACGGTCTCGCTGACCTGACCGACGCCGAGGGTCACGTTGATGACCGCCGTCTGGCCTGCCGAGAGCGTCACGCCGGTCCGCTCGAACTTCTTGAACCCCTGGAGCTCGGCTACCACGCGGTAGCTGCCGAGTTGCAGCAACGGGGCGCGGTAGAGACCGTACTCGTTCGTGACGACCGATCGCTCACTGCCGGTGTCGGTGTTCGTGACGGTGACGGTGACTCCGGGTAACACTCCGCCTGAGGTATCGACAATCGTTCCTTCGATGGTGCCGTTGATCGCCTGCGACTGCGCGAACGCCGGCGTGGACAGCGCCAGCGGGAGCACTGCGTAAAGAAAATATTTGAGCATTCCGCGAGTATACACCGCGAAAAACGGTGCGGCGGGCCTGCTACCTGAGGAACCCGAAGACCTCGTCGCCCGGATCCATTTCTTCGAAATGGTGGCGCAGCAGCATGCGGCTCGCGAGATACGCGCCTGTGACGCTGTGGCCGGCATCCCCGAAAGCGAACAGGTGATGCGGGAAGTTGCGGTGCGGGCCGATGCACGGCAGGCCGTTCGCCGTCCGCGCGTAGTCGGCGGCCCACCCGTACTCGGGTTGCACACCGGAGATATCTGGATACAACGTCGAGAGCTCGTACATCAGCTGACCGGTGCGCTGAATGATCGCCTTGTCACGCAGCCGCACCGGTAGCGCCGCTGCATCCGCGCCGCTTATCAGCACGCGATCGTCGTGCACCCAGCGAATCACATGCGGCGGTTCGGCGGAATCCCGGACAACCGTCTGACGCCGTCCCATCTGCTGCCGGATCCTGGCCGGCACCGGCGCCGTCAGCGCGAGGAACGCGCTTCGAAACCAGAAGTGCCGCGCGAGCGACTTGAAGAGCGCGGTCGGCATGCCTGTCGCAACGATTACCCGCGACGTGCGGATGCTGCCGTCGGAGGTGAACACGTCAGCGGTCTTCCGATTGAAGGTGATCCGCCGGACGGGCGACTGCTCGAACAGCGTCACACCCCGATCGGCTGCGGCGGCGGCGAGCCCCAGGCACGCGCGACAGGGATCGATCGTCGCGCCGTCCCTTCCTCGAAGGCCCATCGCCGCGTCGAGCCCGACCTCGGCTCGAATCGCGCGGGCATTCAGCAGCGGCGCCTCGACGCCGGCCGCGCGGCGCGCTCTCTGATCGCGGCTCAGGCGCGCCACCTGATCGGGCGTCACCGCCACCTCCAGAGCCGGACGCGTCTCGAGCGAACACTTCACATCGAGCCGGCGCAGGAGCGCCGCGAAGTCGAGCGCCGCGCGGCGCCAGCCGCGCCACGCCTGCCGGGCGCCGCGAAGGCCGACCACCCGCTCGAGATCGGCGAACGACACGCCCGGCGTGTCCGCGAGCCATCCCGAGGATGACCCGCTGCTGCCGCGGCCGATCTGCCCGGCCTCGAGCAGCACGAGCTTCACTCCCGCCGCCGCGAACGCGTACGCGGTCGCCGCGCCGGTGAGGCCGCCGCCGATGATGACCGCGTCGAACGTCGAGGCGCCGCGGTACCGCGGAAACGACGGGCGGCGCGATTTGGGGAATCGATCGACCCACGGAGATTTGCCGTACTTCGTCATGGAACGTCGAGGCTCGTGAGCACCTGCAGCAGCTTCGTGATCTCCGTCATGTCCTTGAAAGTGCCTTTCACGTTGTGAGCATCCGACCGCGCAAGGCCCGGAACGAAGGCGGCGCGCTCCGCGTCGATCGTCAGCTTGAAGCCGACCTCGAGCGCGATCGGCGCCGCGAGGCGGTACGGCTGCAGCGATCCGAGCTTCGCCATCGCCCGCTTCGCGCCGTCGCGTATCAGCGCCTGGCCCCGCGCCGGCGTCACGGTATTTGCCGAGTGATAGCCGTAAGGCTCCTTCACGATCGCGCCTTCAGCCGCGGGCGCCACATGCTGCACTTGCGTGACGGCCAGCCGGTCGCCGGAGACGAGCGCGATGGGCACGCCGAACTGCCCGGCGAGCGCGGCGTTGTAGATGCCCTCCGACACCTCCATGCCGTTCAGCTTCACGCCCAGGAGCCGCGCGCTGGAAATCGTGTGGCCGCGCACCGCGTTCGCCGTCCACTCGCTCGCGTGGTAGCCGACGAACATCGCGGCGGCGAACGTGTCGTCGATCCCCTGCATCATCTCCAGCGGGCGCGGAAATCCACGCACGATCCGCACATCGTCCGGGAGCCTGTCGATGAGGACGCTCTGTCCATTCCCGTGCGAGTCGCAGACGACGATGTCCGCGGGGCCGGCGTCGCGGATCCCGGCGATGGCGGCATTTACTTCCGCTGTCATCCATTCGCGCGCGCGCTGATACTCGAACCCCTCGGGCCCGAGCTGCGCCGGCTGAACGACGCCGGTGATGCCCTCCATGTCGACGGAGATGAAAATTTTGCGGGGCCGCGTCTGGGCCTGGAGAGCGAGCGGCGCGACCAGCAGGGCCGCGATAAACCGTTTCATCGCGGCCCATTCTAGGTCAGGTGGGTCGGGCAGGTCAGGTTGGGTCGGGTAGGTCAGGTTGAGTCGCGGTCAGGTCGGTCTCAGGTCGCGCGTCAGGTGGGACGGCGCTCGCTCGCGAGCAACGCCTTCTTCCGCGCAATGCCCCATCGATACCCGCCTTCGCCGCCCGCGCTGGCCACGACCCGGTGACACGGAACGGCCAGCGCGACCGGGTTCGACGCGCAGGCACGCGCCACGGCGCGAACCGCGGTTGGGCGCCCGATCGACGCCGCGACTTCCTTGTAGGTCCGCGTCTCGCCGTACGGGATGGCAGCAAGCGCCTGCCAGACCTGCCACTGGAACGCGGTTGCCTGGACGTCGAGCGGCAGATCGAGCCGTGGCTGCCGGCCGGCCAGGTGGGCAAGGATTGCGCCGGTCCACGACGCGAGCGTGCCGGCATCGCCGGCGATTGACGCGGCGGGGTACTCACGCGTCAGCATGCGGGTCAGCTCGTCATCGGACGAACCCATCGCGACGGCGCATACGCCACGCGTGGTCGCGGCGACCAGCAGGCGCCCGAGCGATCGGTTCGATGAGTCGACAATCGCGTAACGGATGACCATTCCAGCGCCGCCGCGTCGATACACCGACGGGGCCATTCCGAGCTTCGGCACGGCGCGCTCGTAGAACCGGCTGCTGGATCCGTAGCCGGCGTCGAACATCGCGCCGGTCACATCGGTGCCGTCCCGCAAATGACGCTTCACCCTTCGGAGCCGGCACGCCTCGGCGTATTCACGCGGTGTGACGCCGACGAGGCGCTTGAAATTCCGCTGCAAGTGATACGGGCTGCCGCCGAGCCGCCGGGCCAGCGTCGCGAGCGCCGGATGACCCTCGACGTTCGACAGATACACGCAGGCGCGTCGAATTTTCTCGACCCACGGATCCGCGGCCGCGACCAGTGCGTCCGGATCGCAGCGCTTGCACGCGCGGAAGCCCGCGTCGCGCGCCGCACCCGTGGTCTCGAAAAACGCCACGCGGTCGCGGCGCGGCCGCCGGCTCGGGCAGGATGGCCGGCAGTACACGCCGGTCGACCGCACGGCGTAGACGAACAGTCCGTCGGCCTCGCGGTCGTGGCCGAGGACGGCGTTCCACCGTGCGGCGTCGTTCAGTTCGCGCCGCGCGGCGGTGTTCAGTTCGCGCTGCGCATCGACGCTTCGTCCGTCGACGGCTCGTCCGTCGGCCGTTCGTTCGTCGACTTTTCGTACGTCGTGTCCGGCTTTCGCCGGACGATGATGCGGTTCAGCCGGACCGCGATCCGCTTTCGCCGGACCGTCTCTGTGAGCAGGCATGGTGTTCATGCGTGCGAGTATCGCGCCGGCCGCCTGCCGGCCGATATCCGGCGCTTGCGCCCGAATTCTACGCGACCTCGACGCCATCTACGAAGCTCTTCGTTTTTTGACAGACGGCCGCAGCTTCGCAAATACTCGCATGCATGGCCGCTGTCATCCAGGACATCCGCTACGCTCTCCGCACCCTCATCACGACGCCGCCATTCACCATCGTCGTCGTCCTGACCCTCGCGCTCGGGATTGGCGCGAACACCGCCATCTTTTCCCTCACCGATCAGGTCCTGCTTCGCCTGCTGCCGGTGAAAGCACCCGAGCAGCTCGTCGTGCTCGACGGCCCCGGCGCGTTTCAGGGGCGCACGTTCAACGATGGCACGTTCTCCTATCCGATGTATCGCGATTTCCGCGACCAGAACACGGCCTTCGACGGCGTCGTCGCGCGCTTCCCGTCTCCCCTCACCCTGATGACCGGCGGTCAGTCCGAGCGCGTCAGCGGCGAGCTCGTGACCGGAAACTATTTCGACGTGCTCGGCGTCCGCGCGCAGATCGGCCGCACGTTCACGCCGGACGACGACCGGACGCCCGGCGGACATCCGGTCGTCATCCTCAGCCACAACTACTGGACGCGGCGCTTTGCCGGCGATCCGGCGGTGCTGAACCGGAGCCTCACGATCAACGGCCTTCCGATGACCGTCGTCGGCGTTGCCGCAGCGGGCTTCTACGGGATCGTCGTCGGCGAAAACCCGGATGTGATGGTGCCGGTGGCGATGAAGGCGCAGATGACGCCGACCTGGGACGATCTCCAGAACCGCCGGAGCCGCTGGCTGACGGTGATGGCGCGCCTGAAGGCGGGCGTCTCGCGCGCGCAGGCCGAGGCGGCGATGAACGTCGTCTATCGCCAGATCAACGAGCAGGAGATCAAGGAGATCAAGGCGCCGTCGCAGTCGTTCCGCGAGCGCTTCCTCAGCAAGCATCTCTTCCTCCGGCCCGGCCAGAAAGGCCGATCCGATCTGCGACAGCAGTTCTCGACGCCGATTTTCGTCCTGATGGGGATGGTAGGCCTCGTCCTGCTGATCGCGTGCGCGAACGTCGCGAACCTGCTGCTTGCACGCGGCGCCGCGCGCCAGAAGGAAGTGGCGATCCGCCTCGCCCTCGGCGCGGGCCGCGGCGCGATCGTGCGCCAGCGGCTGGTCGAAAGCCTCATGCTGTCGGGTGCCGGCGCGATGCTCGGGCTCGCCTTCGCGTGGTGGACCGGCACGCTGCTGCTGAAGACGCTGCCGTTCGATGAAGCCGCGCGCACGTTGTCGGCAACGCCGGATGCGCGCGTCGCAGCGTTCGCGCTGGTCGCGGCGTGTCTGACGGCGGTGCTGTTTGGATTGGCGCCGGCGCTGCAATCGACGCGTCCGGTGCTGACGTCGACGCTGAAAGACGAATCCGGCAGCGTGGTGGGAGGGACCGGACACGCACGGTTCAGAAAGGGTCTTGTCGTCGCGCAGGTCGGTCTGTCCGTGCTGCTGCTGGCGGGCGCGGCGCTCTTCGCGCGCAGCCTCTACAATCTGAAGACGCTGAATCCGGGGTTCCAGGCGGATCAGCTTCTCGGGTTTTCGCTCAATCCGTCGCTGAACGGCTACTCGCGCGAGCGCTCGATTGCCCTCTTCGGGCAGTTGCAGGATCAGCTGTCGCAACTGGCCGGCGTCCGCGCGGCAACCGCCTCGGTGATCGCGCTCATGACCGACAGCAACTGGAGCAGCACGGTGAAGGTCGAAGGCTACCAGCCGAAGGAAGGCGAGGACATGAACCCCGACGTCAACGCCGTCGGGCCGGCCTTCTTCGCGACGATGGGCCAGGCGCTCGTCGCGGGGCGCGAATTCACCGTGAAGGATGCGGCGGGCGCGCCGAAGGTGGCGATCGTCAACGAGACGATGGCGGGATACTTCTTCGGGAAAGACAACCCGCTCGGCCATCGCATCGGATGGGGGCGCGGCGGCGCGACGGACATCGAAATCGTCGGCGTCGTGAAGGATTCCAAGACGTCGACGCTGCGGCAGCAGGTGCGGCGCTTCGTCTACGTGCCGTACATGCAGGAGGACCAGTTGGGGTCGATGACGTTCTACGTTCGCGCGAGAGGCGACGCGTCGGCGGTCGGCGCGTCGGTGCGGCAGGTCGCGCAGCGGGTCGATCCGAACCTTCCGATCTACGAGATGAAGACCATGGCCACGGTGATGGACGAGTCGCTGTTCATGGAGCGGATGGTCGCGGCGCTCTCGGTCGCATTCGGCGCGCTGGCGACGTTGCTGGCGGCGATCGGCCTCTACGGCGTGATGTCGTACTCCGTGGCGCGCCGCACGCGCGAGATCGGCATCCGCATGGCGCTCGGCGCGGAGCGCAATTCGGTGATGTGGCTGGTGCTGAAGGAAGTCACGGCGATGGTGGTCGTCGGCGTCGCCGTCGGCGTGCCGCTCGCGCTGGCGCTCAGCCGGATCGTGCAGTCGCAGCTATTCGATCTCTCCGCCAGCGATCCGATCGCGATCGCTGGCGCCGCCGCGATCCTCGCGCTCGTGGCGCTCGTCGCCGGCTACCTGCCGGCGCGCCGCGCGACGCGCGTGGATCCGATGCTGGCGTTGAGATACGAATAGACGACGTCACAAGAACAAATGCAACCACGAAAGCACGAAGACACGCAGAAGAAAGGATGCGTTCTTCGTGTTCTTCGTCTCTTCGTGTCTTCGTGGTCCCAGCGTGGTGCCCGCGTACCGGACTCACCAACGCAGAACTCGCGGACCGTGCCGAGAGAACGTTGGGATCTCTGCGTTCTGCGGTTTCTGCGTTGATTCTCGTGTCCGATGGTACGATCGCGCCCTCATGCGCATTGCGATCGTCGGCAGCGGCGGCGTCGGCGGATACTTCGGGGGACGACTGGCCGCGGCCGGCGCGGATGTCACGTTCCTCGCGCGCGGCGCGCACCTCGACGCGCTGCGCACCCGCGGCCTGCGCATCGACAGCCCGAAGGGCGACGTCCACCTGCCGCGCGTGAAGGCGGCCGGCGATCCCTCTGCGATCGGCCCTGTCGACATCGTCTTGTTCGCGGTCAAGTTGTACGACACCGACAGCGGGCTCGCCGCGCTGCCGCCGCTCATCGGTCCCGACACCGCCGTCATCCCGCTCCAGAACGGCGTCGACAGCGTCGCTGCGCTGACGCGCGCCGTCGGCCGCGCGCACACCGCCGGCGGCACCTGTTACGTCTCGGCGGTGATTGCCGAGCCCGGCGTGATCCGGCATACGGCGATGGATCATCTGATCTTCGGCGAGCTGGATAAAACCCGCTCGGCACGGTTGATCGCGCTGGAGGAGGCGTGTCGGCCGGCCGGATTTCAATCGACGCTCAGCGACGACGTCGTCCTCGACATCTGGGCCAAGTTCGTCCGGCTCTCGGTCTTGAGCGGCATGACCGCTGTCACGCGCAGCCCGCTCGGCATCATTCGCGACGACCCGGACCTCTGGACAATGCTGAAGACGGCGGTCCAGGAAGCGACGGCCGTAGCGCTCGCGAAAGGCATTCGCGTCGCAGCTTCCACGGTCGAGGATGTCGCGAACGCCTACGGCGCCTTGCCGCCGCAGACCAGGACGTCGATGCTCGAGGATCTCGAGCGCGGCCGCCGGATCGAGCTGCCGTGGCTGAGCGGCGCCGTGGTGCGGATCGGACGTGAGGTTGGCGTTCCCACTCCGACCCACACGTTCATCAACGCAGTGCTGAAGCCGCACGTGAATGGAGCGCGCCAATAACCAGAACCCTTTCCTTTCCTTTTCATGCGTTTCATGATTTCGTGGCTTTCATGATTTCGTGTGTTTCGTGAATTCGTCCTTGTCGTGATTTCGTGTGTTTCGTGATTTTGTGTTTCGTGATTTCCAGTTTTTCGTGATCTCGTGGCCATGAGAAGAGCGATCCGCGCGCTGCTCGCCCGTCCCGGCTTCTCCGCCGTCGCCGTGGTGACGCTCGCGCTCGGACTCGGTGCCAACGCGGCGATTTTCAGCCTCACCCGCACCGTTCTGCTGCGCCCCCTTCCCTACCGTGACGCCGATCGGCTGGTGCAGGTCGGCGAAGCGAGCCCGGCGCGCGCCGAGTCGTACTCGGGGGTCGTTCCCGCCAACTACGTGGAGTGGCGCGAGCGCGTCACTGCGTTCGAGGACACGGCGGCCTGGCGCTTCATGTATTTCACGATCTCGGGCCATGGCGATCGACCGTTGCGCGCGATGGGCGTGCTCGGGGAGCCGGCGTTTTTTCCGCTCCTCGGGATCGCGCCGCAGCCCGGACGTCAGTTCGCGCCCGACGAGGGGCGCGCGGGCCGCAACAACGTCGTCCTGCTCGGCCGCGGATTCTGGCGGCGGGAGTTCGGCGCTGATCCGGCGGCCGTCGGCCGCACGCTCGTGGTGGACGGCACGCCATGCACGATCGTCGGCGTACTGCCGGAGAGCTTCAAGTTCTTCCACGTCCTCAACCGCGAGCTCGATGTGTGGCGGCCGTTCATGGTCGATCCGGCAGACCGCGAGCACTCGGTCACCGTTTACGCGAGGCTCCGGCCGGGCGCCTCGCTCGAATCGGCGCGAGCCGAGCTCGCCGCGGCGTTGGCGGCTCTGCCGGCGGAGCCGTTTCGTGACGGGTGGACGGCCACCGCCGAGTTGTTGTCGGCGCGCTTCACCGCGAACCAGCGGCCGATCCTCCGCGCCCTCGAGATCGCCGTCGCGCTCGTAATGTGCATCGCCGCCGCGAACATCTCCAATCTTCTGCTCGCCGCCGCGGCCGGCCGGCGCAAAGACGTCGCGGTGCGGGTGGCGCTCGGCGCCACGCGATGGCAGCTGGCGACTGAGCTCGGACGCGAGACGCTGTTGCTCGGCGCAGCAGGCGCTGCGGTGGGCCTGACGCTCGCCGTCTGGATCGTCGACGTGTTGAACACGTCGATCAGCTACCAGGACATCAATCGGCTCGAGCCGTTCCGGGTCGATCTGTTCGTGGTCGCCTTCACGCTCGCGCTCGCAGGCCTGAGCGCGACGATCTTCGCGCTTCTGCCGGCGCGCCGCGTCGCCTCCGCCGATGTCGTGAATCCGCTCAAGGATTCCTCGCCCGGGTCCACGACCGGCGTCGGGAATCGCCGGCTGCGCGCCGCGCTGGTTGTCGGCGAGCTGGCGCTCTCCATCGTGCTGCTCACGTCGGCGCTGCAGCTGACCGGCCGGGCGCTCTCGCTGAACGCCATGGACCGTGGCGTCGACGTGGACCGCGTGATGACCGCGCAGCTGGCGCTCAACGCGCCGCATTACGCCGACGCGACACGCCTCACGCAGTTCGCCGATGCCGTGCTCGCGCGCCTGACCGCGGCAGACGAAATCGTCTCGGCATCGCTCGTGAACTATCCGCCGCTATCGGCGATCGGCACCTCGTTTCCGATCGCCGTGGAGGGTCGCGCCGATGTGCCGGGCCGCGAACCACGCGCGCTGTGCTGGATCGTCGCCCCTCGGTATTTCGAAACGGTCGGTATTCCTCTTCTCGCCGGCCGCGACTTCGCGCCTGGCGACACACGCGATCGCTTGGGCGTCGCAGTCGTCACCCAGCGCCTGGCGCAACGATTCTGGGGCCGGCCCGACGTTCTCGGCGAGCGCCTGACGGTACTCTTCCCTCAAAGCGACGCTTTCTGGATCCCAAGGGCGATCCGGCGGCAGCTGACGATCGTCGGCGTGGTCGGGGAGGTGCGGGAAGACGGTATCGGCGAACCCGGCGCCGCCGATCCGCAAATGTACGTCCCGTACAGCCAGAGCCCGACGCGCATCCTCACGATCGTCGCACGCGTGCACGGCCAGCCGGCTGCCGCGGCGCCGCTCGTGCGCGAGGCCGTCCGCGCCGTGGATCCGGATCAGCCGACCTTCGACGAGAGGACGCTCGACGACGTGCGGAACGACACGTTCGCGAGGTCGCGCGAGATCGCATGGCTGATCGGCGCGTTTGCGGCGCTCGCGCTGGCGCTCTCCGCCATCGGCGTTTACGGCGTCGTCGCGTACTTGACGGCGGCGCGCCGGCGCGAGATCGGCATCCGGATGGCGCTCGGCGCGACGCGGCGCGATGTCGTTGGGATGGTGCTCGGCGATACGCTGAAGCTCACCACCATGGGCCTCGCGATCGGATGCATCGCGACCCCGATCGCGTCGAGGCTCGCATCGGCGTCGGTCGTGGGCCTGTCGGCGTGGAATCCGCTGGCGCTCGCTGCGGTTGCAGCGGCGTTGGCGGGCGTATGCGTCGCCGCCGCCGCGATTCCAGCCTATCGCGCAGCGCGGGGCGGCCTGGAGCTGTCGACGACGATTTGCCACGGCAGCACGTCGTAGCGGCGGGACATCACGTGTCAGACACCGTGTAAAACCTTCATGGTGTCTGACACCCCCTTGCTTACTACTGCTGCTGCGCGGCGGTCGAGCTCGTCTTCTGCATCGACGCTCCGAGCTTCGCGATGACCTCGTTCAGCGCGCGATCGCTCCGGATCCAGCGGAAGACGGCGACGATGTCGTTCTCCCAGTCGATGTAGATGATGTTCGAGCCGTTCCCGACGAATCGCACCGCCGTTTCCGGCGCGGCTGGCAGCGGTTTGCGATCGGTGTTCAGATACCAGTTTGCGTAGCCGTAAGTCTTGTTGTCGCTCCCCGGCGTCCGCGCCATCTGAATCCACTTCTCGGAGACGATCGCGCGATCCTTCCACGTGCCGTTGCGCAGGAACAGGTAGCCGAAGCGCGCCATGTCGTACGAGTTGATGAACATGCCGCCGCCCCAGTGGCCGCCGCCGCTCACCGACTGCACTTTCTTGCCGTCGACCTCCACCCACGAGTTCTCGTACCCATACCAGCGCCACGTGGACGAGGCGCCGATCGGCTCCATCACTTCCTCGCGCAGCACGTCGGGCAGCGACCGGCGCCATACCTGGAGCGCCGCGAGCGCCATCACGTTCACGCGCACGTCGTTGTATTTGAAATGCGTGCCCGGTTCGTACAGCTTGCGCTTCGCCCAGTCGTCCGGCGTCTCGCCGACCGGCCGATCCGCCCAGTCCGGCTTGCCCCACAGCGTGCCCTGCCAGTCGCTCGTCTGACGCAGCAGGTGATCCCACTTGATCGTCTGGTTGTGCGGCGCCTCGAACAGATCGACGTGCGGCGGCATGTAGTCGCGCACGTAGTCGTTCACGTCCTTGATCAGCCCGCGCTGCCACGCGAGACCGACGACGGTCGTCAGGAACGTTTTCGTGACGCTGTTGGTGATGTCGGCGCGCTTCGGGTCGCCCCACTCGGCGACGATGTAGCCGTGGCGCGTGATGATGCCGCTCGCCGGGCCGCGATCCCTGATCGGCCCGACGATCGTGCTGAACGGCTCCTTCCCGAAACTGTTGTGAAGGAACAGCTCCATGTCGTGCGTCCCCGGCGTGTCGGCCGCGATCGCCAGCTGCACCGCCTCGTTCACGAGCGCCGGGTTCATCCCCACCTCGTCGGGCTTCTTGTGCTGCCAGTCGAGGCGTTCGGGGAAGTACGTGGCCGGCGCCTGTGCGGCGACCGCGCGCTGCGGGTTGGTCGGCGAGAAGATTCCTGTGCCGCCACGGGTCCGGTTCTGTGCCAGGGCGGGCGCGATGACGCAAGCGGCGAGGACGATCGGAAGCGCGCGTCGCAGCATGGGTTATCTCCTTGCGAAGCTGCAGTATAGTGCAGGGCCACGCCATGCGGGCCTGCTTTCGCGCCGTCCTGGTTGCCTCGGCCCTCAGCGCTGCGATCGCTGTGGCCGCGGCTCCCCAAACGGCCGCCCGCGCGCCTCTCGATGTGGTGCTCGACCGTGCCGCCTCGTACCTCGGCCACTTCGTCGACGAATTCGAGAACGTCGTCGCCGAGGAGCGGTCGATCCAGGACTCGTCGGTCCTGCTGCCGAGTTTCTCGCCGATTGCCGGCGGCCGCGGCGCGGCTGCGGCGATGCCTTCGCTGGCGGAGGCGTTGCGCTCGCGGCATCGCGATCTGCGCTCGGATTTCCTGCTCGTCAAGTCGCCCGACACCGAGGCGCTCGTTCCGTTCCGCGACGTCATCGAGGTCGACGGCGTCGCCGTCCACGACCGCGAGGCGCGGCTGGCCCGGCTGTTCTTGAATGCGACGGACAGCGGCGCGATGGAGCAGGCGGAAAAGATCCGCGAAGAAGGCGCGCGCTACAACCTGGGCAACATGCGCAGCACGCTCGGCAACCCCGTGCTCGCGCTCGGCGTGCTGCAGCGCAGCTATCAGCACCGATTTCAGTTCTCGCTCATGAAAGAGGACAAGAGCTACGGCGCCGCCGTGTCGGTGGTCGAATACAAGGAGGTCGTCACGCCCGCGATGATTCGCGGCGAAGCCGGACGCGATCTGATGGCGCACGGCCGCCTCTGGATCGAGAACGTCACCGGCCGCGTCGTCAAGACCGAGCTGCGGGTCGAGCAGCCGGCAATTCGGGCGGCCATCACGACGACGTTTCAGCCCGAGGAGCGCTCGAGCATCGCGGTGCCTCTGGAGATGCGCGAGCAATACACGCTCGGCAACGGCAATCGCGTGACGACGGTCGCGACCTACGGGCACTTCCGCCGCTTCGACGTCAGCGCGACCGAAGACATCCGCGCGGCGATTATCACGGCGGTCGACCGCTGGACGGGCATGACGCTGGTCGAGATCCCGCCTGGACGCTTCACGATGGGCAGCGCGGCGTCGGAAGCCGGGCGCAACGACGACGAGAGCCTGCACGACGTCGAGATCACGCGTCCGTTCCTGATGGGGCAGTACGAAGTCACGCAGCAGGAATGGCGCACGGTGATGGGCACGTCGCCGAGCCGGTTCAAGGACTGCGGTGCGCGGTGCCCGGTGGAAAATGTGTCGTTCTTCGATGTGCAGCAGTTCCTGACGAAGCTGAGCGCGCGGGCGGCGCTGGCGACTTCGGCGGCGCCGCTGCGGTACAGGCTGCCGACGGAGGCCGAATGGGAGTATGCGTGCCGGGCGCACACGACCGGCCCGTTCTCGACGGGCGAGAATCTGACGACCGCGCAGGGCAACTACAACGGGAAGCAGCCGTACGGGACGTTTCCCGCCGGCGACTTTCGTCAGAAGCCGACGCCGGTCGGTCTGTTCCCGCCGAACCCGTGGGGGCTGGCGGACATGCACGGCAACGTGTGGGAATGGACGTCGGACTGGTACGGGCCGTACGGCGAGACCGCCGCCGCGAACATCGACCCGCACGGTCCGTCGAGCGGCGAGACGCGCGTGATCCGCGGCGGGAGCTGGTATTTCGACGCGAACAGCGCGCGGTGCGCGCTTCGCTACACGCACGCGGCGCAGGATCGGGGGTTCAGCCTCGGCTTCCGGGTCGCGGCCGATCGCGTACCGTAGGACGAGGAAACGGAGGACACAGAGAGATCACAAGCCACAGAGACACGAGACACGGAGAAAGGAAGATCCTTTTTTCTCTGTGTCTCTGTGTCTCCGTGGCTACATAACTCTGTGTCCTCCGGCCTCTCTGTGAGCTCATTCGGCGATGAACGCGTACTGCAGCTGGTCGATGATCGTCCCGTCCTTCACCGCGCTCTTGCGCAGCCGGGCTTCGAGCACGTAGCCCGCTTTCTCCAGCACACGGCAGGATGCCGCGTTCCATGCGAACGGGACGGCGTAGATGCGGGTCAGGCCGTGCACGTCGATCGCGTGTCTCGTAACCGCGCGCAGCGCTTCGGTCGTGATGCCACGGCCCCAGAACGGCTCGGCGAGCCAATATCCGATTTCGGCCGACACGCGCTCCACATCGGGACGCAGGACGAACCCGATGCTTCCGACTGCTTCGTCCTGCACGGCGACGGCGAAGGTGGTCTCCGGCTGCCGCTGACGCACACCGCGGATGAAGTCGCGCGCGTGATGGCTCGTGTACGGATGCGGAAACGCGTCGCGGAGGTTGATCCAGATCTTCCGGTTGTTCGCGTGGTTCGCCAGCGATTCGGCGTCAGCGGTCCGCCACGAGCGCACGACACAGTGTGTGAGCGTCAGCTGCACGCGCGTTCCCTCAGCCACCCTCCCGCCCGCCTGACCTACCCAACCCACCTGACCTACCTGACCTACCTGACCTACCTGACCTACCTGACCTACCTGACCTACTTGACCTACCTGACCTACCTGACCCACTTGACCTACCTGGCCCTAGCCGCCCGACGCCGCCTCCGCCCGTTGCTTGATCGCGCGGAGCCACATCACGCGAATCAGCGCGCTGCCGGGATAGATGACACGCCAGTACGCGGCGAAGCGCCGCCTCGCCCCCGCGTCCGTCCCGTACACGCGTGTTTCCGTCTCGACGACGGTGCCGCCGGTCGGGCTCGGCTCGACGCGAAAGTTCATCGTCGCCTTGGCGAAACCCGGCGCGTCGAGGCGAATGAAGCTCTCGGATGTGTGCGCGCCGCCGAAGCTGCTCGTCCGGCCGGCCACGATCGCCCCGACCACGACCTCGCGTCCGGGACGTTCGCTCAGCTGAAGGAATCCCGATCTCAGCGCGACGTCGAGGATCGGTATCGGCTCGGCCGGCGGCTGCAGAATGCTCCCGCCATCTGTCTGCGTGAGATGCGGCGATCGAATCCAGGTCAGCGTGCGAAACAGCAGGATGTCGTCCGCCGTGACCTCCTTGATCGCGCGGTAGACCGCCTCGGGCGATGCGTTCACGCGCAGATGGTGCCGCTCGCGGAACTGCCAGGCCGGCATGGCGCGATCCAGATCGCTGCGCACGTGGGCGGCGCGCTCGATCGGCGCCGGCAGGAGCATGCCCGCGATCGCGGCGGCCGGCCCGATGCCGATCAGCGCGAGACCTTGACGGCGCGAGCGGATGCCGAGCAGCCGGAGCGGCTTCACGAGCGACGCAAGGCCCAGCGCCATCGCGGCCAGACCGCTGTCGACGAGGAGGACGGCGACGAAGTGGAGCACGACCACGCTAGATCCTGAGGGCCGTGATCGGATCGACCGCGAGGGCGCGCCTTGCCGGCACGACCAGAGCAGCGCCCGCGGTCACGAAGAACAGGACAAAGACCGCCGCGTAGATGACCGGATCGCCTGGCGAGATGTCGAACAGCACGCTGCGCATCGCGCGGCTGACTGCCGCCGCGCCGATCGTGCCCGCAACCATCCCGGTGGCGGTGAGCCACATGCCCTCGAACGCGACGAGGCGAACGATTGACCGCGGCTCGGCCCCGAGCGCGACGCGGACGCCAATCTCCTGCGTCCGCTGGACAACCGTGTACGCGATGACGCCGTACAGGCCGGCGGCGGCCATCACGAGCGCGACGGCTGCAAACGCGATCAGCAACACGGTCAACAGCCGCTCGGTCGCGATCGAATCCGACAGCGCGGCGTCCATCGTTTCGACGCGCGTGATCGGCACATCGCGATCGACGGCGAAAAACACGGCGCGCACCGAATTCGACAGCGCCAGCGGATCCCCGCCCGCCGCGCGCACGGCGAACTGCATCGCCGGCCACGGCCGCTGCGGATAGGGCGTGTAGGTCGCGAGCAGCGGCTCTCGCGCAAGACCGTTGTTTTTCACGTCGCCGACGACCCCGACGACCTCGGCGAACCCGGGAAAACGGCCGACGAGCAGCTTCTTGCCGATCGGTGATTCGTTCGGCCAGGCGCGCTTCGCCAGACCCTGACTGATGACGACCACCAGCAGCGACTGTTCGGTATCCCGGTCGGTGACGACGCGCCCGGCGAGAAGCGGAATGCCCATCGTCGCGAAATAGCCTGGCGTGATCGCCGACCACTGCGCCACCGGCCGTTGGCCGATGCCGACCGGCGGCTGATCGCCGGTCAAGTACGGCGCCATGGTCGTGATCGTCGGTGGCAGCGCCATCGACGCCGCCGCGGACGCGACGCCGGGAGTCGCCTCCAGCCGCCGCATCAGCCGCGACATGAACGCGCGCATCGCGGCGGCGTCGGCGTACGTCGACGTCGGCAGCGACACGCGCAGCGTCAACAGCCCTTCTGCGTTGAAGCCGACGGGCACGTGCGTCAGCCGCGCGAAGCTGTGCAGCAGCAGCCCCGCGCCGACCAGGAGCATCAGGGACAGCGCGACCTCGGCGATCACGAGGAGGTGTCGCAGCCCGCGGCGGGCAACCGTCGCGCCGCGCCCGCCGCCCTTCAGCGCATCCGCCGCTGATTGCCGTGTGACGAGCGACAACGGCACGAGGCCGAACACGACGCCCACGGCGAGCGACACGCCGCAGGAGAAGAGCAGCGCGCGGCCGTTCACCGCGATTTCCGATCCGCGCGGAAGTCCGCTGAGCACCGAGGCGGCGAGATCCACGCTCCAGGACGCGAGCAGCACGCCCGCGAGACACCCGGCGAGCGCAAGGAGGAGGCTTTCGCTGCACAGCCAGCGCGCCAGATCCAGACGGCCGGCGCCGAGCGCCGTGCGTACCGCCGCTTCATGCGACCGCGCGGTGGCCCGCACGAGCAAGAGGTTGGCGACGTTCGCGCACGCCACGAGCAGCACCAGTCCGACGGCGCCCATCAACACCAGCAGCGGAGACCGCGCGTTACCGACCGTGCGATCGCGAATCGGGACGAGCCGCAGGCTGGCGTCGGGATCGGCGTCGGTATTCGTCGGGTTCGCGCGCGCGTATCCGCGCGCGATCGTGTCGGCCTCTGCCTGCGCCTGTTCCAGCGGCACACCAGGACCGAGCCGCGCGACCGCGGTGAGGTACCCGAGGCCGGCGTTGATCTGCGGCCGCGTGAAGCCGCTCATCTCGTCGACGCGCGTCGACCAGACGTCCACGTCTTCGAATGGCGGCGGCAGATCGATGCCCAGGGCGCCGACGACGGTATACGGCGCCCCGTTGAGCGTCAGCGTCGCGCCAACCACACTCGCGCGGCCGCCGAAGTGCCTCGCCCAGTATCGCCGGCCGATAATCGCGACGCGCGGCGCGCCGGCGGTGTCGTCGGCCTTCGTGAACGTCCGGCCGGCGGCGATGTCGAGGCCGAGCACCTCGAAAAAGCTCGCGGATACACGCGCGCCCGGCAACTGCTCCGCGCGTTCGCCGTCGGTCGCGTTGAACCGCTCGGGAGCCACGGCGGCCAGGCCACTCAGCATGCGGTCTCGCGAGGCGAGCTCGACGCACGACGGATACGAGAACGACGCGCCGTCGATCGCGCGCTTCGCGTTCACGCCGGACAGCACGAAGAGCCGCGCCGACTCCCTGAACGGCAGCGGCCGCAGCAGCGCCGCGTCCACGACGCTGAAGACGGCGGTGTTCGCGCCGACGCCGATCGCCATGATCGCGACCGCGACGATGGTGAACTCCGGGGTGCTGAGGAGCGCGCGCAGCGCGTATTTCATCGGTGTAGGGCGGTGCTTCCGGCCTCCTCTAGCGACTCTCGACCCCTTTCAGTCGGATCTGCAGCATAAACCAGCTGCTGATGGCATGTGTAAGAAGCGTCGGGCCTCAGAGCCTGCACAAGAATCAGACCTTGAGCGCAGCGCTCGCAGGGCACGCTGAGAGAGTCCTGAGAATTCTTCTTTTTTCGGCGGACCAGGTGCGCCAGGGCCGCGACGCCTGCTCAAACGAGGTAGCGCTCGCCGGAGACGGCGCCGGTCACGAAGCGCTCGACGGCGAAGGGTGTGAGATCGAATCGGGGATCGCGGCCCGCGATCACATCCGCGAGAAGGCGGCCGGCCGCGGGCGAATGCTGAAAGCCGTGTCCGCTGAAGCCGTTGATCAGGAAGAGGCCGCCGACACCGTGCGCATGGCCGATAATCGGATTCCCGTCAGGCGTGACCTCGTAGAGGCCGGCCCACGCGTGCGACACCGACGCCTCGGCGAGCGCCGGCAGCCGCCGCACCGCCACGTCGATCACCTGCGGCAGAAAATCCCATTGAACGGTCATGTCGAACGTCGACGTCTCGTGCGGATCGCCCATGCCGAACAGGAGCCCCGCACCCTCGCGGTGGAAATAGAACGTCGTCTCGAAGTCGATGACCATGAGGTGGGAAGCCGGAATGCGGGGCGGCTCGGCTCCCTCCTTCCCGAACGCGCCGATGAAGATGTGGCGGCGATACGGATCCACCGGCACGTCGACGCCGGCCATCCGGCCGATCGCGCGTGCGTGCGGTCCCGCAGCGTTGACGGCGATGCGCGTCTCGATGGTTCCGCGGTTGGTGTCCACGGCCGCCACGCGGCCGGCGGTCACGCGAATGCCGGTGACTTCCGTGTCGCGCTCGATCGACACGCCCAGCGCCTGCGCGGTTTTCGCGAACCCCATCGTCACGCCGTTCGGGTCCGCGATGCCGTCGCGCTGGCAAAACGTCGCGCCGACCACGCCGTCGGGATTGAGTCCAGGCGCGAGCCGCGCGGCGTCCGTCGCCTCGAGCCACTGGACGTCCACGCCGAGGCTGCGCTGCAGCGCGACGTTTCGGCGAAACGTGTCGACGCTCGCCTGCGTGCAAAGCAGAAAGAGATAGCCGTCCTGATGGAAGTCGATGGGGTGGCCGACTTCGTCGGCGAAGCGCTCGAGCACGCCGATCGACTCGATCGACAGGCGGATGTTCGCATCGTTCGAGAACTGATGGCGCACGCCGCCGGCGTTGCGGCCGGTCGACCCGGTGGCGAGCATCTTCTCGCGCTCGACGAGCACGACGTCGGTGATGCCGCGCCGAGCGAGATGATAGGCGACGCTCGCCCCCATACACCCGCCGCCGACGATCACGACGTCTGCGGAACGTTTCATGTCCAGATTCAGGGTTCGGGGTTCAAGGTTCAGGGTTCAAAGTTCGTTCTGGTTCTCGGTTCTCGGTTCCAGGTTCGCGCGGCACGCTCCGTGCCTGCGCCTCCGCATGGTCGCACGAACGTATCGAGAACTCGTTTGTTGGCAGCTGTCTAACGAATTGAAGCGCCGCGTCTACGATCCTTTGACCCTCTCGACCTGCTCCATCACGCGCAGAATGTTGCCGCCCAGAATCTTCTCGATGTCCGGCTCCGAGTAGCCTTTCTTGAGCAGCGCGTCGGTGATCTTCGGCAGCTTCGACGCGTCTTCCATGCCGAGCGGCATCGTGGCGCCGTCGAAATCGGAGCCCAGGCCGACGTGATCGGCGCCCGCCACCTTGACCGCATGATCGATGTGCTCGACGATCTTCTCCCACATCACCTTCGGCAGCTCGCCCTTCGCCATCGCCTCGTGATCGATCCGCTCGCTCTCCATCGTCGTGCACGCCTCGTTGCCGCCGCACTTCTTCGACATCGCCGCCATGGACGTCACCACGTCGCCCGACTTCTTTTCGCTGGCGACGCGGAACTCCTCGCTGAGGAAGGCCGCGTGGTAGTTGATCATGACGACGCCGCCGTTCTTCGCGACGGCGCGCAGCATGTCGTCGGTCATGTTGCGCGGGTGGTTCGCGATCGCGCGGCACGACGAATGCGAGGCGATCACCGGCGCCGTCGTGATGGCGAGCGCGTCGTAGAAGGTCTTGTCGGCCACGTGGGAGATGTCGACCATCACGCCGAGCCGGTTCAGCTCGCGGACGACGTCCTTGCCGAACGGCGTGAGGCCGTTGTGCGCCGGCTTGTCGGTCGAGGAGTCGGCCCAGTTGTTGTTCTTGAAATGCGTGAGCGTCAGGTAGCGGACGCCGAGGGCGGCGTACTTCCGGAGCTGGCCCAGATCGTCGTTGATCATGTGGCCGCCTTCCATGCCCATCAGCGCGGCGATCTTGTGCTCCGCCGCGGCGCGGCGGACATCGGCCGCGGTGGTCGCCAGCAGCAGATCCTTCGGATGCGCCTTCGCCGCCCGGTGCACCGCGTCGATCAATTCCAGCGCGCGCTTGACCGCGGGCGCGCCGGTGATGTCGCTGGGCACCCAGATCGAGAAGAACAGCGCGTCGAGGCCGCCCTCGCGCATGCGCGGCACGTCGATGTTGCCGTCCTTGTGGCGCGCGGTGATGTCGAAGGTCTTGTCGAACAGCATCCGCTGCGTCGTGTCGTCGTGCGAGTCGATCACGATCGCGCGATCGTGCAGCTGCTTCGCGCGCGCCGATACCTCGCCGGCGGCAGGGGCTTGCGTGAGGACCAGAGTCGGAAGCGCCAGCAAGGCGCCGGTCAGCGCGGCGCACACGAAGATTGTTTTCATGAGCGCCATCTTACCCTAGAGATTGAACGGAGGAGACGAGGTAGCGCAATCACGCAGAGCAGCAGAGAAACAGAGCGAGAGCTTCTTCTCCGTTCTCCGCTGCTTCGTTTCTCTGTGTGATCCGTTCCCTCCGTTACGCGCCGTTCCCGGCTCCGTTTCCTACTCGTACCGCAGCGCGATCATCGGATCGACGCGCATCGCGCGGCGCGCGGGGACGTAGCTGGCAACCAGCGCTGTCACAACCAGCAGCGCGCTGATCGCCGCGAAGGTCCCCGCGTCGGTCGTCGTGACGCCGAACAGCAGGCTCTGGATCAGGCGCGTCGTCGCGAAGGCGCCGGCGAGGCCTACCGCCACGCCGGCCGCCTGGAGCAGCGCTTCCCCGATGACGAGCCGCACGACGTCGCGCCGATCGGCGCCGAGCGCAATCCGGACGCCGAGCTCGTGCGTCCGCTCGCTCACGGCGTACGCCATCACGCCGTAAGATCCCGATCGCGGCCAGCAGGAGGCCGACGACGGTGAAGATTGCCGTCGTGGCGCCGATGCCGAGGGCGAGCGTCAGGATGGCGACCGCGGCGAACCCGGGGCGCTTGACGAGGAGGCGAAACGCGTAGCGAACGTCTTGAACGAGGGTCGGCATGCGCTGTATGAGGGATTAGGTCATGGCTAATGGCTGATGGCTGATGGCTAATGGTTCATGGACTGTCCATCCACCCTTTGCCATCAGCCATCAGCCATCAGCCATGTCGTATTCTCATGCTTCCTCCCATCGGAACCGTGCGGCGGCGATGCCGGCGAACATCGCCGCGAACGCGACCAGCACGAGCATCGGCAGCACCGCGCTGCTGAGGCCGAAGCCGCGCCAGGTCATCGCGTCGAGGCCGTCCACGGCCCACCGCACCGGCACCACCGTCGTGAGCTGCTGCAGCCACGCGGGGAAGATGAACGTGGGCACCCAGGCGCCGCCAAGCATCACCATCATCAGCACGGCCAGCGTCGTCACGCCCCGCGCGGTCGCGGGCGAATTCCCGAGCGCCGCGACGAGCAGGCCGAAGGTCGACGCCATCATCGCGCACGCGATCGAGATGCCGAGAAAGCCGAGCGCGCTGCCCTCGATGCGGACGGCGAAGACGATCATCGCGAACCCGAACGAGACGAACAGGATCAGCGTCGACAGGATCGTGCCGCTGACCGCTTTGCTCGAGAGCAGCGTCAGCTTCGACACCGGCGCGCTGCGCAGGCGTTTCCACAGCCCGCGCTGGCGCTCGAGCAGCATCTCGATGCCCATGTTGGCCATCGCGAAGAGCAGGAACTGAATCGCCATACCCGCGAAGGCATGCGCGTAGCCGTTGTACTTGATGTTCGAGCCGGCCGTCATCGCTTCCTCGCGCACGGTGTACGGCATGGTGATGCCGCGCCGCTCCGTTGCCCCCTGCGCGCCCGTTGCCCGCTGCTCGTTGTAGTACTTCTGGACCGAGCCCAGCATCTCCACCAGCAACCGCTTCTGATCAACGGGCATCGACGACGACTGGATCTGCGGCAGCGTCTGCTCGACGAGCTGCCGTCCCTGATCGCCGCCGAACATCTCCTTGCTCACCGCCTCCATCACATGCTGCGTCAGAATGCCGCGCACCATCGCGAGCTCCGTGCTGCGCGACGGGTCGTGCAGCAGATCGAGCGACGGTTTGTCCCCGTTGCCGAAGAAGGCCTTGCCCGCGGCGTCCCCGAAGCCTTTGGGGATGATCACGGCGACGGCCGTGTTCCCGCGCTTCACGAGGTCTCGCGCCTCGTCCTCGGTCGGCGTCGCCACCTTCAGGTTCTTGTCGGTTTCCGCGCCCGCGAGCACCGCCTTCGAGATCGCGCTGGCGTCCTGATCCACGATGGCCACGGCGAGCCGTGCGGGCTCCCGGTTCTGGCCACCGCCGGCAAAGACCGCCCCGAAGAACGACCCGATCACGATCGGCACCACGAAGCTGACGATCACCGAGCGGCGGTCGCTGAAGAAGAGCTGCAGATCCTTGCGGACCATCGCGAGAAGCGGGATGAAGGCCATCAGTCGCGCAGGCTCCTTCCGGTCAGCGTGAGGAATACCGATTCGAGCGTCGCACGTCCGCCGCCGACGGTGGCGACGCGCGACTGCAGGCCGTCGAGCGTGTCCTCGGCGATCACCCTGCCATGGTCCATCACGACGATGCGGTCGGCGAGGCGCTCGACTTCTTCCATGTAATGCGTGGTGTAGAGCAGCGCCTTGCCCCGGCTCTTCAGCAGCTCGAGGTTGTCGAAAATCGCATTGCGGCTCTGCGGATCGACGCCGACGGTCGGCTCGTCGAGCAGCAGGATGTCGGGATCGTGCAGCAGGCCGGCCGCGAGATTCAGCCGCCGCTTCATGCCTCCGCTGTACGTCGCGACGCGATCCTTGATGCGATCGATGAGGCCGACGAGCTCCATCGCCGACGCGATCGCCTTCTCGAGCGTGGCGCCCGAAAGGCCGTAGAGCGCGCCGAAGAAGCGCAGGTTCGCGCGCGCAGACAGCTCGTCGTACAACGCGAGATCCTGCGGAACGAGGCCGATGCGCCGCTTCTTCAAGTCGGTGTCGCCGCTCAGACGCGCGCCCTCGATCAGCACCTCACCCTGTTCCGGCGTCACCAGCCCCGCGATCATCGAGACGGTCGTCGTCTTGCCTGCGCCGTTCGGGCCGAGCAGGCCGAGCAGTTGCCCGCGCCCCAGCGTGAACGACACGTCATCGACGGCAACCACCGAACCGAACGACTTACGCAGATTCTTGATAGCTAGCATCGCGATGCGACAAATCTTGGCACGACTGGCGACAGCACGGTAGATTCTGCGACGAAGGGCTGGTTGGGTTAGACGAATGGTGCCAACCGCGCGTTCGGGTGTCAGACACCTGACACTTTTAGACACCTGACACTTTTCGCCTCGCTGCGTTGCCCCGACGTTCGAAATTCTTTTGCGTCCCGGAGTCGTAAGCCTCTCGAATCCAACCTCGCATCGTGCCATCGAGCTGCGACGCGCGCTCGATCCTGAAGTAGTGCCCGTAGCTGCGCGGACCGAACGCCTCGACATGCACGAGTCGCGGATCGGGCCCGAGTCGACGCTCCAGGATCAATCCCACGCGGAGATACGATTTCCGGACCGTGAGGCCTGCGAACCGCATCCGAACCATGAACACGAGCCGCGTCTTCTGCGGAATCATCGTGACGGGCCCGCAACGCTCGACCATGCGCCTGAATTTCAGATACAGCTCGAACACGTGCGGATCGCTTCGCGCAAACAGGTCCTCGACGCGGTGCCGTCCGCACGAATGCCACATGTTCGCGGACACGAATTGCGCGGAACACTTCGGGCACGTCCAAAGCGGCGGCAGCGGGTCACGCGTCATCGCGAATCAGTAATACCAAGGCGCCGCCCGTGGCGAGCATCGCGGCGATCGCGAACAGGCCTGCCGCGAAGCCGTGCGTCGTGTCGTTCAGCGCGCCAAGCAGATACGGCCCGACGAAACCGCCCGTGTTGCCCACTGAATTGACGAGAGCGATCGATGCCGCCGCGCCCACGCCGCCCATCGTCGACGTCGTTAGCGCCCAGAACGGGCCGAACATGGACGCCACGCCCAGCATCGCGACCGAGAGCGTCAGCACCGACCAGACGATGCCGGTCGACGCGGTGCTCAGTGCGAGCGCCGCGGCACCGACGATCGCGGGGACCGCGACGTGCCAGCGCCGCTCGCCGGTGCGGTCCGAGCGGCGGCCGACGATGACCATGGCGATCGCGCCCGCGACATATGGGATCGCGCTCAGCAGACCGACGACGAAATCGCTGGCGCCCGACGCGGCCTTCAGCATCTGCGGCAGCCAGAAGCCGATGCCGTAGATCGTGACCGGGATGGTGAAGTACACGACCGCGAGCAGCCAGGTCCTCCCGTTGCCCAGGGCGGCTCGCGTCGTCTCGGCGCGCTGCGCCCGGCTCTCATCTTTCAGGCGGGCAGCGAGCGTGGCGCGCTCGAGGTCGCTGAGCCAGGCCGCCTCTTCCGGCCGCTCCGTGAGCACTCCCAGAACGATCACGCCGAGCACGACGGCGGGGATGCCTTCGAGCAGAAACAGCCACTGCCAGCCATCCAGGCCGCCCGCGCCGTGCAGCGACAGCAGCGCACCGGAGACTGGACCGCCGATCACGCCGGCCATCTGTGTCGCCGTCATGAACGCGGCGATCGTGCGCGCGCGCTCGCGCGCGGGAAACCAGCGCGTCAGATAGAAGATGATGCCGGGGAAAAACCCCGCCTCGGCGAGCCCGAGCAGGAACCGCAGCGTGTAGAAGCCGGCGGCGCCGCGGACGAACATCATCGCGGACGACACGAGGCCCCAGGAAATCATGATCCGCGCGATCCACCGCCGGGCGCCGACGCGCGCCAGGATCACGTTGCTCGGAATCTCGAAGAGCACGTAGCTCAGAAAAAAGATGCCGGCGCCGAATCCGTACGTCGTCGCCGAGAAACCGAGCGCGCGGTTCATCTGCAGCGCGGCGAAGCCGACATTGATGCGATCCAGGTAGGCGACGATGTAGAGCAGAAAGAGGAACGGGATCAGCCGCCGGCGGGCTTTCGCCAGGACGGGCGCGATGTCGAGCTCACCCGGGCTGGTCACTTACAGGAACTTCTTGGATCAAGCTCGTACGGCTTCAGCGGCTTCCGGAGCATGGCGAACGTGGCCGCGAAGGCGTCGCTGTTCGACACCGCGCGATTGTATCCGACAGAAATAGGATCACGAAAAACACGAAACGCACGAACGTCACGAAAGACACACGAAGCTCGCGAACATTCACGAAACTGACGAAATTCACGAAACACGCGAGGAAGACCTTTCCTGCGCGCGTTTCTGGCTTGCGCGCTTTTCGTGGTTGCTATTCAGCGAGCGCGACGATCGGGTCGATGCGGGTGGCGCGGCGGGCGGGCAGCGCGCACGCCGCGACGGCAACCGCGCCGAGAATTGCGGTGACCGCCACCAGCACGAACGGATCGGTGGCGCTGACTCCGAACAACTGGCTCTCGAGGCTCCTCCGCAGCGCGACGGCGCCGGCCGCGCCCAGCAAGAACCCGCACGCGATGAGCAGCAGTCCCTCGCGCAGCACGAGCTCGAAGATCGCCCGGGCGCTCCCCCCGAGCGCGATGCGGATGCCGATCTCTTTCCGCCGCTGCGTGACGAGATACGCGAGCACGCCGTAGATGCCGATCGCCGACAGGAAAAGCGCGACCACGCCGAAGCTGAGCGACAGCAGCACGGGTGACCGGCGGGTCACCAGCGACTTCTCCATCCGCGCCTCCATCGTCTGGATGTCGAATACCGGCAGCTCGCGATCGAGCTGCGACAGGGCGCCGCGGATGCTCCCGCTGAGCGCCGCTGGATCGCCGGCCGTCTTCACGGCGAACGTCATTCCGCCGACCGTGTGCTGCTCCATCGGAAAGTAGTACGCGCCGACGGTCAGCTTGTCCTCCGTCAACGTCTGCAGCTTCACGTCGCCGATGACGCCGACGACATGGAGCCAGACGGTCCTGTCGGTGACGGCGAGCACGTTGTTGATGTCGTCCGGCAAGTACATCCGAAGGCCGATTGGATCCTGGTTCGGCCAGAAGCGCCTGGCGAGCTTCTCGTCGACGATGACCGCGCGCGGCGCCGTCCCGTGATCCCGCTCATCGAAAAAGCGGCCGCGCGACAGCTTGACGCTCATGGCGTTGAAGTAGCCGGGAGTCACGTGCACCTGGCTCGGCGAGATCAACGACTCGCCCGGTTTCATCTGGTAGCCCTCGGCCAGGATCACGCTGTCGTTGTTGTTGCCGCCAAACGGGATCGTGTTGGTGGCACCGGCGGCGCTGACGCCGGGCAGCGCGCGCAGCCTGCGCAGCGCCTCGTTGGTGAATCCGCGCAGCTTCGTGTCGTCGTCGTATCGCGAACGGGGCAGGCTGATCGACGCCGTCAGCACGCCGTCAGCGTTGAAGCCGGGATCGACCGCCAGCACCTGCCGGAAGCTCGCGAACAGCAGGCCCGCGCCAATCAGCAGCACGAACGCAAAGCCGACCTGTGCGACAACCAGCGCGCGGCGCAGCGTGCGCGCTCCCCGTCCGGCCGTCCCGCTTCGCCCCTCTTCACGCAGCACTGCGGTCAGGTTCGCGGGCAGCGCGCTCGCCACCGGAATCAGCCCGAGGACGAACCCGATCGCGGCGGCAACGGCCATCGTGTACGCGACGACGACGAGGTCGAGCCGGATTTCTTCACCGCGGGGCAGCTCCTGAATGTTCAGCGTGCCCAGGAGCCGGAGCACGGCGTAGCCCACGAGCAACCCGATCGCGGCCGAGAACAGCGTGAGCAGCACGCTTTCCGTCACCAGCTGCCGGCCGACGCGGAACCGCCCGGCGCCGAGGGCGATCCGGGTCGCCAGCTCTTTGAGCCTCGCGCGCGACCGCACGAGCACGAGGTTCGCGACGTTCACGCAGCCGATCAGCAGGACGAAGAGCGCGCCGCCCCACATCAGATACAGCGTCGCCCTCACGTCGGCGACGACGGTGTCCTGGAGCCGCTCGACGGTGGTGTGAAAGCGCGCGTTGATCAGCAGCTCTTTGTATTGGGGAAAGCGATCGAGGTTCGCCGCGTTGAGCGCATCGATCTGCTGCTGCGCCTGCTTCACGGTGGCGCCGGGCTTCAGCCGGCCGATGTTCTGAAAGTTGTTGCTGTGACGGTGCGCGTCGGACTTCTCTTCACCGGTGAACGCCAGCGCGCTCCAGAGCATCACGTCCGGGTTGAGGAAGTAGAACCCTCTCGGCATTACGCCGACGATGGTGTAGGGCCGGCCGTCGAGACGAATGTCCTTGCCGATCGCCTGTGCAGCCCCGCCAAACTGCGATTGCCACAACGCGTAGCTGAGGACGACTTTCCTGTCGTTGCCCGGTTCGCCTTCCTGCTCGCTGAACGTCCGGCCGAGCGCCGGCGCGATGCGCAACAAGCGAAAGAACGATGGCGTCGCCTGTGTCACGCGGACGCGCGTCGGCGTGCCGTTCTGATCGATGCTCTGGTTGCGACCGTTGTAGAGCGCCTGCTCCTCGAAGACGGTCGTCTCGCGCAGCCGGTCGTAATAGTCGGGCACCCCGGACGAGCTGCCGACGGCCGCGCCCGCGCCGGCGCCCGGATAGGCGTTGCCCATCAGCACGATGCGATCCGATTCGGGAACCGGCAGCGGCCGCAGCAGCACGTTGTGGACGACGGAAAACAGCGCCGTGTTCGCCCCGATGCACAGCGACAGCGTCAGCGCGGCCGTAATCGTAAAAGCCTTGTCTTTCCAGAGCAACCGCAGGCCGACACGGATATCGGTAGTCATACCTGACCGTAGACGTCAAACCAGCACGCGAGGTTCGCGACGCACCGGCGGGATCGTGTGTTGTCTGCGAGTGAACAATGACGACGCGTCCCAGTAGCAGCGGACCCGCGTGTCCGCCCCGGGCCGGCACGCGCGTCGGCCCCTACTCGATGCGGAGGGCTTCGGATGGATCGACGTGCGCGGCGCGCCACGCGGGGACGAGGTTCGCCAGCGCCGACACCGACACCACGACCAGCGCGGCCGCGAGCCACGACCACGGATCCGAGGCCGTGATGCCGTACAGCGTGCCGGCGATCGCGCGAGCCGCGGCGGCGGCGAGCAGACATCCAGCGAGCAGCCCGACGCCCGCGACGAACAGCCCCTGCCGCATCACGAGGCCGACGACCGTCCCAGGCCGCGCGCCGAGGGCCATGCGGATGCCGATCTCGCGCGTGCGGCGCGACACCGAGTACGCGATCACGCCGTAGAGCCCGATCGCCGCGAGCAGCATCGCCACCAGGCCGACGGCCGTCACGAGCCATGCGCCCGCGCGCATCGGCAGCAGCGTCGCATCGACTTCCGCCTCCATCGTCTGGTTTTCGACGAAGACGAGATTCGGCTCGAGCGACAGGAGCTCCCGGCGCATGTCGCGCAGCAGCGCCGACGCGTCGCCGCGCGTACGCGCGATGATGGCGGAATAGGAGCTCGGGCGCTGGCTTCGCGCCACGTGAAGAAACGGCGTCGGCGCCTCGCTCACGGTCAGCACCTTGTGGTCCGCCGCCACGCCGACGATCTGAAACGGCGGCCCTTCGCCGCCGCGCGTGTGGAACACCTTGCCGATCGCGCTCTGGCCCGGCCAGAACCGGCGCACCAGCGTCTCGTTGACGACAGCGACGTATGGGGTGCCCGGACGATCGTCGTCGGAGAACGCGCGGCCTTCGACAATCGCCACGCCCATCGTCTTGAAGTAGCCGGTCGAGACCGTGGTGACCTCGACCGTGTCGCCGTGATCGCCGGGGCGGTCGCGCCCGGGGATCCAGATTTCCCAGCGATTCGCGTTGACCTGCAGCGGCACGCGCGTCGCCAGCGCAGCCGATTCGACGCCGGCGATCGCCGATACTTTCGCGAGCGCCTGATCGTAGAACTGACGGCCGCGCGCCTCCGGATAGCGCAGCATCGCGGTGTCGGTCGACACGATGGCGAGGCGATTGACCGCGAACCCGACATTGGTGCGCTCCGCGGCGATGAGGCTGCGCGTCAGCAACGCGGCGACGACGAGCAGGAGCGCCGTGACGGCCATCTGCCCGGTCACGAGCGCGTCGCGCAGCGTCCAGCGCCAGCCGGATGCACGTGAGCCCGGCGTGTCACCGCGAAGATCCGCGACCAGGTTGGGCTTCGACGCGTGGACGCCGGGGGCAACTCCGGCCAGCAGCCCGGCGAGACACGTCGCGGCGAGCGTAAACGTCAGCACACGGGCATCGATGCGCAGATCGACGGCGAGCGGAATCGGCAGCGGGAGGCTGAGCGCCGCCGCGAGCGACGTCATCCACCACGCGAGCAGCGTGCCGGCGATGGCACCGAGGAGCGATATCAGAATCGCCTCGGTGACGAGCTGCCGGATCAGGCGGCCGCGGCTCGCGCCGATCGCGAGCCGGATGCCGATTTCTCTCTGCCGGGCGGAGGCGCGCGCGAGCAGCATGCTCGCGACGTTCGCGCAGGCGATCAACAGCACGAGGCCGACCACGATCATCAGCCCGGCGGCAATCGGCACGACGATCGGATCGGCCGCCGGATGAAAGTGCACGTCGCGCGTGGCCTTGAACGACAACCGCCGGCCTTTGTTCGTGACGGGATTGGCCGCCTCGATCTGCGACATCAGGACGGTCAGGTTCGCGCGCGCGTCCTCGATGAGCCTGCCCGGCTTCAGCCGCGCCCGCATGAACAGCCACCGGTCCGCACGCCGGTCGAGGCGCGTCGTGCCGCTCGGCGACGGCACGGCGTCGTGCATCCCCACCGGTTCCACGTCGAGCGACGCGGACACGGGCATCCAGAGCTCCGGCGAGAGGACCGGCACCATGCCGTTGAACGCCGCCGGGGCCACGCCGACGATTGCGTAGGCGACACCGCGAATGCGGACGAGGCGGCCCAGCACGTCCGGCGCCGATCCGAGCTCGCGCGTCCAGTACCGATGCGACACCATCACGACGCGATCGGCCGCGGGGCGATCGTCTTCCGGAAGGATCGTGCGGCCGACGGCGGCCGGCACGCCGAGGACCTGGAAATAATTGCCCGTCACGATTTCGCCCATCGCCAGACGCGAGCGGTTGTCCAGGTTCAGCGCCGCGAGCATCGGGCTGTAGCCGACGATGCCGTCGAACACCTCGTTCCGGGCCTGCAGATCCAGATAGTCGGGATACGAGGAGGTGCTGAACTGGACCGTTCCGCTCGAGTCGCTCGTAAAGAGATCGACAAGACGATCGGCCGCGGCCACGGGCAGCGGCTTGAACAGCAGCGCGTCGACGATCGTAAAGAGCGCGGTGTTGACGCCGATGCCGATCGCGAGCGAGGCGACCGCTACCATCGTGAACCCGGGACTCTTACGAAGCCATCGAAGCGCGAACCGGATGTCGGCCAGGAAGGATTCGAGCAAGACTGCAATTATAATCCGTGTGGATGAAGAAGCCGTGTCTCGCCGTTGTCGCCCCGACGGCCCGCCCCGGCGCCTCACGGGCGTACGTCGGCGAGGAAGGTCCGGAGCGCAGCAGCCTGTCGTTTGCCGCCGACGGCACGACGATCGTCTTCGTCCGCGGCGGCGACCACGGCGCGAACTGGCCCGCTGGCGGGAATCAACAGCCGAACCGACGTTGAAGCGCGCCGGCGCGTGACCGCCGTAGCGCCAAGCGCCCGCTTCAGCTTCTCCCGTCGCGCGGCGCGGAGTATGGTCGATTCAGAAGAGGACACACGAATGGTCTCGTCGATCCAGGTCAAGCGCGTGTACGATCCCGCGTCGGAGGCCGACGGAGTCCGCGTGCTCGTGGACGGCCTCTGGCCGCGCGGCCTGACGAAGGCGCGGGCAGCGGTGGACCTGTGGCTGAAGGACATCGGGCCGAGCCGCGCGCTGCGTCAATGGTTCAATCGCAATCCGGCGCGCTGGCCCGAGTTCACGCGCCGGTACGCGGCGGAGCTCGACGCGCTCGGCGCGCGCTCGCCGACGGTGGCCGCGCTGGCCGGCGCGGTGCGGCGCGGCCGGGTCACGCTGCTGTTCGGCGCGCGCGACGCACGGCACAACACGGCGGTCGCGCTTCACGAGTATCTGACTCGAACGGTGCTCTGACGCGCGGCACGCACGCGCGGCACACGCGAACGCGCGCGTCCGGGGGCAGCGTTCTCATCATCGGTTCCAGGTTCCGCGTTTTTCGCGCGCGCCAGCCCCCGGCTGCCATGGCATTGACATATGTATGACTGATACATATGCTGACCTCATATGTCGACCGACCGCGAGCTGCGTAAGGGCAGCGCCGAGACCCTGATCCTGGCGCTCCTCGAAGAGCGCGACCGCCACGGCTACGAAATCGCCAAGCTGATCGACCGCCGCTCCGACGGCGCGCTCAAGTTCCACGTCGCGTCGCTGTATCCGACGCTCTATCGCCTGGAGCGCCGCGGCCTGATTCAGGGCCGCTGGGTCGAGCGGGCCGGAGTACGCCGCCGGCGCTTTTACCGTCTGACCACCCAGGGCCAGACCACGCTCAACGCGCAGCGCCGGAGCTGGAAGACGTTCATCGCCGCGCTGAACCGTGTGGCCCGCATTCGCCATGCCTGATTGGAAGGCGCTCGTGCGCGCGCGCGTGGGGCCGCTGCCGGTCGACCCCGCGCGTGAAGCCGACATCATCGACGAGCTGGCGCAGCATGCGGCGGAGCACTGTGCGGACCTCATCGCCTCCGGTGTCCCGGAACGCGACGCCATCGCTCAGGCGCTCGCGCCGCTCGAGGATCGACAGCGCGTCGCCGCGGAAATCGCGCGCGCCGATCGCCCGCGCGCGTCCGCGCCCGCGCCCGCTGCACACGGTTGTCGGCGTGGCGGCGGACGTGAAGAGCACCGGCCTCGACAAGCCGGAGCCGCCGGCGATCTACGAGCCCTTCACGCAGCGGCGGTTTTCCTGGCTGCGCTGGAACAGCTTCGTCCTGCGGACCCGCGGCGATCCGCAATCCTATGCGCGCATCGTCCGGCAGGAGCTGACGACGGTCGATCCGCTGCAGCCGATCTACCAGGTGGCCGCGCTCGACGAGGTGATCTCGCAGTCGGTCGCGGCGCGGCGCTTCCATATGGGGCTGATCGATCTGTTCGCCGCGCTGGCGCCGGCGCTCTGCTCGGTCGGCGTCTACGGGACGATCGGCTACTGGGTGGCCGAGCGCGCGCGCGAGATTGGCGTCCGCATGGCGCTGGGCGCGACCCGGCGCGGCATCCGGCTGATGGTGGTCGGCCGCGCGAGCGGGTTCACCGCGATCGGCGTCGTGCTCGGCATCGGCCTCTCGGTCGTGACGAGCCGCATGCTCTCGACGCTGCTGTTCGAAGTGAAGCCGTTCGATCCCGCGACCATCGCCATCGTCTCGCTGCTCGTGCTCGCCACGGGTGTTGCGGCGGCGTACATCCCCGCGCGGCGAGCCTCGGCGGTGGATCCGCTGGCGGTGATTCGAGGCGACTCCTAATGCGTCGACGATTGTGGGGGACGGTCTTACGCTACCAGTACTCGAAGCAATCGTAGTGAGAGTCGATAATGCCTGATTGGAAGACCCTGGTCCGCGCGCGCATCGCGCCGCTGCCGCTCGACCCCCGCCGCGAAGCCGACATCATCGACGAGCTGGCGCAGCACGCGGGGGACCATCACGCAGAGCTCGTCGCGTCGGGCGTGCCGGACCGCGAAGCCGTCGAGCAGGCGCTGGCGCCGCTGAGCGATCGGGCCCGCGTGGTCGCCGAGATCGCACGCGCCGATTGTCCGCGGGGCGTCGCGGCCCGGCTGAAGCCTTCGCGCTCCGAGCCGGCGCCGCCTGCCGGCTCGGCCAACCTGCTGGTCGATCTCGCGCGCGACGTGCGGTACGCCGCGCGCCTGCTGCGGCGCGCGCCCGGCTTCACCGCAATCGCCCTCGTGACGCTGGCGCTGGGCATCGGGGCGAACGCGGCGATCTTCAGCGTCCTCAACGCCGTTCTCCTGCGGCCGCTGCCCTACGCGGATCCGGATCGGCTCGTCGTCGTCGGCGAGCGCAATCCTGACGGATCGGCGAGCAACACCGGCTACACGACGTTCCTCGACTGGCGCGAACGCGCGCGCGGGTTCGAGGAGCTGGCCATGATCCGGTCGTGGATCCCGACGCTGATGACCAACGGCGAGCCCGAACGCATCAGCGGGATGCGCGTGACGGCGAACTTCTTTCACATGCTCGGCGTGAAGCCGGCCATCGGCCGCGATTTCACGGCGGCCGAAGATACGCCCAGCCTCTGGCGCGTCGTGGTGCTCAGCGACGGCTTGTGGCGGCGCCGGTTCGCCGCCGATCCCTCGGCGGTTGGCCGCGTCATCATGATGAACGATCGGCCGTACTCGATCGTGGGGGTCATGCCGGCGTCGTTCGAGCCGCTGATCTCCGAGCACTATTACCAGCGCGCCGAGATGTGGGCGCTCGTCGGCTACGATCGGTCACAGCCGTTCGCGTGCCGCAGCTGTCAGCATCTGAAGGCGATCGGCCGGCTGAAGGCGGGCACGCCGCTCGAAACGGCGCGCGCCGACATCGACGCGGTGCAGGCCGAGCTGCGACGCGATTACCCGCGCGACTATCCGCCGGATCCGATCACGGTCGTACCGCTGCGCGACGAGCTCGTCGGCCGCATGCGGCCGACCCTCGCGTTGCTGATGGGCGCCGTCGGCGTCGTGCTGCTCATCGCGTGCGCCAACGTCGCCAACCTGCTGCTCGCGCGGATGGCGAGCCGCGAGCGCGACCTCGCCCTTCGGGCCGCACTCGGCGCCGGCCGTGCACGCCTGGTCCGGCAGCTGATGGTCGAGAGCGCGCTGCTGGCGCTGACGGGCGGCGCGCTCGGCGTGGCGTTCAGCGCCGCCGCCGTCCCGCTGCTGACGCACGCGGCGCCGGCATCCATGTCCCGCC
>WNEY01000131.1_pt1 | contig 37716 bp, 27 predicted proteins | sample 5400531 | NCBI WGS metagenome assembly WNEY01 (sample SAMN13153338, study PRJNA577476) | soil metagenome | isolation source: 200 cm saprolite under Douglas fir tree site 1 | place: USA:California | collected 2015-04-18 | reverse complement strand
GTTGCTCGGCGAGACGCTCCCGCTCCTTCTCGACGATCGCCGCCGGAGCCCGCTCGACGAAGTCGGGGCGCGCGAGCTTGGCTTCGAGGAAGCCGGTCGTGTCGGCGACCCGCTTGAGCTCCTTCTCCAGGCGCGCCCGTTCGGCGGCGAGGTCCACGACGCCGGCCAGCTCCACGTGCACCTCCGAGGGCCCGATGACGGCGAGGGCGGAGGCAGGCGGCCGGGTGGCGTCGGGATCGATTGTCAGCCGGCAGCGGCCGAGAAACTCCACGAGCCGCGCCGTCTCGCTCAGCGCGCCGGCGTGATCCCCTCCTGGCTTGACGGTGACGGCCAACGTCAGACCGGGGGCGATGCGCATCTCGCCCCGGATGTTCCGGATGGCCGTGACGAGGTCCATCACCACAGTCATATCGCGCTCGGCCACCGGGTCGATCTGCCGGCGGCTCGCTTTCGGGTAGGCGGCGACCATGATCGACTCGGGGGCGCGCGCGCCGCGTGGCAGCCGCTGCCAGAGCTCCTCGGTGATGAACGGCATGAAGGGATGGAGCAGGCGCAGCGTCGCCTCCAGCACGGTCACCAGCGTGTGCTGGGTCCGCAGGCGTGCCTGGGCGTCCTCGCGCCGGTAGAGCGCGACCTTCGCGATCTCGAGGTACCAGTCGCAGAACTCGTGCCAGAGAAACTGATAGACCACGGACGCGGCGTCGTTGAAACGGTACCGCCGCAGACTCGTCCGTACCGCGCTCGTCGTCGCGGCCAGGCGACTCGTGATCCAGCGGTCGGCCAGTCCGGCCGGCGCCTTGGCGCCCTGCCGCGCGTCGTAGCCGTCGAGGTTGGAGAGCACGAGGCGCGCGGCGTTCCACAGCTTGTTGGCGAAGTTGCGGTAGCCCTCGATGCGATCCTCGGCCAGGCGCACGTCGCGACCCTGGGCGGCCAGCGCCACCAGCGTGAAGCGGAAGGCGTCGGTGCCGTACTGATCCATCATCCCGAGCGGGTCGATCACGTTGCCCTTGGACTTCGACATCTTCTGTCCCTCGGCGTCGCGGACGAGGGCGTGGATGTAGACGTCGCGGAACGGCACGTCGTCCATGAAGCGCAGGCCGAGCATCGCCATGCGGGCAACCCAGAAGAACAGGATGTCGAAGCCGGTGACGAGCACCGACGTCGGGTAGAACGTCTTCACCTCCGGCGTGTCCTCCGGCCAACCGAGCGTCGAGAACGGCCAGAGCCCTGACGAGAACCAGGTGTCGAGCACGTCGGTGTCTTGCCGCACGGGGCTGCCGCACGTGGGGCAGGCCGTCAGATCCTCGCGCGAGACGTGCACGCTGCCGTCGCGCTCGCAGTACCAGGCGGGGATCCGATGGCCCCACCAGAGCTGGCGAGAGATGCACCACGGTCGGATGTTCTCCATCCAGTGGTCGTACGTCTTCGTCCAGCCGCGCGGGATGATCTTGATCCGGCCCTGGCGGACGGCCTTGATCGCTTCGGCGGCCAGGGGCTTGACGTTCACGTACCACTGCTTGGAGACGAGGGGCTCCACGACCGTCTTGCAGCGATAGCAGAGACCGACCGCGTGGCGGTAGGGCTCGATGTGGTCGATGAGGCCGAGCGCCTGCATGTCCTCCACGATGCGCTGGCGGCACTCGAAGCGATCGAGGCCCGCGTACTTTCCGGCCTCGGCCGTCATGCGGCCGTCGAATCCGATGACGGTCTTGATGGGCAGGCCATGGCGCTTGCCGATCTCGAAGTCGACGGGATCGTGGCCGGGCGTAACCTTCACCACGCCGGAGCCGAAGTCAGGATCGACGGCGTCGTCGGCGACGACGCGGATCTGGATCGTCCCCTGCACCGAGGGCACCTCGAGCACCCGCCCGACGTACTGCGCGTAGCGCTTGTCCCGTGGGTGCACGGCGATGCCGGTGTCGCCGAGCTTCGTCTCCGGCCGCACGGTCCCGAGCGTGAGCGGGCCGTACTTGATGTAGACGAACTGAGCGTCGCGGTCCTCGCGTTCCACCTCGAGATCGGACAGCACCGTCTGGCAGCGCGGGCACCAGTTGACGATGTAGTCGTCGCGATAGATGAGCCCATCCTCGTAGAGGCGGACGAAGACCTCGCGGACCGCGCGCGAAAGACCGGGGTCCATGGTGAAGCGCTCGCGCGACCAGTCGCAGGACGCGCCCAGGCGCTTGAGCTGGCGGATGATGGTGCCGCCCGACTCCTCCTTCCAGCGCCAGACGCGCTCGACGAACGCCGCGCGGCCGAGATCCTCCTTGGTCTTGCCCTCGGCGGCGAGCTGGCGTTCCACCACGACCTGGGTGGCGATGCCGGCGTGGTCGGTGCCCGGCACCCACAACGCGTTGAAGCCGTCCATGCGCTTCATCCGGATCAGGACGTCCTGCAGCGTGTTGTTGAGGGCATGGCCCATGTGGAGCGAGCCGGTGACGTTGGGCGGCGGGATGACGATCGAGTAGGGCTTCTGCTGGGACTTCGGGTCCGCGCTGAAGTAACCGCGAGACTCCCAGTGTGGATACCAGCGAGCCTCGACGGCCGCCGGATCGTAGCGGTCGGAGAGCGCCGGTGCGGGGTCGCCCATCAAACGATCATAGCACCGGCATCGCCGACACCAGCTGCCAGCGCGAACCGGCGCGCCGCCAGGTGAGCGCCCACGGCCGCCGCTCCGGCTCCACCGCCGCCACCGAGACGGCACCAGGGTCGGCCGCCGCGTCGGGCGCGTCGCACGCCGGTTCGGGAGCGAGCGTCGCCGGTAACCGGCGCCGCAGCTCGGCGTCGGGCACGAGCGCGGCCAGGGACGCGCGGTCGCCGGCGGCCAGCGCGGCGAACAGACCCGACACCGAGCGGTGCAGCACCTGATGCCACCCGTTGTACTGGCGCCGAGCGACGCGCGTGAACGTCGCTCCATCGGGGGCGAGGCGGTAGACGTCCTCCTGCTCGGTCTGGCTCTCGCAACCCGGAGTCCAGCCGGGATAGCGCAGCTCGTAGCGGATCCGCAGCTCGTTGCCGCGGATCCCCCAATCGCGCGCGAAGAGGCCCTCCGGGTAAAGCGGCGCGGTATCCCAGGTCACGCTCACGTCGTCGGCGCGCGGGCGAAGCAGCTCGAGACGGAGCAGCCGCGTCCCGGCGTTGGCCGGCCACCCTTCCCAGGCGACGATCAGGGCCGGCGTTGAACCCGCGGCCGCGAGCGGGTAGAGAGCCGGCCGGCCGTCGCGCACGAACGTGTGCTGAAGCTGGGCCTCGCCGCGCGCTTCACCGTACACCCGTACCGAATTGCCCGGGCTGCTCTCGACGAGCTGAAACGCGCCGACGGTCAGTCGGCCGAAGCGCCGGAGCCGAAAAGAGGCGCCACCCCAGGCGTCGGCGAAGCCGTCGAGGCGCTCCTGCAGGAATGGGAGCGACGTGAACACGCTGCCGCTCTGCAGGCTCTCGACGATCTCCTCGTCGAGGATGGCGTAGATCTCACGCAGCGCTTCCTCGGCACGCTCGTCATCGTCGGTGCCGACGAGGGTGAGACGCGTGGCGGCGAGGGTGCGGAAGCGCTCGAGACGGTCGTTGTGCGCGGCGGAAGCGGACAACGCACCGAGCAGAACCGGCGCCAGGAGGAGCGCGCGACGCCAAGCCCGGCGATTCACACGGCTATGTTACAACAGAGCGGTGAGACCGCTGGGGCTCGCGGTGCTCGACCGCTACATCGTGCGCGAGCTGGTGTCGCCGTTCGGGCTCGGCGTCATCCTTTTCACGTTCTTCCTCGTGCTGGACCGCATCTACAACCTCACCGAGCTCGTCATCACGAAGGGGGTGCCGTTTCACCTCGTCCTGCAGCTCCTCGTCTTCATGCTGCCGTCCTTCCTGGCCCACACCCTGCCGATGGCCCTCCTGGTCGCCGTGCTCCTCGCCGGCGGCCGGCTGGCCGGCGACCTGGAGATCGTCGCCTTCAAGGCCGCCGGCGTCAGCCTCCTGCGCCTCTTCCGGCCTGCGCTCATGGCCGGCGTCGCCGTCGCCGTGGCCACCGCGCTGCTCACGCTCGTCCTGAACCCGATGGCCAGCAAGGAATTCCAGTCGCAGCTCTTCAAGATCCTGCGTACGCGGGCGGTCGCCGGGCTCAAGGAGCGCGTGTTCAACACGAGCTTCGGGGACACCGTCGTCTACGTCGAGGAGATCAGCGCCTCCCAGGTCGGGCTGCGCGGTCTCGTCGTCTCCGACGAGCGTGATCCCAAGCTCACGCGCGTGGTCACGGCCCGCGAGGGACGGCTCCTCACCGACGAGACGACGCGGCGGATCACGCTGCGGCTCCTCAACGGCGGGGTCAACGAGGGTGACGTCGAGCCGGCCAATCCGCCGCAAGGCGTGGCGACCGAGGAGACGACAGGCGGCGCGGCGGGGCCGAAGCGCTATCGCTACACCGCGTTCGGCATCTACGACATGAACCTTCAGCTCGAATCGCCTCTCAAGACCGCGGCCCGCATCGAGAAGCCGGAGCGGGACCTGGGCCTGCGTGCGCTGGTCAGGAAGATCGAGGAATACCGGAACGACCCCTACAACCGCCTGCCCCACCAGGCCGAGCTGCACAAGCGGTTCGCATTCCCGGTGGCCGCGCTGGTCTTCGTCCTCCTGGGCTTCCCGCTGGCGGTCCGCTCGCATCGCGGCGGGCGCAGCGTGGCGCTGGTCGGGACGCTGGCCATTCTCGTCAGCTATTACCTGATCCTCACCACGCTGGAGGGCATGGCGCTCCGCGGCCGCCTGCCCGTGTGGCTGGCGATCTGGATGCCGAATCTCGTGTTCGGCACCATCGGCGCGGTCCTGCTCGGCGTCACCGCCCGTGAGTGGCGACCGCATCTGCGCCGGGTGTGGCGTGTCATCGACGGCGTCTGGCAGAGCCTGCCCCGCCGCCGGGTCGGGCGCGGCGAGCGCTTGACCGCGACCGCCCGTGACACGACGCTGATCATCGATCGCTACCTGCTCCGGCAGTTCCTCACCTTCATCGGCATCGGCCTGGCCGTGACGGCCACCCTGTTCGTGGTGATCGACCTGCTGCAGACCCTCGACAAGTTCCTGCGGGTCAAGCCGCCGCTCGTCTACATCTTCGAGCACTTCCTCTACGCGGTGCCGGTGGCCCTCCATCAAGGATTGCCCATCGTCATGCTGGTGGCCACCATCTTCTTGTTCCTCACCCTCACCCGCTGGCACGAGCTGACCGCGTTGAAGGCGGCCGGCATCAGTCTCTATCGCGCGAGCGCGCCCATCCTCCTCGCCGGGCTCGCGGTCGCGATGGGCGCCGGCATGTTCCAGGAGTTCGTGCTCCCCGGGCTGAACGAACGGGGCGAGGAGGTGGACCGGGTCAAGATCAAGGGGCAGCTTCCGAAGCATCTGCAGTCGCGGACCCGGCTGTGGCTGCGCAGCTCCGAAAGCCGCTTCTATCGTGTGGAGCTGCTCAATCCCAGCACCAGCGACCTCTATGGCGTGACCGTCCTGGAGATCGATCCCGAGGATTTCCGGTTGACCAGCCGGCTCGACGCGCGCCAGGCCCACTGGACCGCGGCCGGTTGGGAGCTGATGGACGGCGCGGCTCGTGAGATCGCCCGCGACGGGCAGGTCACCACGATCCCCTTCAGCCACACCGCCGTGGAGCTGGAAGAGACCATCCGCGACTTCACGGACATCCAGAAACCGCCCATGGCGATGAGCTACCGGGAGCTGCGCGATTACGTCGCGCGGCTGGAGGCGGCCGGCTTCCAGGTCAAGAAGTACCTGGTGGACATGTATTCGAAACTCTCCGATCCGCTGAAGAACCTCATCATGGTGCTCGTGGCGATCCCGTTCGCGCTGCAGTCGCCGCGCGGCGGACGGCTCTACGGCATCGCGCTGGCCATCGGCATCATGGCCGCGTACATGGTGGTGGACTACTCGGCGCGCGCGTTCGCCCGCGCCGACCTGCTGCCGCCGCTGCTGGCGGCCTGGACGGCCAACGTCATCTTTCTCGGCATCGGCGCCTCGCTCTTCCTTCGCGCCCGCACGTAGCGTCCCGTCCGTTCGAACAAGCGGCCGATGCTCGGCAGAAGCAACGCTCCGCACCACCGTGGAGCAAGCGCTCGCTCGTTGACGTCGCGGGAGCGGGGGCGCCCTCGCGGGCGAATGAGTCGTTTGAGCAGAGCGAGGGTGCCCCCGCTCCCGCGCTTGTCGAAGAGCTAGCGGTTGGATTCGCGGAGCGAGCGCAACGCGTCTTCGAGGCGCTTTTGCTCGGCTCCGTACTGCGCCCAGTCGCCCCGGCGCAGCGCGTCCTGCGCGCGTTCCCAGATCTCCCACGCCCGCTGAGCCATCGCGCGGACGCCCGAGAGAACTTCTCGCGGGGCGCCGGCGGGGGGCGCCGGCGCGGACGCGCCAGGCGTCGACGGCAGGCGGGCGCCGAAGATCCGGCCGAGCGACTGCTCGAGCGTGGGCTCCATCGCGATCTGGTTGCCGTAGGCCACGATCACGCGGCGCAACTCGGGCAGGGCCCCCTGCTCCGAGGCCGCCAGGTACAGTGGCTGGACGTAGATCAACGACTGGTCGATGGGAATGGCCAGGAGCGAGCCGCGAATGACGGTGGAGCCGCGCTGGTTCCACAGCGAGAGCTGCTGGGAGATCACGGGATCCTGATCGATGCGCGCGTCGATCTGGCGCGGCCCGTAGACGAGCTTCTGCTTGGGGAAGTTGTAGGCGATGAGCCGGCCGTAGGGGCCGGGATCCGAGCGAGCGGCCAGCCAGGCGATCATGTTGTCGCGGCGCGCGGGATTGAACAGCGTGAGCAGGATGAACTCCTCGCGGGCCTCGCCGGGCAGACGCATGATCGTGTAGTACGGCTCGATCTCCCGGTCGCGGCCCTCGATGGACCGGCGCGGAATCGCCCACAGGTCCTCCTTGTTGTAGAAGACCTGCGGATCCAGCATGTGGTACGTGGCGTACTTGCGCGCCTGGATGGTAAAGAAGTCCTCGGGGTAGCGAATGTGTCGCTGCAGATCGGCCGGCATCTCGCCGAGCGGCCTCATCAGCCCAGGAAACGCCCGGGCGTACACGCGCACGATGGGATCCGTCGGGTCGGCGACGTAGAAGCGAACACTTCCGTCGTAGGCGTCCACCGCGACCTTCACGGAGTTGCGGATGTAGTTGCCGACGCCGCGCACGGGATCCGAGTATGGGTAGCGGTCGGTCGTCGTGTACCCGTCCAGCATCCAGACCAGGCGACCGTCGTCGGTGATGACGAGGTAGGGGTCGCGGTCGTACTGAAAGAACGGCGCGACCGTCCGCACGCGCTCGACGACCGTGCGGTACATCAGCAGGCGACTATCGGTGCTGAGGTCGTTGGAGAGCAGCAGCTTGATCTCCCCGAAGCGCGCCGCGAACACCACCTTGCGCAGCCACGACGTCAACGGGATGCCGCCCCGGCCGGCGTACGTCGCGTAGACGTTCTGGTCTCCGGCCGGATAGTCGAGCTCCTGTGACCTCGTCCGGACGAGGACGTAGTCGTTGGAGATCTCGCCGTAGTAGATCTCGGGCCGCGTGATCTTCGGGAAGCCCTCGCTCCGCGGCGGGATATCTTTGACGAAGAACTCGGGCAGTCCCTCGGCGCTGATGCGGTTCACCGGCCCGACGATGACGCCGTACCCGTGGGTGAACGTCAGGTGCTCGTTGATCCAGGAGCCGGCGCGGGTCTGGAGGTTCGCGTAGGACAGCTCGCGGGCCGACAGCATGAGCTGGCGATACTCGCCGTTGACGGTGTAGCGGTCGTTGTCCACGTCGACGAAGCGGTAGTAGGTCCGGATCTCCTGGAGCTGGGCGAACGTGCGCAGGAGCGGGCGGTGATCCCACAGCCGGATGTTCCTGATGGTCGAAGCGTTCCGCTCCAGCGCCCGCGCGTCGAGCGACTCGTCGGCGGGAAACTCCTTCTCCTCGATGCGGTCGAGCCCGTAGGCCTGGCGGGTCATCCGGATGTTGTGCTGGATGAACGGGCGCTCGGCCGCCAGCTCATTCGGGGTGACGCGGAAGCGCTGGAGGAGCGCGGGATAGATCCCGAGCCCGAGGATCCACACGCCGACGAGCACGAGCAGGCCGGCGGCGATCAGGCGCAGCCCGCCGCGCGTGATCTGGACGAGACAGGCGACCGCGCAGAGGGCGGCCAGGACCGCCAGCGCTCCGAGCACCGGCAGCGAGGCGTGGATATCGGTGTAGGACGCTCCGAAGACCACGCCGCGGGGCGAGTACAGCAGCTCGAAGCGATCGAGCCAGAACCCGACCGCGGTCAGCGCCAGGAAGACGGCGCCGAGCAGGAGGAGGTGGCGGCGGGCGCCCACGGCCAGGCGCGGCCCGCGGGCGGTCAGCACGAGGCTGCGCTGGAGCACGTAGATGACGACGGTCAGCACCAGGGTGCCGATGACGAGGGCCGTCGCCCAGCCCAGGGCCATCCGCCAGAACGGTAGCGCAAAGACGAAGAACCCGAGGTCGCGGCCGAACAGTGGATCGCTGGTCCCGAAGGGCACGGCGTTGATGTACTGGAGGACGGTTTCCCAGCGGGCACTCGCACGCATCCCGGCGGTGAACGCGATGAAGGCCAGGACGACGGGCAGGAAGCGCCGGATGATCGGCTCGATCACGACGCGGCCGGGCAGGCCGAGCTGATCCTCCAGCTCCCACAGGACGTCCGGCCGGGCCCGGCGGGCCGCGAACGTCAGGTTCCCGTAGAGGAAGACGAGGACGACGACGGCGACGGTGGTGAAGAGCGAGCCGCGAAACTCGAGCGTGGTGACAAACACCTCGGTGTAGCCGACTTCCTGGAACCACAGCCAGTCGGTGTAGAGGGGAACAATCTCTCCCACGAAGCCCAGGGCGATGAGGCCCAGGACCAGGAGGAGGATCGCCTGCGAGCGTTGCATCCGGGGAGGGATTAGGTTCCGTGCCTCCAGGAGGCGAGGTACGACTCCTGCTCAGCCGACAGCCCATCGATCGCGACGCCCATCGACGCGAGCTTGAGGCGCGCGATTTCGCGGTCGATGTCGATCGGCACCACGTAGACCTTGCGCTCGAGGCTGCGCCCGCGCTGCACCATGAATTCAGCGCCGAGCGCCTGATTGGCGAAGCTCATGTCCATCACCGCCGCCGGGTGTCCCTCGGCGGACGCCAGATTGATCAATCGTCCCTCGCCCAGGACGTAGAGGCGGCGGTTTCCCGCCACCGTGAACTCCTCCACGAACGGACGCACCTGGCGTCGCGACGTCGCCGTCTTGGCCAGCGCCTCGAGATCGATCTCGACGTTGAAGTGGCCGGAGTTGGCCATGATCGCGCCGTCCTTCATCCGGGCGAAGTGCTCGGCCCGGATGACCGACGTGTTGCCGGTCACGGTCACGAACACTTCGCCGACCTCGGCCGCCTTCGCCATGGGCATGACCGGGAAGCCGTCCATGACCGCTTCGAGCGCCCGCATCGGCTCCACTTCGGTCACGACGACGTGGGCGCCCATCCCCTTGGCCCGCGCCGCCACGCCGCGGCCGCACATCCCGTAGCCGGCCACGACGACGGTCTTGCCGGCGAGCAGGGCGTTGGTCGCGCGCAAGATGCCGTCGATGGTGGACTGGCCCGTCCCGTAGCGATTGTCGAAGAGGTGCTTGGTATCGGCGTCGTTGACGGCGATCACCGGGAAGGCCAGCACGCCTTCCTTCTCCATCGCCCGAAGACGGACGACGCCCGTGGTGGTCTCTTCGGTGCCGCCGATGACGTCGGGCAGCAGCTCGCGCCGGTCGCGGTGGAGCTGGGTGATGAGGTCGGCGCCATCGTCCATCGTCACCTGAGGCCGGGTCGAGAGCACGGCTTCCAGATGCCGGTAGTAGCGCGTGTTGTCCTCGCCCTTATGGGCGAAGACCGGGATCCCGAACTCTTTCACCAGCGCCGCCGCCGTGTCGTCCTGCGTGGAGAGCGGGTTCGAGGCGCAGAGCGCGACCTGGGCGCCGCCCGCCTTCAGCGTGAGCATCAGCACGGCCGTCTCCGTCGTCACGTGCAGGCAGGCGCCGAGGCGGATGCCCTTGAGCGGCTGCTCCTTGGCGAAGCGCTCCCGCACCTGGCGCAGGACCGGCATCGACTGTTCCGCCCACTCGATCCGGAGCCGTCCGGCCGCGGCCTGCTCCAGGTCCTTGACGTCGTGCTCAACCATCGCGCGGGTCGTCCTTTCGCATTCTGATAGCGCCCTTCGAGCGGCGACATGGTCGCCACCGTCGGTCGTTGGAGGAAGGTATCGGAAAGGGGCCCAGGCCCCCTTCCGATTTACACGCCTGCGTCGTCGCGCAGGTCCTTGACGCGGTTTGTTTGCTCCCAGGTGAATTCCGGCTCGTTGCGACCGAAATGACCGTACGCCGCCGTCTTCCTGTAGATGGGCCGGCGGAGGTTCAAGTATTTGATGATGCCGGCCGGCGTGAAGTCGAAGTGGCGGCGAATCATCTGCTCGAGACGCGCGTTGGGCACCTTGCCCGTCCCGAACGTCTCCACCATGATGGAAACGGGATCGGCCACGCCGATGGCGTAGGCCACCTGGACCATCGCGCGATCGGCCAGGCCAGCCGCCACGACGTTCTTGGCCACGTGGCGCGCCATGTAGCAGGCCGAACGGTCGACCTTCGTCGGGTCCTTGCCGGAGAAGGCGCCGCCACCGTGCGGGCAGGAGCCGCCGTAGGTGTCGACGATGATCTTGCGGCCGGTGAGTCCGGTATCGCCCATCGGACCGCCGGTGACGAAGCGACCCGTGGGATTCACGTGGAAGACGCACGTCTTGCGGTCGAGCAGCTCGGCCGGGATCGTGGGCACGATCACTCGCTCGATGATGTCCTCGCGGAGCCGCTCGTTGGTGACGTCGGGACTGTGCTGACTGGAGATGACGACCGTCTCCACCGCCCGCGGCTTGCCGTCCACGTACCGCACGCTGACCTGCGACTTGCCGTCCGGCCTGAGGTAATCCGCTCCGCCCGTCTTCCGGAGCTCGCTGAGCCGCATGACGAGCTTGTGGGCGAGGGTGATGGGCATGGGCATCAGCTCGGGCGTTTCCGTGCACGCGTAGCCGAACATCAGGCCCTGGTCGCCGGCGCCCAGATTGTCCACGCCCATGGCGATGTCACCCGACTGCTCGTCGATGGCGGCGATGACACCGCACGTCTCGTAGTCGAAGCCGTACTTGGCGCGGGTGTAACCGACCTGGCGGATCGTCTCGCGGGCCACGCGGGGGATGTCGACGTAGCACGACGTGGTGATCTCGCCGGCCACGACGACGAGACCGGTCGTCAGCAGCGTCTCACAGGCCACGCGTCCGATCGGATCCTGGCCGATGATGGCGTCCAGGACGGCGTCGGAGATCTGGTCGGCGATCTTGTCGGGGTGGCCTTCGGTCACCGACTCCGACGTGAACAGGTATTCGTCCCGCGCCATGCTTTTCCCTCCCGGAAAAATTCGCCCCACTCTAGCACGCTCAGCGGTGGGAACGCATCCGCCCCTTGAGCGCATCGAGGACTGGGACCGGCCACGGATCGACACCGCGGAGGACGGCGAGGTAGTAGCTGGTCCACTGGCCGAGATAGGCGAGCGACAGCAGGCGGGCCAGATAGCCGTCGCCGCGTGTCGACGCTTCGGCGATACCGGCGGCGCTGGGTCCGATGAGCTCACGCACCAGGCCGAAGCGCCGGGCGATCTCCGGCCCCTCCTCGCCGTCCCGGAGCAGGACCAGAGAGAGCTCGCGGGCGAGCGGGCCGCTCCAGGCTTCGATCTCGTTGTGGTTCATTTCGGGCAGCACGCCGGAGGCGGCGAACGTCTTGGCATTCTCCTCGAAGTCCGTCTTCCACCGATAGGCGGTGGCGCCCGTGATCGGGCCGCCGTAGATCACCGGCAGGGAATTGCCGATCGCCTGGGCCAGACGCTTCGCTTCGTTCGTCGCCGTCGGCCGGAAGGGGCCGAGCTCGGCGGCCAGCGCGTCGACGACACTGAATGCTTCGTCGATCTCCCCGCCTTTCACCACGTGCAGGTCGGCGGACTTGAGAATGCCGAGCAGCGGAAAGAACAGGTAGCCGAGCGCCATGCGTGGCATGAGTCCGGCCGGCAGCGTCACCCGCGGGACGTCGCGCTCGCGGGCCAGCGCGGCGAGCTGGCCCCCCGAGGTGACCGCGACGAGAGGACAGCCGCGGCTGAGCGCAGCTTCGGCAGCGGAGAGCGACTCGGCGGTGTCGCCCGAGTACGAGGACGCGATCACGAGGTCGCGCTCGCCGGCCATCGCGGGCAGACCGTAGCCGCGGTGGACCAGCACCGGCACGTCGAGGCGCTCGGCCGCGCAGCCGATCAGGAGATCGCCGCTCGCTGCCGAGCCGCCCATGCCGGCCACGACCACGAGGCGCGGTCGCGAGAGTGCGAGCGCGGGGGCCGGCGCCAGCTCGGCCGCCGCGCGGCACTGGGCGGGGAACGCCGCCAGCACGTCGCGCACGCGATGGACGTCGGCCCGTTCGTAGATGGCCGCGTCGTCGAGCGTCAGCGCGCGCGGGTCGTGAGTCGTACCGTCAGCGCCCATCCATTCGAGGATACGTCGTCGAGAGGCCAGACGAGCAAAAATGCGGTGCCTTGATAGATCCGCTCGAAGCCGGCCTCCGAGACCGACACCGTCTCGACCGGGCCCCAGGCAATCTCGGCACCCTGGCTCCACGAGAGCTCGGCTTCGATCCCGATCCACTCGTCGACCAACGCGAGGCGAGTCAGTTGCCGCTCCCGGCCGACGCTGCGTGGCGCCGGACGCCCGGGAGCGTCGAGATAGCGGTCCCGGCCTTCACCGGCCGTGACGGCGAGGTTCCATTGCACGGCCCACCGCCCGGCCATGGCTCCGCCGCGCGGCGCGAGCCGGTAGCGCGCTTCGACGCTGCCGCCCTCGATCACGAGGCGTTTCTCCACCCGGATCGGCGACGATTCCGCCGCGTGGACGAGATGGATCGTCACGGCGCCGCCCGCGCGCTCGACCGTCGCCGGCATCGGGGCGCGGCCGAGAACCAACCGGGCACGCGACCACGGCGCCACGGGGTCGAGCGTCTCGCCATCGGTGAAGAGCCCGTCGAGCAGTGAGGCGCGGCGCAGAACGTCGTAATGGAGAAACGCATCGAGACCGGATTCCTTGTGCCCAGGAGCATCATGAATTGTGTGAGCGCGACCGTCGCCGCCATCCGTGAGGCGCTGACGGATCTCGTCATGGTAGGCCTCGGGCCGACGCGCGAGCACGTCGGCGAGGTCGAGCCCGCGGCGCGCCACGCCCAGCTCGGTGATGCTGCCGCCGGCCTCCGGGCAGACCATCACGGTGAGATCGGAGGTCCGCACTTCGATCTCCTCGCGCCCGTCGCCGTTGAGATCGCCACGGGTCCACGCCGGGAGCGCCGGCTGAACGATCGCGTCGATTCCACGCTCGGCCTCGAGCAAGGCTTGCTTGATCGCGCGGCGAAGGTGCGGCAGGTAACAGCCGCCGAACACGCCGTGCCAGTACGCGTCGTTGGCCTGTCCCCGCCAGAGCGCCAGGCGCGCAGCCGCCAGCCGCGCGTCGCCCGGCCGCTCGGCTTCGGCCGCGGCCAGCGCGTGAGAGAGGCGAAGCATCTTCCAATGGGTGTCGGCGACCTCCGGATACTTCGTGAGAAACGCCCGCCAGAAGCCGCCCCGGAGCAGTCCTTGCAGACGCTCAGCGTCGGCCAGCGGCGCCAGATCGCGCTTGGCGGCAAGCAGGGCGCGGCCGGCCGGCACCGGCAGCGCCCACTCCCCCATCTCGCGATACGACGCGGTGGGCAGATAGACGCGGTCCGTCGCGGGAATGCGGCCTACGACGTCGGAGAACGTCGTCAGCGAGAGCCACGATGTCCCCAGGAGGCGATCGAAGAACCGATCGAGCCAGCCGTGCTCGTACACGCGCGTGTACGTTCCGGGCCACACGCCGAATTTCTCGCCGTCGTCGACGACCGTGAGGGCGGGCACGGCGCCGCGCCGGGCGGCCAGATGGTCGAGGCTCGCCTCGACGTCGGCGAACGGGATGAGGTAGCGCAGGCGCTGGCTGATGGGGAAGATGCGCAGCCGGGCCCCCTGATCTTCGGTCAGGTAGTACCCCCCGATGGCCTCGGGATCGAGCCCGGCCAGCGCGAAATGCCAGTCATCGACCAGGACGTATTCCACGCCGGCGGCAACGAGCGGTCCGGGGAGGTGGGGCTCCCACACGCGCTCGGCCAGCCACATCCCGCGGGGACGCACGCCGAAGTGCGTCCGGATGAACTCGCTCAGCCGCTCGATCTGACCGCGCGCGTCAGCGTCGGGGAGCACGGCCAGGATCGGCTCGTAGAACCCTCCGGTCAGCAACTCGACCTGACCGCGCGCGACCACGGCGCCGAGCCGGTCGAACGTGGCCGGCGCACGCTCGCGCAGCCACTCGAGCAGGCTGCCGGTAAAGTGAGCGGTCAGCCGGATCTCGGGGCGTGTGAAGAGACGATCGAGCAACGGCGCGTACGCGCGCTCGGTCGCCTCGGCGATGACGTGGTCGAAGTTTCCCACCGGCTGGTGGTTGTGGACACCGAAGCACACGGCGAGGACGTCGTCACTCACGGGCGGGTGACTCCGCCAGCTCGACTACTCGCGGTCGAGGTCCCGGTGGACCACCGTGGGCGTGAATCCCTGGGACTCCATGAAGCCGCGTAGCTCCTCGACGAAGGCCACCGATCGGTGCCGGCCGCCCGTGCAGCCGATGGCCACGGTCAGGTAGGCCTTGCCCTCCCGCTGGTACGCCGGCAGCAGGAAGCGGAGGAGATCCTGGAGCCGTGTGAGGAGGTCGCGGCTGACGTCGTGCGAGAGGATGAACTCGCGGACGCGCGGGTCACGACCGTCGAGCGGCCGGAGGCCCTCCACGAAATGCGGATTGGGCAGGAACCGCACGTCGAAGACGAGATCGGCGTCGATCGGGATGCCGTGCCGGAAGCCGAACGAGACCAGCGAGGCGGCCGGGCCCGACCGCGTGCGGGGCGTGCCGTGGAGGTCGCCGAGCAGCTCCTTGAACTGGTGGACGGTGAGCGAGGAGGTGTCCACGATGCGGTCGGCGATCTCGCGCATGTGGGCGAGCGCCTTGCGCTCGGCCCGGATGGCATCGTGGACATGACCCTCGCCTCCGAGGGGATGGCGCCGGCGTGTCTCGTGGTATCGCCGCACCAGCGCCTCGTCGCTGGCCTCCAGGAACAGGATCTCCACCTTGTGACCGCGCGCGCGCAGCTCGCCGAGGGCGCCGAGCAGGTGCGGCAGGTACTCGCCCTCGCGCACGTCGACACCGAGCGCGACGCGGCTGAACTTCTGGCCGGCATGCGTGAGGAGATCGGCGAACGTCGGGATGAGGGTCGTCGGCAGGTTATCGACGCAGAAGAAGCCCATGTCCTCGAGGCACTTGATGGCGAAGCTCTTCCCCGCCCCGCTCATGCCCGTGATGACGACGAAGGCGATGGCGTCGGCCATGAGGCCCTGGGTCAGCGGCGCTTGGGAGCGAGGCGCCGCTGGTGAGACGGCAGGATGCCCAACTCCTCGCGGTACTTGGCGACCGTGCGCCGGGCGATGACGAGGCCGCGCCCCTTGAGGATCTGGGCGACCTCCTGGTCGCTCAGCGGCTTGGACGGATCTTCGTTGGCCAGGAGATCCTGGATCATCTTCTTCACCGAGACCGAGGACACCATCTCGCCGGTGCCGGAGGCGATGCCGCTGTGGAAGAAGAACTTCAGCTCGAACAGGCCCTGCGGCGTCTCCACGTACTTGTTGGTCGTCACCCGGCTGATGGTGGATTCGTGCATGCCGATGTCTTCGCCCACGTCGCGGAGTGACAGCGGGCGCAGGTAGGGCAGGCCCTTGTCCAGGAACTCGCGCTGGAACTTCACGATCGACTGGGTCACCTTGCGCAGCGTGCGCTGGCGCTGGTCCACGCTCTTGATCAGCCAGACGGCCGAGCGGAGCTTCTGCTCGACGTAGGCGCGCGCCTCGTCGCCCGAGCTCCGCAGCAGCGACCGGTAGAGCGAGTTCACCCGGAGCCGGGGGATGCCATCCTCGTTGAGCACGACCACGTACTCGCTCCCCATCTTGTGAACGACGACGTCGGGGATGATGTAGCGCGAGTCGCTGCCGCCGAAGCGGCGGCCCGGCTTGGGCTCGAGCCCCATGATCTCCTCGACCGACTCCATGACGCGATCGAGGGAGAGCTTGAGGGCGCGGGCGATGTCCGGATAGCGCCGCTTGGACAGGTCCTCGAAGTATTGCTCGACGATCTCCACCGACACCGGATCGGGATTGGGATCGCTCTTGAGCTGGATGAGCAGGCACTCCTGGATGGAGCGGGCGGCCACTCCGGGCGGATCGAAGGCCTGAACCAGGGCGAGCACTTTCTCCACTTCCTCGACACTGACCTGGCAGCGCTCGGCGATCTCGGACACCTCGGCCCGCAGGTAACCGTCTTCGTCGAGGTTGCCGATGATCTCGTTGCCGATGCGGCGGACCGCCGCGTCCTCGACGGCGAAGCGCAGCTGCTCGTCGAGATGGTCGGTGAGCGACGACACCGACCGCACCATGTTCTCGAAGGGCAGCTCGTCGCGGTCCTCCTGGGCCACCAGGGAGCGTTCCTCGTGGTCGTCGAACATGACGGCGGTGAGATCGAAGGGCAGATCGTCGGTGCCCCGCTCGCGATCCACCGGTGGCGGCTCCAGCGGCTGCACCTCCGCGGTGGGCGCGGTCGGCGTCGGCGTCTCACCGGGCGCGGACGCTTCGGGCGTCTCGGGGTTCTCGGTCGGGACCTCTTCCAGCAGCGGGTTCTCGAGCAGCTCCTTCTGCACCACTTCCTGGAGCTCGAGTGTGGAGAGCTGCAGGAGCTGGATCGCCTGCTGCAGCAGCGGGGTCATGACCACCCGCTGGCTCAGCCGCATGGACAGACGCGCTTCCATCGCCATCGTTCAGTCTCGCGCCCGGCCTACAGGGAGAACTTCTCTCCCAGGTAGATCTCCCGGGCTATCGGATTCGCTGCGATCTCACTGGCGGTACCCGCGACCAGGATCTTGCCGTCGTACATGATGTATGCGCGGTCGGTGATCCGCAGCGTCTCGCGGACGTTGTGATCAGTGATGAGGATCCCAATGCCCTTCTCACGCAAGCGACCGACGATCTCCTGGATGTCGCCGATCGCGATGGGATCGATCCCCGTGAAGGGCTCGTCGAGCAGCAGATACTGGGGTGAAGTGACGAGCGCGCGCGTGATCTCCAGCCGGCGCCGCTCCCCGCCCGACAACGTGTAGGCCGGATAGGGCGCCAGCGCGGTGAGGCCCAGTTCCGCGAGCAGCTCGGCCGCGCGCTCGCGGCGCTCGGACGCCGACAGATCGAGCGTTTCCAGGATGGCCAGTAGGTTTTCCTCCACCGTGAGCTTCCGGAAGACCGACGATTCCTGTGGGAGATAGCCTACGCCCAACCGGCACCGCTGGTACATCGGTAACGCGGTGATCTCCTGCCCTTCCAGAAAGATCCGGCCACCGTCGCTCGGCAACAGCCCGACCATCATGTAGAACGACGTCGTCTTGCCGGCCCCGTTGGGCCCGAGCAACCCGACCACCTCGCCGCGCTGGATGTCGAGAGAGACCTTGTCGACGACCTTGCGGTGCTTGAACCACTTCATGAGATCGAGCGCGACCAGGCCTTCCATGGCTCAGCCGCAGGGGGTCGCGGCCGGAATCGCAGCCCTGGCAGGGTCACCCGGCCGCGCCGATGCCGAGGCCGTGGTCGGCGTGCTCGAAGGGGTCGAGCTCTCTGGCTTCTGATAGAAGACGGCCTTCACCCGTTCCTGCTTGCCGCCCTGCACGACGCTGCGGTCCTGGCTCAGGAAGATCGTGATGGTCTCCCCGGTGACGACGTTGTCTTCCTGCCAGACGCGGGCATTGCCGATCAGCACCATCCGCTGCTCGAGGTCGAAGTACTCGACGCGGCGGGCCGTCCCCATCTTGCAGTCCTTGGTCGTGATCCGCACGGCGCCGGTGGAGACGGTGCGCAGGACCTTGTCGCCCTTCTCGTCGAGGTAGACCTCCATGCGGTCGGCGTACTGGATGGAGCCGCTCTGACGGGCGACGACGTTGCCGGTGAAGATCACGAGGCTTTCCTTGCCGTAGCGCTCCATGCGGTCGGCGTCGACCGTCAACGGCTGCTGGCGGTCGTCGGACTTCTTGGCGTCCGGCTTGGCGCCGGGCGCGGCCGGCGGCGCCGTCGGCGCCTGGGCGGCGACGAATCCCGCGGCGAGGAGGGGTGCCAGCACGGCGACCGCTGCCAGCGAGCGCGCCCTCATTGCCCCGTCCCGCGCGCGAACGTCGCGTTGACCCGCCCCTTCACCGTCGTGGCCTCGCTGTCCATGTTGACGTCGAGCGCGGTGCCGTGGATGACCGCGTTCTCGCGGATGATCTTCACCGGGGCGTCCGTCCACAGTCGCCGCTCGGACCCCCGCCAGCGCAGGACCGTCGTCTCCAGTCGCAGGCCGTCGTCGGATGTCAGCACCACGTTTCGCCGGACTTCGAGATTCTTGCTCTCCTTGAAGAGGTCGCCCTCGTCGCCCACAATCGTCCAGTTCTTTTCCTTGTCCTTGACGTACACGGTCACCTTGCGGAGGGCGGTCCGTCCCTCCTGATCGAACACCTGAGCCTGATCGGCGAGAAGCCGCCAGTGGCCGCCCCCCGCGGACTCCTCCTGGAGTTCCACGTCCTTGATGCTGAGATCCGCGGCCGAGGGCGCGGGCCCGCTGGCCTCTGTCCGCACGTTCCGGCTCTTGGTGACGAGAAGCCCCGCCACGATGAGCACGAACACAGCGACGACGATCAGGATGCGGCTCGCTAGACGTTGCATCGAAAATCCATGCAAATTCGGTACCAGCCTATCACACGCTTTGCGAATCACGACAAGCAGATTTTGAAGCGCGAGCTAAATGTCGATTTTTGCGCGCAGGATATCGTGCAGATGAATCACGCCGATGGGCCGCTGATCGCGATCCACGATCACCAGGCTCGTGATAGCGAACGTCTCCATCACCGCCAGTGCCTTGGCGGCGAACTCCTCGGCACCGATGAGCTTCGCCCCGCGGGTCGCCACCTGTCCGGCCGCGAACTCGGCGATGGGCTCGCCGCCGAGATGGAGACGGCGCAGGTCGCCGTCGGTGATGATCCCGACGAGCCGACCGGCCGCGTCGACGACCGTCGTCATGCCGAGGCGCTTGCGCGTCATCTCGAGGATGACGTCTTTCATCCGAACGTCTTCACGCACGGTCGGCACCGCCTCGCCGGTGTGCATGAGATCGGCCACGCGGAACAACGCTCGCCACCCGAGCGGGCCACGCGGGTGGAGGGCGGCGAAGTCTTCGGGCTTCAGTCCGCGCCGCTCGAGCAGCACCATGGCCAGCGCGTCGCCGAGCGCGAGCGCCGCCGCCGTGCTGGACGTCGGGGCCAGGTTCATCGGGCACGCCTCTTCGGACACGCTCGCATCGAGCACGACCTCGCACTGGCGCGCCAGCGTGGACTGCGGACTGCCGGTCAGGAGCACGATCGGCACGCCCAGCCGCTTGAGCGGCGGCACGATGGCCAGCACCTCGTCGGTCTCGCCGGAGTTGGAGAGCGCGAGCACGACGTCGCCGCGCGCGACCATGCCGAGATCGCCGTGGACGCCCTCGGCCGGGTGGAGGAAGTACGCGGGTGTTCCGGTCGAGGCCAGGGTGGCGGCGATCTTCCGGCCGATGATCCCGGATTTGCCCATTCCGGTGACGATCACCCGGCCCGCGCAGCCGTGCAGCAGCGCCACCGCGCGATCCAGGCGCTCGTCGAGCTTGTCGATCAGCGCCAGGATCGCGGCCGCCTCCAGGCGCAGGACGCGCTCGGCGAGCCGCCGGGTCTCGTTCATTCCCGGATCGCCGTCGTGATCGCCCGGAGCTCGCGCAGCAGGCGCGGCAGATCGTCGATCCTCAGCATGTTGGGGCCGTCGGAGAGCGGGCGCCCGTCGGCAAGCGTGCGGTCCGGATCCTCGTGCATCTCCATGAACAGTGCGTCGATGCCGACGGCGACGGCGGCCCGGGCGAGCGCCGGCACGTATTGCCGCTCGCCGCCCGAACGGTCGCCGCCCGCCCCTGGCAACTGCACGGAGTGGGTGGCGTCGAACACGACCGGGTATCCGAGCGCGCGCATCTGGAGGAGACCCCGCATGTCGACCACCAGGTTGTGATAGCCGAAGCTCGTCCCACGCTCGGTCAGCAGGACGTCGCGATTGCCGGCGCTCAGCACCTTGTCGACGACGTTCTTCATGTCGCCGGGCGCCAGGAACTGGCCCTTCTTCACGTTGACGGGCTTGCCGGTGCGCGCCGCGGCCACGACGAGGTCGGTCTGGCGGCAGAGGAACGCCGGAATCTGCAGCACGTCGAGAACCTCGGCGGCCGGGCCGACTTCCTCGACCTGGTGGACGTCGGAGAGGACCGGCACGCCGACCGCGTCACGAACACGCCGGAGGATGCGCAGCCCTTCCACGAGGCCGGGACCGCGATAGCCGCCGACCGAGGAACGGTTGGCCTTGTCGTACGACGACTTGTAGACGAACGGCACCCCGTGGTCGGCGGCGATGGCGGCCAGCCGCTCGGCCGTCATCAAGGCGTGCTTCTCGTTCTCGATCGCGCAGGGGCCGCCGATCAGTACCAGCGGGCGGCCGCCGCCGATCGTGATCGAGCCGACCCGGACCTCGCGCGTCGGGGTGGTCACGCGGCGTGATGCTGCAGCGCCGCCCGCACGAACGCGGCGAAGAGCGGATGGGGATCCCACGGCCGCGACCGGAACTCGGGGTGAAACTGTCCGGCCACGAAGTACGGATGATCCGCGACTTCGATGATCTCGACCAGCTGCTTCTCAGCCCAGATACCCGAGACGCGCAGGCCGTTCTTCTCCAGTTCCTTGAGGTAGTCGTTGTTGACCTCGTAGCGGTGCCGGTGACGCTCGTGGATGATCGACTGGGCGTAGATGCGGGCCGCCGAGCTACCCTCGGCGAGGACGACGGGATAGAGCCCGAGGCGCATGGTGCCGCCCTTGTCGGCGATGCCGCGCTGTTCGGGCAGGAGGTCGATGACCGGATGCGGCGTGGCCGGATCGAACTCCGTGGAGTTGGCCCCGCCGAGCCCACAGACGTGGCGGGCGTATTCGATGACCGCGCACTGCATGCCCAGACAGATGCCGAAGTAGGGCACGCCCCGCTCACGGGCGTAGCGGATGGCCGCGATTTTGCCTTCGATGCCGCGGTCGCCGAAGCCACCGGGCACGAGGATTCCGTGGGCGTCGGCGAAGTGGGCGGCCGCCCCGTCCCGCTCGATGTGCTCGGCGTCCACCCACGAGACGTCCACGCGGGAGTCGTTGGCGATGCCGCCGTGGCTGAGCGCCTCGATCAAGCTCTTGTAGGAGTCCTTCAGCTCGATGTACTTGCCCACGACGGCGATCCGCGTCTCGTGGCGCGGTGACGTCACGTGCTTGACGACATCTTCCCACCGCCGGAGGTCGGTGGGACGCGGCTCCAGCCCGAGCAGCTTGACGATGATGTCGTCGAGGCCCTGGCGGTGGAACACCAGCGGCACCTCGTACACCGTGTCCACGTCCTTGGCGGTGATGACGGCCTCCTCCTCGACGTCGCAGAACAGCGCGATCTTCGACTTGATGCCGGGCGGCAGATAGCGATCGGTCCGGCAGAGCAGGATGTCGGGCTGGATCCCGATCGCGCGCAACTCCTTGACGGAATGCTGGGTGGCCTTCGTCTTCAGCTCTTGCGCGGCTTGCATGAAGGGAACCAGCGTGAGGTGGACGTAGATCACGTTGTCCTTGCCCACGTCCTTCTTGAACTGGCGGATCGCCTCCAGGAAGGGCAGGCTCTCGATGTCGCCGACCGTCCCGCCCACCTCCACGATGACCACGTCCACGTCCCCCGAAACGCGATGGATGGCGGCCTTGATCTCGTCGGTGATGTGCGGGATCACCTGCACCGTCCGGCCCAGGTAGTCGCCCCGCCGCTCCTTCTGGATCACCGAGAAGTAGACCTTCCCGGTCGTCACGTTGTGATTCCGCGTGACGCGCACCGACGTGAACCGCTCGTAGTGGCCGAGATCGAGATCGGTCTCGCCTCCGTCGTCAGTGACGAAGACTTCCCCGTGCTGATAGGGACTCATCGTCCCGGCGTCGACGTTGATGTACGGATCCATCTTCTGGAGAGTGACGCGGTAGCCGCGCGCTTCGAGGAGCGAGCCCATGGACGCCGACGCCAGGCCCTTGCCGAGCGAGGACACCACGCCGCCGGTCACGAAGATGAACTTGGCCACGTCACCCCTCCTCTCGGCTCAGGAAGTCTTGCACGAATGCCACCTCGCTGTCGTGGTCGGTCAGGCGTCCGTCGAGACGCGCGTCGCGGAGCTTCCGCAGCGCGTCGGCCACCCGCGGGCCGGGCGCAACGCCGAGCGCGACGATGTCGTCGCCGCCGAGCTTCGGCCGAACCGACCGCGCCGTCCCCACCAGCCACTCTACGTCGCGCCGGGCGGCGCCGCCCGTGAGCCACGTGGCCAGGAGCTCGACGTCGCTGAGTCCCCGGAACAGCCGCGCGCGATCGCTGGTCTGCGTCCCGGACTTCGCGGGCACCATCGGGCGAGTCAGCGCGCGCTCGAGCCGAGCGCGTGGCTCACCGGTGATCACGAGACGGTCGAGCGCGGCCCGCGTGACCGTCGCCGACTGACCGCTCAGGACGATCACCGCCGCGACCTCGATCGGCGACGGTGTCAGGGCGTGAGCGTGACACCAGACGAGTGCCGCCGGCAGTCGTCGCGCGCGCTCGGCGATCGCCCTGGTGAAGCGATGGTCAGGGGCGAGCAGCCGGAACACACCCGCCGAGCCGAGATGTCGGAGGGCGACGTCCGGTCGCTGGTCGCCGACGATCAGGGCCAGCTCGGCGGCCAGGCGTTGACCGGACAGCGCCGCGTACGGAGCCAGCCGCAGGGCGAGCCCGACGGCGCGCGCGGTCCACGCGTCGAGCGTGAACCCGAGGCGGGCGGCGTAGCGTGCGGCCCGGAAGATCCGCGTGGGGTCTTCGACGAACGAGAGCGGATGCAGGATCGTGAGACGACGCCGCGCGAGCGCAGTTCGCCCGCCGAACGGATCGAGCACCCCGAAGCCGCCGGAGCCGAGCTCGACCGCCATCGCGTTGATGGTGAAATCGCGCCTGCCGAGATCCTCGCCGATGCTGGCCGGCATCACGCGGGGCAGCGCGCCCGGTGTCTCGTAACGCTCGGACCGCGCGGTGGCGATGTCGACTCGTCCGTGGTCAGGCGCAGTGAGCGAGGCGGTCAGGAATCGCGAGTGTTCGACGAGCCCGCCCGTCGCCACGCCGACGGCGGCGGCGAGCGCCCGGGCGACGGCCAGCCCGTCACCTTCCACCACGATATCGAGGTCGCGAGTGGCCAGCAGTCCTCGGGTCAGGAGCGCATCGCGCACGACGCCGCCGACGAGGAACGCGGCCGCCTTCTGTTCGCTGGCCACCGGAGGGAGCTTGGCCAGCGCGTCGCGCGCGAAACCGTCGAGGCGCTCGGGGAATCTCGCCGGCAGGCTCGTCGTGGGAGCCGCGGTGGCCGCCGAGATCGCACCAAGCGCGCCGCGCCGCCCCTCGCGGACGATCACCACGGGCGCGCCAGCGGCGAGCCGCCGGCGCACGGCGATCTCTCCCGCCCGGCTTTCGACCACCGGCACCGGCCGCGCGAGCGCCGACGCCGGCAATTCACCGAGACCGAGGCGGGCGGCGCGGGCCAGGTCGTCGCGGAGGATCCAGACGCGACCGTCGGCGCTGACTGCCGCGGCTTGCCGCCGGCGCGCGAGGCCGAGCGCGTCGCCGACGCGGGCGCGCCGCGGGATGGTCGCCACCGGCGCGTCGACCAGCGCCGCCGCGCCCGGATCCACCTGAGGGTAGGCGTGGGCGCGCTTGGCCATCAGGCTTTCGCTCTGGGGTGAAATGCGTCGTACATCCTGCGGACGGTCGCCGATGGGAGATGCGTGTAGATCTGCGTCGTCGCGATGTCGGCGTGGCCGAGCATGGCCTGCACCGAGCGCAGATCGGCGCCTCCTTCCAGCAAGTGGCTGGCGAAGGAGTGCCGGAGGACGTGCGGTGACACGCGTCGGGTCAGGCCGGCCCTGCGCGCGGCCCGCTGCACGATCACCCAGAGCGATTGCCGGGACAGCGGGCCACCTCGCGGATTCACGAAGAGGCGCCCGCCGGCGCGCTGATGCGTGTCACGGGGCCGAGCGTCGGCCAGATAGCGTGAGAGCCACGTCGCGGCCTCGGCGCCCAGTGGCACCAGTCGCTGCTTGCGCCCCTTGCCGGTGCAGATCACGTAGCCGGCGGTGAGATTCACGTCGTCGAGGCGAAGTCCGAGGCACTCGGACGCCCGCAGGCCCGTGGCATAGAGCAGCTCGAGAAGCGCACGATCGCGGCGTCCACGGGGCGTGCGCGCGTCGGGACTTTCCACCAGCTTGGCGGCGCCGTCCTGCGACAGCGCGCGCGGCAGCGGCCGGGCGGTCCGTGGTCGCTCCACGTGCTCGGTCGGATCACGTCGCAGATGTCCTTCGCGCACGAGGTGACGGGCCAAGCCGCGGACGGCGGACAGTCGGCGCGCCGCGCTGGAGGCTTTCAGACCGGCGCGCTTGAGGTGCTCGAGGTAGGCGACGACATCGTCGGCTCCGGCCGACACCAACGACCGCCGGCGCCGGCGCAGAAACGCCACGAAGTCCGAGAGGTCGCGGCGGTAGGCCGCGAGCGTGTGGCGTGAGACGCCCTGCTCGGTCTGGAGAACGGTGAGGAAATCGTCGACGGCGTCGGATCCGCTCCGCACGGTCTGCCGCTGCGGGCTGAGCGGGGTGAGCACGACGGATTATATCAACGTGATCGGGGCAACGGCAACATCGCCGAGAGCGCGTCCTTCTCGGAGGCGGCCAGTGCGCCGCTGGCGAGCCAGAAGGCGAGCGCGCCACCGGCGATGGCGCCGGCCAGCCATGCGGCCTCGACCCCGCGCGAGGCCGCCGCCGGCCACCACAGCAGCAGGAGCCCACACCAGGCGGCCAGCGCGAGCGACGCGGCCAGCGTGCGCCCGAGACTGGCGGCGATGGAGCGGACGCCGAGGGCGCCGAAGCGGCGGCGCGCGACGATCACCAGAAAGACGAGGTTGGCATAGGCGCCGACCGACGACGCCAGGGCAAGACCACCGTGGGCGAGCGGGGCCATGAGCAGGAGCGCCGCGGCCACGTTGACCGCGACGGAGAGAATGCCGACCTTCACGGCGGTGGCGGCGTCGCCGATCGCGTAGAAGGCCTGGGCCACGATCCGCGCGCCGGAAAATCCGGCGAGGCCGACGGCGTACCACAGCAGGGCCTGAGCCGTGGCCAGCGTGTCGGGGGCGCTGAATTGTCCACGCTCGAAGAGGACCCGCGTGATGGGCGTGCGCAGCATGACCAGCCCGACCGTCGCCGGGACCGCCACGTAGAATCCGAGCCGCAGCGAGAAGTTCAGCGTGGCGGCGAGTCCCCGGCGGTCACCCTGGGCGGCCTGGCGCGCCATCGTCGGCAGCGAGGCCGACGCCAGCGCGATGCCGAACACGCCGAGCGGGAACTCCATGACGCGGTCGGCGTAATAGAGGAAGGAGATGCTGCCCGCCGGCAGCAGCGAGGCCAGCAGCGTGTTCACGAAGACGGAAACCTGCACGGCGGCGAGGCCGAAGACGGCGGGCAGCAGCAACCGGGCCACGCGACCGAGCGCGGGATGACGGAGGTCGTGCGCCGGCCCGACGAGGAAGCCGCAGCGGGCCAGGCTGGGAACCTGGATCACGAGCTGGGCGATGCCGCCGATGAGGACGCCGATGGCCAGGGCCAGGATCGGCGGCTCCAGTCGGCGCGCGAGCAACACCACTCCCGCGATCATGCCGACGTTCACCAGCGCGGGCCCGATGGACGCCGCAAAGAAGCGGCCGTGGATCTGGAGCACGCCCATGGCGAGGGCGGCCAGTCCGACCAGCGGGAGATACGGGAACATCACTCGGGTCAGGAGCACGGCCAGGTCGGCCTGCGCGCGATCGCCAGTGAAGCCGGGCGCGATCACCTGAAGGATCCACGGCGCCCCCGCGATGCCGGCGATCGTGGTGAGGCCGAGCACGAGGATCGCCGCTCCCAGCACGGCCCGCAGCATGGCGACGAGCTCTTCGCGCGACCGGGTCTCGACGTACTCGCTGAAGACCGGCACCACGGCGGTGGAGAGCGCGCCCTCGGCGAGCAGGCGGCGCAGCATGTTCGGGATGCGAAAGGCGACGAAGAACGCGTCGGTGACCGGGCCGGCGCCGAAGACGAGCGCCACCACCATGTCCCGGACGAACCCGAGGACGCGCGAGAGCAGCGTCGCCCCGCTGATCGACCCGAGCGCGCGGACGACCTGACGCTCCACGCTCATGACGCTGAGCTCATCCGGGGATCATTGTCCTGGAAATCGCGGGGCGAATGCGGCATGATGCAGGCCGACGTTTGCGACGAGGGAGGAGTCACCGTTGGCGAACACGAAGTCGGCCAGGAAGCGGATCCGGCAGAGCGAGAATCGCCGGCTCCGCAATCGTACCGTCCGCTCCAAGGTCCGCACCGCCGTCAAGACGGCGCGCGGTGCCCTCGCCGAGACGACCGGCGACGCCCGCACCGTCGTCCTCGACGCCATTCGGGCGCTCGACAAGGCGGTGACGAAGGGCGTGATCCACCGCAACACCGCCGCCCGCAAGAAGTCCGCGCTCGCCCGCCGTCTGGTCGCCCACAAGTAGTCTCAGCGACTCTGGCCGTCGGCCAGGCGGCGAAGCAGCTCGACGGCCGCGCGCGCGACCCGCTGCCCCGCCTCCGGCCCGTATACGGACGCGCAGGCAACATAGCTCGGCGTGGCTGCGTCCTTCGCGGTGAGGAAGTACCCGAGATAATCGTTCGACACTCCGGCGACGAGGCCACGCTCCCAGGCGGGCGCGCTGCCTCGCTTGACGAATTCGCCGAGCTCTGACTGGAGCTCGCCGGGAATCGTCACCCACGCCGTGCGTCCGACGCCCACCGCCACCAGTTCCGTCTGGTGGGGCAAGATGCTGCCGAGGGGCACGGTGAGGCCGGCCGGGAGCCAGCGAGCGGCGCAGTTGCGGAGCGACAGACGCGGCTCGTGCATCGCCAGCGTCATCGTCTGCGCCCGCAACGGAGTGCGGGGCGTCGTGGGAGTCTTCGTCCAGGCCGCGACCACCGCCGTCGCCAGCTCGCGGCTCGCCGCGGTCATCGCGTCGAGGCCATGGCCCGCCGGGCTCACGTCGCCGACGGAGCCGTTGACGAACAGCGCGGGCGCTCGCAGCTCGCGTTCGATGTGGTGCGCCGCCACGCCCATGACGTCCCCGGAGAGCTTGAGATTGGTGGGACCGAGCATCGTGCCGTGGATCGCGTAATTCCAGAGGGCCGCGATCGGCGCGCCCGTCGGCGTGACGATCTTCAGGATCGCGAGTGTTTGATCCACGGGCTGGCCCAGGCGTCCGGTCGTCAAGGCCGGACCCGGCGCGACCAGGACGCCGACGTGGGCCGGGGACTTCGCGGCCTCCGCCCGGCGCACGACTTCCACGATGGCGCCGGCAAGGGCGTCGCGAACCTCGGGATCTTCGCGATCGACGCTGACAGCGGCGAGCAGGGCCGAGTCGAGAAACGCGCCCGGCCCCGAGTGCGTGTGAGAGGCCGAGAGGACGAGGGTGGCGGCGCCAACGCCGGCGTCGCCGAGCCGGCGCTTGATGCGGCTCATGAAGCTCTGGTCGACGGCGATCAGATCGGCGGCAACCCACACCACACGGGTGTCCGCGCTCTCGAGGACGAGGGCGCGGGCGACGACGGGATCGAGCACTCCGTTGTGAGGCCTGAACCAGAACGTGTGGGTGAAGCGTTCGTAGAAGTCGGGAACGGTGAGGCGGCGTGCCCAGGCTCCATACCCGGCGAGCGGCGTCCCCGCCGGCACCGGCAGGCGGATCGTCGCCGCGCCCGCGCGCAGACAATCGGAGCAGCGCTCGGCCGCCGTGGCGGGAGCGACGGTGAGCACGGCGAGCACGGCGGCGGCGACGCAGCGCCGCGCCGCCGTCACCGGTCGCCGCCGCGGCAGAGCTCGGCGACCAGCGCGGCCAGCTCGGCGCTCGGCTCGCCGCCGGACTTCAAGCGACGTTCGGCGAGCCAGCAGCGTTCGAGCTTCCGGGACAGGCCGCCGCCGGATTCGCCGGCCACCGAGGTCAGGAGCGCGTCGACGACACCCGGTGGCCGTCCCACCAGGCGCGCGATCTCAACGGCCGGTCTTCCCTGCTCGCGCCACTCGCGCACGGTCCAGCGCATGCGGACGTCACGGGTGAGCGCCACCAGCACCGGCAGTGGATCCTCGGTGGCGAGCAGCCGATCGAGCGTGCGCAGCGCCAGGCCCAGCTCGTGGCGCTCCACCGCCCGCGTGAGATCGAAGAGGCCGCTCACGCGGTGCTCGCCGACCACGGCGCTGACCTCCTTCACGCCGACCCCCCGGTTCTCCGGTCCCCCCGCGAGCGCGGCCTTGCGCACCTCACCCAGCAGCGTGGCGCTGTCCTCACCGACGTGCTGGATGAGCAGCCGCGCGGCCTCCTCGCTCACCGCCAGCCCCTCGGCCTGAGCGCGCTGGCGCAGCCACTCTTCCAGTGGGCGGCCACGACGGGCGATCAGGGCGACGACCCCGGCGGTCGGGACGACGTCGAGCAGCCAGTGCGGCGCCTTCCGCTCGCGATGCGGGGTGAGCGTTTCGTCGGCGAGCAGCAGGAGGCAGGCCGCCGGATTCGGAGCGGTGACCCAGCGGCGGAGCGCATCGGCGTCCCGCGCCGGAAGCGCGTGGGCATGACGGACGACCACCAGGCGCGCCGGCGCCAGCACGGGCAGCGTCAAGGCCGCGTTCGTCACCGTCTCCACCGTGACGTCACGGCCATCGAACACCTCACGGTCGAACGCCGCCGCCGAGGGCTCGCTGACCAGCGCCCGGCTCACGATGGCCAGCGCGTCGTCGAGGAGCTGTGCATCGGGGCCGTGAACGAGCACCGTCGGCGGCAAGGCCCGGCGCTCGGCCGCGGTCAGGAACGCTGCGTAGTCCACCCGATCAGAAGCGCTCGAGCGTGAAGGCCACGATGGCGCGGGCGATGTCCACGGCGGCCGTGCGGAGGGCTCCCTGCTCCCGCGCGATCGTATCGCTCACGATGCCGGCGACGCGGAAATCCGCCCGCTCCTGATAGCCCCGGCGCTCGAAGAGCAGCTTCTCTTCCTTCATGTCGCGATAGCGGAGGTTCATGGTGACCAGGAGGCGGTAGAGACGAACGTTCGCCGAGGGGTCGAAGGCGATCGACTGCAGCTCGTACCCGGTCACCTCGCCGTCGAGGATCGAATCGGCCGACTCCTGGGCGACGACACGCAGCCGGCCGTTGGTGGAGAACGCCTCGACGACCGCCCGCGTGAGGAAGTTCTCGACGCCCGGCTCCGACGTCCGATTGGTGAAGGTCGGGATCGCGATGGTCTGGAGGTGGCTGGGCAGGGTGCCGCGCAGTCCGTACCCGCACCCGGGCAGCGTCGTCGCCAGCAGGACGATCAGCGCGGCCCGGCGCATCATCGGCGGGTCACGATGTTCACGAGGCGGTTGGGAACGACGACCACACGCGCGACCTGGTTCGCCGCCACCCACGGCTTCACGCGCTCGTCGGCGAGCGCCAGTCGTCGCACGTCGTCTTCGGGCGCGTCGACGTCTACGGTGAGACGGCCGCGCACCTTGCCGTCCACCTGCACCACGACCGTGACCTCGTTCCTGGCGAGCGCGGCTGGATCGGCCTCGGGCCACCGCTGGCGAAAGAGGCTCTCGGCGTGGCCGATCTGGGCCCACAGCTCTTCCGCCACGTGCGGGCAGAACGGCGCGAGCAGGAGCAGCACGGTTTCCACTCCTTCCCGCATGAGCGCGCTCCGCGCGGAGCGCGACATGCCGTCGAGCGACGCCTGTTCGAAGGCGTAGAGCGCGTTGACCAGCTCCATGATCGCGCTGACCGCCGTGTTGAAGTGGAAGTCGCGCTCGATGTCGGCGGTGACGCGCGCAATGGTCTCATGGATCACGCGGCGGAACGCCTTGCCCGCGTCGGTGCTGGGACGACTCGCGACGCGCGCCTTCTCGCTGCCCCCAAGGTCGACGACGCGGATCTCATCGAGATGGGCGAGGACGAAGCGCCAGATCCGATTCAAGAACCGCGAGCCCCCTTCCACGCCGTGATCGTTCCACTCGAGATCCTTCTCGGGCGGCGCCGCGAAGAGCGAGAAGAGGCGGGCCGTGTCGGCGCCAAACGTGCGGATGAGGTCGTCGGGATCCACGACGTTGCCCTTGGACTTCGACATCTTGGCGCCGTCCTTGATGACCATGCCTTGCGAGAGCAGCGCGAGGAACGGCTCGTCGGCCTTGGTGAGACCGAGATCGCGCAGCACCTTGGTATAGAAGCGGGCGTAGAGCAGATGGAGGACGGCGTGCTCGATGCCACCGATGTACTGATCGACCGGCATCCAGTAGTCCACCGCGCTCTTCTCGAACATCCCCCCCTCATACTGGGGCGAGCAGTAACGGAAGAAGTACCACGCGGACTCGACGAACGTGTCCATCGTGTCCGTCTCCCGGCGGGCCTTCCCACCACACCGTGGACAGGCGGCGTTCACGAAGCCGGCCACGTCGGCGAGCGGTGAGCCGCCCTTGCCGCTGATCTGCACGTTGCGGGGCAGGACGACGGGAAGGTTCTCCTCCTTCTCGGTGACCATGCCGCATCGCTCGCAATACAAGACGGGAATCGGCGCTCCCCAGTACCGTTGCCGGCTGATGCCCCAGTCCCGGAGCCGGTAGTTGATCTTGCCCTCGCCGACCCCGCGCGCGACGAGCCAGTCGATGGCCCTTCGCTTCGCCTCGGCGATCGTCAGACCGTCCAGGAACCCGGAATTGATCTTGAGACCGTCACCGGTGTAGGCCTCGCCGGTCCAATCGGGCGGACGCTTCACCGTCTCGATGATGGGCAGCCCCTGCTGCGTGGCGAACTCCCAGTCGCGTTGATCCTCACCGGGAACCGCCATGATGGCGCCGGTGCCGTAGCCCATCAGGACGTAGTTGGCGATGAAGAGCGGGATCTCGGCGCCGTTGAACGGGTTCACGACCTTCGCGGACAGGCGCAGCCCGCGCTTGGGCCGGTCGGCGGCCAGCCGCTCGATCTCGCTCTCGCGCGCGACCTCGGCCCGGAAGGCGGCGACCGCCGCTCGCTCCCGCTCGTCGGTGACGAGCTGATCGACCAGCGGATGCTCGGGCGCCAGCACCGCGTACGTCATGCCGAAGGCGGTGTCGGGCCGGGTGGTGAAGACACGCACGGTGCGACCGGGCCGGCCGACCACGGGCAGATCGAACTCCGCGCCCTCGCTGCGACCGATCCAGTTGCGCTGCATCGTCATGACGCGCTCGGGCCAGCCGGGCAGCCGATCGCACCAGGCCAGCAGCTCGTCCGCGTAGGCGGTGATCTTGAAGAACCAGCCCTCGATCTCACGTGGCGTCACCTCACTGTCGCAGCGCCAGCACCGGCCGTCCTCCACCTGCTCGTTGGCGAGGATGGTCTGGCAGGAGGGACACCAGTTGACGGTGGAGCGCCGGCGATAGGCCAGCCCGCGCTCGAGCATCTTGATGAAGATCAGCTGCTCCCACTTGTAATAGGAGGGATCGCACGTGGTGATCTCGCGGCTCCAGTCATACGAGATGCCCATCTGCTTGAGCTGCGAGCGCATGTAGTCGATGTTCTCGTAGGTCCAGATCGCCGGATGCACGCCGTGCTCGATGGCGGCGTTCTCGGCGGGAAGGCCGAAGGCGTCCCAACCCATCGGATGGAGCACGTTGAAGCCGCGCATCCATTTGTACCGGGCGAGCAGGTCGCCGATCGCATAGACACGGACGTGCCCCATGTGGATGCGGCCCGACGGGTACGGGAACATCTCCAGGCAGTAGAACTTGGGGCGAGCGGCGTCCTCGGTGACCTGGAACTGCTTCCGCTCCTCCCAGATCCGCTGCCACTTGGCCTCGACCTCGCGGAAGGGATAGCGATCGGTCGACATGTTGACGCTTGATTTCTACCAGACGGAGCGGGCCGAGGCAAGAAACATGGCCCGTCTCACGCCGCTATAATCTGCCGCCGCCCGCCGGGCCTCGGCCGGCCCGGCCCCGGCCGGCGACGTGATCGCCGCGTCCAAATTCCGGCGCTACGCCGGCGTGGTCGTCGTGCTGGCGGTGATGGCGGTGGTGGCGGCCGTGCGCTGGCGGCTCGCCGGGATCCCGCTCGAGCGCGACGAAGGGGAGTACGCCTACGTCGGCCAGCTCATTCTGCGCGGCCTGCCGCCCTATGCGTTCGCCTACAACATGAAGTTCGGGCTCCTCGTCCTGAACGCGGCGACGACCTTCGTCGTCTTCCTCCTAGGCCGAACACTCCTCGGCGGCCTCGCCGGCGCGGTAGGCGCCACGACGTTCGCGCTTCTGTCGCTCGATCGCTGGATCATGGGCGTCTTCGCTCACGCGACGCACTTCGTCTTGCTGCCGACACTGGCCGGCTTCCTCGTCCTCGTGCGGGCGATCGAGACCAGGCGCGCACGCCGGCTGGTCATCGCCGGCGGGCTGCTCGGCCTGGCCGTCCTGATGAAGCAGGCCGCGATCTTCTTCATCCCGCTCGCCTTCGGCCTCCTCTGGTGGCATGAGCGGGATCAGCTCCGCGGACGCTGGCGCCCCGTCCTCGTGCGCAGTGGCCTGCTGGCCACGGGCATGGTGATCCCCTTGGCGATCATCGTCACGGCCTTCGTGGCCCAGGGCGTCTTCGGGACGTTCTGGTTCTGGACGTTCCAGTACGCCACCGAGTACGTCGTCCAGGTCCCGCTGGCAGAGGTCGGCGGGCGACTGGCTGATGCGTGGCAAGACATCACCCAGGCCACCCGGCCGATCTGGGTCGCCGGGGTGGTGGGCCTGCTGGGGCTCTGGCTCGGCCGATGGCCTTCCGCCGTTCGCATGTTTCTGACCGGGTTGCTGGTCGCCTCGTGTCTCGCCGTCTGCGCGGGGTTCCACTTCCGCCAACACTATTTCATCCTGCTGCTGCCCGTCGTCGCGCTCCTGGTCGGGGTCGGGGTGGCCTCGATCGAGCGCGTGCTCCGCCGCGTGGCGTCGAGTGGCACCGCGCGGGCGCTCGCGCTGTTGGGCTTCGTCGGTCTGGTCGGCAGCTACGCCGTCCAGGAACAGGGCTACCTGCTCTCGATGACGGCCCAGGACCTGATTCGGTCCCGCTACGGGACCAATCCGTTCCTCGAGGCCGTCGACATTGCCCGCTACCTCCGCGAGCATACGACCACGGACGATCGCATCGCCGTCCTCGGCTCGGAACCCGAGATCTTTTTCTACGCCAACCGCCGATCGGCGAGCGGGCACATCTACACGTATGCGCTCATGGAGCCCCAGCGCTATGCCGCGCGCATGCAGGACGAGATGATCCGGGAGGTCGAGGCGGTGCACCCGAAGTACTTCGTGGCCGTCATGGTCCTGACGTCATGGGTGCCTCGGCCGGAATCGGACCGGAGGATTCTCACGTGGATCGACGAGTACACCGCCCGGTGCGACGACCTCGTGGGCGTGGCCGATTCTATGACCGGCGCGATGGCCTGGGATCGCGAAGCCGAGGGTTACTCCCCGCGCGCCAATCACGCGGTCTACACGTTCAGGCGTAAGAGCGAGGAGCCCTGTCAGGTGGGACGCTAGGCCCCTCCGACGCGCGTGACGCGCGCCGGAGGGAGCCCGAAGCGATCTACTGCTTGTGCTCGAGCTTCACCCCGAGAACTTTGGCGGCCTCGTCGGCGGTCTTCACCGAGTCGGCGTGCTTGCCATCCTCGTGTTCCTTCTGGGCCTTGGCGATCAGCTTGTCGGCGTCGCCCTTCTTCTTCGCGTCCATCTCTTTCGCGGAGGCTTCCTTGAGCTGCTTGAGCAGCAGCGGGCACTCACGGGCGAACGCGACACCGGCACCAGCACCGAGCATGAGCACTACGGCGAGCAGAGCCATCATCTTCTTCATCCAGTGGTCACCTCCCCTCGGGCCAAGCTGGCGCATCCCTACGTCAACCTATTAATTAGCCGCCCCGGCGTCCGGTTCCCGAGCCGTTTCGGCCCCCTCGGGGTCGGGGTGGAAATACTCATAAATTCGCTGCGCGAGCTTGGGCGTGACCTTCGGCACCGCCGCCAGCTCGGCGACGCTGGATTCTCGCACGCGCCGGGCCGAACCCAAAGTCTTCAACAGGCTCGTGCGGATGGTGGCCCCCACGCCGGGGATGCTGTCGAGGACCGACTGGATCGTCCGGCGGGTGCGGAGCTTCTTGTGATACGTGATCGCGAAGCGGTGGGCCTCGTCGCGGATCTTCTGCAGCGTGTGGAGCGCCGGCGACGTCGGGTCGAGCAGCAGCGGCTCCAGGCTCTCGCCCCGATAGACTTCCTCGCGCTGTTTCGCCAGCGACGCGACCGGCAGGTAGTCGAGGCCGAGATCCTGGAGCACCTTGAGCCCGACGTTGAGCTGGCCGCGGCCGCCATCGATCAGGACGAGGTCGGGCAACGCCGTCCCCTGCTCGAGTGAGCGCGCGAAGCGGCGTCGAAGCATTTCCTCGAGTGAGGCGAAGTCGTCGGCGCCGGACACCGTCTTGATGCGGAAGCGCTTGTAGTCGTCCTTCTTCAGCTCGCCGTTCTCCCACACGACCATCGAGCCGACCTGCTCGGAGCCCTGGATGGACGAGATGTCGTAGCCCTCGATGCGGTTGGGGAGCGCCGGCAGCTCGAGCGCGCGCTGGAGGTCTTCCAGGACGAGCTGCTGGCGGTTCGAGCGCGAGAGCAGATGGTGCTGGAGCGCGATGGCCGCGTTGGCCTCGGCCATGGCCACGAAGTCGCGCTTGGCCCCGCGCTGCGGGACGACGAGCGAGACGCGGCGGCCGGCCAGGCCGGACAACCACTCGGTGAGCAGCTCGCTCTCCGGCAGCTCCTCCGAGAGGAGGATTTCGGGCGCGGGCGTGACGTTCTTGCCGTAGAACTGGCGCACGAAGGCGGAGAGGATCTCGCCGTCGCCACTGCCGGCGGCGCGGTCGAAGAAGAACGCCTCCTGCCCCACCAGCCGGCCGACGCGGACGAAGAACAGCTCCACGCACGCGTCGGCGCCCTGGCGCACCACGCCCACCACGTCCTGATCGACCTGGTCGGTGGAGATGATCTTCTGGCGCTCGCGGACCTGGTTGAGCGACTGGATCTGGTCGCGCAGCAGGGCCGCCCGCTCGAACTTCTCCTCGCGGGCCGCCTGCTCCATCTCCTGGGTGAGGGCGGCCGCCAGATCGGCGTCCTTCCCCTCCAGGAACTGCCGGACGTCGCGTACCGTCTTGGCGTAGCCCTCGCGCGTCTCCCACCCCGTGCAGGGAGCGTTGCACCGGTGGATGAAGTACTGGATGCAGGGCCGCTCGAGCTGGCCGTCGATCTTGATCGAGCACGTGCGCAGCGGGAAGAGCTGGCGGGTGAGTCGGAGCGTCTGCCGCATCGCGGTGGCGGGATAGAACGGACCGAAATACAGGGCGCCGTCGCGCTGGACGCGCCGGGCCACCAGCAGGCGGGGGAACTCCTCGTTCGTGGTCAGCTTGAGGAACGGGTAGTGCTTGTCGTCGCGCAGGACGATGTTGTAGCGGGGCCGGTGCTTGCGAACGAGATTCGCCTCCAGCATCAACGCCTCGAGCTCGTTGTCGGTCACGACGTACTCGAGGTCGGCGATCTGGCGGACGAGGGCGTCGGTCTTGGCGTCCCGCGGCCGCGCCTCCTGGAAATAGGAGCGCACGCGGTTGCGCAGCGAGGCCGCCTTACCCACGTAGAGGACCTGGCCCTTGGCGTCGCGGTAAAGGTAGACGCCCGGGCGGTCGGGCAGCGTGGCGAGCTTCTCGTCCAGCGTCACGACGACACTATTGTACCGGGCCTCCGGGCTTGGCCAACGTCTGGCCGGGCCCTGCCGGACGAACACCTACGTGTGAGTCGGAGACGCGCCTACGTCGTCATCGGCTTGCCACCGATGGTCCACCATCACCTTACGGCGATAAACTTCCGCCCGTCGAACCGAGGGAGGCTGCCATGAGGAACCTGGGGTATGCAACAATTGCGTCGGCGTTGCTATTGGCCGTCAGCGGAGTGGTGGGCGAAGCTGGCGCCCAATCTCCCGCAACAGTTCCCTTCCCGGTCGCATCGGTTCATCTCGAACGGAATGCCACCGACAACGACTTCGAAGTCGTGTTCGAGGTCAAGGGGGAAGAAGACGGCCTGGCCGAGCTCACCGTCGTCGCGCCCGATCGCCGGACGGTCGTGGCCTTCAAGGCCCCCGACTCGTCCACGTCGGGCATCAGAGCGTTTCGCTTCGAATCGCCTGAGCCGTCCGACATCAAGGCGCTCAAGGCCGCGTATCCTGAGGGCGTCTACGAATTTGCCGGCCGGACTTTTTCCGGAGCCAAGTTGGTCGGCAAGTCAACGCTCAGCCATCGGCTGGCGGCAACCGCCACCATCGTCAAGCCCGCACCGGCCGCAGCGAATGTTCCCGTCAGAGCGCTCCGGTTGGCCTGGGGCGCCGTCGACGGTGTCGCGTCCTACTCCATCGGTATCAAACAAGAGGAGTTGAACGTGAATCTTACGGCGCTCCTGCCCGCCTCGTCGACGTCGTTCGCCGTACCCGATGGTTTTCTGGCGCGTGGCCGGAAATACACCCTGGCCGTCGGCGCCGTCACTCGCGAGGGTAACATCACGTTCGTGGAGACGACGTTTGCGACCGAGAAGTAGTGGCAATACCGAGACCGTGCTCATCGGGTTCACCGACACTCCGACGCTCGGGCGCGGCCTCGGGACGCGAGCTCACCCACCACGCGGCGGCCGCTGCGCAGCAAACGCCGAGCAGAAACCCCCCGAGCACGTCCGACGGCCAGTGGGCGTGGCGCATGATGCGGGCCCAGCCGACCGCGAGCATCAAGCAGATCGCGAGCACGTCGATGGCCCACCGCTGCGCCCGGCTGAGCCGCTCGCGGCTGGCAATATAGATCAGCACCACGGCAAAGGTCGCCGCGGCCGTCGTGTGGCCGCTTGGGAAGCCGAGGGAAGACCCACTCGGACGGGATCGGCCCACGAGGAACTTGAACGCGTGCTGGATCAGTGAGGAGCCGATCAAGACCGCGCCCCAGACCCGCCAGTAGCGCCGCGCCACCGACGACAGCAAGAACAACACGATGGCCCCCGGCAAGAGAACATGAATCCTGCCCCCATAATTGGCCCAGCGCGCGAACTTGCGCACGATACCGGCGTCGCTCTCCAAGAGCAGTTGGCGGAGCAGCACGTCCCCCGGCATGACACCGGTCGCGTAGACCGCAAGGCCGAGGCCGAGGAAAAGACCCAGCGACACCAGACAGGCGATCCGCCAGCGTGCGGCTTCCAATCGGGTCACGTAAGCGCCCCTCCCCTGGTTCGAGTCACCTCTTG
>WNEY01000139.1_pt1 | contig 37722 bp, 30 predicted proteins | sample 5400531 | NCBI WGS metagenome assembly WNEY01 (sample SAMN13153338, study PRJNA577476) | soil metagenome | isolation source: 200 cm saprolite under Douglas fir tree site 1 | place: USA:California | collected 2015-04-18 | reverse complement strand
TATCCGTATTAGACGGAAAGCAAAGAAGGTACTCACTTGGGCGAAACGATCCCGCTGAAAGATATTCCGATCCGGGCACTTCCGGTTGTCATATTTTTAGCAGCTTGCCTTGGTTTCGGAGAAATGGTCGTGGTGCTGCCAGCGCGCACCCTTCTTCAAACTGTGCTCTCCATATCGATGGGCGTATTTGCGCTGGTCAGCGGAGTTTTGTTTTTCATTAAATTATTTACGGATTGGCCTCCTACTCCCGGGCTACATACCGATTAGCTCATTCGGCCTTATTCAAAGTGAGACACGACCGACCCGACCGGCCCCCCGGTCCGTGCTGCCGGCCGATTGGCCGTCGCCGCTCACGGTATAGAGCCGATTGCCGATGGCGCCGACCGCGAGCCCGTGGCGCGGATGCGGCATCGAGGGCAGCACCTGCCAGCGGTTCAGCGCGGGGTCGTAGGCTTCCACGGACTTGAACGCGGCGAGGAAACGCTGGTCCTGCCCTTCGCCGCCGGGCACCAGGATGTTGTTGTTGTAGACGCCGGCGCCGATCGCGCTACGCGCCGTCGGCATGCGCGCCCGCACCGTCCACATGTCGGTCGCCGGGTCGTACATCTCGACGAGATCGACGTTGTTGCTGCCGCCCGAGATGAAGGCCGCGCCGACCCGTCCGCCGATCACGTAGACCTTGTCGCCGACCGAGGCCTGGGCGTGGTGATTGCGCGGAACCAGCAGGTTGCGGCGGGCTCTCCAGCTGTTCGTCGCCGGATCATATTCCTCGACCGTCGCCAGCACGTTGTGCGGGCGCGCCGGGTGGATGCCGTTCTCGGTCACGCCGGGAAGCGAGTTGGCGCCGCCGGTGACGTAGATCTTGCCGTTGGCGACGCTGGCCGAGGCGGCGCCGCGCCGGGTCGGCATCGGCGCGAGCTCTTTCCATTCGTCGGTCGCCGGATCGTATTCCCACGCATTGTTGACCGGATTCCACCCGGGGGGGCCGGACTCCGGGTAGGTGAAGCCGCCGAAGGCATAAATCTTGTTGTCGATGCTCGCGAAGGCGACGTGATGCGAGGCGAGCCGCATCGGCCGCTTCTTGGTCCATTGATTGGACGGCGGATCGTATTCGATCACCAGGGCCTTTGGCTTCCAGCCCGGCGCGAGGCCGGCAAAGACATAGAGCTTGCCGCCCGCGGTCGCCCCCAGCACTTCCTCCGATGCCTCCGGAAACGGCGCCCCTTGGAACCAGGGATTGGCCGCGGTCGGTGCGGTCGGTGCCGTCGGCGCCTGCGCGAGCGCGGCGGGCGCAGCCCAGGCGGCGAGCAGCATGGCGCCGCTCAAGGCGGCGTGCCGTCGTGACGTCATGTTTCTTTCCTCCCTCGATGCGGCGATGTGCGGCGCACTGCCCTGTGCTTGTTGCCGCGTCTTGCGCGGTCAATCCGCCGGCTTGACCCCGACCTGCTGCATGAGCTTGGCGGTCGAGCGCACGTCCTCGCGAAAAAATCGTGCGAACTCGTCGATGCCCATCGGCATCGGCTCGGTGCCGACCTTCGCCAGCCGCTCCTCTACCGCCGCGACCTGCATGGCGCCGCGGCATTCCTCGTAGAGCCGATCGACGATTTCGCGCGGCGTCTTGGCGGGGACGAAAACCCCGGTCCAGAACACATAGGAGGAATCCTTCAAGCCGAGCTCCGCCGTCGTCGGCACTTGCGGGAGCGCCGCGGCACGCGTGTCGGTGCTCACGGCGAGCGCGACCAGCTGGCCCTCCTTGACCAGCGGCAAGGCCGGGGCGAGCGGCAGAAAATAGAAGTCGATGCGTCCCGCCATGACTTCGGTGAACGCCTCGTTCGGGCCCTTGAACGGAATGTGCTGGGCCTCGATGCCGGCGCTCAGCCGAAAGCGCTCGGCGGCGAGATGCGACACCGAGCCGATGCCGGCGGAAGCGAAGTTCATCGAGCCGGGCTTGGCCTTGGCCGCGGCGATCAGGTCGGCGGCGGTCTTGAAGCCTTTGGCGGGCGCGGTCACCAGCACGGTCGGCGTCTTGCCGAGCGGGATAACCGGGGCGAAATCGTTGAACGTGTCGTAGGGGAGGTTGCGGTAGAGCGAGAAGGCGGAGCTGAAGGAGGAGGAGTGCACCAGGATGGTGTAGCCGTTCGGCTGTGACTTGGCGACCGCCGTGACCCCGATGGTGCCGCCCGCGCCCGGCCGGTTCTCGATCACGATCGGCTGCTTGACCTGCTTCGAGACCTGCTCGAGCACGATGCGGCCGACGATGTCGTTGGCGGCGCCGGCGGCGAACGGAACAATCGCCTGGATCGTCCGCTCGGGCCACTGCGCGAGGGCGGCTTGCGGGGTGGTCAAGAGCAGGGCACCGGCAAGGTGCCATATGCGCGCCGACGTCATCCTGTCCTCCGGCTCATGCCGCGCGCGGAAGGATAGGCGCGCCGGCCCATCATGGGCAACGGCGAAGAACGGGCGAAGCGCCCGCGCGGCCGTCAGCGGGCGGCGGCCTTCTGCTCCCTGCGAATATCGGGAGGGCGGCGGCGACGGCCTCCTGGCGGCGACGCGGGAACGCGGTCGGATGCTCCCGCTGCAGGAATCCGATCAGCTGCTCGCGCATCTCGCAACGCAGGTCCCACAGCGCCGACGCCGAGCTCGCGCTCACCAGCACGCGGACCTCGATGCTCGAGTCCTTGGCGTCGGTGACCTGGACGTTCACCACCTTGCCGTTCCACAGCTTCGATTGCGCGGCGAGCTCGCCCGCCTTTTGGCGGATGCGATCGATCGGCGCAGTGAAGTCGAGATGGAGCAGGACCGAGCCGAGCAGCGCCGAGCCCTCGCGCGTCCAGTTCTGGAACGGCTTCTCGATGAAGTAGGTCAGCGGCACGATCAGTCGGCGGTCGTCCCAGATGCGGATCACCACGTAGGTCGAGGTGATGTCCTCGATCCGGCCCCATTCGTTCTCCACCAACACCGCGTCGTCCACCCGGATCGGCTGGGTCACCGCCAATTGGATCCCGGCCAGCAGGTTGCTCAGCACCGGGCGCGCGGCGAGTCCCACCACCAGCCCGGCGACGCCGGCCGACGCGAACAGGCTCACCCCATATTGACGCACGGACTCGAAGGTCATCAGGACCGCCGCCACGGTGACGACGACCAACAGCGTGTCGACCGTGCGCTTGAGGATGCGCACCTAGGTGATGTGCTTGCGCGCCAGCAGATTGTCCTCGACGTCGAGGCGCAAGCGCAGCAGGTAAAGCTCCGCCGTCGTGTTGGCGGCGGTGATCACGGTCCAGCCGATGAGAACGATGCTGGCGAGCACCAAGAGCTTGGTCAGGGCGGAGGTCGCGGCGGGATCGAAGGGCGCGGCCGGCAAGGCGATGAACAGCGCGGCGAGCAGCACCGCCAGTCGCATCGGATATTCGGTTCGGGCCAGCAACGGGCTCAGGTAAGGATGCCGGCGGCTCAGGTAACGGCTGAGCGTCCGCACGACGAGGCGATCGATCGACAGCGCGACCACGGCGGCGATCGCGAGGATGACGATGCCGACGACATCGGCGGGAAGCCAAGCGGCGGCGTCGCGCAGATCGAGCAATGTGTTCCGAATAGCCTCCACCATGAATCACCTCGGCGCATGTGGAGTCGGTCGGAGCAACGGGATCGCACGGAAACCGCAACGCCGCCCTGGACATGGTCCCGGCCGGATGGCATCAACCCGCTGCCGGGGTTAAAACGCTCCGCGTCCGGAAACGTTTCCGGTGTTGGAACTATCGCTGCGGCGTGCGCCGCCCCTACGGCAAGCAGCCCATACCATGAGAAATTTCCTCCTGCGCTTCTTCACCTGGTGGAACGGGGCGACCTTCGGCACGCTGACCTGGACCTCGCTCTACGGCGAGCTCGTCGGCGAGGACGAGTTCGGAAACCGTTATTATCGAACGCGCGGCGGCAAGATCGATCCGTCGCTCGGCTTCGAGCGGCGCTGGGTGATCTACAACGGCATCGTCGAAGCCTCGACCGTGCCGCCGTCCTGGCACGGCTGGCTGCATCACACCGTCGACCTGCCGCCGACCGAGGACAAGGTCACCCCGCGCTCGTGGTGGAAGCCGCATCGCCCCAATCTCACCGGAACGCCGGGCGCCCATCGTCCGACCGGCTCGACCCTCGCCCAGGGGCGCCGGCCGAAGGCGACCGGCGACTACAAGGCCTGGACTCCGGGACGGTGATGCAGGACATCGGACCAGTCTCGAAAGAGCCGTTATGGAATTGGTTTGAAGTGGTTCTGCCTATTCGACTTTTCGGTCCGCAGGGTTTCGTGTCCTCTGATTCGCCTTATTCCGCGTGTTAACCGGGAGCTGCCGACGTTTTCGAGGACCACCCTCGCCGATGGCCCGATCGCTCCGCATCCTCTGCTTCATGGTCGCGCCGGCCATCGCCGCGCTCGGCGCGCTGCCGGCCGAGGCGCAATTATTCAATCCGTTCGAGGCGCTTTTCGGCCCGCCGCGGCCGCCCTCGAGCGTGCCGGCCGGTCGCCAGGTGCCGCCGCAACAGCCGGGCTATCCGCAATATCCGGACCAGCGCTATCCCGATCAGCGCTACCCCGATCAGCGCTACCCGGAGCAGCAATATCCGGATACGCCATATCCCGGCCAGGCTGCCCGCCCCGGCGCACCGGGCGTGCAGTCGCAGCCGCTCGCCCCGCCGCCCGGCGGAACCGCCGCCGCGGTGCCGGATGGGCCGTTGCCTGGCATGCCGCGCCCGCGCGGCGCACCGCAGCCGGCCGACACCTCGCCGCAGCCGGGCGACGAGGTCGTCGCCGAGCCGCCGTCCCAGAAGGTCGTGAACAAGGGCGCGCTGTTCTCCGGCCTCGACAAGATCACCGGCCGCATCATCACTTTCGACGCCGCGATCGGCGAGACCGTGCAGTTCGGCGCGCTGCAGGTGACCCCGCGCGCCTGCTACACCCGTCCGCCGACCGAGACCCCCAACACCGACGCCTTCATCGAAGTCGACGAGGTGACGCTGCAAGGCGAGGTCAAGCGCATTTTCACCGGCTGGATGTTCGCGGCGAGCCCCGGGCTGCACGCGGTCGAGCACCCGATCTACGACGTCTGGCTGACGGATTGCAAAAACCCGGTGGTGGCCGCGAGCGCGCCGCCCGAGCCGCCGCCGGTCGCGCAACCCGCGAAGCCGCCGGTCGCGGCTGCTCCACGCCGTCCGACGCCGTCAGCCGTCGTCCCGCGGCGCTGACCCCCATCTCACGACGATTGATCGGACCCGAACTGGGCGAGCGCGTGGGCGCCGGCGACCGGGCGCGCCACGCCGAGCGCGGCGAAGTCGCCTTCGCCGGCGAGCGCGGCTTCCAAGAGCTTGTGATACTGGCGCCGCGGCACCTCGATCGCGCCGAAGGTCTTGAGGTGATCGGTCACGAACTGGGTGTCGAGCAGCTTGAAGCCGCCGGCCCGCAGCCGCGCCACGAGATGGACCAGCGCCACCTTGGAGGCATCGCGCGCGCGGTGGAACATGCTCTCGCCGAAGAACGCGCGGCCGAGCGTCACGCCGTAGAGGCCGCCGACCAGCGCGTCGCCGTCATAGACTTCGAGGCTGTGGCAATGCCGGCGCTCGTAGAGCTTGCGATAGAGGGCGCGGATGCGCGCATTGATCCAGGTGCGCGGGCGGCCCGGGCGGGACTCGGCGCAGCCCTCGAGCACGCGGTCGAAGTCGCGGTCGACGGTGACGGCGAAGCGGTCCGAGCGCACCGTGCGGGCGAGCCGCGCCGGGATGTAGAAGCGATCGAGCGGGATGATGCCGCGCATCTCGGGCTCGAGCCAATAGAGCGCCGGATCCTCGGCGCTCTCCGCCATCGGGAAGATGCCGCAGGCATAGGCCTTGAGCAGCACTTCCGGCGTGATCTCGATCAGAGCGGATTCGCGATTGGCCATGCGGGTCCGAGGCGCGCGCTGACGGTGTCCGTCGATATAGGGTGTGCTAAGGTGCCACGCGAGAGGTTCTCGTGCCAACCGATTTTGCCGCGCATTCCCGGCGCCGCCCGTTCATCCTGATCGCGACCTGGCTGGTCGTGCTGCAGGCCTTCGTCGCCGGCCTGGCGGCGGCGCAGAGCGGGGTGACGATCGCCTCCGATCCGGTCGTCTGCCATGGCTCGGGCGAAGGCGCCGATCCCGCGGCGCCCGATTCCGCGAAGCTCCGCCACCTGTGCTGCGCCTATTGCATGTCGACGGCTCCGGCGCTGCCGCCGCCGGCCGCACCGCGGTTCGGGCGATTGCAAGCGCGCGAAGGTTCACCGCTCGAGCCGGCAAGGTTCACGGTCATCATCGCGCCGGGCGCCGTGCGCGCCGGGCCATCGCAGGCGCCTCCACCGCTCGCATGAACCGGTCGTAACCGCCGCGGGCGCGCTTGCGCGTCCGCCTGTTCATGAGCTCGGAGATGCAAGCATGTTTCGCTCGTTCAGCCTCGGCGCCGCCGGCGTCCTCGGCTTCATTTGCACCGCGTCCGCGCACGTCACCCTCGAAACCCGGGAAGCGCCGGTCGGCGCCCCCTACAAGGCGGTATTGCGCGTCCCCCACGGCTGCGACGGCGCCGCCACCGTCGCGTTGCGCATCCGCGTTCCCGATGGAATGATTGCCGTCAAGCCGATGCCGAAGCCCGGCTGGACGATCGATACCGTCACCGGCAAGTACCCCAAGGCCTACGATTATTTTCACGGCGTCAAGCTCACCGAGGGCGTGACCGAGATCAGCTTCACCGGCGGCCGGCTGCCCGACGCCTATTACGACGAGTTCGTCTTCAGCGGCTTCCTTGCCGGCGATCTCGAGCCCGGCAAGACGCTTTATGTGCCGGTGGTGCAGGAATGCGAGAAGGGCGTCCATCGCTGGATCGAGATTCCGGCCGCCGGCAAATCGGCCGGCGATTACCCCGAGCCGGCACCGGCGTTGAAGCTGTTGCCCAAGATGTGATGGGGCGGCCGCCGTGGGCGGGCGCATTCTGCTGATGGCCTTGCTCGGCTTGCTCGCGTGCGCGGGCGAGGCCGGCGCGCACGCCTCGCTGGTCAAGGCCGAACCCGCCGACGGCGCCGTCGTTGCGCGGCCGCCGGCGGTGCTGACTCTGACGTTCAACGAGCCGGTCGCGCCGCTCGTCGTGCACTTGATCGGCCCGAACGGGGAGCCGATCGCGCTCGGCCCCGCCGTCGCGGAGAACGCGACCGTCACGATGCGCGCGCCCGAGAGCCTGCAACGCGGCACCCATGTGCTGAGCTGGCGGGTGATCTCGGCCGACGGGCATCCGGTCGGCGGCGCGCTGATGTTCTCGGTCGGCGCGCCGAGCGGCAAGCCCGAGGCCGCAGCCGAACCCCCTTCCGATCGAAGGGTCGGCGCCGCGCTGTGGGCGGCGCGGATGGCGATCTATCTCGGCCTGTTCGTCGGCGTGGGGGGCGCGTTCTTCCACGCTTGGATCGCTCCCTCGGCCGCGAGCCGGCAATGGATCGTTTCGCTGCTTGCCGGCGGCCTGATCGCGGCGCCGATTTCGGTCGGCCTGCAGGGCCTCGACGCGCTCGATCTGCCATTGTCCGACTTGCCGCGGATGCGTGCCTGGGGCGCCGGTCTCGCGACGTCCTATGGCGCGACCGCGATCGCCGCCGCCTGCGCTCTGCTCGCCGGCCTCTTAGGCTGTGCCGGCAAGTCGCCGCTCGTCGCGCGCGGCTGTTCGCTGATCGGCTTGCTCGGCGTCGGGCTTGCGCTGTCGCTCAGCGGCCACGCCAGCACCGCCGCGCCGCAGCTCCTCAGCCGCCCGGCGGTGTTCCTGCACGGCGTGTGCGTCTCCTTCTGGATCGGGTCGCTGTTGCCGCTGTTCTCGGCCGTGCGCGAGCGCGGCGTGCACGTCTCGCATGCCGATCTGGCGCTTGCGCGTTTCTCCCGCGCCATCCCGCTGCCGCTCGCGCTGCTCCTTGCGAGCGGGTGCTGGCTCGCCATCGTGCAGCTCGGCCGCGTCGATGCGCTGTGGACGACGAGCTACGGGGGCCTGCTCGCGTGCAAGCTCGCCGCGGTTATCGTCCTGCTCGGGCTCGCGGCGACCAACCGATACCGGCTGGTGCCGAAATTGCAGCGCCGGGGCGGCGCGGCGTCGGTGGCGCGCTCGGTCCGCTGCGAGCTCGCCGTCGCCCTCGTGATCCTCGCGCTGGTGGCGCTCTGGCGCTTCACCCCGCCGCCGCGCGCGCTCGCGCTCGCGGCGCCGATCTTCGTTCACCTCCATGGCGAGAAGGCGATGGCCGAGATCGAGATCGCGCGCGCGCGCGGGCAAGGCGCGCGGGCCGAGGTGCTGGTGCTCGACGGCGCGTTCCAGCTGCTCGCCGCGCAGGAGGTCGCGCTCGTGCTCGCCAATCCCGGCGCCGGCATCGAGCCGATGCGTCGAACGGCGGTGCGGGCGGGCGAGGACGCGAGCCATTGGCGGATCGACGATCTGCGCATTCCGGTCGCGGGGCGATGGGAGCTGCGGGTCGAGATCCTGGTCGGCGCTTTCGAGAAGCTGACGGTCGAGGACACCGTCCCGCTGCCGCGGCTGCCGTGATCGGAGGAACCTCGGAGGAGATCTCAATCGTGCATGCCGCCGCGGGTGAGGAACTCCTCGAGCCAGTGGATGTGGTAGTCGCCGTCGATCACGTCCTTCTCGCGCACCAGCGCGCGAAACAGCGGCAACGTGGTCTCGATGCCGTCGACGACGAATTCGTCGAGCGCGCGCTTGAGCCGCATCAGGCATTCGCCGCGGGTCTTGCCGTGCACGATCAGCTTGCCCACCAGCGAGTCGTAATAAGCCGGGATCGAGTAGCCGTGGTAGACGGCGGAATCGACGCGCACGCCGAGCCCGCCGGGCGTGTGATAGTGCACGATCCTGCCGGGCGAGGGACGAAACGTGACCGGGCTTTCCGCGTTGATGCGGCACTCGATCGCGTGGCCGTGAAACTTCACGTCGCGCTGCGCGAGCTCGAGGTCGCCGCCGGCGGCGACGCGGATCTGCTCCAGCACGAGGTCGATGTCGGTGATCATCTCGGTCACGGGATGCTCGACCTGGATGCGGGTATTCATCTCGATGAAATAGAACTTGCCGTCCTCGTGCAGGAACTCGACCGTGCCGACGCCGAGATATTCGAGCCCGCGCATGGCCTCGGCCACCCTCTCGCCGACGGCGTCGCGCGCCGCTTCGTTGAGCGCGGGGGAGGGGCCTTCCTCCCAGATCTTCTGGTAGCGACGCTGCAGCGAGCAGTCGCGCTCGCCGAGATGAATGGCGCGGCCGTGGCCGTCGCCCAGCACCTGGATCTCGACGTGGCGCGGACGCGCGAGATATTTCTCGAGGTAGAGCGCGTCGTCGCCGAAGGCGGCCTTCGCCTCGGCGCGGGCGGCGGCGAGCGCGGCGGCGAGCTCGTCGGGGCCGTGCGCCACCTTCATGCCGCGACCGCCGCCGCCGGCCGCGGCCTTGATCAGCACCGGAAAGCCAATGGTGCGCGCGAGCGAGACCGCCTCCTGGTCGGAGGAGATCGCGCCGTCCGAGCCGGGCACCACCGGAATGCCGAGGCGCTTGACGGTGCGCTTGGCTTCGATCTTGTCGCCCATCAGGCGGATATGGGCGGGCTTCGGACCGATGAAATGGATATTGTGCTCGGTGAGGATTTCGGCGAAGCGCGCGTTCTCCGAGAGAAAGCCGTAGCCGGGATGCACGGCGTCGGCGCCGGTGATCTCGCAGGCGGCGAGCAGTGCGGGAATGTTGAGGTAGCTGTCGCGCGCGGCCGGCGGGCCGATGCAGACGCTCTCGTCGGCGAGCCGCACGTGCATGGCGTCCTCGTCGGCGGTCGAATGCACGGCGACCGACGGTATGCCGAGCTCCTTGCACGCGCGTAGCACTCGCAACGCGATCTCGCCGCGGTTTGCGATCAGGATCTTGTCGAACATCTTACTCAATGATCATCAGCGGCTCGCCGAATTCGACCGGCTGGCCGTTCTCGATCAGGATCTGGATCACGGTCCCGGCGCGCGGGGAGGGAATCTGGTTCATGGTCTTCATCGCCTCGATGATCAGCAGCGTGTCGCCCGCGCGCACCCGGCTGCCGACCTCGACGAACGGCCGCGCTTCCGGCTCGGAGCTGACATAGGCGGTGCCGACCATGGGCGAGGTGACGACGCCCGGGTGCTTGGCGGGATCGATCGGCGCCGTGTCGATCGCGAGCGAGGGCATTGCCGCCTCGATCGGCGTCGCCGAAGGCGTCGGCGCCACGGCGACCGCTTGGTTCTGGCGCGCCACGCGCACGCGCTGGCCGTCGCGCTCGAACTCGATCTCGGTCAACCCGGTCTCGTCGAGCAGACGCGCGAGCTCGCGGATCAGATCGTGATCGATTGCGGGCCTGGGTTTCGGCATGTCCTTGCCCTTGCGCCCCTCGGCCACGGCGTCAGCCCTTGCGCTGGGCGTCGATCAGCCCGGCCAGCCCCTCGATCGCGAGCGCGTAGCCGGCGATGCCGAAACCGCACAGGCTCGCCTTGGCGACCGGCGCAATGTGGGAATGATGGCGGAAGCTCTCGCGCGCGAAGACGTTGCTGATGTGGACCTCGACCACCGGCACCGCGACCGCGGCGACCGCGTCGCGAATGGCGATCGAGGTGTGGGTATAGGCGCCGGCATTGATGACGATGCCGGCGGCCTCGTTGGCGCCGGCCTCGTGGATCAAGTCGACGATCTCGCCTTCGTGGTTCGACTGACCGAATTTGAGCTCGAGCCGGTGGCGGGCGGCGGCGTCGCGGCAGAGCTTCTCCACGTCCTCAAGCGTCGCGTGGCCATAGGTCTGCGGCTCGCGCGTGCCGAGGAGATTGAGGTTCGGGCCGTTGAGGACGTAGACGGTTTTCGCCATGAACGGGCCGTCGCCGGGGCAGGAACCCTGCTCGAGAGGGACCACGCTTTATAGGGACCTCGGGCGCAAAGGGGAAGCCGCGGCCCGCGCAACAATTCGGCCGGGCTCGACGGCGAGCCCGGCCACCAGCAAGTCGGTTGAAACGATCGGTTTCCGAGGCGCCTCAACAGGTCGCCTTGCCGCAGCGCGCGGCGTTGACCTTCTCCTTGAGCGAGCCGAGGCCGACCGCGCCGACCACGACCTCGCTGCCCACGACGTAGCTCGGCGTGCCGTTGAGCCCGAGCGCCTCGGCGAGCTTGAAGCTCTCCTCGATCTGCGCCTTGACCTCGTCGCTCCCCATGTCCTTCTCGATGCGCGCGACGTCGAAGCCGACTTCCTTGGCGACCGCGAGCGCGCGCGCCTTGTCCGCCTGGCCGCGGCCGCCGAGCAGCTTGAGGTGGAACTCGAAGTATTTCTTGCCGGTCTTGTCCTGCATGCGCGCGGCCGCCGCGACCTGCGCCGCCTGCATCGATCCCTCGCCGAGCACGGGAAATTCCTTGAGCACGAATTTGAGCTTGCCGTCGTTCTTGAGCAGGTCGAGCATGTCGGCCATGGCGCGCTTGCAGTAGCCGCAATTGTAGTCGAAGAATTCCACCAGCGTGACGTCGCCCTGCGGATTGCCGAGCGTCACCTGGCGCGGCGAGGCAAAAATGGCGGTGCTGTGATCCTTGATGGCGGCGCGGTGCTTGTCGGCCTCCGCCAGCGTCTGGCGCTTCTCGAGCTCGCTCATCACCTCTTGCAGGAGCTCGGGATGGCTCAGCAGATATTCCTTGACGATGCGCTCGATCTCGCCGCGCTGCTCGCCGGTGAAGGACTGCGCGGCGGCGGGAGCCGCCGCCGGCAGGACCAGCGGGACCGCGAGCAGGGCGGCTGCGAACGAGCGGGCACGGAATTGCATGGTGGTTGTCCTTCTGTCGTCAATTGCGGAGAGCGCTCCGCGGCGGCTTGTAGCTGGCGATGTCGTCGGCTTTGACCCAGCCGGGCGACCCGACCGGGAAACGCGTCTTGGCGCGGGCGGCGATCTCGCGCGCGGTCTTGAGGTCGCCGCGCATGAAGGCCGCCTGGGCGGAGGCGAGATCCGCGTGCGCCAGGTCGTTCTTCTGGCCGTAGGCCATCGCGAGGTGGGAGTAGGCGTCGGGCGACTCGGGCTCGCGCGTCAGCGCCGTCTGCAGGATCGACACCGCCTCGTCGACGTGCGCGCGATCGTGGGTGGCAACCAGCGCCTGCCCCAGCATGATCTGGATCAGCGCCGGGTTCGGCGCGAGCTGGATGGCCTGACGCAGCGGCGCAATCGCCTCCGCCGGCCTGCCGCCTTCCAACAGGGCCTGGCCCTTGAGCTCGTGGAAGTAGGGATTTTGCGGCTGCGCATGGATCAGCCCGTCGATCTGCGCGACGGCGGCACGCGGATCGGAGAAGCGGTAGGCGGAGATCGCGCGCGCGTAGCGCGCGGCGAGGCTGGTGTCGCTCGGCGGATAGCGACGCAGCACCGTCTCCGGGCGCTCGACGAAACCGTAGAGCTTGGCGCGCATCAAGTCGTGCCGCGCCTGCAGCGCCGGCGGATCCTTGCGGTCCCAATACGGGCTCGCCTTCGCCATCCCTTCCAACGCCGCCACGCGCTCGCTCGGCAGCGGATGCGACTGCATGTAGGGATTGATGTAGCGCGCCTGGTACAGGATCTGGTCGCTGAGCCGCTTGAAGGTCTCGTACATGCCTTTGGCCGACTGCCCGGTGGCAGTGAGAAATCGCACCGCGGCGCGATCGGCCTGATCTTCCTGGGCGCGCAGATAGCTGAACAGCGTATTCTGGATCGCCGCGGTGGGCCCGGCAATGGCGGCGGCGCCGGCCTGGCCCATGCCGGTGCTGCCGCTGCGGCCGGCGGCGACCATCGCGCCGACGCCGAGGATCATGGCGATGATCGACTGCGTCGATGCCGCCGCCAATTGCTCGCGCAGGCGCGCCAGGTGCCCGCCGGCAATGTGACCGCTCTCGTGCGCCAGCACGCCGATGATCTGGTTCGGCGTGTCCGATTCCATCAGCGCGCCGGCATTGATGAAGATGCGGTGGCCGTCGGCGACGAAAGCGTTGAACGAGCGGTCGTTGATGATGACGGCCTGCACGTTCTGCTGGGCGAGGCCGGCTGCCTTGAGGAGCGGCTGCGTGTACTCCTTGAGCAGCTGCTCGATCTCGGCGTCGCGGACGATCGGCCCGGCCCCCTGCGCACGCGCCGGCGCGCTTGCGCCGGCGAGCGCGGCTGCGGTCATGAGCGCGACGGCACGCGCCGCTGGCGTCGCCGGCCGCGCCCTGATAGGTCTCTCGGTTCCGGTCATGTCCGCTTGGTTTCGCACCATTTTCCCGCGCAACCTCGTGGTGCGCCCCGAGCCCGGTCGACGCGGTTCCGGTCGCGTCTCCCTTGCGCGGCCGCAGCGATGCGAATTGGGCGCAGAAATACGGCGACAGCGGGGCGGGATCGCCGCGCGGCGTCATGGGCTTAGACCATGTTGGATGCGGCAAGACGGTTGATCGTGCCTTCGGCGCGCAGCGATGTTCCACCCTTCATGGTGATGGACGTGATGGCGGCGGCCGCGCGCATCGAGGCGGCGGGCGGCCGCGTCATCCACCTGGAGGTCGGGCAGCCCGCGGCCCCGGCGCCGGCGAGCGCGCTTGCGGCGGCGCGCGCGGCGCTCGCCGCGCGTCCCCTCGGCTATACCGAGACGCTCGGCATTCCGACGCTGCGGGCGCGGATCGCGCGGCACTATGCCGAGACTTACGGCGTTGCGATCGATCCCGCGCGCATTGCCGTCACCACCGGCTCGTCGGCCGGATTCCTCCTGGCGTTCCTGGCGCTGTTCGAGCCCGGCGATCGGGTCGCGGTCGCGTTGCCGGGCTATCCGCCCTATCGGCACATTCTCAAGGCGCTCGGCTGCGAGCCGGTGGCGATCGAGACGAGCGAGGCGACGCGCTGGGCGATCACGCCCGACTTGCTGATCGCGGCGCATCGCGCGGCGCCGCTCAAGGGCGTCCTGATCGCGAGCCCCGCCAATCCGACCGGCACCATGATGACGGGAGGAGCCTTGCGCGACCTCATCGACGCCGCGGAAGGCGAGGAGATCAGGTTCATCTCCGACGAGATCTATCACGGCCTCGATTACGCGTTCGCGGCCGAGACCGCCGCGCGCTGGTCCGACAGCGCCGTGATCATCAACTCGTTCTCGAAATACTTCTGCATGACCGGCTGGCGCATCGGCTGGATGGTGGTGCCGGAGCCGCTGATGCGCACGATCGATCGGCTGCAGGGCAATCTCGCGATCTCGGTGCCGACGCTCTCGCAGATCGCGGCCGAGGCCGCCTTCGACGGGCGGTCGGAGATGGAGGCGGTGAAGCACGGCTACGAGCAGAACCGCCAAATCCTTCTCGCCGGCCTGCCGAAAGCCGGCTTCGCGCAATTTCTCCCGGTCGACGGCGCGTTCTATCTCTATGCCGACGTGTCGCGCTTCTGCGCCGACAGCTTCGAGTTCGCGAAGCGCATGCTCGCCGAGACGCACGTGGCGGCGACGCCGGGGATCGATTTCGATCCGGTGCACGGCCGGCGTTTCGTCCGCTTCTGCTACGCCGGCTCGAGCGCGGACATGCACGAGGCGGTGGAACGGATCGCTGCGTGGCGCAAGCGGTGACGGCAGAGGCGGAGCCGGCTCATGAACGAGGTCGTTGTTCCGCGCCCGCAAGCGGTTCCAGTCATCGTTCCTCCGCTGCTCGGTTTTACCGCGGGCTTCGTCGACAGCTGCACCGTTCTGGCGCTGTTCGGGCTGTTCGTGGCGCAGGTCACCGGCAGCTTCGTGCTCGCAGCGGCGGCGTTCGTCACGCACGAGCAAGGCGCGGTGACGAAGGTGCTTGCAATCCCGGTGTTCCTCATAGCGGCGGCGGCGACCACGGCGCTCGCGGTCATGGCGCAACGCCGCGGCCGCCCGGCCCTGCGCTGGGCCTTCGGGCTCGAATGCGTGGTGCTCACGGCGTTCCTGATCGCGCTGTTGGCGGGTGCGCCGCTCGACCGCCCCGATACCGTCGCCGCGGTCGTCGCGAGCCTCCTCGGCCTCTTTGCCATGGGTGCGCAGAGCGCGACCGTGCGGCTGCTGATGCGGAACGTGCCCTCGACCAGCGTGATGACCACGAATACCACCCAGCTCGCCATCGACGCGACCGAGCTCATCCTCGCCTGGCAGGCGCGCGGCCGCGCACCGGCCGACGCCGCCGCTGCGGCGACATACGTAGCAGCCCGCACCCATCTGGCGAGGCTGTTTCCGATCATGGCGGGTTTCCTGCTCGGGACCGTGGCCGGCACGCTTGCTTATGTCGTGACGGGACTGTGGGCCTTGATGGTGCCGCTTGCGATCATGTACGCAATTTTCGCCCGGGCGGGAGCGTGGCGATCCTGACTCACCGCAGCGCGGCGGCAATGTTGCCGCCGTCGACGGTGGTGACGTCGCCCGTGGTTTTCAGCGCCAGCGCCTGGTGCAGGAAGGCCTGCGCCACGTCCTCGGCGGTGACCTCGCGGCCGAGCAGGTTGCCGCGCAGGTAATCCTGCTCGCTCACGCCGCGCGCCTTGGAGCGCTCGGCGATGAACGCGTCGGTAAGGAGGCCGGAACGGATGCGGTCGGCATTGACCGCATTGGCGCGGATGCCGTCTGAGCCGTAGTCGAGCGCGTATTGCCGCACCAGGAACAGCGTCGCCGCCTTCGGCAACCCGTAGGGGCCGAAATTCGGCCCCGGGTTCACCGCCTGCTTCGACACGTTGAACAAGAGGCAGCCGCCGGTGCCCTGCGCCAGCATGATCTTCACCGCCGCCTGCGCCACGCGCTGGTGGCCGTAGAAATTCAACTCGAAGCTCTTGCGCAAAATCTCCTCGTCGACCTCGCCGATGCGGCCCTGCCAGGCCGCGCCGGCGTTCGAGACGACGATGTCGACGCCGCCGAATGCCGCCGCCACCGCCTCGAAGGCGCGTGCCACCGAGGCCGCGTCGGTCACGTCGCATTCGAGCGCAAGCGCCGCGCCGCCGATCGTGCGGGCCTTGTCGGCGGCGGCGCGCTCGTCGACGTCGAGCAGCGCCACCTCGGCGCCTGCGGACGCGAACGCCCGCGCGGTCGCCGCCCCGATCGTGCCGCCGCCTCCGGTGACGACGGCGACCTGCCCGGCAAGCGGCGGCTCTTTCGCGGTGCCGAGCTTGGCCTGCTCGAGCGGCCAGTATTCCATGTCGAACATCGCGGCTTCGGTGATCGACTCGAAGCGGCCGATCGCCTCGGCGTCGGTGATGGTCTCGACCGCGCATTGCGCGAGATCGGCCGCGATCCCGGCGTCCTTCTTCGAGCGCCCGAGACCGAACAGGCCGAGCCCGGGGACGAGCACGACCCGCGGCAGCGGGTCGAGCGCCGTCCTGCAGCGGCCGACGCGCCCGTTCTGGCGCTCGAAATAGGCTTGGTAATCGGCGATGAAGGCTTCGACCGCCGCGCGCGCGGCGCGCCTGAAATCATCCGTCCTGCCGTGCTCGGGCGTGGCGACGACGAGCGGCCGATGCTTGGTGCGGATGGTGTGGTCGGGGGTCACCGGGCCGGCTTGGCTGTAGCGGCGGACCTCCGCGCCGTTGACGAAGCTCAGGATCGCCGGGCCGGTGCGAAAGTCGAGGATCAGGCGCCGCCATTGGCCCTCGACCGCCGCGTCCTTGAGACTGCAGGCGCCGCGGATGATCGGCGCGACCGCGGCGAGCGGCGCGATCGCCTGCGGCAGCTGCGCGGTCACGAACACCGCCTTGCGGTTCCTGGCGAGCCGTTCCTCGGCGCGCGTGACCAGCGCGATCATGCGCTCATAGGCCTCGCGCGCGCTGTCGCCGAAAGTGACGATGCCGTGCTTGTCGAGGATCAGGCCCTCCACGTCCGGCTTGGCGTCGTGGATGTCGGCCGCGAGCTTGCCGAGCGCGAAGCCCGGCATGACATAGGGCACCACGCCCGCTCGCCCGTCATAAAGCTCGGCGCAGATCGCCTCGCCGTCCGGCTGATCGGTCAGGCTCAGGATGGCGTTGGCGTGGGTATGGTCGACGAATTTGTGCGGCAGGAAGGCGTGCAGCAGGATCTCGACCGACGGATTCGGCGCGCCCGGATCGAGCAGGTTCGCGCGCTCGACGCGCACCATCTCCCCGTCGGCCAGCGCGGCGCGTGCGCGCAATTTGCGCAAGCGGTCGAGCCGCAGGGCCGGCAGCCCGGCGGGCTCGATCGCCGCCATGTCGCAGCCCGAACCCTTGACGCACAGCGCCTCGACTTTCTCGCCGAGCAGGTCGGGCAGGATCGTCTTCACCGAGGTGTTGCCGCCGCCGTGCAGGACGAGCCTGGGGTCGCGGCCGAGCAGGCGGGTCGTATAGACGCGCAGCGCGAGATCGGGGCCGACGCCGTCGCGGGCATAGCGGTCGATCGCCGCCCGAGCGTCGCTGTCGACCCAGCCGCTTCTCATCGGCGGTCAGTCCTTGCCGAGCGCGCGTCTGCTCCACCAACCCGACCGGCGCGGACGATCCTCGCCCTCCGCCGAGCTCACCACCACCGGCTCGACCGGCGGCGCAGGGGCGGCGACCGGCGGCACGGTTGCCTCATTGCCGGACAATGTCGGCGCGGGCTCGCGTACGGTCGAGCGCCGGCGCGGCGCCTCGAAGACCGGCGGCTCGTCGGCAGCGGAGGCCTCCGCTGCCCGCGGCTCCTGCGCTTCGAGCGCCGCCCGGGGAGGCGCCTCGCTTGCCGGCTCGGCGATCGGAAGCGGCTGCGCGGGCGATTCCGGCTCGGGCGGTGAAGCACCCTCGAAATCGCCGCCGCTGCCCGCGAACTCCGGCTCGGCCATCTCCTCGGGCGCCGCCTCGAGACCCTCGCGGTCGCGCCGGTTGCGCCGTCCGCCGCGTCGTCCGCGCCGGCGCCGCCGGTGGTCGCCGTCGGCCTCCCTCGCCGTCTCGCGTGGCGGCGCGCCGTTTTCGTTCGCCTCCTCGAGGTCGTCGGTCGCGCCGGGCTCGAGGTCCTGCTCCGCCGGCGCGGCGGCGAGCTCGCGATCGGGCTGCAGGGTCTCGCGGCCGTCGCCGCGGCGGCCGCGCCGCCGTCGCCGCCGCCGGCCGGGCTCTTGCCCGTCCTGCGCCTGCTCGCCCTCGGGCGAAAGCTCGTCCGACACCGCGGGCTCCTCTGATTCGAGCGCCTCGTCCTCCTCCTCCTCGGTAGCCTCCTCGTTCGCCGCCTCGGCCGGAGCGAGGCTCGTCGATTGCGCCGCCAGCGCCTTGGCCTGCTCGAGGCTGTGCACCTGCTCGCCTTTCTCGATCACGAAGGACACTTGCCCGCCGATGGTGGCATCGGCATTGACCATGATGGCGATGCGGAAGCGCTCCTCGAGCGCGCGCAGATGCGCGCGCTTGTGGTTGAGGAGATAAAGCGCGATTTCGGAGCGCGTGCGCACCGCGAGATTGTGGGTCGCGCCCTTGAGCAGCATCTCCTCGAGCGAGCGCAACAGCTGGAGCGCCACCGACGACACCGAGCGCACGTGCCCGCTGCCGCCGCAATGCGGGCATTTCTCGGTCGAGCTCTCCAGCACGCTCGAGCGAATGCGCTGGCGCGACATTTCGAGCAGACCGAAATGCGAGATGTGGCCGACCTGGATGCGCGCCCGATCATGCCGCAGGCATTCCTTCAACCGACGCTCGACCGCCCGGTTGTTGCGCTTCTCGTCCATGTCGATGAAGTCGATGACGATCAGGCCCGCGAGATCGCGCAAGCGCAATTGCCGCGCGATCTCCTCGGCGGCTTCCAGGTTGGTCTTGAGCGCGGTGTCCTCGATGTGGTGCTCGCGCGTGGCGCGCCCCGAGTTGACGTCGATGGCGACCAGCGCCTCGGCCTGGTTGAGCACGATGTAGCCGCCCGAGCGCAGCTGCATCACCGGCGTGAACATGGCGTCGAGCTGGCTTTCGATGCCGGTGCGGGTGAAGATCGGCAGCGCGTCGCGGTAAGGCTTGACGTTCTTGGCATGGCTCGGCATGAGCATGCGCATGAACTCGGTCGCCTCCCGGTAGGCCTCGTCGCCGGCGACCATGATCTCGTCGATATCCTTGGTGTAGAGGTCGCGGATCGAGCGCTTGACCAGCGAGCCTTCCTCGTAGACCAGCGTCGGCGCGGTCGATTTGAGCGTAAGATCGCGCACCGTCTCCCACAGCCGCAGCAGATATTCGAAGTCGCGCTTGACCTCGGTCTTGGTGCGGCTCGCCCCGGCGGTGCGCAGGATCACGCCCATGCCTTCCGGTACTTCCAGCTCCTGGGCGATTTCCTTGAGGCGGCGCCGATCGTCCGCGCTGGTGATCTTGCGGCTGATGCCGCCGCCGCGCGCGGTATTCGGCATCAGCACCGAATAGCGGCCGGCGAGCGAGAGATAGGTGGTGAGGGCCGCGCCCTTGGTGCCGCGCTCCTCCTTGACCACCTGCACCAGCATCACCTGGCGGCGCTTGATGACCTCCTGGATCTTGTACTGGCGGCGCAGCCGCGGCATCCGCTCCGGCACTTCCTCCATCGCGTCGGCGCCGCCGACCGATTCGACCGCTTCCTCCTCGCCTTCGCTGCCGTGGCCGTTGACCTCGGTGATGTTGTTGTCGGCGTCCGCGTCGCCGCCCTCGACCGGAACGACGACCTCGGCGCCGCTCTCGTCGGAATGGCTCTCGAGCGCGCGCGGCTCCTCGCCGCTCCCCGGCATCGGCTCCGCCGCGCTCGTCGACTCGAGCTCGGCAAGCTCGATCGGGGCCTCGGTCGCCGTGGGCGGAGCATCCTCGGCGTGGGGGGCGGACGCGATCGGCTCGGCCGCGGCCCCTTCCGACCCCGCATCCGGCACCGGTTCCTCCGGGGCCTGCGCTTCGGCGGTCTCGGCCGGCGGCGCCATCTGCTCGGACGCCGCCGCCATCGCGCCGATCTCGTCTTCGATCGGCTCGCTCCTGATCTCCTCGCGCGCGCGCCGGCTGCCACGCTCGCGGTGCCGGCGTCCGGCACGGTGGTCGGCCTCGGCCTCGGCGGCGCGCTGGGCGCGCTCCTCCTCGGCGATCAGCGCCTGCCGGTCGGCGACCGGGATCTGATAATAGTCGGGATGGATTTCGCTGAAGGCGAGGAAGCCGTGGCGGTTGCCGCCGTAATCGACGAAAGCGGCCTGCAGCGACGGCTCGACGCGCGTGACCTTGGCCAGATAGATGTTGCCGCGGAGCTGTTTACGGTTGGCCGACTCGAAGTCGAATTCCTCGACACGATGGCCGCGCAGAACTACCACCCGGGTCTCCTCCGGATGGGTGGCGTCGATGAGCATTTTGTTGGGCATTGACCAATCTCTTGATGGCCGTTCGGCGCGCGGCCGCCGTTCGTCGCCGCGCGGGCGACATCAGGCGGCGCGACCGGATTGCGGCCGTACTGCGGTTGAATGGACGGGCGTCCGATGCGCGGGAGAGACCGCCATCGGCCGCAATCGCGTCGCTCGGCGTCGCGATCTTGCTGCGGCAACGATGGGGATGGTTCTCGACGCGCGGTCGTAGCATGACCTTCTGGCCCGTGACGGGGCGGCAACGCTGAAGTACGCGCGGCCGCGGGTTCCTTGGCTGACGATCTGCGAATCGAATAGCGGCCCCGAAAGCATAGGCCGCCGCCTCCCCGCGTGCGGCATTGGCCGCGCGCGATACCGGTTGTCGTCCACAAGAACATCGGCTTTGCCGGCCCCTCGGCGCCGCCACGAAGCGGAACGCCGCGAACCTTCTGCGTCCTGCAAGGTCCCTCCTCTCGCTGGGCGGGGAGCGGTCCTTGCGATGGACGCGCCGGATGTCCGAACGCGGCACAACCGGAACTGTAAACCGTCAACACCCCTTATTAGGGCTGGCGGCGGACGATGGCAAGGGGCCCGTAGGATGGAAGCACCGGCGATCCGCGGTCCCATAGCGGCGCCGGAACTCCCTGGTCGAAAAGGATTTTCATATCCGGAGCGCAGCAACACCCGCACGCTCGGGCTACGGCGGACTGCGCCCGGCGTGGCGCAGCACAAGCTCGCCCTGTCCGCGCGTCACGCCGGGGAATCCCGCCAAAAAATCGTCAACGCGCGCGCCGTGCTCCAGGTTCTCGAGCAACGCGCGGACCGGTACGCGGGTGCCTTTGAACAGCCATTCGCCGCTCAATGTTCCCGGCGCGCGTTCGACCGCCGCGCATTCACTCCAGCCGAGCTCGCCCATCGTCGCGCTGAAGCCACATTGTCCGGTGAGTGGCAGTGCCGCCCACTTAAGTTGCGGTTAACCGCGCCCTCGTTATGGAGTATGAGAGGCCCGGAGGGGGCTGGAAAGAGCGATGTCGGTCCGCGCGGCGAGCTTGGCTGTGCTTTTCGGCGCCATGGTCGTCGGCGGCGCGTCCGCGGCCGAGCGTACCGGCACGGCCGCGCCGCCGACGCGTGCGCCCCACGATTTTCCCGTCGCCAGCGACGTGCGCCTCGCCGGCGACGATTCCCAGACCCGCGTGGTGGTCGATCTCAGCGAGAAGGTCGACATCCGTGCCTTCACGCTCGCCAATCCCTACCGGGTGGTGATCGACATGCCGCAGGTCACGTTCCAGTTTCCGGCGCGGGCCGGGGAGGTGGCGCGCGGCCTGATCAAGGCGTTTCGCTTCGGCCTGGTCATGCAGGGCGGTTCGCGCATGGTCATCGACCTCGTGCGTCCGGCGCGGATCGACAAGGCGTTCGTGATCGCCGCCGCCAACGACCAGCCTGCGCGCATGGTGCTCGACCTCGCGGCCACCGACCGCGACGCCTTCATGCGCACCGTGACGCTCGAGAACCGCGTGCCGGAGAGCCGCAAGCTCGAGCGCGAGCCGGAGAAGGCCGCAGGCGATCCGCGGCCGCTGGTGGTGATCGATCCGGGCCACGGCGGCATCGACAACGGCACCAAGGGACCGGGCGGCGAGATGGAAAAGACCATCGTGCTCGAATTCTCGCTGATGCTGCGGGACAAGCTCGAGAAGACCGGCAAGTACCGCGTGGCCATGACCCGCACCGACGATACCTTCGTGGCGCTCGACGACCGGGTCGGGCTCGCGCGCGCGCGCCAGGCCGCGCTGTTCATCTCGATTCATGCCGACGCCTTGGTGCGCAGGGAGGGCGACGCCCAGGGTGCGACCGTCTATACCCTTTCGGAGCGCCCCTCCGACGCCCGCGCCGCGCGGCTCGCCGAATCCGAGAACCAGGCCGACGCCATCGCCGGCCTCGATCTCTCGGCCGAGCCCAAGGACGTCGCCGGCATCCTGATCGATCTCGCCCGGCGCGAGACCAAGACCTTTTCGCTGCAATTCGCCCAGGCCCTGGTCAATCATCTCAAGAATGCCGCCCGGCTGCACCTGCACCCGCTGAAATCCGCGAATTTCGTGGTGTTGCGGGCGCCCGACGTGCCGTCGGTCCTGGTCGAGCTCGGCTATGTCTCGAACAAGGAGGACCTCAAATCGCTGATGTCGTCGGAGTGGCGGGACCACGCCGCCGCGGCGATCGTCCAGTCGGTCGATACCTTCTTCACGACCCGGATCGCCGGGTCCGGCCAGAATTGACCGGGACGACCGGGTCCGAAGGGGGATTCAGCCTCAGTTTCAACATAAAACAGCGCGACTTAAGCGTTCGAGCGACCGACACGGTGGGGACGGTGCTCAGGGGAAACCCGCCGATTTGGGCTGTAGCCGGCCCGCGGGCGGCCGGCGATCGCGGATCATGCGGTCGGGCGGAGGGGGACTTTCGGCTATGCGATTGATGCTGCGCTTCTTCGGTTTGCTGTTCGCGGCCGGGACGATCATCTTCGTGGTCGGGGTTGCAGCGGCCGCCGGTTTGCTGTGGCACTACTCCAAGTCGCTGCCGGACTATTCCCAGCTGCAGGACTACGAGCCCGCGGTGATGACGCGGGTGCACGCCGCCGACGGCTCGCTGCTCGCCGAATATGCCCGCGAGCGACGGCTCTACCTGCCGATCCAGGCGGTGCCCAAGCTCGTCATCAACGCCTTCGTCGCCGCCGAGGACAAGAACTTCTACGAGCACGGCGGCATCGATTTCTCCGGCATCGCCCGCGCGGCCGTGCTCTACGTCCAGCAATATGGCAGCGGCAGACGCCCGCAGGGCGCCTCCACCATCACCCAGCAGGTCGCCAAGAACTTCCTGCTCACCAACGAGCTGTCGTTCTCGCGCAAGATCAAGGAAGCGCTGCTGTCGATGAAGATCGAGCGGACCTTCTCGAAGGAGAAGATCCTCGAGCTCTATCTCAACGAGATCTACCTGGGCATGGGCGCCTACGGCGTCGCCGCCGCCTCGCTCCTCTATTTCGACAAGTCGGTGCACGAGCTGACGACCGCGGAGGCGGCCTATCTCGCCGCGCTGCCCAAGGCGCCGAACAACTACCATCCCTTCCGTCAGCGCGAGCGCGCGCTCGAGCGGCGCAATTACGTCATCGACCGCATGGCCGAGGATCATTACATCGCCGCGGCGGAGGCCGAGAAGGCGAAGAAGGAGCCGCTCAAGGTGACGCAGCGGCCGAGCGGCGCCCATATCTTTGCGGCGGAATATTTCGCCGAGGAGGTTCGCCGCTACATCTACGACAATTACAGCGAGAAGAAGCTCTATGAGGGCGGCCTCTCGGTGCGCACCACGCTCGACCCCAAGCTGCAGGTGCTGGCGCGCAAGGTGCTGGTCGAGGGCTTCGTGAATTTCGACGAGCAGCAGGGCTATCGCGGCGCCGTCGGCAAGCTCGACATGTCCGGCGACTGGGGCGTCAAGCTCGCCGACGTCAAGGCGCTGTCCGACGTCGCCCCGTGGCGGCTCGCGGTGGTGCTGGAGACGAGCGACGCGTCCGCCCGGGTCGGATTCCAGCCCGCCCGCGATCCGACCGGCGGGGTGACCAAGGAACGCGAGACCGCGATGGTTCCGCTCGAAGGCGTGAAGTGGGCGAAGCCCACGAGCGGCCCGATGAAGGGCAAGGCGCCGGCCAAGGTCTCGCAGGTACTGGAGGTGGGCGACGTCGTCTATGTCGAGCCGCTCGCCGGCAAGGACGGGCTGTTCCGCCTGCGCCAGATGCCGGAGGTCTCCGGGGCCATGGTCGCGATGGACCCGCAGACAGGGCGGGTATTGGCGATGGTCGGCGGCTTCTCCTACGACCAGAGCCAGTTCAACCGCGCCACCCAGGCGCTGCGTCAACCCGGCTCCTCGTTCAAGCCGATCGTCTATGCCGCCGCGCTCGACAACGGCTATACGCCCTCGACAGTGGTCCTCGATGCGCCATTGGAGATCGATACCGGCAGCGGCATCTGGGCGCCGGAAAACTACACGCGCAAGTATTACGGGCCCTCGACGCTGCGCTTCGGCATCGAGCAGTCACGCAACGTGATGACGGTGCGGCTGGCGCAGGACATCGGCATGCCGTTGATCGGCGAATACGCCAAGCGCTTCGGCATCTACGAGAGCCTGCCGCCCTATCTGTCGTTCGCGCTCGGCGCCGGCGAGACCACGCTGCTGCGCATGGTCGGCGCCTATGGCATGATCGATAACGGCGGCCGCAAGATTCAGCCGAGCCTGATCGACCGCATCCAGGACCGCTACGGCCACACCATCTACAAGCACGACGCGCGCGAATGCCGCGGCTGCGACGCCGACAAATGGACGAGCCAGAACGAGCCGACATTGGTCGACAAGCGCGAGCGCGTGCTCGACCCGATGACCTCCTACCAGATCACCTCGATGATGGAAGGCGTGGTTCAGCGCGGCACCGCCACGGTGGTGAAGGAGGTCGGCAAGCCGATCGCCGGCAAGACCGGCACCACCAACGACGAGAAGGACGCCTGGTTCATCGGCTTCTCGCCCGATCTCGTGGTCGGCGTCTATCTCGGCTACGACAAGCCGCGCCATCTCGGCCACGGCGCGACCGGCGGCATGCTCGCCGCCCCGATCGTGCGCGATTTCATGAAGGTCGCCCTCGCCGACAAGCCGGCGGTGCCGTTCCGCGTGCCGGCCGGCATCAAGCTCGTGCGCATCGACCCGAAGACGGGAATGCGGGCGGGGCCGGGCGACCAGCGCGTGATCCTGGAAGCCTTCAAGCCCGGCACCGCGCCGCCCGACAACTATTCGGTGATCGGCGTCACCGACGCCGAGGGCCGCCCGCTCGGCGTCTCGCCGGAGGCCGACCGCGCGGTGCGCAGCGGCACCGGCGGGCTCTATTAGGCCGACCTCGCCGTTGCGATCGGCGCGGCGTCGATCGATCCCGATGACGTTGCGTCCGACCGGCGGGAGCACTAAATCCGTCGACGGATCGTTGCAACTCGGCGGAAAGCCCCATGCGCGCGGAAATCCAGAACTTCGTCGACGAGATCAGGCAGTCGGTCCGGCTGCTGAGGAGGCATCTTTGACTTCGACAAGGCGCGCGTGCGCCTCGCGGAGCTCAACCGGGAGGCCGAAGACCCCAATCTCTGGAACGACCAGCAGCGCGCCCAGCGCCTGATGCAGGAGCGCACCGCGCTCGAGGACCAGCTCACCGCCATTGGCCGCATCGAGCAGGAGCTCGACGATCAGCTCACCATGATCGAGCTCGGCGAGAGCGAGAAGGACCAGAAGGCGGTCAACGACGCCGAGGCGGCGCTCAAGAAGCTCAAGGCGGAAGTGGCGCGGCGGGAGCTCGAGGCGCTGCTTTCGGGCGAAGCCGACCCCAACGACAGCTACCTCGAGGTTCACGCCGGCGCCGGCGGCACCGAGAGCCAGGACTGGGCCAACATGCTGATGCGCATGTACACGCGCTGGGCCGAGCAGCACGGCTACAAGGTCGATTGGATCGAGGAGACCGAGGGCGAGGAAGCCGGCATCAAGTCGGCGACCGTGCAGGTCAAGGGCCGCAACGCGTTCGGCTGGCTCAAGACCGAGAACGGCGTGCACCGCCTGGTGCGCATCTCGCCGTTCGATTCCAATGCCCGCCGCCACACCTCGTTCGCGAGCGTCAACGTCTATCCGGTGGTCGATGACCGCATCAAGATCGACATCAAGGAATCCGACGTGCGCGTCGACACCATGCGCGCCGGCGGCGCCGGCGGCCAGCACGTGAACAAGACCGAGTCGGCGATCCGTCTCACCCACATCCCGACCAACATCGTGGTGGTGTGCCAGAATGATCGCTCCCAGCACCGCAACCGGGCGCAGGCCTGGCAGATGCTGCGGGCGCGGCTGTTCGAGCGGGAATTGAAGAAACGCGAGGAGAAAGCCGCGGCCGAGCAGGCCGCCAAGACCGACATCGGCTGGGGCCACCAGATCCGCTCCTACGTGCTGCAGCCCTACCAGATGGTGAAGGATCTGCGAACCGGCGTGCAGACCTCGAACACCGGCGCCGTGCTCGACGGCGACCTCGACCAGTTCATGGAAGCGGCCCTGGCGCAGAAGGCGTTCGGCACCGCGCCGAAGCAGGTCGAGGACGTGGACTGAGCCGCGGTGAGGTCGGTTCAAATCGCGGCGGAGCGCGCGCGAGACGTCGCGCAGCTCGAGACCCCGTGCCTGCTCCTCGATATCGACCGGCTCGAGCGCAATTGCGAGCGCATGCTGGCGCGCACCCGCGCGCTCGGCGTCAGGCTGCGGCCGCACCTGAAGACCGCCAAGTCGGCCGAGGTGGCTGCGCGCGCGGTCGACGGCTCGCGCGCCATCACCGTCTCGACGCTCAAGGAGGCCGACTATTTCGCCGGGCGCGGTTATCGCGACATCGTCTGCGCCACCGCGGTCGTTCCCGCCAAGCTCGCCCATGCCGCGCGCATCCAGGCGACGCATGGTTGCGACCTCATGCTGGTCACCGACGCGTCCGCGGTCGTGCGCGAGGCCGCGCGCTTCGCGCGGGAGAGCGGGCTACGATTCTCGTTCCTCGTCGAGATCGATTGCGGCGAGCACCGCAGCGGGCTCGCTCCCACCGATTCCGCCGTGGTCGACCTCGCCCGCGCGATCCACGCTTCGCCGCCGCTCGCCTTTCGCGGCGTCCTGACCCATGCCGGACACTCCTACGCCACCGACCGGCCGGCCGAGGTGGCGAACATCGCCGCCGTCGAGCGCGATGCGGCGCTGGCGGCGGCAGCCGCGATCCGCGCCGCCGGCGTGCCGTGCGAGATCGTCAGCGTCGGCTCGACGCCCACCGTGCTGCATGCCGATCATCTCGACGGCGTCACCGAGGCGCGCGCCGGCGTCTACATGCTCTGGGACCTCGCCCAGCTCTCGCGCAACATGTGCCGCGAAGACGAGATCGCCGCCTCCGTGCTCGCCTCCGTGATCGGCCACAACCGCCAGGCCGGCGCGATCGTCCTCGACGCCGGGGCGCTCGCGCTGTCGAAGGACGTCGGCGCCAACCGGCACCGGCCCGGCGTCGGTTACGGCTATGTCTGCGACGCGCGCACGCTGGCGCGGCACGGCAGCCTGGCGGTCGACGTCGTCCACCAGGAGCACGGCACCGTGCCCGTCCGCGACCAATCGTGGTTCGAACGGCTGCCCGTCGGCAGCCTGGTGCGCATCCTGCCCAACCATGCCTGCCTGACCTGCGCGGGCTACGAGGCCTACCACGTGGTGCGCGGCGCGACGGTGATCGATCGCTGGGAGCGGGTGAACGGATGGTAGCGTGATGAGTGGATGGCCGCGAACGATGCGGTCATGCAAGGGAGGTCGGATGCCGAAACTTGAATATCCGGTAATGATCGAACCGCTGTCCATCGAGGATGGCGGAGGATTTGTTGCAACGGTTCCAGACTTGCCGGGATGCATGTCGGACGGCGAAACGCCGGAAGAAGCGCTTGCAAACGTGCGCGACGCCATTGCCGAGTGGATCGAAGAGGCGCGCGCTGTCGGACGATCGGTGCCGAAGCCGTCCCGGCGGCACATTGCGGCGGAATAGCCGCCGTGAAAATACGAGCAGCAGATCGATCAAAAACTTCCGACGAGCCGTTGTCCCGCGCGCAGGAATTTCTGCGGATCGACCGCTTCGCCGCGCACCCGGGTCTCGTAGTGCAGATGCGCCCCGGTCGAGCGTCCGGTCGAGCCGACCCTGCCCACGATCTGGCCGGCCTTGACCGACTGGCCGACACGGACGTCGATCGACGACAAGTGGCCGTAGCGCGTCGACAATCCGTTGCCGTGGTCGATGTCGACCGCCCGGCCATAGCCGCCGCTCCAGCCCGCGGCCGCCACCGTGCCGTCGGCGGTGGCGCGCACGGGGTCGCCGACCTCGCCATGCAGGTCGAGCCCGGTATGCATGGCGGGCGAGCCGGTGAACGGGTCGGCGCGTACGCCGAAGCCCGATGCCGGATCGACGTCGCCGTCGACCGGCTTGCGCACGGGAACGCTGCTGAGCGTGTGCGTGAGTCGATGGATCTGGGTGCGCGCGAGGCTGATGCGGTAGAGCTGCCGCTCGAAGCCGCTCCCATCCTTCGGCAGGCGCGCCGGAACGAACGGCCCGCCGGTGCCGCCCGCGCTCTCGTGCGCAGCCGCCTTGCCGATGTCGACGCCGAGCTCGGCGAGCACGCCGCGAATGCGCCGCGCTCTCAGGTCGAAATTCTCCTCGATCGAGTTGAGCGCCGCCGCCTGCCGCTGCTCGACCCGATCGAGCGAGGCCTGCAGGCGGGCGATAATTCCGCCGACGCCGCCCGCGCCTTTGGCGAGGAGGCCGTTGCGCGGATCGAGCGCCGCATCGCGGTCGGACGGCACGAGGAAGGCGCCCTTGTCGTTGAGCGGCGACGGCTTGAGCGGGATCGCGCGCGGCTCGTTTCGCGCCGGCGGCCGGATCGAGCCGGTGAGGTCGCCGAGGCCGCCGAGTGCGCCCGTGCGCGACTCCAATGCCGTCTGCCGGCGCAGGATCTGGTCGAGCTTTTGCTCGTACTGCTCCTGGTCGAGCAGCTGGCGGCTCGAGATCCGGTCGACCTGGGCGCGCATCTCGGCGATGCGGTCCTCGTAGCCGAATTGCATGTCGGCCTGCCGGGCGATGAGCCGGGTCAGCACGTCCTCGCGGAAGGCGAAATAGGTGGCGGTCGTGATCGTCCAGACCGCCATGATCACCAGCGTGCCGACCACCACCCAGAAGGCGATCGGTCCGAGCCGCAACTGGCGTCCGGCATGGACCAGGGTATAGCCGGTCGCCCATTGCCGCGCGGCCGTGCGCTGCAGCCGGTCATCGCCGAAATGGCCGGAAGAATCGTGGCGGTACTGTAATGACGACCGACGAGACATTCACGCATCCCCGCCGGTCCCATACGTCGGATGACCTTACGCCGGCGCTAACTGGCGCCAATTCGAGCGGATTATGGTTAATTTTCCGCAAAACTTGTCTGTGGAACGGGCGGCGGGGGGAGGGGCCCCCGCCGGGCACGTTGCAAACTGGGGGGTTTCTGCCCGCCGGGGCGGCATGCGCCTTCCTTTCGTCCCTTTTTCGGGGTCAATTGAGGGTTCGACGGTACGCGGAAAATCGCTGTCAGGTCGGCTGGTTAGCCTGGGTTTCCGCGGCAAGGGGACGCCACGCAAGTTGCCTTTGAGTCGGCAAACGTCGGTGCGCGAGCACACGTCGTTTTCCAAGGCGCGCGGCGAAATCGGCGGTCGAGGGGACGCCAAGTCGGGGCATGGCGGGTCGGCAACCTTATCCGAATCTCGAGGCCCTCCGAAAGCTGGAGGCGAGCCTCCACGTCGACATGCGCGAGCCCGACGCATCGACGCCGGACGCATATGCGTCGAACACCTCGGCATCGAACAGTTGGGAGTCGAACGCCGATACGTCCGGCGCATGGACGCCGGACGAGCATGATCGCGCATCGTCGCTGCGGCTGACCTTGTCGCGCTTCCGCGTGGGCGATTGGCGCGCGTGGCTCGATCCGAGCCGCCCTGGCCTGCGCAAATTCGCCTTCGTCGTCGGCGGGCTCGGCGGCGTCGCCGTGCTCGCGATGGTCGCCCTGTGGTGGCGGCTGTCGAGCGGACCGATCGAGCTCAACATGGTGACGCCGTGGCTGTCGGCGGCGATCGCGGAGAATCTCGGCGGCGGCCACGAGGTCGAGATCGGCGGCAGCCAGCTCGAGCGCGATGCGAACGGGCGCACGGCGCTGCGCATTCGCGACATCGTGGTGCGCGACGCGGACGGCACCATCGTAGCGAGCGCGCCCAAGGCGGAAGTCGGTATTTCCGGTGCGGGCTTGCTCGCCGGTCGCATCCGCGCCGAGCGGCTGAGCTTGGTCGGCGCCGAGATGGCGGTGCGCATCGAGTCGGACAGCAAGGTCACGGTCTTTGCCGGCAGCAACAAGCGCCCGTTCGTCACCGCTTCGGCCATGCTGCCACCGGTCGTCCCTGCGCAGGCGTCACCGCCGGCAAAGGTTGAACGCGCCGCCGCAGCCACCTCAGCTGCGCCGGTCACCCCACCCCCTTCAGCCGCTCCGGCCGCGGGCGCGGGCTCGACCGCACGCAACGGCGTTCCTGATCTCGCCGCGCTGCTGGCTTGGATCGAGAGCCTCGACGCCGGCAGCTTGGACGGGCGCGACCTCACCGAGATCGGCCTGCAGGATGGCAACCTCACCGTCGACGACCAACGCAATGGCAAGCAGTGGACGTTCACCGATATCGATCTCAGCGTGACGCGGCCCAAGGGCGGCGGCATCGCGATTGCGCTCGGCTCGCAAGCGGTCGAACGCGCGTGGCGCATGCGCGCGGCGATGACGCCGGGCCAACACGGCCACCGCATCATCGACATCGAGATGCAAAAAGTCTCGACCAAGGACGCGATGCTCGCCATGCGATGGGGCGATGATCAATACGAGATCGATCTGCCGCTGACCGGGCGCATCCGCGCCGATATCGGTCCCGATGGCATTCCGCACATGCTCGACGGCCGGATGGCCGTGGAGAAGGGCGTCGTGGTCGATCTCGACGACCCGCTCGTGCGCGTTCCGATCGACCGCGCCGAGATCAGTCTCGATTGGGATAAGACTCGCCAGGCGCTGATGGTGCCTTTCCAGGTGGTGTCCGGCGGCAGCCGCATCACCCTGCTCGCGCAATTCAACGCGCCGCGCGACGGCAGCGGCGTTTGGGGGCTGGACGTTTCCGGCGGCAGCCTGATGCTGGCCTCTGCGCCGGCCGATCCCAATGCGCTCGTGCTCAACCGCGTCCTGCTGAAGCTGCGGATCAATCCCAACAAGCAGCGCATCGATCTCGAGCCGAGCGAGTTGGGCAACACCGATCTCGGCCTTGCGCTCAGCGGCAGCCTTGATTTTTCCAGCGAAGATCCCCGCCTGACGCTTGGAGTTGCGAGCACGCGCATGTCGGTCGCGGCCATGAAGCGGATTTGGCCGGTCACCGTGGCATCGAAGGTGCGCGCCTGGGTGCTCGATCACGTTCAGGCCGGCACGGTCGAGCGGTTGGACGTGTCGACCAACGCGCCGTGGTCCACGCTCAAATCGAGCGGCCCGCCGATCCCCGATGACGGTTTGTCGATCCAGATCATCGGCCACGGCGCCGAGATCCGGCCGGTCGAGGGCCTGCCGGCAATCCGCGATGCCGACGTCAACGTGCAGATTTCCGGCCGCACGGCGGCCATCAATGTCGGCCGCGGCAACGTGGAGATATCGCCCGGTCGCAAGCTCTCGATCACCAGCGGCGTGTTCGAGGTGCCCGACACCTTCCCCAAGGGGCCGCCGGCGAAGGTCCGCTTCCGCCTCGATGGATCGGTGCCGGCCGCGGCCGAACTCTTAGGGATGCCGCGGCTGCGCGAGTATTCGGGTGCGCCGATCGAGCCGGCGACCAGCCGCGGGACGCTGACCGCGCAGGTCACGCTCGCGATGCCGCTCAAGGAAGATCTGACGCCCGGGTCTTCGCTCTACACCATCAACATGGACGTCGCCAACTTCGCCGCCGAACGCATGGTGATGGGCCAGAAGGTCGAGGCCGCGCTGCTCAAGGTGAGCGCCAATAACTTGGGCCACTGGATCCGCGGGGACGTCAAGATCAACGGCGTTGCGTCCGCGCTCGACTATCGCAAGCCGCGTGACGGCGACGCCGACATTCGCGTCCAGGCCACGCTCGACGAGAACGGGCGCAGCAAATTCGGTTTCGATCTCGGCGGCTTGCTTACCGGACCGGTGCCGATCAAGCTCAGCGGACGCGTGCCGGCAAACGAGGGCGAGAGTCGCTTTGCCATCGAGGCCGACCTCACTCAGGCCAAGGTCGACAATCTGCTGCCAGGATGGTTGAAGGCTCCAGGCCGGGCGGGGCGCGCGACCTTTACCCTCATCAACAAGCCGGCGGGGACGCGGTTCGAAGATCTGGTGATCGAAGCCTCCGGCGCTGCGGTCAAAGGCGTAGTCGAGGTCGATTCCGCGGGCGACGTCGTCTCCGCAAATTTCCCCCTCTTTGCCCTTTCGGACGGAGACAAGGCCACGCTCAGAGCGGAGCGTGGCGCCGACGGTGCGCTGCGGATGACGCTACGTGGCGACGTTTATGACGGACGCGGCTTCATCAAATCGACGCTGACCGGCGCGGGCAGCAACAAGCAAAAGCCGGACAAGGATATCGATGTCGACGTCAAGCTCGGCACCGTCCTGGGCTTTAACGGCGAGACGCTACGCGGCCTCGATCTGCGCGTCTCACGCCGCAGCGGGGTTCTCACCAGCCTCGCGTTGAACGCCAAGCTGGGACGCGACGCGCCGCTCATCGGCGAGGTGCGCGCGCGCGGGAACAACGGGCGCCAATTCGTCGTCCTCGAGACCAATGACGCCGGCGCCTTCTTCCGCTTCAGCGACATCTACGCCAAGGTCGTCGGCGGCGAAATGTGGATTGCGCTCGACCCGCAGAGCGCCGACCTTGCGCCGCAGGAAGGCATTCTCGACGTTCGCGGGTTCATCGTCCGCGGAGAAGCGGCGCTCGAGCGCGTTGCTGCCGGCCCGCAGCAGCCCGGCGGCTCGTCGTCCGGTGTCGAGTTCTCGCACCTGCGCGTCGATTTCACCCGTTCGCTTGGCCGCTTCACCATCCGCGACGGGCTGCTCAAGGGCCCCGCGATCGGTGGCACCGTCGATGGCCACATCGATTATCATCGCGACGAGATCCGCATGCGCGGCACCTTCGTTCCGCTCTACGGCCTCAACAACATGTTCGGCCAGCTTCCGATCGTCGGGCCCTTCCTCGGCGGCAGCAACGAGGGCTTGCTCGGTGTCACCTATGAGGTGGTCGGCCCGCCGAGCACGCCGGTGTTGCGCGTCAATCCGATTTCCGCGGTGGCGCCGGGCTTGTTGCGAAAATTCTTCGAATTCCCCGGCGGCAATGCTCCCATGCAAAGCTACGCCGAGCCGGGCCGCTATTAACACGCACGAGTCAGAGCGAGGATGCGTGACGGACGCCCATGTTCGTCTGCCGTGCTCCGTCCTGCGTCGCGTTCACACCGGTCTCAACAGCACGTGCCGCTTCCTGCCGAGCGAGAGCTTGATGACGCCTTCCGGCGTGAGGTCCCGCGGCGTGAGCGCCATCTTCTCGTCGGTGACCGCGACGTCGTTGACCCTGAGACCGCCGCCTTTGATCTGTCGGCGTGCGTCGCCCTTGGACGACACCAGGCCGACGTGAACAGCGGCGTCGAGCACGCTCAATCCGGCCGCGAGCGTCGCGCGTGGCATTTCGATCGTCGGCAACGTCTCCGCAAGCGCGCCTTCCTCGAAGGTGCGGCGCGCGGTTTCGGCCGCTTGCTCGGCGGCCGCGCGGCCATGCAAGAGGGTGGTTGTCTCGGTCGCCAGGACCTTTTTCGCCTCGTTCAACTCTTGCCCCTTCAAGCGGACGAGACGTTCGATCTCGTCGAACGGAAGTTCGGTGAACAGCTTGAGCAGGCGGCCGACGTCGCCATCTTCGCAGTTGCGCCAGAACTGCCAGTAATCGTAGGGGCTCATCGCGTCCGCGTTGAGCCAAACCGCGCCGGTCTCGGTCTTGCCCATCTTGCTGCCCGAGGAGGTCGTCAGCAGCGGCGTGGTCAGCGCGAACAACTGAGCATTGAGCAGCCGGCGGCCGAGGTCGATGCCGTTGACGATGTTGCCCCACTGGTCGGAGCCGCCCATCTGCAAAATGCAGCCGTGGCGTTTGTAAAGCTCCACGAAATCGTAGGCTTGCAGGATCATGTAGTTGAATTCGAGAAACGTCAGCGGTTGCTCGCGCTCCAAGCGCAGCTTCACCGAGTCGAACGTCAGCATCTTGTTGATGGTGAAATGGCGGCCGACGTCGCGCAGGAAGGGAATATAGTGCAGCCGGTCGAGCCACTCGGCGTTGTCCGCCATCATGGCGCCGGCGTCAAAATTGAGAAAGCGCGAAAATACCGTGCGGATCGAGGCGATGTTGGCCTCGATCTGCGCGCCGGTCAGCAGCGTGCGGCTCGCGTCCTTGCCCGATGGATCGCCGATCTTGCTGGTACCGCCGCCCATCAGCGCGATCGGGCGATGGCCGGTCTTCTGCAGCCATCGCAACATCATGATCGTGAGCAGGTTGCCGATGTGGAGGCTCGGCGCGGTGGCGTCGAAGCCGACATAGGCGGTGAGGGGGCCCGCGGCCGCCTTGGCATCGAGGCCCTCGGCGTCCGAAACCTGGTGGATGAATCCGCGTTCCGCGAGGACGCGCAGGAAATCGGACTTGTAGGCGCTCATGCCGCCTCGCCTCTTTTTATCGCCTCTTTTGGGCCGGTGGTGTAACAGGTCCGGTGCGGGATTCAACCGAGGACGCTACCCATGGCGCGCGCCACTGCGATCGGCCTGATGAGCGGCACCTCCTACGATGGGGTGGACGTGGCGCTCATCGAGACCGACGGCGAGGAGATCGGTCGCCTCGGTCCCACCGGCTACCGCCCCTACAGCGACCCGGAACGCGAGGTCGTGCGGCGCGCGATCGCGGTTGCCGCCAATCTCACCGACCGCAGCGCCCGGCCGGCGATGCTCGCCGAGGCCGAAGAGTTGGTGACCGACATGCACGCCGAGGCGGTCGAGGCGTTCCTGGCGGCCAACGGCATGCCGCCGAGCGAGGTCGCGGTGGTGGGCTTCCACGGCCAGACCGTCCTGCACCGTCCCGATCGCGGCCTCACCATCCAGCTCGGCAACGGCGCCGCGCTCGCCGGCAGGCTCGGCATTCCCGTGGTCTATGACTTTCGCGCCGCCGATGTCGCCGCCGGAGGGCACGGCGCGCCGATGGTGCCGGTATTTCACCGCGCCATGCTGCGCCTGCTCAAGCGCGCGCATCCCGTCGGCGTGCTCAATCTGGGCGGCGTCGCCAACATCACCTTCATCAACGGCGGCGCCGAGCTCGTCGCTTGCGACACCGGGCCGGGCAACGCGCTGATCGACGACTTCGTCCGCCTGCGCACCGGGCAACCGCAGGATGACGAGGGCCGTGCCGCGGCCGCGGGCAAAGTCGACGAGGCCGCGGTGGTGCGTGTGCTCAAGCATCCTTTCTTTGCCACGCCGCCGCCCAAATCGCTCGATCGCAACGCGTTCCGCCACTGGGTGACGGAGGAAGGCCGCCTTGCCAGCAAGAGCACGCAAGACGGCGCTGCCACGCTTACCGCCATCACCGCCGCGGCGGTCGCCCACGCGATCACCGTGTTGCCGCGCCCGCCAGTGGCGTGGATCGTCGCCGGCGGCGGCACGCGCAATCCGACCTTGATGCGTATGTTGGCAGAGCGCCTTGCTCCCGCGCAGGTCGAGACCGCCGGCGCCGTCGGCTGGTCAGCCGATGCGCTCGAAGCGCAAGCCTTCGCTTATCTTGCCGTGCGAACCCTCAAGGGCTTGCCGCTCACCTTCCCCACCACGACCGGCGCGCCGCGGCCGTTGACCGGCGGCATCCTCGTGCGGCCATAGCGGGTCCAAGGGGATCGCCGGAGGCCCGCCATTTATCTGCTGAAATCGCGGATCACGCGCTCGATGCCTTTCACCACGCGCGCCACGTTCTCGGCGTCGACCTTGTCCGGCGTATCGCTTGACCGGTGGTAGTGGGGATAGCGGAACGGGGCCGTGTCCGTGATCATCACGGCTGGAAAGCCGTGCTCGGCGAAGGCCCAATGATCCGACCAGGCGATGCCGGGAACGAAGCCCGGCGCCACTCCGCCGATCGTGGGGAAGGCGGTGTGCGCGCGGAATGATCGCATCGTCTCGCGCACGAGCGCGCGCGAGCCCATCATGCCCACGAATGCGATGAAATCGCCGCGATCGGGAAAGATGAGGCCGAACGGCACCGGATAAACCTGGCTACCCGGCTCGCTCGAGTAGAAGCCGATGGTCTCGAGCGAATACATCGCCACGACGCGCTCGTTACGCCGGGCAAGCGCGCGCGCATAGTGCAGGCTCCCCATGGCCTCGGTGCGGAAATAGGGCGGCTCTTCGTTGACGAAGAGCGCTAGCCGGATGCGCTTGGCGGCGACCGCGTCGAGATCGCGCAACAGCCGCGCGAGCTCGATGACGGCGGCCGCGCCGCTCGCATTGTCGTTGGCACCGGGCGAGCCGACGACGCTGTCGTAGTGGGCGCCGACCACGATCACCTCGGGATCGGCGCGTTGCCCTGCCGGCTCGACGGCGACGTCGATGTTGCGCACGGTTTTGCCGTCGGTCAGAAATTCCTGGCGGCCGACGGCATAGCCGAGCGATCCGAGCGCGGTCTCGATATAGCGGGCGACCTTCTCGAGCTCGTCGTAGTGGGCGACGTTGTGCTCGCGCGCGGCGATCGTCGCGATGTGGCGCTTGAGCGAAGCGGCGAGCGCCGCTTCCTCCGCCGTGAGCGGCGGCAGCGCGCCCCGATGAGGCTTGCCGGGCATAGCCGTCATGTAGTGCAGCGCCCCGTAGCCGGCGGCCGCCAGCGCGAGCACGACGAGAACTGCGAATAACGACATCCGTCGCGCCATCGCCCTCAGCCGCGGCGAGCGCAGCCGTTACGTGGGTGGAGGCGCTAGGCTCAAGCCGCGCTCGGCTTGCGCTCGGTCTTGAGACGCTTGTCGAGATAGCCGCTGATCGCCTCCATCAGCGGCTCGACCTTGCCGTCGAAGAAATGATTGGCGCCCGGGATCACCTTCTGCTCGATCACGATGCCCTTCTGGGTCTTGAGCTTGTCGACAAGCCCGGTGACGTCCTTGTACGGCACGACCGCATCCTTGTCGCCGTGAACGATCATGCCGGAGGACGGGCACGGCGCGAGGAACGAAAAGTCGTAGAGGTTGGCGGGCGGGGCGATCGAGATGAACCCCTCGATTTCGGGCCGCCGCATCAGCAGCTGCATGCCGATCCACGCACCGAAGGAGAACCCGGCGATCCAGCAACTGCGGGCCTCCGGATTGATCGATTGCGCCCAATCGAGCGCGGAAGCGGCGTCGGACAACTCGCCCAGGCCGTGATCGAACGAGCCCTGGCTGCGCCCCACCCCGCGGAAGTTGAAGCGCAACACGGAAAAGTTCCGGTGCGCGAAGGCGTAATAGATCTGATAGATGATCTGGTGGTTCATCGTGCCCCCGAATTGCGGATGGGGATGAAGCACGATGCCGATCGGGGCGTTTTTCTGCCGCGCCGGGTGATAGCGGCCCTCGATGCGTCCGGCGGCGCCAGTGAAGATGACTTCGGGCATTTATGTTCTGACCTCGATGGGGATGGTTGATCGCGACTCGCGACCGCGCACTCATCTCAGTGCACGCTTGACGGCGTCGCCGAGCACACGTAAGTATCTAGAACCATTCCAGATTTTGGCAAGCGCCGGCGCCGATTGCAGGCGGCGGCCGGTCG
>WNEY01000134.1_pt1 | contig 37945 bp, 36 predicted proteins | sample 5400531 | NCBI WGS metagenome assembly WNEY01 (sample SAMN13153338, study PRJNA577476) | soil metagenome | isolation source: 200 cm saprolite under Douglas fir tree site 1 | place: USA:California | collected 2015-04-18 | reverse complement strand
GGCTGAAGCCTTCGCGCTATGGCGGACGTCGCGCGACGCCCTTCAGGCGAGCGAACGAAGTGACACCCGTACTGCGAAGACTTCACGCGAGCGAGCGAGACGACGCGTGGCGCGAAGCCTTCAGAGCGAGTTGCGAGATCGGGAATTGACAATAACGAATTACGAATTCGTGGCGGCAACGCGCTTGCGGGCGATCTGTTCGATGCAGCGACACACCTTTCGGTGAGCCGTCACAGCGCCAACCCACCAACTCTCCAACTCTCCAATTCGCCTTTTCTATCTTTTCGTGGTGTTGTGGTGGTTGAAGTTCTTCGTGATCTTCGTGGACCTTCGTGTCTTCGTGGTTGCATTTGCCTCCAGGCGCACTTCGCCCGCGGGCGCGACACGGTTTGCCGGGATCACGAAGGCACGAAGACACGAAGAACAGAAACCATGGCCGCTCAACGTTTGTACGGAACGATGTTCGCCCATTCGCTCGGGTCTGACCGCGCGACGACGGCGACGACCGGGTCGGTGTCGCTGGCGTTGAAGACTTCGTGCGGGACGCCCGGCTCGATGAAGATGAAATCGCCGGCCGTGTTCTCGACGACCTGCTTCAGCCCGTCGCCGTATTCGTGGCGCACACGGCCCTGGAGGATGTAGAGCATCACTTCGAAGCCGACATGGATGTGCGCATACGCGACGCCGCCGGGCGGGATCGTGGCAACGTTCATCGACAGCTGTTTCGCGCCGACGTTGTTGCCCGACAAGCCGACCTTGTAGTGAATCCCGTTCCAGTCGCGGCAATTCTCGCCGCGGCGGATGACGAAGATACCGTCGTGCCCTTCAACAGGCGCTTTGAGATCCATCATATGCATCACCGTAATTGGCGCACCAGGAACAACAGGATCATGGCGCCGGCGGTCGCCACCACGATGGAGCCAATCAGACCGTAGGCGTGAAGGCCCAGCAGGCCGAAAACGAACGCGCCAACCACCGAGCCGACAATGCCGAGCAGCAGATCGATCAGCACGCCGAATCCGCGGCCCCGCATGATCTTACCGGCGAGCCACCCAGCCAGAATGCCGATTGCGATCTGCCAGAACAAATACATCACATCCTCACGTCGGATCCACAGGCGTTGGAAGCTCGAACCAGATCTCGATCTCGTAGCCGTCCGGATCGGTCGCGAATAGATACGGTTCGCCCGGCACGAACTCGCCCTGCTCCTTGACGACGCCGCCCGCGTCCTTCACAGCTTTCGCGGCGGCATCGATGTCAGCCGGGTTCTGCAGCCGGAAGCCGAAATGCGCGACGCCGCCGCTCTTGCCAGCCAGCTCCGGCTTCGCCTCGAACACCAGCACGTCGCGCGCCCCCGGCGTCTGCAGCTGGACGAAGCCGTCCTGCCTGTAGACCTCGACGGCGCCAAACACGTTCCGGTAGAAGGCCGCCGCCCGCCCGACGTCGCGGACCGCGACGGCGACGTGCGTCAGGCCGAAGGTTTTTACCATGCGATCGCTCTCAAAGGCTCAAGGCTCAACGCTTACTTCCCCTTGTACATCACGCGCCAGACCCGGCCCTTCATGTCCTCGGTGATGTAGAGGGAGCCGTCCGGCCCCATCGCGAGACCACCCGGCCGCGCGATCGCCTCGCCGGGATTGGCGAGCGGCGTCTTCCCGGCGAAGCCATCCGCGAAGACTTCGTACTTGCCCGGCTTGCCGTTCGCGAACGGAACGAACGTCACGTTGTAGCCGGCCTGCGGCAGCGGTGCGCGATTCCACGATCCGTGAAATGCGACGAACGCGCCGTTTCGGTACTGCGCGGGAAACTGCGTGCCCGTGTAGAACATCACGTCGTTCGGCGCCCAGTGTCCGGGGAACGTCACGGTCGGCGGCGTGAACGAGCTGCACCGATCGTCCTTCTTGCCGTCGCCGCCGTATTCCGGGTTCGTGACGAGCCTGCCTTCCGCGTTGTTGTAGAAGCAGTACGGCCAGCCGAAGTCCGCGCCGTCGGATACCTTCAACAGATACTCGGCGGGCCATTCCGCGTTCTGCTCGGCGGTGAACTTGCCCGGCCACATCGTGTCGAGGCTGTCGCGGTTGTGCATCACCGCCCAGAGGGAGTTGTCGTGCCACGTGAGCCCGACTTCCTGCCGCATGCCGGTCGAGTACCGATGGCCATCGGCCGGTTTCTGTCCAAGCTTGTTCTCGTCGAAGCGGAAGATGCCGGCGTAGGTTTCGAGCAACGGACACGGATCCTGCCCGGGCACGTTCGGCTGGCGATCGGGCTGCTGGCACGCATTCGACGGCGATCCGAAGTTCACGTAGACGCCGCCCTTGCCGTCGAAGGCGAGCCCCTTGTCCTCATGCTGCCGCCGTTCGGGCAGCTCCAGCGCGACGGTTTCCGCGTCGCCCGTCGCCTTGATCTGCCCGGCCGGCAGCTTGTAGCGGACGATGCTCGTCGGCGTCGCGTAATAGATGTAGCCGTTGCGCAGCCCAATGCCGGTTGCACTGCCCTGGCCGAACTGCTCGCGGGTCTCGAGCTTGCCGTCGCCGTCCGCGTCGCGCAGCGCGACGATGCCGCCCCCTGCGCCGCCCCGCCCGGTTTGCGTAGACACGAACACGTCGCCGTTCGGCGCGACGACGAGATGCCGCGCGCGTCCGACGTTCTCCGCGACGACCGCCGCACAAAAGCCCTGCGGCAGTTTGATGCCGCCATTGTCCGGATCGCAGGGGGGCGGGCCTGCGGCGCGGCTCACAACCGACACGAGCGCGGCCGCGCTCGCGGCCACGGCAACGCTGATCAACCCTTTCATGTGTGCTCCATCGCCGGGTCCAAACCGCCTCCGCCCGTCGGCGGTCCGCCGAACGTGTGCGAAGGTGGTAGACGGAAGGGCCCGGCTTACTGTGTGCTCCTCACCCGTGATTCTCCGATGGCGACCCTCGCCCAATCCCATCCCTCGAGCCCGCGCGCGTTGACGGCTTTCACCGAAACGAAGGTGCCCGGGCGGATCTGCGGCAGCGTCACGCGCGGCAGAGTTACTGTCAGCCGCTGGCGCAGCGGATCCAGACGCGGGCCGTAGGCCACGATATAGGACGTGACGCCCTTTTCCGGGCTCGGCCTCCACGACAGCGATGCCGCCGTGCCTGTGTAGCTGTCCACGTTCAGCTGCGTCAGACGCGACGGGCTCGACCCCAGCAGCATCAGCGTCGCCGCCGTCGTCTTGCCGGTTTCGGTGATCAGCTGATGGTTCTCGAACTCCAGGACGTCGCTCGCCTGATGGTAATGCGGACTGCCCAGCACGGGATACGATCCGATGCCGCCGACGATGTCGCCGTACGCATCGTAGAGGGAAACAGCGTCGGTCCCCTTGAAGTACATGGCGTCGTAAGTGATGAGCCGCGTGAAGAGCATCGCGGCCGCGTGCTGGATGTCGCGGATGCCGGCGTTCGAATACCGGATCGTGTTGTCGAGGCGCTGATCGTTCATCCAACCGATCATGTCGTTGTTCAGCGCGCCGACGACGTGCATCCCGCCGGCGAGGGCGCGTCGGACGAACTCGCGGCTGCCGAGCAGTCCGCCTTCCTCGCCGGTGAAGGAGGCGAAGACGATCGTCGCCGGCAGCGGGTGATCGGCGAGCACTCGCGCCGTTTCGAGCAGCGCCGCCGTGCCGGACGCGTCATCGTCGGCGCCGGGCCCCGCCTCGACCGAGTCGAAATGACTGCTGACCACGTAGACGAGCTCGGGGTTCGCCGTGCCGCGCAGCGTCGCGATGACGTTGGCGGTCTTGCCGTCGAGGGCCGCGCGCGCCTCGAACCATTGATACTCGGGGTCGTAGCCGAAGGATTTGTAGGTGTTGAACAGAAATTCCGCGGCATTGCGATTGCCCGGCTTCGAGATGTGCTTCGAGTCGAAATCGAAGAGCGCCTTCTCGTAGCCGAAGACGCGCGCGGCGGACATGCGTGCGAGAAGCTGCCTGACGTCGGCGGCAATCGGCTGGAAGGTGTGCGTGCCGGCCGCCCTCAAGGCGGTCTCGCTTTTGACGTTTGCGCGCAATCTCTCGAGCACCGCGGCCCTGGTCACCTTGCGCCGCAGATCAACTGCGTACACGCCCCGCTCGGGTGACACAGTATTGCCGTCCCGCTCTGCGCCTATCAGTATCTTCGTACCATCAGGGCTGACGGCCCACTGATACTCCGGGGCAATGGTCCGCACTGTATTGTTGTGAAACAGGCGTCGACGCGGCGCCGGATCCTGGTGCCGGACACCGGTGCCGGATACCCAATCCAGCTCGTACAAGTACGACCGGCGGTGACGAGGTTCGCCCATGACCGCGAGCAGCCGGTTGGGACCGATGAACCGCGGCAGCAGATCGTGCTGGATCTCGCGCGTGATGCGCTGGTCGTTCCCGCCATCGCGGCTCGCGGCGAAGATCTCCCAGTCGTCCTGCACCATCTGCTGATACGCGACGCGGCTGCCGTCCGCCGACAGCGCCGGCGCATCCAGACGCTGTGTCGTCTTCTTCACCGGTGACTGCGCGCCGGTCGTCGGTCCAACCATCAGCGCGTACTCGGCGCCGGAGCGCGCGATGTAGGCGAGCGTCTTCCCGTCCCCCGACAGCACCGGCGCGGTGCCGACAGTGACCGACAGCATCCGCGACGCGAGTTCAACGACCGCAAACGACGCCGGCTGCCGGGGCGGCGAGGCGGGCCCGCTCGGCTGAACGCCTCGCGCTCCACTGGTCGTCTCCGCACCGCTCGGCTGAACGCCTCGCGCACTACTGTTTGTGTCCGCGCGGCTCGGCTGACCATCCCGTCCTGCCCCTCCTGCCCTTCCCGCCCCACCGGCCCCCCCTGCCTCCGCCGGATCACCCGCCCCGCCTGGCTCCTGCGGTTTCCGCAACGGATTCTGACCGGGCACGACGTACAGCAGCACCTTCCCCGCCGGATCGACGATCGGGGCGCTCTTCAATCCACCCGCGTCGACGACGAGGACCGGCTTCGGCGCCAGCTCGCTGATCACGTAGATGTCGGTGCGATCGGGCTCGCTTTCCTTGCCGCCGAGGAAGTACAGCAGACGGCCATCGGCACTGAAGGTCAGACCGGTTTTCAGCAGGTCGGGCGCCGGCAGCTCCATCTCACGGCCGGTCCGCAGGTCGCGAACGACGATGGCGGCGTGCTTCGCGATCAGCCACGTCAGCGTCTGCGTCAGCTGAGTCCGGTTCTGCGCAGTCAGCGGCGCGCGCTCGATCGCGTCGGCCGCACGGCGGATCTCGTCGTTCGCGGGAATCTTCAGATACGCGATCCGCGCGAGCTGCGGCGAGAACGTGGCCGAAACGCCCGGCAGATCCGCGACCTCGGCATGCGTCTCGTCGTTCTCGAGAATCCTCGTGCGCCGCGACGTCTCGAGCCCCATTTCGTACGCGATGAAGCGGCCGTCCGGGCTGAAGCGCGCGGCGCGGCCGTCGGCCGTCAACTCGCGCGTCTCGAAGAGCTCGCCGGTCGTCAGCGCGATCGGCTCGAGCCAGCGCTCGCCGCCGGGCGCCGTCAACAGCTGGATGTAGCCGTTCAGCGCCGCCACGTAGTCGCCGCGCTCCCACGCGTCGTTCGCCGCGTCGAAGGATTTCGAGGACGCCGGCAGACCGGTGACCCCGCGCATCGCCGAGCCCGACGCGGCCAGCGCGAAAAGGACGACGAGCAACCGCATCATAGTCTCCAGAGATGCGGCGGCGGGCCGGCGCATGGCTCGGCTCTACCGGCAGACGAAGCTGGCCGCATCCTCGATGCTGCCGCTGCCGCTGTAGACCGCGTGTTGAGGATACGGGCAGAGCGGGCGCGTCCGCTTGACGATCCCGCCCGTGACCTTGCGCGCGATGACGCGGTCCGGTGCCTTGCCGTTTTCCACCCAGTCGGCGATCACCTCCGGCCAGTCCGCGGTGTCGGGCCCCGGACCTCCGCCGCAGTGGAGCACGCCGGGCATCATGAACATGCGGAAGTAGTCGCGCACCTTCGGGTCGCGCGATCGCACCTGCTCGTAATAGCGGACGCTGGCGAGCGCCGTGAGCGCCGGGTCGGACCATCCGTGAACCAGCAGCAGCTTGTGCCCCTTGCTCTTGAACGCATCGAGATCCGGATTCGTGGCGTTGAGGAATGTCGCCGCCAGCGCCGTGTCCTTCTTCCAGTTCGACAGCTCGTAGCGCATGTAGTCCCACGACGGATCGTTGAAGACGAAATACTTGTACATCTCCGTGCCGAAAGCGAACCGCAGGCTCGGCGCTTTCTGTGCGGCGAGCAGTTGCGGATTGACGCCGGCGATCCACGCCGGCCATCCGGCCGCCTCGCCCTCGCCGCCGAACGGCTGTGCGGGATAGATGATCCCGTCCTTGTTCCTCGTCTCGCCGTAAATCGTCTTCAGCGCGGTGCGCTGCGCCTCGCTGAGGCCTGTCAGCGCCGCGACGTCGATCATGCAGGCCCGCGGATCTTCCATCAGGCCGTCTTTCACGCCGTCGAGCGCATCGCACTTGTCGACGACCTGCGACTCGATCGACTTCAGCGTCTCCAGCGAAAAGATCGGCGCCGAGAGGTTGCGCGGATCGGGAAACGCCGCCTTCGAGTCCTTGATGAACTGCGCGCCGATGCCGGTAAAGTCGTAGGCGGGCGCCGCGGCGATGATGCCGTCGAAATCGTCCGGGTAGCGCTGCCCTTCCATCAGCGCCTGGCGGCCGCCGTTCGAGCAGCCCGAGAAGTACGATCGCGTTTCGTTCTGAGCGTAGTAGCTGCGAACGATCGCCTTCGCGACTTCGGCTGTCCGGTGCACAGCCAGGTACCCGAAATTCAGCTGCCGCTCGAGGTTGTTCAGCGCCCAACCGGCCTGGGTGAGGATCGCCTGATGGCCCGTGTCGGTGCCGACGGTCGCGTAGCCCGCATTGACAACGGCCTCCGCCTGATTCTGAACGCTTCCGACAAATCCGCCGCCTCCGCCCATCAGGAACTTGCGATTCCACGCGTCGGGCAGGAGCAGCGAGAACTTGATCTCCGTGCCGATGACGCCGCCGACGCGGCAGTGGGCGACCGTAATCGGGCCGGTCGTCGGCGCCGGAACGGCGACCGCTTCGGTCACTCTTACATCCGGCAGCTTCAGCATCGTCAGATGCGAGCATTCGGCGTGATCGGTTGCTATAAGGGCGGGCGCGCTCGTCAGCGCCGCCGCCATGACAAGGCCGGCAAGGAATCGGGGTTTCATGACCGCCATGATAAGTGAACGGAGGGTACGGAGGGAACGGGAACGGAGGGTGTGTTCAACCGTTCTCTCGGTCGCCTCGGTGGCCTTACTCGGCGCGGATCGCTTCGAGCGGGCTGATCGCCGAGGCGCGCCGCGCCGGCAGCCAGCATGCGGTGAGCGCCGCAATGCCGATGGCGACGGCGGCCACCAGATAACTCCGCACGTCACCCGGCGACACCGCGAACAGCTGGCTCTGTAACAGCCGCGCCGCCACAGATGCGCACACGAGGCCCAGCACGAGGCCGACACCCGCGAGCAGCGCACCCTCGCGAAGCACCAGCGCCGTCACCTGCTGCGGCCGCGCGCCGAGCGCAAGGCGCACGCCGAACTCGTAGCGGCGGCGCGTCATCGCGTAGGCAATCACTCCGTAGACGCCGACCGCGGCGAGCAGCAGCGCGACGACCGCGAACGCCGCGGCGATGATCGTGGTGAACCGCTGAGCGGCGCGCGCGCCGACGACATATTCGTCGAGCGGCCGCAAATCGTACACCGGCAGTTGCGGATCGATCGTTGTCACGATCTGCCTGACCGCGGCCGACAGTGCCGCCGGATCGCCGCCGGCACGTACGACGTACGCCATCGGATTGCGCTGCACCTGGCGCTCCGCGAAGTACACCTGATCGAACAGAGGCATCGACGGGCTCCTAGGATTCCAGGATCTGCGCCACCGCGAGCGAGATCCGCGACCATTGCCGCTTTTCCGCGGCGAGCTGCCGGCGGTCGGCGGCGGTGAGGCAATACGCCTTCACGCGGCGCCCTTCGTCGGAGGCGGTCCACTCGCCCTTGATGTATCCGGAGCCTTCCAGCCGGTGGAGCGCCGGGAACAGCGAGCCGGGCTTCACGCTGAACGTCCCGCGCGTGATCTGCTCGATGCGCTCGGCGACGCCGAGCCCGTGGCGCCCCTCGAGCTCCAGCGTCTTGAGGATCAGCAGATCGAGCGTGCCCTTGAGCAGCGCCGTGCGTCTGGCCATCGGTGTCAGATATAGATATTCGATATCGATTGGTGATGTCAACCGGCCAACGGAGCGGACGGAGCGGATGGGAACAGAGGTTGCAACTCCGTGCCCTCTGTCGACTCCGTGCCCTGTCACATGCCCGCAAGCGACAGCGCCCGCTCGATGACCTGCGCGGGCGTCAGCCCGCGCTCACGCAATTCGCGGATGCCGGTGTCGCCGTCGGACTTGCTCAGCTTCTGCAGCGGCGATTTCATGATCAGCGGGTGATGCAGAAACGCCGGCGGCTCGGCGCGGCCGAGGAGCCGCGCAAGCTGGATTTGCCGCCCGGTCGAAGCGAGCAGATCGTCGCCGCGGACGACGAGTGTCACCCCCTGCACGTAGTCGTCGACCGTCGCCGCGAGCTGGTACGTCCAGTTGCCGTCGCGATCACGCACGAGCAGGTCGCCGCACTGCTCGGACGGCTGCTGCGCCTGCGGCCCGTGACGGAGATCCACGAAACGCTCGAGTGTCGGCTCGAGCCGCACGCGCAGGCCGACGCCAGGGCCCTCGGCGAGAGCTCGATCTCGGCACGTCCCCGCGTATCGCAGCTCATCGTTCGAATGGAGGGCGGGCAATTCGGATTCACTCGAATGGAGGGGGAGCATTTCAGGCTCGGCGTGTTGGCGATCCTGAAGGGCCCGCCCTGCACCTGCTCGCGCGACCTCCGCTCTCGTGCATCCGCACGCATAGACCAGCCCGCGCGCGCGCAGGCCGTTCAGCGCACTTTCGTAGATCGCGCCGCGCTCGCTCTGGCGCACCAGCGGCTCGTCCCACGTCAACCCGAGCCACGCGAGGTCCTCGAGAATGGCGGCTTCGAACTCCGGCCGGCTGCGCTGCCGATCGTGATCCTCGATCCGCAGCAGGACCCGCCCCTGCCCCGCGCCTGTCGCGCGGGCGCGCGTTTCGCCCCACACGAGCGCCGCGTTGACGGCATGTCCCAGGTGGAGGAACCCGGTCGGCGCCGGCGCGAACCGCGATATGATTGGCCCCATTTTCAATATATGAGGACTCGGGGATATCAGGATTTGAGGATCTTACCGATGATGCCAAGGACTTGCGTTGCCGTTCTGGTCGGAGCGATCGCGTCGTTGACCGTCGTCCTGCACGGGCAGCCGGCCAAGCCAAAGGGCGCCGAGTGGCCCGCCTACGGCGGCGATTTGGCCAGCACACGGTACTCGCCGCTCGACCAGATCACCAGGGACAACTTCAACAAGCTCGAGGTCGCGTGGCGCTTCAAGACCGACGCGCTGGGACCGCGGCCCGAATTCAATTTCGAGGGGACGCCGCTGATGGTCGACGGCGTCGTCTATTCCACGGCTGGCACGCGCCGCGCGGTGGTGGCGCTCGACGCCGGCACCGGCGAGATGCTCTGGATGCACAGCGAGAACGAGGGCAAGCGCGGTGAATCGGCGCCGCGGCAGCTCTCCGGCCGCGGCCTCTCCTACTGGCCCGGCGCCGGCGGCGAGAAGCCGCGCATCGTCTACGTCACGCCCGGCTACCAGATGGTCGCGCTCGACGCCAAGACCGGCATCCCCGTGGCCGGCTTTGGCAGAAACGGCATCGTCGATCTGAAGGAGGACGACGACCAGCCGATTGACATCGTCACCGGCGAAATGGGATTGCACGCGACGCCGACCATCGCCAAGGACGTGATCGTCGTCGGCGCCGCGCACCTGCCCGGGGGCGCGCCCAAGAGCCGGATTCACGAAAAAGGATTCATTCGCGGCTACGACGCGCGCAGCGGCAAGCGTCTGTGGATCTTCCACACCATTCCGCTGGCAGGCGAGTTCGGCAACGACTCGTGGCAGAAAGACTCGTGGTCCTACACCGGCAACGCGGGCGTATGGGCGCAGATGACCGTCGACGAAGAGCTCGACACGGTGTACCTGCCGGTGGAGCTCCCCACCGGCGATTACTACGGCGGCCACCGCCCGGGCAACGGGCTGTTCGGCGAGAGCGTCGTCGCGCTCGATCTGAAAACCGGTCAGCGGAAATGGCACTACCAGCTCGTGCATCACGGGATCTGGGACATGGACATCCCCTGCGCGCCGATTCTGATGGACCTCACCGTGGACGGCCGCGCCATCAAGGCCATCGGCCAACCGACGAAGCAGGGCTGGATCTACGTGTTCGATCGCACAACCGGCCGGCCGGTCTGGCCGATCGAAGAGCGGCCGGTGGAAAAAGGCGAGGTGCCGGGCGAGTGGTACGCGCCGACGCAGCCGTTTGTCACGAAGCCGCCGCCCTACGATCGGCAGGGCGTGTCGATCGACGATCTGATCGACTTCACGCCGGCGCTTCGCGCAGAAGCGGTGAAGGCGGTGTCGCGCTACAAGATCGGGCCGATCTTCACACCGCCGGTCGTGAGCAAGTGGGACGGCCCGCTGGCGACGCTGATGCTGCCTAACGCGACGGGCGGCGCGAACTGGCAAGGCGGCGCCTTCGATCCTGAGACGAAGATGTTCTACATCTTCACGAACACGACGCCCACGGCGCTCGGGCTGGTGAAGCCCGACCCGACGAAATCGGACTTCGACTGGGTGCAGGGCACGGCGCGGAATCCGAACGCTCCCGTGCCGAGCCCTGCGGCCGGCGCAGCGTCCGGCGGCGGGCGTGGCGCGGCCATCAGCGAGGCCGGCGCGCCCATTGCGGCAGCGGGCGGCGGGCGCGGCGGCGGTGGTGGCGGAGGCGAGGGTGGCGGCGGCGGCCCCAACGTTCAAGGCCTGCCGATCATCAAGCCGCCGTACGGCCGCATCACAGCCCTCGACATGAACAAGGGCACGCTCGTGTGGCAGATCGCGCACGGCGAGACGCCGGACAACATCAAGAATCATCCGGCGCTCAAAGGTCTCACGATTCCGCGCACCGGACGTCAGGGTCGCATCGGCGTGCTCGTGACGAAGAATCTCGTGATTGCCGGCGAAGGCGGGTTCTTCACGGCGCCGAACGGACAACGCGGCGCGATGCTGCGGGGCTACGACAAGGCGAGCGGCCAGGAGCTCGGCGCTGTTTACATGCCGGCGCCCCAGACCGGATCGCCGATGACATACTTTTTCAACGGGAAGCAGTACATCGTTGTCGCGATCAGCGGCGCTTCGTACTCCGCCGAGCTGCTTGCCTTCAAACTTCCCTAGGTGTCAGACACCATGTCGAAAATACGCGGTGTCTGACACTTACATCGGCCGCTGTCCCGTCGGCCTCGCTTTAACGGCCGTAATCACATCGCCGGCGTTTCGCTGCCGCGGCCGCGTCAAGCCCGCGTGCTTCCGCGCCTGCCGAAGGTATGTTCGAATCTCAGGCCGGTCCAACTCCGACAGGCTCTTCACGGTGATGTGGCGCATCCGTTTGCCCGTGCCTCGCAATACCCCATGAGAGTCTTCCAGCTCCGCACCGTGCGTGAACTGGAGATTCACGTGTTTCCTGTACACGCTCACCATGCAGATGCAGTCCTCGATGACTCGATCTGTCGGTCCGTACAACAGCACGATGGCGCTACGCATCGCGAAGATGTACTCATGACACGGAGCCATCTCCTCGAGCACCATCTTTCGAAGGCCGAGGGCAACTGCCTGGAGGCTGGGCTCGTGCCGGTGGAGGAATTCGAGCAGCTCGCGCGGCGGCTTCGTCATGGGAGCTCAGAGGAGATCGCGTGGAATGTTCATGGCCGTGTCACTGCGGTGGTTGGAACGCCTGGTTGGAGTACGGATTCGCGCCCGGCCGAGTCACGACGTTGAACCCGAAATTCGTCGCCCGATGACACGAATTACACGCCTCAGTCAATGTGTCGAAGGCTCGCATGAAGCCATTGCCGTCGTGAGCACCGACGGCCTTCTCGACCTGCTGCATGGGATCCGTCATGATCTTGGCCATCAAATCAGGAATCGGGAGCGGCGCATCCTTGTGAGTCGGGTGGAACGTCGCTGCGTCCGCGATGCCTTCACGCAGCTCATCCAGCTCGTAGGCCGCCAACGGCCAGTTCGCTGCCTGCCCCGCGAACCACAGCTTCGCATGCCGCATTTGCGTCAGCGTCATGATTTCGCCGAGCCCTGGAGTGAAGGCGGGTGTCGCCGGGTCACGGCGACACCCGAAACAGCAACACAGGAGAAGAACGACGGGTCCCCACGCCAGAGACCCCCGAAGCTTCATGCTTCCACTCCGGACCGACCTCGTTCTTCCTCCGGCGCCTACTGAGTCGACGAGCTCCGGCCCACCCACCGCGTCAGTTCCGCCATCGTCACCACCCGGTTGTCGGCTGGATAATGCACCGGAACAATCCGCTGCACGTCGAGCTTCAGGCGCTGAATGTTGTCGAGGAGACTCAGCGTGAACGGGCTCGGCGGATTCGGAGGCTGCGCCGAAGTCGGCTGCGGATTGTAGCCATCGGCCTCGAGCAGGACCTTCTCCTTCGGGAGATACGCGATGAGCATCCCGTCGTGGTGACCGAAATTCTGCAGGTGATACAGCTCGATGACGTGCGTGCCGTCGGTCAGCACTCTCTTCTCGCCGACCGCCTCGACCACCGGCTTCTTCCCGAGCTGCTGCGCCTTGTCCGGGTTCAGCGTGTGCGGCGCGCTGAGGGTTTTCTCGAGATAGGGCTTGTTCACCTGATGGGTGAGAATCGTCGAACCTTCCGCGACGAAGCCGCGAAGGCCGCCGGAATGATCGATGTGGCTGTGGGTGTTGATCAGGTACTTGATCGGCTTGCCCGGCATCAGACGCTTGGCCTCGGCAATGACCGCCAGGGCGCGGGGCTCATTCTGGCCCGACTCGATGAACGCGATGTAGTCCTTGAAATCAACCGCGATCACCGCGTAGCCGCCGGTGATCAGGTAGACGCCGTCACCGAGCTTCTCTGATTGGGCGGGCGGGTTGGCCGGAGCCGCGCCGGCGGCCGGCGCGCCGCCTCTTCCCTGCGGCGCCTGGATGTTCACGGCCGCGTTGGCCTTCACGTCGGTGACGTTCAGATCGAAGATCGGATACCCACCCTGCTTCTGGACGATGTGCATCGGGAACTGCGCGCCGCCGGCGTCCTTGTAGTCGCTGTAGATGGCCTCGAAGAGCATGTCGCCGAGGAACGGGTTGTCGATCCAGGTCTCGACCCGCTCGACCATGTTCTGCGGGTTGATGTAGCCGTTGACCTTGGCTTTGTTGTCGCCGACGAAGCTCACCACGTTGTATTTCTTGCCGCCCATCGTCTTGGCCTCGACGGTGGCGTTCCTGGACGCCGCCGCGCGCAAGAAGCCGTGCGGCGTCATCCAGATTTCGAGCTGCTGCACCCACGGCGTGTCGGCCGCGACGATGATCGTCTGGCTCTGCGGCTGTTCGCCCGCGAGCGGCTGCTGACCGCCGCCGTGCGGCGGGTTTTCGCCCTGCACGCGCACGCGGTCCACTTTCGAGGCCGGCGTGTCGAAGTTGATCATCCGGGTGTAGCTCTTGTTGATGAACTTCGGCCACGGCGAGGCGGGATTTGGCGCCTGACCGAGGGCGAAATCCAATCCGGTCGCCGAGTACTGCACGGTCTTCAGGGCGTCGACGCCCATGGCCCTGGACGCGTTGCCGATGACCGCTTTGGCGTCTTGCGCCGAGGCGGTCCAGACGAGCGCGGCTGCCAGTCCGAGCACGGCCAAACATTTCCTGAACATGTTCTCACCGCCTTTCGACATGCGTTTCGTGCGCCGATTGTAGCGCAGGAGCCCGTCCGAGCAATGCCCGTACGGGCGCCCAGGAGGGTGTCACATTTCTCGGACACGCGCTTGGCGAAGCATCATTCTGCACGCGCCAATTGGACGTTTCCCGCGTCGATTTCATTCTCCGAGGGGCACGCCAGCGCGTGCGCGCCGGAAAACTGTTTAACGGTACGTAACCGGGACGAGCGCGGCCTCGATGCCGGTGCGGTGCGGCTCCTCCCACGGCGGCAGCTTCAGGCCCTGCCCCAGCGAGGCGATGTCCTCATCGGTCAGAAATCCCGGCTGGACGGTCGCAACTTCGAAGAGCACGCCCCCCGGCTCGCGGAAGTAGATCGACTGGAAGTAGCAGCGGTCGCGGACCTCGGTCACCTTGCAGCCGTAGCGGATCAACTCCTCGCGAAGGCGGCGCTGCTCCTCGGCGCTGCCAACCGCCATCGCGACGTGATGCACCGTGCCGAGGCCGTTCACCGCGGGGGCGGCGTCGGAATGAACCGCGACGTCGATCGTCCTCCCCGGTCCGCCGCCGTTCACCTCGAGCCGCACGCGCGCGCCGGCTTCGCAGACCACGGTGTAGTCGAGCAGCCGCGTCATCAGGTCGATCGTCTTCGCCGCGTCGCGGACGATCATCGTGATGCTGTGGAGGCCGCGAATCGCGGTCGACGCGTCGAACCCGTCGGCGATCCACGGCGTGCGATCGTCCCCGGCGGTCGCAATCAGCTCGAACACCAGCCCCGATCGGTCGGCGAACCGGACCACCGGCTCGCCGAAACGCGGCTCGAGGTCGGTCACCGCGATCGCCCGCGCGCCCAATCGCGCGCGCCAGACGTCGAGCGATCCGTTCGGCACCGAAAACGACGTCACCGTCACCTGTCCGGCGCCCTTCGCGCCGATCGGCACGCCGCGATCTTTGTACGGAAACGTGGTCCAGATCGTGCCAGGCGTGCCGCGCTCGTTGCCGTAATAGAAGTGGTAGACGTGGTGGTTGTCGAAGTTGACCGTCTTCTTGACGAGCCGGAGGCCGAGAGCGCCCAGGCAGAAATCGAGGTCGTCCTGCGCATCGTCGACGGTCGCGGTGACGTGATGAAGGCCTAGAATCGGCATGAGGGCGCGCAACTGATGAGAATTTTGGGCATCGCCGGCAGCCTGCGACGAGGATCATACAACCGCGCGCTGCTCGAGGCCGCACGCGCGCAGGCGCCTCGGTCGATGACGATCGAGCCGTTCGCGCTCGACGACGTTCCGCTCTACAACGCCGACCTCGACGCGGATGGGCGGCGGCCGGTGGCGGTCGAGCGGCTCAAGAAGGCGGTCGCCGATGCCGGCGCGCTGCTGATCGCGACGCCCGAGTACAACCATACGGTCCCGGGCGTGCTGCAGAACGCGATCGATTGGGCGTCGCGCCCCGGGCTGAAATCCCCGCTCGCCGGCAAGCCGGTCGCCATCATGGGCACGTCGGTCGGCGTCGCCGGCACCGCGCGCGCGCAGCAGCAGCTCAAGCTCGTCCTGATGTCCACGCTCGCGCTGGTGATGCCGCACCCGGGAGTCCTCGTCGGTCAGGCGCCGGAGAAGTTCGACGCCTCGGGCGCGCTCAGCCATGAGCCGACGCGGATGTTTCTTGTCGCGTTCCTGAACGACCTCGAGGCGTGGGTACGGCGCGTCGGGCAATCGTAAAGCGAGGCCTACCTGAACCTGCTCACCGCGCCTCGTCCTCGAGATGGAACTCGGCATCGATGACGTCGCCAGCCGGAGGCATGGTGGAGTACTTGCGGCCCTGCGCGATCGCCGCGCGGTGGAAATCGACCGCGCCCGCGGGACATAACTTCAGGAAGGCCTCTAGAGCGACCACGATCACACCGAGGTCGTCGAGCTGACCGAGGACAGGGATGAAGTCGGGCACGAAGTCGAGCGGCGAGATGACGTAAAGCCCTGCAAGCACGGGCAGGGCCTTGCTGAGAATCGGCACCCGCGGCTCGCGCAGCAGCCGCACCGCCAGTCGCACGTGCGAGAGAAGCGTCAGCAGGAACTGGGGCCGTGACAACCAGGACGTGACGCGAGCAGCCAACTCGCCCTCCCCGGTGGCGCGCTCCGGGCCACCCGTCGTCGAGCTGCGACGATGAATTTGATTCTAACGCTGAGACGAGCGGCACGCCACCGACCACGCCGCCCGGAAGATATCCTTGATCGGCCGAGACGGGCCACCTGCATAATGGTCGCGTGGCTCGATGGCTGCGGCTGTTGCTGATGACACTGGCCGTTTGGAGCGACCCCCGCCCCCGCGCAGCGCGACGCGCCCGCGCTTCCGCACCGCACCGATCTCGAGTACGACGGCCGATTCACGTTCATCCGGCTCCGCTGGGGCTTGGATTTCGGCGGGGGACGCTTCCGCGGCGGCTGGAGCTCCGCATGGAACCACGACTACCCGCGCGCCGAGCAGAACCTGTCGCTGATCCTGAGCGAGCTCACGACGCTCGACATCCGCACCGACGGCAGCCGGATTCTTACGCTCGACGATCCCGAGCTGTTCAAATACCCGATCGCCTTCATGTGGGAGCCCGGCTTCTGGACGCTGACCGACGGCGAAGCGGAATCGTTTCGCGCGTACTTGCAGAAGGGCGGCTTCGCGGTGTTCGAGGACTTCGACGGCGCGCAGCAGTGGGCGAACTTCGAAGCGCAGATGCGGCGCGTGCTGCCAGACGGCCGGTTCGTCAGGCTGGACAACGCACATCGGCTCTTCGATTCGTTCTTCGAGATCCGGGACATCCACGCGATCGTGCACCCGATGTCGCGCATCCGTCCGAGCTACTACGGCGTGTTCGAGGACAACGATCCGTCGAAGCGGCTGATGGTGGTCGCCAACTACGACAACGACGTGCCGGAGTACTGGGAGTGGTCAGGCCAGGGATTGTTCCCGTTCGACGCGTCGAACGAAGCGTACAAGCTCGGGGTCAACTACATGATCTACGGCCTGACCCATTGAATTGGGAATTTGGAATTTGGAATTAGGAATTCGTACGAATTCTGAATTCCTAATTCTTAATTCCAAATTCGGAGACCGGCCGCTCGAACAGCCGCTCGGTCTCCTTCGAGAACAACACCCAGATTCCGTAAACGCCGACGATGGTACCGAAGGGAAACACCGTCAGCCCGAGAATCGACAGCACGATGCCGGCGATGCGCGCCCACGGGCGCAGGCGAATCAGCCCGATGCCGGCGATGATATTGGGCAGCGACAGCACCAGCAGGAATGCGACCAGCGCCGTACCGGTCAGCCCGATGATCGGGAGCGCGATCGCGGCACCGGGGTCGTCGACGGACGCGACCACGCCGCTGGCGACACCGAACACGACCACGAGCACGATCGCGGCGAGCAGACCGAGGGCGCCCAGCGCGATCTGGAGCGCGCCGAGCACTTTCACATGCGTCTCCATGGCACCTCACGTGTAACCCTGTCGTCTTTTGCCGGATTCTACCCGAATCGGTCCCCCATACCGACAGCTGAAAGAGCTCACGATCATGAGGCCTCGATCGCGGCGATCAGTTTCTGCGGGGCGACGAGTCGATAGCCCGCGCGCAGCAGCCCGTCCAGTTCTTCCCAATCGACGTGTCGATCGAGCCACACGCCGACCCATCCGCTGGGGCCGACGTACGGCGGGACGAAGAAGCGATCCGGATGCGCGACGATGAGCAGATGCTGGTTCACCGCCCTGGCCTTGATCCAGACCGCCGAACGTCCGCGGCCGTGGTGATTGTCGGCGTTCGCGTACATCGCGAAGAGCTTCTTGCGGACGCGGAACGTCGGCTCGCCCCACGCGATCTGCTCGCGCGCCTCAGGCAGCGCGAGGCATATCTTCCGGAGGCGCGGCAGCAGATCCCTGCGTGGTGGCATCAGCGACGTTACTTCTTGAGCGTCCGCGCGACGTACTGGCGGATCGTCTCCAGCGTTTCAGGTGACGCCCAGGCCAGCTGCACCGCCGCGTCGACCGCCGCGCCGACGTGAATGCGCTCCAGGACCGGCTCGCGCAGCTGCCGCTTGGTCAACGCAAACGCGGCCGGCGGGATCGACGCCAGCGACTCGGCGACTGCAATCGCCTCTTCGACGACGCGGCCCGGATCGACGACCGCATCGACGAGGCCACGGCTCAGCGCCTCATCGGCTGTGAACGTGGCGCCTCGATACACGAGCGACTGCAGATGCGGCGGCGCCAGCGCAAACCGCATGATCTCGAGCGGCACGACTGGAAACGGGACGCCGACGAGAAGCTCGGGGAGGCCGATGCGGCCCGGCTCCCGCCCCATCACCCGATGGTCGGCGGCGCACGCGATGACGCAGCCCCCCGCGATCGCGTGGCCGTTGACGGCCGCGACGACCGGCTTGAGCAGCGAGAACAGCGTTTCGAACACGCGGCTGACCGCGGGCAGAAAGAGGCGGACGTATGCGTCGCGTCCGTTCACGACGCGCACCAGATCGACGCCCGCAGAAAACATGCGCCCGATGCCGGTGATGACCAGCGCTCTTGCGGGCGCCTGACGATACTCCTCGAGCTGCGCCGTCAGGGTGGTGCACAGCTCGAGATCGAGCGCGTTGGCCTTGCCGTGCGCCATCGTGAGCACCGCGACGTCGCCGTGACTTGTCAGCTCGATCATGTCCATATTGTGAAAGAGCTGATCATCTTCGGGCCGCGGCCTCTCGCTCGAACGTACCGACATCCTCGAAGTACTTCAACGCGACCGCCTTCTGCTGCGGACTGGTGTACACCTCGGCGACCGGGTGTTCGATCGCCCTGACAATCGCGTCCGCCACCTCCTCGGCAGTCTGCGCAGGCGTGGACGGCGGCAGCCGCGGCGAGCCGCCCACGGCGTGGTCCTGAAAGTCGGTCGAGACGAGGCCCGGCATCACGAGCGTCACGTGGATGCCCGGATACGCGCGCGCGAGATCGACGCGGGCGTTCGCGGTCAGGGCATTCAGCGCGGCTTTCGCCGCGTTGTAGGCCGAACGGTACGTCGCGAACGGCACGCGGCTGAGAAACGAGGATACGTTGACGACCTGTCCCCGCCCCCGGCCGATGAAGTGCGGCACGATGGCCTGCATGCCGTACAGCGCCGACTTCACGTTGACCGTCATCATCAGGTCGAATTCATCGTCGGTCAGATCGAGGACGGCCTTCGTGATGCCTCGCCCGGCATTGTTCACCCAGACGTCGACGTGCCCGAGCTCGGCGATCGCCCGATCCCGGAGCCGTTCCACCTCGATGCGCTTCGTCACGTCGGTCGGGATCACGATCGCGCCCGATCCGATCCGCGTGGCGACCGCCTGCAGCTCGCGCTCGCGCCGCGCCGCCAGCGCGACACGATGCCCCGCGGCACCGAGCTGGATCGCCAGCGCAGCCCCGATGCCGCCGCTCGCTCCCGTGATGACGACGTGTTTCACCATGCGCCCCGATTATAGAACGCACCACGTGCGCTACAGGACCCTCGCTCCGATCATCATGTTGACTGCGTATCGTCACTCCAGCTTCAGCAGCTTCACCGCATTGCGCCAGTAGATGCGCTCGCGGTCGTCGTTCGACACGGGCAGCCGATCGATGACGGCGATCGTTTCGCGGATGTACATCGGCCCCTTCTCCGGATCGAACGGCGCGTCGGAGGCGAACAGCACGTGGCCCGCGCCGAAGAAGGCGAGGCCGCACACGGTCGCGTCGTACGCGCCGAAGAGCGCGGTGTCGGCGTAGAACATCTTGAAATAGTCGAGCGGGCGCTTCCTCAGCGTCCTCAACACCGACGAGAGGTCCTCATCCGACGTGCGGGCGCCAAGCTGGTCCCAGCCGGGGCCGACGCGCCCGGCGAAGTACGGCGCCATCGCCCCCATGTGATGGGTGATGATCTTCAGATTCGGAAAGCGGTCGAAGTACCCCGCGAACACCAGGCGCGACATCGCGGCGCTGGTCTCGTACGGCCAGCCGAACGTCCACCAGATCTCGTACTGCGAACGATCCTCCGTCTTGTAGTCCGCGACGTCGGCGCCCCGGTAGGGATGCAGCCAGATCGGCAGGTCGCGCGCGGCCAGCGTCTCGAAGATCGGCAGGTAGGCCGGCGCGGACAGCGGCATGCCGCGGATGTTCGTGAACATCTGAATGCCGCGCGCGCCCAGATCGTCCAGGGCACGCGTCGCCTCGCGCGCCGCGGCGTCTGGATCGTTGTACGGCAGCGACGCGACGAAGCCCGGAAAGCGGTGAGGATGGCGCGCGACGAGCTCCGCCATACCGTCGTTCGCCGCCCGCGCAAGATCCGCCGCCTCCGCGTCGCCCGCGACGTTCTCGATCGGCGGCGTCGGCAGAGACAACACCTGCTGGTACTCGTCGAAGGTGTCCATCACGCGGAAGCGCTCGTCGAGATCGGCCAGCATCGGGATCCCGCGCATCCGCTTGCCGATGTCCTTGTAGTCGGGCGCCACCTGCATCAGCCGCTTGTAATAGGCCGGCGGGTAGATGTGGTTGAAGATATCGATTTTTCGCATGGCTCAGAATGTGAAAAGAAACCAGGCTAACCGCCGAGACCGCCGAGACCGCTGAGAAAAAACCCCGATATTCTCGGCGATCTCTGCGCGCTCCGCGGTTAAACGTTCGGCTTTCTTCAAAGGCCTAAGGCCGCAGGTCGAGGCAGACCAGTTCGTTGCTGCGCGTGTCGCTGTTGCGCGCATAGAGAAACCCGTCGGCCAGCGCGGGGAGCGCGCGGACCGTGGCGGGTAGAATCTGCGCCTGCGCCATCGGGCGGAACGCGTCGGGCACCGCGGGAGCGAGCATCAGCTCACCCGTTTCACGCAGAATCAGCAGCTTGTCGCCTGCCAGCGTCACCGTGCCGGCTTTGAATCGATCCTGGCTCCACCGCACGACGCCGGTCTCCAGCGCCACGGCGCGCAGGCTCGGCGTGAATTCCTGTCGCCCGTGAAATCCATACAGGACGCCGTTGTAGACGACGCTCGTCGCGTAGTGATTCGACATCGACTCGTCGGAGGACCAGATCTCGGTGAGCGCGTTCCCGTCGACGCGGAAGAGCGCGGCCCCGGTCTCGTACGTCGCCGAGATGAAAATTCGATCGCCGACAATCACCGGCGACGCGGCATTGACCGAGGCCGCCGATCGCGATCGCCACGTCCGCTCGAACCGGGTCGCGCCATTCGCGGGATCGAGCCCGAGCAGCCCCTGCCGCGTGAAGAACACGGCCGTGCGCCTGCCCCCGAAGGTCGCGCCGACCGGTGACGAGTAGCTGGCCTGATGGTTGGTCGCCCTCCACAGAACCGCGCCGGTGTCCGCCTTGAAGGCAACGACACCGGCATCCTTGCCCCCGTCTTCACCACCGACATTCGCGATGACGCGGCCGTCCTCGACCAGCGGCGATCCCGCGGCGCCGAAGTATCCTTTGCGGACCTGGAACCGGCGCGCGGTGTCCACGCTCCAGATGCGCTGCCCGGTGGCGAGATCGATCGCGTGCAGGTGGCCCTCCGCCCCGAACGTGTAGACACGTCCCTGCGCGATCACGGGGACCGCCCGCGGTCCTTCGTCGAACCCGAAGTCGTCGCGATAGGCAGTGGCATACGCGTAACGCCACTGCGCATTGCCCGTTCGCGCGTCGACCGCTTCGACGACCTCTTCGTCGCCGACGCGGTGAAACAGGATGAGCCGATTGCCGGCGACGACGGGGCCGGCGAAGCCCTGCCCGACCGGTTTGCGCCAGACTTTCCGGGGCCCGCCCGCAGGCCACGACGAGGCCAGCGGCGGACCGCTGTAGACGCCGTTGCGCTGCGGACCGAGAAACTGAGGCCAGTCGTGCGCGAAAACGGACACTCCGGACACGAGACAAAAAAGAAGGCCGGTGGCTGCTTTGTGTCGCATTTTGGCGAGTCACGATATCACGTCGGCGGCAACTTCTCTTGTAAGCTGACGCATATGAAGTCGAAGAGGTGTCTCTTGCGTTCAATCAAGACGGAGACCGCTGAGGACGCGGGGAACGCAGCGAAAACGTTTCTCTCTGCGAGCGCTGCGTTCTCGGCCGTTACGTCGTTGCGATGGCTGCTGCGCAGGGAAGGCCGCGAGATGGTGAGGCGAATCGTCCTCATCGTCGCGATCGCGGCCGCGATGCTCGACGCGCCGGCGGGCGTCCGCGGTGCGAGCCCCACCGACTGGCTTCAATGGGGCGGGGCGGGCAGAAACTTCATGCCGGAGGTGAGCGGTCTCGCGTCGAGCTGGCCATCGGGCGGTCCGAAGCGGCTCTGGACCCGCGCGCTTGGCGAGGGGCACTCGGCGATCCTCGTCGAAGGCGGACGGATCTACACCATGTACCGGCCGCTCGGCGCGCTGTCGCTCGTCAAACGCAGCCAGGAAGAAGTCGTCGCCGCGCTCGACGCCGCCACCGGCAAAACGATGTGGGAGTTCAAGTACGCCGCGCCGACCGACGGTCTGGATTTTTCACAGGGCGCCGGCCCCCACGCGACGCCGCTCATCGTCGGGAACCGGTTGTACGCGATGAGTACCAGGAAAGAGCTGTTCGCGCTCGACAAGGCGACCGGACAGCGCGTGTGGTCCCACGACTTCATGAAGGAGTACGGCGCCTCGTCGCCGGGACGCGGGTACAGCTGCAGCCCGCTGCTCTACGACGGCACCATCATCGTCACGGTGGGCGGTAAGGGTCAGGCGATCGGGGCGTTCAATCAGCAGACCGGCGCACTGGTGTGGAAGGCGGGTGATTTCGACATGGCGCCCGCGTCGCCGATTCTGATCGACGTCGATCGCCAGCAGCAGCTCGTGCTGTTCGCGGGCGAGCGCGTGGCCGGCCTCGATCCGTCCAACGGCCGCACGCTGTGGAGCCATCCACACCGGACCGACTGGGGCCTGAACATCAGCACGCCCGTCTGGTCGCCGTCGGATCATCTGCTCTTCGTCTCCTCCGCCTACAGCACGGGCAGCCGCGCGATCGAGCTGCGGCAGGCCGCAGGCAAAACGACGGCAGTCGAGAAGTGGTTCAGCAACCGCATGCGCGTGCACATCGGGACGGTGATCCGCCTGGGCGATTACGCCTATGGATCGAGCGGCGATTTCGGGCCGGCGTTCATCACCGCAGTCGACATGAAAACCGGAAAGATTGCCTGGCAGGATCGGAGCTTCGCGCGCGCACAGTTGTTGTACGCCGACGGCAAGCTGATCATCCTCGACGAGGACGGCGCGCTCGGCCTCGCCACCGTCTCGCCGCAGGGGTTGAAGGTGCTGTCGCGCGCCAACGCGCTCACGAACCTCGCCTGGACGCCGCCGACGCTCGCCGGCACGACGCTCTATGTTCGTGACAGGAAAAACATCGCCGCGTTCAATCTCGGCTCATGAGCCCCCGCGTCCGGCTCCTCATCAGATTGTGCTCAGCCTGCGTGCCGGGCGTGGAATTGCGCGCCTCGATGCGGAGAGAGGTCCCCTCGGACTACATGAGCGGTCCCGATGAGGTCAGCAGACGAGACTGGCGCCGCAACTCGCGGCTCAGGCGCGCGTGCCGCTGGCGCCACGGTTCGAAGTGCCTGCCGATCGCGTCGAGAAGCCGGGCTTTGCTCGGGGACTGTTCATGGAGGGCCGCCCGGCTGAAGAAACCGGTGCCCAACTCTGCGTACCAGCGGATGTTGTGCCGCTGGCGCATCTGATCCTCGAAGAACCCCGCCAAGAAGAGGCACTGCGCGCCCGCCACTTCCATCATCAGGCTGTCGCGGAACAGGGTCGTGTCCGACACAAAGTGGTCGAACAGCGTGCTGAGATTCGTGGGAGCGGGCCATTCAGCGTGCGCTTGCGTGGAGACCTGAGCGTAGTGCGCCAGCACACTGGCGTTGTAAAACAGCTCTTGTCGATCGACAGTGGGCTCGGAGACGTCCCGGAGGCCTATGAGGAAGAACTCCAGGACGTGCCGATGATCGGACGCGAGCAGTTCCTGCAGTGGACCCATGACGCCTCGCGGTGGCCGTCTGTTCGGTTATGAAGGCCGCAGGGACGGAGCGGTTCCCGCGGCAACGACAATCACAAGGCCGATGCAGGGAGACGGGCAACGTGGGTGCCAAGGCGTCGACGAGGCGTCCTCTGGAGGAATGCTGAGCACATTGGCACAATCCATCGACCAGGAGTTCCGCCTACCGCGACCAATGACTCGCCCGAGGTAGACTTTTTTCGCCGTGTTGAGGACAGAACTTGGCCGACTTCGAGGACACCAGCGGCCATCGAGCCACCAAATCAGGCGGCGTTGAAAGACGCGGTGCAGCTCCTGATTGAGCGCCGCGAGTTCTACTGAACGCGATCCGGCGCGCGGAAATCGCTCGGCAGATCGTGCAGCGTCTCTCGCAGGATTTCCACGACGGCGTGGCGGTCGGCTTCGGACAGCCGCGCGTACTTCGGGCTCGTGTCGTACCCCGAGAGAATGTTCCACATGCGGGCGTAGATGGCCCCCCGCACGTCGATCGGCAAGGCGCCAAATGCAGCGGAGTAGATCATGTAGCTGCAGGGATACCGCAGCAGACGACGTTGGAGGTCGAGTTGCCGCAACGATCTGCCGCGACTGTCGGCCGGGCCTTGCGCGGCGAACTTCTCCGCGAAACCGGCCGTGCCTTTGACCGCGGCAGTCAGCGGTTCCTCATCGACGAAAAGCAGATAGTCCACCAGCTCGTTGACGGCGTCGCGCAACGGACCGCCCGCCAGATCGACCCGATCGTCGTACGCCGCGAGCCGGGCGTCCCATCCGATGCGCGTGATCAGGTTCGTCATCCGGCCCTGGTGCTGAAACACCATCAGCGCCGCGATGTCGCTGTGCGCGGACACGTATCCGCGCGCGTCGAACACACCATCGAGAGATGTGCGGTTCAGCGTGCTGTCGGAAATCATCGCCTCGCGTTTCTGGACGTTCGTGACGATGGCGTTCCCCATATGCCGCATGGAGCCGTGCGTGCCCGTGACGTACCACCCGCCCCATCGTTGCCGGAACAGAGTCCGATCGTCGGGATCGTAGCTCCCGAACTGCGAGAGCGGCAGGCCGTCGGGCGCCAGGAACACGCTGCGCAGCACCATGCCCGGCACGTGGAGCGTGCTGTAGACCTGGTGACAGCTCAGGCAGGCGGAACGCCGCTCGAAGAGCGGGCGCGGCTGGGGCTTCTGGTCGAGCGTATAGAAGAGGACGCCCTGCCGGGGATCGTGGACGGCGAGCTCGAGCAGCGGCGCGCCGCGAATGTAGCCCACCGTGACCGCGTCGTTGAAGAAGATCGCGCGCGGATTCGCGGGCCCCGTATATAAGCCCTGAACGCCCGTCTTCGACATCACCAGCATCTGCGACTCGGCAGGCACATGCAGCGCGTCGAGCACCGACCGCAGGTAGCCGGTGCCCTCGTCGAAGGTGACACTCACCGTCCCGTCTTCGATGTGGCGACTCAGCTCGGTGACGGGATCGTGCGTCGGCCGCGTGTAGTACCCGATGGCGGGATGCGCCAGCGCGCCGGCCAACGGGCGCTCCGTGAGCTGGCCCATCGACGCCGCCGTCGCCCCGACGAGCGCCCGGACGAGGACCGCCGTCATAGACGCGACGAGCCACGAGCGGCCGGCCCGTTCGAAGCCGCCGCCCCCGCGCATCCTGCCGCTATGCATCCGGTGATTCTCGCACGAGCGCCGCAAGCATCACACGCTCCTGACTTCCGGCAAGCGTGCCGGCGCCGATCGGCGCACCGGCTCGCTGCGGCCGTGGCGACGGATCCGTCAGGAGGCGTCGATTTCCGCGGGAAGCCTCCGCCCGGCCCTGGCAACTCCGCAGCCGAAGGATTGCGATGGCGCGCTTCGTGTTTGTGTGCGGCGCCATGACTCAAATTACGATCCCGGCAGGCTGGGAATACGCCGCCGCGTTCGCGATCAACACGGCGGGCGACATCGTCGGCGAGTCGAGCGGACACGCGTTTCTCCATCACGCCGGCACGATGCAGGATCTGAACGCCGCCGTGGACCACGACGAGAACGGCTGGCCGCGGCTTCAGATCGCAACGGGCATCAACGATCGCGGGCAGATTGTCGGAAACGCGTACGTCGGCGACCGTCCAGGTCTGCGTCCGTTTCTGCTGACACCGGTACAGACTCCACAGCCGTGAGGAGTCAGCGGTGGTCGCGGCCGGAGTGTGGCATCGCGCGATAGGCGTTGGACACGCGATCGGTTTGGCGAAGGACGTCCCTTCGAGCTGGCGAACACGACGGCAGTCCTCCGCCCGCAGCGGCGAGAGCTCAGCACGCCACAGCTCTCAGGAATTCCGAGATCGCGGTCGTCTGCGGCGGCAGAATATGGCCTTCGTTGTCCAGGTACGTGAGGTGCAGATTCGGCGCCCATCGTTGCATCCGATCGCGCGTCTCCTTCGATCGGATCAGCGCGTCGTTGCCGCCGAGAACGAGCTGTACCGGCATCGTGAGCGCAGCGAGCTCCTGATCGGTCCGTATCGGAAGCTGCTCCATGCGCGGACGAAAATGCTGAAACCGCACGATCAAGGACTCGGTCACTTCGCGTGGCAGACTGGCGCCACCTGTGACGAGTCTCAGGGATCTGCGCAGACCCCATTGGCCGAGCATCATGAGGAGACCGACCTTCACCAGGAACAATTTGTTTTGCGCGCCGATTCCCGATGGCGACAGAAGCGACAGCGAGGCAATTCGTTCTGGTCGCTTCACCGCGTAGTCGAGGCCAAGCCAGCCGCCGAGCGAGACACCGACAACGCTGGTCCGCTGCAGGCCCAGGTGGTTCCAGACATCATCCAGCCAGGCAACGTAGGCGTCGGACCGTAAAGAAGGTCTGGACGCGGCGCTGAGCCCGGGTTCTCCAATCATGTCGACGGCATAGACGCGATAGCGCTGTGCCCATTCTGCGATGTCGCGGATCCAGACGCTCGAGTTTGTTCCAGAGCCGTGAAAGAGCACGACCGGCATCGCGTTGCTCTCGCCAGAGACAATGACGAATGTCTCTCCCTGACACGTCGGAACCAGCAGCTGGCGGTTCGGAACGGGCCACCGTTGAAGCACGTCTCTGTAATGACGCTCGACGGCTTGCCTTCCGGCCTCGGACTTATAGATTGCCGCCACGTCCATCCTCCAGGAGCGCGTTGATCATCCGAAGCAACTCGCAGGTCAACACCAGGGTTGCCGTGATCGTGATCCTGAGCTTGGCCTGCTCCTCGTAGTAAATGGTGTCCACCCTCGGAAAGTCAGCTTCTCCCTTTCTGGAGTTCAGCGCCGCCATCACCATGGTGGTGATGCGATGGCTTTCCTGCGGGCTCACGACGTCCACATCGACGATGCTCGAGGCGATGACATGCCGCGTCCGAGCCACCGGTGTATCGGGAGCGCGGGTTTCCCCGGCGAATTCATCGAGGTCGGCTCGCGCGATGCGGTACTCCTTGCCGATGCGTCTAGCCTTCAACCGCCCGTCGCGCACGTAGCGGCGAATCGTCTTGACGTGGAGGTTCAGGAGCTCTGCCACTTCGTCTGCTGTGAAGAGGTGAGCTGACATGGGCGCCATTAGTCCTCATCATTCCTAGATATCCCTCAATTGTCAAAAATTAAGAGAATAATAGAGACTTATAACTGATAATACAGCCCTCCTCACCACTATGCAAGCCAAAATCGATCAGTCGGCTGTGCCGCGCGGCGGTGTGAGCATCCAGACGCGGTCGTCATTCCGGATGTCGCAGGTTTGAATGGAATGATCCTCAATACTTCATCTGGCGCGGCGCCGGCGCGCGCGGATAATGAACCGCGTCAACGATCTTCAGGGGAGAGTCTCCATGAAAACTGCTGCCTGGCTGTGCGCTGCGGCTTTGCTCGCTGCTCCGATGTCCGCCGCCGATCCACCGGGGTTTGCATTGTGGAGGGCGGGCGACCTCGAGCGACACGATACCGCGCTCTCGACGCACATCGGAGAAGACCATTCGTCGCGCGAGACTCTCGCCGACTACAAGAGCCACCGCTTCCGGATGCTGTACCGGGACGCAGACGGCAACCCCGAGCAGCACGACGCCATCATCGACATCGTCTTCGTCCGGAGCGGCGAGGGGACGCTCGTTCTCGGGGGCACGATGATCGGCCGCCGCGCGACGGCGGCCGGCGAATCGGTCGGCACGCGGCTCGAGGGCGGTGAACGCCACGCCCTTGGGGCCGGCGACATCGTGCACATTCCTGCAGGCATTCCCCACAGCTTCCTTGTCCCGAGCGGCAAACACATTACCTACGTGCTGCTGAAAATTCCTGCGTCATGAGTACAACCGAGTAGGACGCAGCAGACGCCAGAGTCATGCGACCACGCGACCGGGACCGCAAGGGCACGAAGAGCCCGAGGCACCACGAAGAAGAACGGCGATTGTCTTCTTCGTGTTCTTCGTGGAGCTTCGCGTCTTCGTGGTTGCATTTCTACACGCTCGACAGCAAGGACGATAACGACTGCCAGGACCGCGAAGACACAAAGAAGAGAAACGTCGGTTTTCTTCGTGATCTTCGTGGACCTTCGTGTCTTCGGGGTTGCACTTGTTCTTGAACACCCTGCACCTGCTACGATCGACAAGCGCTTTGTAGAGCGTCGACCGCGACCGCTCAGTGTCCGAGTAGAAGGAGTCCCGCGGAAAGAGCGGAGAGCAGCCAGAGCGTGAGGCTGACTTCCCGCCATCGACCGGCCACGGCATAGAGCAGCGCGTGCAGGAGGAATCCCCAGAGGATGCCCTGGGTGATGGACAGCGTGAGCGGGATCAGCACCACCGTGACGAAGGCGGGCAGCGCGTCCTCGAGCGACGAGAAATCAATCCTCGAGACCGACTGGAACATCGACACGCCGACGAGAATGAGCACGGCCGCTGTCGCGTAGCCGGGGACGGCCGCGGCCAATGGCCCGAGGAAGAAGCACGGCACGAAACAGAGCGCCGTCACCACCGACGCGCGGCCGGTCCGGGCGCCCATGCGAATCCCCGCGATGCTCTCCACGTACGCAGTGCCGGGCGATGTGCCCGCCAGGCCGGAGCCGAGCGTCGCGATCGCGTCGACGATGAGGCCGCGACGCAGGTTGATCGGACGGCCGTCCGGATCGGTGAGCCCGGCCGCGCTGGCGACGCCGATGAATGTCGAGAGCGAATCGAACAGATCGGTGAAGAGGATCGCGAGAATCGGCGGGAGCAGGGCGAGCCTGAGCGCGCCTCGGACGTCGAGGGCCAGGAACGCCGAGGAAAAGTCCGGCGCGCTCGCCAGCTGCTCGGGCGGCTTCGCGTAGCCCAGCACCCAGGCGAGCGCAGTCACCGAGAAAATCGCCGCCAGGAACGCCAGCGGGTTGTTCCGGCGCATCAGGACCGCCGCGACGAGGATGCCGAGCAGTAGGAAAGCAGCGCGGTGGTCGAGTGTGCCCATGCGCACCAGGGTGGACGGATCACCCACGATGAGCCCGGCGTTTCGCAGACCGATGAACGTGAGCAGCAGCCCGATGCCCGCCGCGGCTGCGGATCGCAGCGGCGCGGGAATCGCCAGCGCGATGTGCTCTCGCAGGGGCGTGGTCGACACGACCAGGAACAGCACGCCGGCCCAGAAGACCATGCCGAGCGCCGTCTGCCACGGCACCTTGGCCTGCAGGACGATCGCGAAGGCGAAAAAGGCATTGAGGCCCATGCCGGGCGCCACCGCGAACGGCAGGCGCGCATAGAGGCCCATCAGCAGCGTCATGCTGCTGGCGACCAGCACCGTCGCGGTCAACGCGCCCGTGAACGACATGCCCGTGCCGGGCGTCGACAGAATGCCGGGGTTGACGACGACGATGTAGGCCATCGTGAAGAACGTCGTCACGCCGCCGACAACGTCGGCATAGATCGCGTGCTCGCCTGGGGCGTCAACCTGAGGCATGGAGGTTTGCGCATGCTACCATCCGCCTTCGCTCACGTGATGGACCGAGCTTCGGCGGACAGGTCCGCCCGCCTTCGCTCACATGATCAGGGAACGAGCTTCGGCGGACAGGTCCGCCCGCGCGTTCACGGGGAGCTGCCGATGAGCGCGACGCCTCGGGTGACAGCGATGTTGTTGGCCGGCGCGCTGCTGACTGCGTGCGTCACGCGGGAAGCGACGGCACCGTCACGCACCTTCGAGCGCCCGGTGGTCGTCCAGGGCGCCATGGACGTCGAGATCAAAAAGCTGGCAGGCGCGCTCGAGAACGTCAAGGAGGAGAAGGTCCAGGGGTGGACCTTCTGGAGCGGCACGCTCGACGGCTATCCCGTGGTGATCTCGAAGACTCTCAAGGGCGTGTCGAACGCCGCGGCGGCCACCGTCCTCGCTGCTGAACGGTACCATCCGGTCGCGATCATCAATCAGGGAACAGCCGGCGGGCACGAGCCAGACCTGCACGTCTTCGACATTGTCCTCGGCACGGATGCGGTCAACCTCGGCTCGTTCAAGACCGGATACCGCGCCCTCGGCCAGGGGAGCAATTTCGCCGACTGGGTACCGCTCGATTTGATGCGCTCGGAAGGCAGCGCCGGCCAGGATCCGAATGCGCGCTCGATGCGTCGCTTCCATGGCGACGAAGGGTTGCTGGCCGCCGCCAGAAAAGCTCGAGGTCTGTACCGGAAGGGGCGCGTGGTCGAAGGCGTGATCGGTTCGAGCGAAATCTGGAACAGCGAGATCGATCGCATCCGGGGCTTTCACGACAGGTTCGGCACCACCGCCGAAGAGATGGAGACGGCCTCGGCCGCCCAGATCGCGGGGCTGTTCCAGATCCCGTTCCTCGGCATCCGCGTGGTGTCCAACAACATCACCAATGGCGGCACGTACGATGCCGCGACGGGCGAGGCCTGCCAGGAGTACGTCTACGACGTCGTGAGAGGCTATGTCGGCGAGAAGCTGAAGCGCTGAGCCGGCGCGATTTTCGGCCGCTCGACAACCTTGAGGCCCGGCTACTCGGCACGCAGACAGACGGCAGGCTCTGTTCGAGCGGCGCGCACGGCCGGCACTGCGCACGCCGCGAACGCGACTGCAGCGAACGCGATGGTGGCCGCGGCCCACGCGAACGGATCGGACGGAGCGACCTCGAACAAGATGGACGCCATGAGTGGCGTCAGCCCCGCTGCTGCCGCGGCACCGATGATTGTGCCGGCGGCAACGGTGCGCGCACCGACGGCCGCGATGTCGACCGCGATTCGCGTCGGCGTCGCGCCCAGCACCAGACGGACACCAATCTCACGCCGCTGCACGACGACCGCATACGCGAGCATCGCGTACAGCCCCATGCACGCGATGATGACAGTGAGCACCGCAAACGCGCCGAATATCGCGAGATTGGCGCGCCACGGTGCTTCGAGCGACAGCACCACATCGTCCATCGCCTCGACCTTGACGACGCCGTTGCCGTTGATGGCCCTCAGACGGTCTCGGATGCGCGACACGACGAGGGCATCGCCTCCCACGGTCCGCACCACGAACTCGCCGGCGCGGTCTGGCGACTGTGTCACGGGCGCATAGACGGTCAGACCAGGTGATTCGAGGCTTCTGTACCGAATGTCGCCGACGACGCCGACGACGGTCCAGAGAGTTCGGCTGGGTTCGCCCATGCGATCGAGCGCGACGATATGAAGACGCTTGCCGAGCACGTGCTGTCCAGGCCACGCGCGCTCCGCGAACCGTTGACTCACGATCAGCACAGGGTTGGTCCGTGCACGATCGCCGTCATCAAACGTCCGGCCGGCCACGAGGCGGGTCTGCATGGTTCGAAAGTATGAGGGCGTAATCGTCTCAGTGTTGACGTACGGGTTCTTGGCCGCCGCTTCCGCGGCTTCGCCCTCGGTGTCGTACGGCGAATCCAACCCAATCGGCCCCTGCAGCGGGTGAAGCGAGACGGCGCTTGCCGCGACGACGCCAGGCAGCTGCGCGACCTCGTGCAGCCCGCGATCGAGCAACGCTCGCGCCTCGGCATCGGCGATGTGCTCTGAGGGCATCGCCATCTCGATCGCGAGAAGCCCGGCCGGATTGAATCCGATGTCGAGGTGCCGCAGCTGCAGGACGCTTCGGACGAGGAGACCGGCAGCGGTCAACAGCACGAGGGCGGCGGCCAGCTCGCCGGCGACGAGGGCGCGGCGCAGAGGATGTTGAAGCCCGCCCCCGGCGATCGCCTGGCCCGTTCGCCGCAGGATCGGCTCGAGGTCGCTGCGCGCGACCCGACGGGCGGGCGCGATCGAGCTCACGAGAGCGGTCGCGAGCCCGACGAGGCCCGTGAAGACCAGCGCCCGGCTGTCGAGCGCCGCGTCGGCAATCCTCGGCACATCGGCAGGCAGCGCCGAGACGAGCAGCGGCAGAAGGCCGCGCCCCGCGACGATTGCCGCAGCCGTCGCGATGAGTGACAGCACCAGCATTTCACAGAACAGCTGCCGCGTCAGCGCCGCCGGCGATGCGCCGAGCGCCAGACGGACGGCGAACTCATGCGAGCGGCTCCACGCGCGGACCAGAGTCAGCCCCGCGACATTCGCGCACGCGACGAGCAACAGCACGGCTACCGCGGCGAACAGCGTGAGCACCCCGACGCGAGCGGAGCCCAGGAGGTCGTCCACCAGCGGACGGACGCGCGATTCGACATCGCGATGGGGTCCGGCGACGGGTTCGCGTTGAGCGATGATGCGATTCAACTCGAGCCGCGCGGCGTCGATGGTGGCGCCCGGTTTCAGCCGGCCGACCATGAAGAAGATGCCGGCGTCGCCGCCGTCCGCCGGCAGATTGGGGATGCTGGTGGCGATCGCGGCCAGCTCGGGTACAAGGGGCGTCCAGACATCGACGCCGGCCGGATAGCGGAACGCCGGCGGCATCACGCCCACCACGGTGAAGAGTGTGTCGCCCAGCACGAGGCTGCGTCCGACGAGGCCGCGATCGCCGCCGAACTGCCGCTGCCAGAATGCATGACTGAGCACGACCGTGCGCGGCGATCCGCGCCGATCGTCGTCGGGACCAGGCGTTCGGCCCAGCAGCGGTCGGGCACCCAGCAGATCGAAGAACTGTCCCGAGACGACGCGGTACCGAAGGTTGACGGATTCGCCGGCCGTGCGCAGGCGCCACGACCAGTTCGACGAGCCCATCGCGGCCATGTCGTCGAACGTCCGCGCCTGTTCACGCCATGCGACGAAGTGTCGGTACGTGATTTCCGATCGGGGTGCAATGAGGCTTTCGCCCGCGATGACGAGCCGCCCGGCGTCTGTAAACGGAAACGGCCGAAAGAGGACCGCATCGGCGATCGAGAACAACATGGCGTTGGCGCCGATGCCCAACACAAGCACGAGAATCGAGAGCGCGCTGAACCACGGTGAGCGGCGGAGGGCGCGCGCCCCGATGGCCAGGTCGTCGAGCAAGGTCACGTCTACACCGATCGGGACTTGGGCATTGACGGCAGCCTATCGCGCACGGGGGCGACGCGCGAATCTCGAGCAGCGCTCAGCTCTCAAGGCTCGGTGAGAGTCGAGACGTGAGACTTGAGAGTTGAGAGTTGAAAGTTGGGATCTGTTTGGCGTGTTTTTGCTTCACCCTTTTACGTAAGCGAGCTTCGCGGCCACTCTTCCATCGCGCACGGTGAAAATGTCCACGCCGCGGAGGTGCCACGGCTGCCCGTTGCGGAGCTTGCGATACACCCAGCGCACAACGACACGATCGCCACTCACGATCACGTCCTCGGTCTCGAACATCGCGTCGGCGTTGCGCGCGAACCAGTCTCGCCAGAACGCGACCACCGGCGCCTTTCCTTCGATCCGCCGCCCGTCCGGCGCGGGCGACGTATCCTCGAACACCGTATCCTCGGTGAGCAGCGTCGCCAAAGCGTCCGCGTCGTGCCGATTGAACGCCTCGTTGAACCGATCGACGACCACGCGGGTAGTCTGCGCCGCCGTTTGCGTATTCTGCTGGGAACTCATAGAGACCTCGTCCGCCCCTCGCGGCGTCCTTGACGCCAGGAACAGGAGCGCCACGCACAGGACGATGAACAGCGTGCGCGTTGTCGACCACGGACGCATCCCCACCCTCCTGGAACCTCCGCGATTCTAATCAATTCAGCGAGGCGCGCAACACTGCGGCAGGCATCAACCCGCGAGAAAGCCGCGCCCAGCGGATTCGGCATGCCCTTGCGCCTCGAGAAGAGAAGGGTCAGCTTAGCTACCGCGCTTTGACGTTGTACGCCGCCAGCGTCCCTTGATCGCGGATGTAGAGCCTGCCACCGCTGATCACCGGATGCGCCCAGCTGGGAAATCCTTGGTCTGCGGTCCGGAACCGCCCCTTCTCCTTGTAGGCCGACACGTTCGCCTCGGCAAGGCCGATGACGTTGTCTTCGCTCTGTATATAAAGGTGTCCATCCGCGTAGACGAGGGTGCCTTTTCCAACGCTGCGATCGCGCCACTGCGTCTTGCCGGTCGCAAATTCCAGGCAGGTCAGGATCGACCCGTGGAAGCCGTACAGATAGCCGTTCACGAGCACGAGACCGCCGTGATGGTTCTGCATCTCTCTCGTGAAATAGATCTGCTGCGCCGTCACTTCTCCGCCCTGCGCCGCCAGACCGAGCAACGCGGCGCCCGTACCGTAGTTCGACGAATAGAACACTTTGTTGTCGTGGAAGATCGGCGTCGCGATATTCGCCGTGCCGTTGGCGACCGCCGCGTGGCGCCACATCAGTTTGCCGTCCGACGCGCGCACGCCGACGCCCGCTCGGGCCGTCAGCGTCATGATCACGCGCACGCCCTGCACGTCCGCGGCCACCGGCGACGCATATCCGGCCTCGTCGCTCAGTTGCTGGCTGGTCCACACGGTTTTGCCCGACAGCTTGTCGAGCGCGACGATGCCCGCCCTCGGGCCACCGGGCGTGACGACGACGTTGGCGCCATCAATCAGCGGCGATTCGCTGATCAGCCATGGAATCTGATGGCCGCCGAAGTCGGCGAGGATGTTGCGCTGCCACACAGCAGTCCCGTCAGCCGTCTTGAGGCACGCCAGGTCGCCGCGCTCGGTGAGGATGTACAGGCGATCGCCGTCGATGGTCGGCGTGCCGCGCGGCCCCGATCCGCGGCCGTCGGTGCCCTCCGCGCCGAGCGCCTTCGACCAGACGCCCTTTCCGTCGGCGCGGTTGAGCGCGTAGATCACGCTCTGGTTGGCCTTCGAGCCCTGAACGAAGATGCGATCGCCCTGGATCGCCATCGACCCGTATCCGGCGCCCAGTCCCGAGATCGACCACATGAGCGGTGGCCCCGCCGCGGGCCACTGCTGCATCAGACCGGTCTCCTTCGACAGGCCGGTGCGATCGGGGCCCTGCCATTGCGGCCAATCGAATTCTGACGCAGGCGCGGCCGATGGCACGGGGGTTGACGACTGAGGCGCGACGGCGTAGCCCGGGAGTTTCACGGCCGCGATCTGGCGACCCGCCCAAGCTTTCTGCGAAGGCGGAAAGGGCCGCCCTGCGTCAACGATCGCCGTCATCCCAATAACGCACACGAGCGACAGGACGTGGTGATGCTTCATCACAGCGTTCCTTATGCGACGGAGACACCAGAATACAAGAACATATGGGAGAATCCCGGAATGTTGTCCTTTAGACGGCTTCCTGCGGGAGCCGGCTGCAGCCTGCTCGCGATCCTCGTGGTAGCCCCTGCCGGTGCCTTCGCACAGTCTCCCCTGCGAATGACGTTGCCACCGGTGACGGTCACGGCGCAGAAGGAGCCGGAGGATCCGCAGAAGCTGCCGGTGAGCGTGACGGCCGTGACGCACGACACGATCGTCGACGCAGACATACACAGCGTCAGCGACGCCGCCGCTTACGCGCCGAACACGTTCTTCAACGAGTTCACGGCGCGAAAGCTCAGCAACGCGCGATTCCGCGGGGTCGGCTCCAGCCCGACCAATCCGGGAGTCACCACCTACATCGACGGCGTGCCGCAGCTCAACGCGAACTCATCGAGCATCGAGCTCGTCGGCGTGGATCAGATCGAATTCGTTCGCGGACCCCAGAGCGCGCTGTACGGACGCAACGCGCTGGGCGGCGTGATCAACATCGCCAGCACGCGCCCTTCCCTCGCGTCCTGGACCGGCAGCGGCGTCGCGCCCTACGGCAGCTTCAACGCGGGCGATGTTCGCGCGACGGCATCAGGCCCAGTCATCGCCGACAAGCTGGGGATCGGCCTGGGGTTCGGCTACTCGCGGCGCGACGGCTTCACGACGAACGACGTGACCGGCCACGATCTGGATTCGCGATCAGCGGCGTTCGGAAAAGGGCAGGTGCTGTGGCGGCCGGCCGAGCGCTGGGAAGCGCGCGCGATCTTCTCCGCCGAACGCGCCCGGGACGGCGACTACGCGCTCAACGATCTCGCGACACTGCGCGTGAACCCGTTCCACTCGTCGCGCAACGTCGAGGGCTTTACCCATCGCGACATCATCGCGCCGACGCTGCAGGTCGCCCGCACGGGGCGCCGCGTCGATTTCTCGGCCGTGACCGGCTTCCTGAAATGGAAGACCGAGGATCTCACCGACCTCGACTACACCGCCCTGCCGCTCGCGACGCGCAACAATGCCGAGGAGGATTTTCAGTTCACCGAGGAAATCCGCTTCGCCTCCGCGAAGGCGGCGCCGATCGCGTTGTCCGACCATGTCACCATGAAATGGCAGGCGGGCCTCGTCGTGTTCACGCAGAACTACACGCAGGATGCGGTCAACACCTACTCGCCGTTCGTGCTGTCGCAATTCCTCGCCTTTCCGATCAGCCAGCATTCGCCGCAATCGGCGCTCGACGATCGCGGCGCCGGCGCCTACGGCCAGGCCACCTGGACCTTTTCCCGCGCGCTCGACGTGATCGTCGGCGCCCGCGCAGATCGCGAGCACCGGAAAGCCGACCTCCACACCTTCTATGCGCCGGTCATTGCACCGCCGCAGGTGGTCGACGCGTCCAAAGATTTCTCCGACGTGTCGCCGCAGTTTGCCGTGGCCTACCGCGTGGCGCCGGCGGCGACCGTCTATGCGACGGCCGCGCGCGGCTTCAAGGCCGGCGGCTTCAATTCGGCGTCGCCCGCGGGAGCCGAAGCGTACGGCGAGGAGCACACGTGGAACTACGAAGGCGGCGTGAAGACATCGCTCCAGAACCGACTGTCGCTCAGCGCCGCGGTGTTCCGGATCGACTGGCGCGATCTGCAGGTGAACGTGCCGAACCCGCTGGTGCCGGCGCAGTTCTTCATCGCGAACGCCGCAGGTGCGTCCAGCCAGGGGCTGGAGCTCGAGTTGAGCGCGCGGCCCGCACCCGGCGTCGACATCTTCGGCGGGTTCGGCTACACGCACGCGCGGTTCGATGCCGGCAGCAGGTCGAACGGCGTGGACGTCGGCGGCAACACGCTGTCGAACGCGCCGAGCCACACGGGGGACTTCGGCATCCAGTATGGGCGCACCATTGCGCCGGCGGCGAAGCTCACGATACGCGCGGAGGTGGTGCGCTACGGCGAGTACCAATACGATGATGCGAATACGGCGGCGCAGAGCGCGTACTCGCTCGCAAATCTCCGCGCCGGCGTCAGCGGCAGGCGGCTGTTCGCCGAAGGCTGGATCCGGAACGCCTTCGACTCGCGCTACGTGCCGATTGCCTTCCCCTTTCCGGGCGCGGCGTCCGGGTTCCTCGGCGAGAATGGGGCGCCGCGGACCTTCGGCCTGCGCGCCGGGGTGACGTTTTGAGGTGTCAGACACCGTGTATTTTCGACACGGTGTCTGACACCTGAAACAGCCGACGCGTCGGCGGCGTAAGAGTCAGTAACACCCCATAGAATCATCATGATGCTGAAGAAATCACCCCTCCTGCTTGCCCTTCTCGTCGCGGCCGGGCTGGTGACATCGGCGCAGAGCCCGCGGGGCGTGGCGCTCGGCGACTGGCCCGAGGCGCGTGGCCCGAGTCGCGACGGCGTGTCAAAGGAGACCGGCCTCCTCGAAAAGTGGGCCCTCAACGGCCAGAACTTCC
>WNEY01000236.1_pt1 | contig 37994 bp, 30 predicted proteins | sample 5400531 | NCBI WGS metagenome assembly WNEY01 (sample SAMN13153338, study PRJNA577476) | soil metagenome | isolation source: 200 cm saprolite under Douglas fir tree site 1 | place: USA:California | collected 2015-04-18 | reverse complement strand
GCTGCTGGCGGCGCGCGAAGGCTTCGAGGACACCGTGTTTGCGCTGCTCGACGGCGGAGCCGACATCAATCAGGTGAGCGCATCGGATCGCACGAGCCCGCTGCTCATGGCGACGATCAACGGGCACTTCGATCTCGCGATGCGTTTGCTCGGGCGCGGCGCCGACGTGACCGTGGCGAGCGACGGTGGAGCGACGCCGCTCTACGGCGTGCTGAACATGCAGTGGGCGCCAAAGGCGCGGCATCCGCAGCCGGCCAAATACATGCAGCAGAAGACCGACTACCTCGAGCTCGCCGAGGCGCTGCTCCGGGCCGGCGCCGAGCCGAACGCCCGGCTCAGAAAGTCACTCTGGTACACGACGTACAACCGGGATCTCCTCGGCGTGGACCGCTCGGGCGCAACGCCATTCTGGCTCGCTGCCTACACGCTCGACATCCCGGCGATGCGGCTGCTTCTCAAATACGGCGCCGATCCCAGCATGCGCACCACGAAGGTGCCGGAGCGCTACGAGGAGGGCGGCGGCGACTTCACCGGCCCCGATCGGTCAGGACTCCCCCCAGCTCCGTTCGGCGGGCCTGCGGTTGCACCGATTCACGCGGCCTCCGGCGTCGGCTATGGCCTCGGCTTCGCCGGCAACACGCATCGCCACGTCCCCGATGGCTGGCTGCCGGCGGTGAAGTTCCTCGTCGAGGAGCTGGGCGCGGACGTGAACGCCCGGGATCACAACGGCTATACGCCGCTGCACCATGCCGCGTCCAGGGGCGACAACGACCTGATCCGGTATCTCGTGTCGAAGGGCGCGGACGTGAAGGCGGTCAGCCGCAGCGGCCAGACGACGGTGGACATGGCGAATGGTCCGGTGCAGAGAGTGCAACCATACCCCGAGACCGTGGCGCTCCTCGAGAGCCTCGGCGCGAAAAACAATCACCGCTGTGTGAGCTGCTGACGGTTACCGGGGCTCAGTTCGCCAACCTGTGATCGGTAGACGCGCGGCACCGCCCCCAATGGGGCGACCCTTTCGGGGTCGCCGTCACCGGAAACCGAGCGCCAGCGCCGTTCCGTCCAGAAACAACGCGCTGCTGTCCCTGCCGTCGCTTGCCTTTGCTGGCACAACAACCATCATGCGTTCCCGGGGTCAGCCATCAACTCACACCACTGGTGGCAATTGGATCTCTGCGGAATGAGTGGCCTGTCGATCCGGCCGTCGATCGTTCGACCAGTAGCCAGAAAGGAAATCTGCCATGCGATTCATGATGTTGCTGAAAGCGGACAAGACCACTGAGGCGGGCGTACTGCCGACGCGGAAGGAACTCGAGGTCATGGGTAAGTACAACGAGGAACTGGCGAAGGCCGGCGTGCTGCTCGATGGCGCGGGACTCCAGCCGAGCTCGAAGGGCGCCAAGGTCACCTTCCAGAACGGGAAGGCTCAGGTGACCGACGGCCCCTTCGCCGAAACGAAGGAGCTCCTCGCCGGCTACTGGATGATCCAGGTGCAATCGAAGGAAGAGGCGATCGAGTGGGCCAAGCGGGTCCCGTTCGATCACCTCCCCTCGAACGGCCGCGTGCCCGAGATCGAGCTGCGTCAGATGTTCGAGATCACCGATTTTCCGGACGTGCCGCCCGCCGTCGCCGAGATGGAACAATCGTTCAACGCCGGCCGCGCAGGCCAGAAAGTGTGAGAGAGACGGTCAGCTGCGCGCAGGCGCCGGACCTTGCACTCGCGGAGTGAAGATGGTGTGATGGGTCGCCGTGGCGGCGACCGATCCCGTGCACGAGACGGTGAATGCCGTCTATCTCTCCGACTCCCGTCGCGTGCTCGCCACGCTGATCCGCCTGCTGGGGGACTTCGAGGCGGCCGAGGAAGCGCTGCACGATGCGTTCAGGGCAGCGCTGGAGCAGTGGCCGCGCGACGGCGTGCCTGCCAATCCGCGCGCGTGGCTGGTGTCGGCCGGACGCTTCAAGGCGATCGACGGCATGCGACGGCGCGCGCGTTTCGCTGCGCTGGACGAGGTCGGTGACGAGGACATTGCGGTCACGGGCACGGGTCTCGAATGGAGCGCAGGTCGAGACCCGGCCCCGTGGACTGACGAAGAGAGCGTCGAGGACGACCGGCTTCGCCTGATTTTCACGTGTTGCCACCCGGCCTTGACGCCCGATGCACAGGTCGCCCTCACGCTGCGCGAGGTCTGCGGCCTGACGACGGAGGAAATTGCCCAGGCGTTTCTCACGCCGCCGCCGACGCTGGCGCAACGCATCGTGCGCGCAAAGGCCAAGATCCGCGACGCGCGCATTCCATATCAGGTACCGACGCAGGCCGAGCTGTCAGAACGGCTCGACGCAGTCCTGCGCGTGATCTATCTCGTCTTCAACGAGGGCTACGCGGCGTCCTCGGGCGCGGAGGTGACGCGGCACGATCTATCCGCCGAGGCGATCCGTCTCGGGCGGCTGCTCGTCGAGTTGCTGCCGGAGCCGGAGGCGCTTGGACTGCTGGCGCTGATGCTGCTGCACGATTCACGGCGCGCGGCGCGCTCATCGGTGTCGGGCGAGCTCGTTCGGCTCGACGATCAGGACCGCTCGTTGTGGGACCGGAATCAGATCGCGGAGGGCGCCAGCCTCGTGGAGCGGGCGCTGTCGTCGCGGCGGGTTGGCCCGTACTCGATTCAGGCGGCGATTGCGGCCGTGCACGCAGCGGCGCCCAACGCCGCTGCGACAGACTGGGCGGAAATCGTCGGCCTCTACGACGTGCTGTCGCGAGCCGATCCTTCCCCGGTGATTGAGCTGAACCGGGCGGTGGCCGTGGCGATGCGCGACGGACCGTCGGCAGGTCTGATGCTCATCGACGCCATCCTCGCGCGCGGCGACCTGCTGGACTACCGTCTTGCGCACGCCGCGCGGGGGGAGCTGTGCCGGCGACTTGGGAGAATCGCGGACGCCCGCACCTCGTACGAGCGCGCCCTCGTGCTCACGCGGCAGGAGCCGGAGCGGCGGTTTCTGAAGCGGCAGCTTGCTGAAATCTCGAAGTAGGACGGGCAGGACGGGCGGGAGCGGCAGGACGGGCGGCCTCGATGTCGATTCGGAGCTCGCCCGAACGACTAGAATTTGAGGAGCCTATGAAGTACTTGTGCCTTGTCTACCTCGAGGAACAGAAGCTGCACGCCGTCCCCGACAGCGAGTGTATGGCCTGCGGGGCAGGGTTCAGGAAGAGTGGACTTCTGATCGCCGCGGAGGCGCTCCAACCCATAGAGACAGCCACGACGGTGCGGGTCCGGAACGGCAGGGTGTCGATCACCGACGGTCCCTTCGCCGAGACCAAAGAGCAGCTGGCGGGCTTTTACCTGATCGACGCGAGAGACTTGAACGACGCGATCCAGGTCGCCTCGAAGATCCCGCCGGCGCGCGAGGGAAGCATCGAAGTGCGGCCAATCAGGGAGTTGAACCCGTAGACATGGAGTACGCGAGTCTCCTGCCGGTTCCGCTCACCACCTTGCGCCAACCGACGCGGGAAATCGGCGCCGCCGCGTTTGCGGCGACGCTCGACCGCGTCCGCCGACCCGAAACCCCTTCGGGACGTCCTTCTCCAAACGCAATTTGGTTGTGCGACGATCCTGTGGCGCCGCTGTCGAGAGCGCCACAGAACATGCACGGCCTGCTCAATGACCAACGCACCAGCTCGCAGAACTGGCTATCCTCTTCTCCCCGCTCCTCTGCCATTCAATTGGTAGAAAAGGCCTCATAACGCTGGGCTCGCTGGTTGTACCCATAACCCGCGACGTGGCCTCCATCAGCGGAGATGGCGTTGGCGAAAGCGAAGTACGAGCCACTCCCGATCGAGCCGGCGTAGATGGTGCTCAGGCTTTTCATCCCGCCCGCCGCCGTCCATAGAAACGCGCGCGTCTGTCCGCTGGCATCCGGCGCATCTCCGACCACGACTGAACCGTCGGCAGAAACGTCAAACGCCTCGCTGCCGACGCCGCCCAATGAACCGAGATCCTGCATCCCGCCCGCTGCGGTCCACCGAAAGGCACGCCGCGTATTGCCAGCGTCCGTGGACCGGCCGATTACGACCGAGCCGTCCGCCGACACACCAAACGCCTCGCTTTCAAAACCGCCCAGGGTGCCGAGATACTGCATCCCGCCCACCGCGGTCCACCGGAAGGCACGACGCTGTCCGTTGGCGTCGTCTGCCGACCCGACCACGACCGAACCGTCGGCGGAGACGCCGTACGCCCCGCTGCCGTAGCCTCCGAAGGTGCCGAGATCCTGCATCCCGCCCGCCGCGGTCCACCGAAAGGCACGCGTGTTACTGGCGGCGTTCCATGACTCTCCGACCACGACCAGGCCGTTAGCGGAAATGTCGGCCGAGACGCCATACGGGCCTCCGAGAGTGCCGAGGTCTTGCAACCCGCCCGCAGCCGTCCAACGAAAGGCGCGCTGCCGAAAGCTGGCGTCCCATGCCTCCCCGACCACGATCGAGCCGTCGCCGGAGACTCCATACGCCGCCGCGTAGGCGTATCCAAAGTCACCCAGGTCTTGCATTCCGCCCGTCGCCGTCCATCGAAACGCACGATACTGCCCGCTGGCGTTGGACGCGTATCCCACCACGACCGACCCCGTGGAAGACACTTCATACGCCTGGCTCCCGTTGCCGCCCAACGTGCCGAGCCAGACCTGTGCGGTACCGCCACCACCGCCGCTCGCGCCGAGCGGAGAGGTGAAGGTGCCATCATAGATGGCAAGAACGATTAGCAATGCTGAGTAGCGCAGAATCCTGCTCACGATAACCTCCTCGTTTTTCGGGCGCCAGGTGTGCTGCTGGTGAAGCGCCGATCTCGCTCACACACGGCGAATGCAACAGACGTGCTGCGACGGTGTATGAAGCTGAACTCTCTCGGGAGGGGCCGATGATTGCCAGAACATGAGCCGAGAATGTGCGGAATTTCCGCTTTGGCCGCTCGAGATCGGCAGCCTGACAACCCATGCATACGCAACGTGCGCAGCGACTCGTCAAGACCGGTGGGCGCCCGGTCGAAACACGCACCTGTACTTTTTGCAGGCATGTCCAACGGGCAACAGGAACGGAAAAAACAAGCGCGATTGCTGAAAATGCTGGTATCGAATGCACGCTCGACCGCGGAAGTTCTCGCAGTTGGTTGCGCGAAGCCGTTCGATTGCTCGTCGAGGCAACGAACGTGGAGATTGGCTGTGAGACGAATTCGAACACCGATGCCGTGGTCCGGAGCGCGACGCCGATGACGTCGAGTCGTTTCTCCAAAAGGGAGAATCGGACGGATCGTGAGGCCGTCTCCGGCAATGATGTTCGTCGTGGAAACCGAAGAAACAGCCGGCGGCGTACCGCGCTCGATCGCGATCGCGTTGCGATGGCCGGCACTGTTACGCAGTGCCTGTAGGAAAACTGTTCAGAAGGGATCGCACGCTTACCGGCATCCAACGGGAACCGAATTTGCATGGCGGCGGACGTCGACCACATGCCCGGGACGGCACCCCAAACCCCCATCGCGGACGAGAGCTTCGGACGGCGACTGCGCCGCGAGCGCGAGCGGCGTCAGATTGCGCTCGCTTCCATCGCCGCGAACAGCAAGATCAGCATCTCGCTGCTGGAAGGTCTCGAGCGCGACGACGTGTCGCGGTGGCCGTCGAGGATCTTCAGGCGATCGTTCATTCGTGCCTACGCGCAGGCCGTTGGACTCGACACCGACGCGACGACCCGCGAGTTCCTCGAGCGCTTTCCCGATCCCAACGATCCCGATCTCGTCACCGCGCGACATTCATCAGCCAGGTCCGCTCTGCGACTGACGCTCGCAGACACCGGCGACTCGTTCATTGGCGGCTGCATCCTCAGGTCGGTGCACAGCCGCTGGGCGGCGCTTACCTGTGACGTGACGGTCATCGCGACGTTCGGCGTGGCGATCTATCTGTTGTTCGGGACGTTGTGGATGCCGTTGTGCGTCGCGTCGATCGGATACTACGCGGGCGGAATTCTGCTGCTCGGCAACACGCCCGGCGTTCGCCTTTGCGCGTCCGGTCGCAGCACCAGCATCGATCCGCCTAGCGGGATCAATTCCTGGCGACGAATTCGTTCGAATGCTGCGTTGATTCTGCCGTCCCTCCGGCCGGAATCGCGCCATCCGGCGGAAGCAGTTGCCGAGTGTCCGGAATGGCCTTCAGCTCAAGGTCAGGTATTCTGAGCGAGCTCGAGGTCAGGCATTCTGAGCGATCCTCGCGTCAGTGCTAAAAGAACTCTTCGCGTAGCCGAACACCTCTTCCAGGCCGATCACGTTCCCCCGGCAGCGGTCCCACGGCTAACGTCACGTCGTTGCGAGTAACATTTGCTCATCTTGCAGCCCGTGGTGAAACTAGGGTTGCTCGTTATCGTGTGGCCACGATTCCTCCTGTTCCTCCTGTTTGGGACGATGGCTCAGCGTGCCCCCCTTTCGGCCAGCTTCGCGAGCCTCTTCTGGCGTCCATTCGTGTGCAGTGCCCTTAGCGTGGGCGGCCTTGCCCCCCTTACTGGCAATCTCCCGCCGCTTGGCCGCGTCCATTGAAGCGAATCCGCGATCCTCTTTCGACATATGCCCCCTGCCCTGAGTGGAATTGCCTCATGACTCGAAGTCCGGTGTCCCAGCGCCTCGTTCCACCGGGATGGGCAATAACCGTGCTGCCCGGGCAGCCGGGAGTTGGGGCCTATGAATGGCTGAGGATCAGAGGGAAAGAAGGGCCTGCGCTGCCGTGCTTGGGAACCGAGGCGTGCAACGAAACCCGACGTACGCGGGAAAATTTACGCCGACGCCGGAGGAAGACGGGCGATCAGAAGGTTCAGTGATCGCCCGTCTCGCGGCGAACTCGATCTGTCAGAAGTTGACAAAATAGTCGTTGTCTGCCGCGAACGACCGCAGCACCGAGATGGGCTCGGCTGGGTTGTCCGACAGTTTCGCAACGCGAGTCTCGCCGCTCGATGTGATGGTAATGAGAGGAGAGTGACCGGGCGCGAGCGCGTCCTGTGGAACGCGAACGAGATCGCCCGAACCCAGAATCAGGTAGCAACCAGGTCGTTGAATGTCGTTCCAGCTCATTTCTTGAAGACGTGAACTCCTATGATCCGCTGATGGTGTTTGTCCCTTGGTCAGTGCCACTGCCATGTCGAACCTCCTTGTATGACTCGCGTGCGGGTGGATTGGTGAAGAGCCGAAGGCAGCACGACGGCGCTACGGCCTCGGGTTCCTCCCGCAACCGGCGTACCACAGCGACCTGCGCGATAAGATCCGCAGCATCAATACGATCCAGCATCAGTGCCGTTTGCGCTTGATCGCGGCTGTCCCAAGACGCCCCGATCCGAATCGGCGATATCGCCCAAAGTGACCACGACGATGGGTCTTCGACGTGCCGTGGCGATTCGCCACGCCTGTGGCGCGGGAAACGTCACGCTCTAGGATGCGACCGGAGCGCGTCCAAGCTTCCGATACAACGTCTTTCGATCGAGACCCAGGAGGCGAGCGGCCGCGGACTTGTTGCCGTCGACGGCGCGCAACGTCTTGAGAATATGCTCGCGCTCGACGGCGGCCAGCGGACGGTCGAGCCGGCCGCCAGGTTGGGGTGCCAGCGTGATCTTGAGCGCTTCGGGCAGATCGTCGATCTCTATCACGAGGCCGCTGCCAAGGACGAGCGCCCGCTCGATGGCGTTCTCGAGCTCGCGGACGTTGCCCGGCCAGGAATGGCGGCGCAGTCGTTCCAAGGCGTCCGCCGACACGGTGGGGCGGGGGCGGGCGAGTCGCGTACTGTGTTTCTCCAGAAAGTGCGCCAGCAGGGGCATCAGATCTTCCTGTCGGTCGCGAAGAGGCGGCACGTGGATGTCCACGACGTTGATGCGATACAACAGATCCTGACGGAACTGCGCCGCGATCACCCGCGCGTCAAGGTTGCGATGCGTGGCCGTCACGACCCGGACATCGATGGGCACGGGCGTTGACGCACCGAGGGGGTGAACCTCCTTTTCCTGCAGCACGCGCAACAGCTTGCCCTGGAGCGCCGGCGCCAGGTCTCCGATTTCGTCCAGAAAGATTGTCCCGTGTTCGGCGGTCTGAAACAGCCCGCGCTGGTCTTTGTGTGCGTCGGTGAAGGCGCCCTGGCGGTGGCCGAAGAGCTCATTTTCCAACAGGGCCTCGGGAATCGCCGAACAATTCACCGCAACGAAGGGGCCGCGCGCCCGAGGACTCTTTGCGTGCAACGCGCGCGCGAGCAACTCCTTGCCGGTACCGCTCTCGCCTATCAGCAGGACCGGCGTATCGCTGTGCGCCGCGCGATCGACGAGCGCAATGACGCTTCGCATCGCGCACGACTCGGCGATGATGCCCCTGTCGTCATCGGACGCCACGCGTCGCCTGAGCACTTCTCGCGCGAGCCAGTGCTCCGTTGTCGCGTTTTCCACCTCGCGCGCCACGTCGGCGAGGAGCATCGGTCTGCCAACCAGAACAGCAGCGCCCCGATCTTTCGCATCCGGGTGGTCGTCCGGCCATAGACCCGCCACGAGCACGACCGGCACATCGCCTGCGGACCGGCGCAATTCGTCGACGAGGTGCAGGCCGTCGGCGTCGGTCGCATGCACGTCGATGAGCAATGCATCGACAGCGACACGCGACAGTATCTCTGCCGCCTGTGTCGAGTCTGTCGCCGTCAGCACCGCGCAGTGATCTTGGAGACGATCCTGGAGCATTTGTCGCGTCTTTTCGTCGTCGTCGACGACGAGAACGGTCGCGTGCAGCCTCATAGGACATCAGCCAAGCGAGCGTGCGTGCGGTGAACCGCTCCGACAGAGCACGCGCGGCGGGAATCGTTCAGAAAAAAACGTGAACATTCGAGTATAACGCCCGACCGCGACGCGTTGGACAACGTTCGGTCAGATCCACGCAGTCGATGGACCCGCAGCCGAGCTTGTTATTTCTGCGGCTTCGTCCTGAGCTTTGTCGGGCGTCGGGATCGTGTAAGGGAACTCTTCTGACACGCCCCGTCAGCAATGGCCTCCAAACTACATGCCGGTAAGACAATGGATGAGGTTGTGGAGTGGCACTCGCTCGTCTACCTCGACCGAAGGTGCGGGCCCGCCCATGAATACCATTTCGGCCCGCTGCCATCCAAAGCTCTGTTACATCGGTTGCACACGGATCAATCGCGGTCCCTCCTCCATCGCTGAAGAGCGGAACACAATGCGGCGCTACCACCTCGTGACGTTGGATGCGTGCCGGGCCATCGTGAATCGACATGAAGCCGGCCGCCGCGCGACGCGTCGGACGATACGGCGCGGACAGTGCGGCGTACAAGTCCTCGTCCGTGGCATGATGTGGTCCCTTTTCGCACGGAGGAGATCAGACCATGTGGACCAGGCACCTGATGTCGACCGCAGTAGCCTTCCTGGCCCTGAGCGTCACGGCTCCCGCTCAGACGCAGATTACGACAGCCGTAGTCGAGGGCGTCGTCACCGACGCCAGCGGCGCGGTGCTCCCCGGCGTGGACGTCGAGATCCGGAATGCGGACACGAATCTCACGCGCAGCCTGGTTACTGATCGGGACGGCCGGTTCGTGGCGCCCCAGTTGCCGTCCGGCCGCTATACCGTGACGTTCAAGCTCGCCGGATTCGCCACGATCGTGCACGAAAACGTCCTCGCCACGGTCGGCGACGCCGTGCGACTGAATCCTGTCATGAAGCTCTCGGGCGTTGCAGAAACCGTGACCGTCAACGCCGAGTCGCCGACGGTCCAGACCACCCGCACGGCTGCCGCCAGCACGCTCGATCAGACGACGATCGAATCGACGCCGATCCTCGGCCGCAAATTCGAAGATCTGCTGACGCTCACGCCCGGCGTCAGCGTCGTCCAGGGCCCGGACGGCGACGAGATCACGTTCTCCGGACAGCGCGGAGTGTTCAACAACATCAGTCTGGACGGGGGGGACTACAACAACGGTTTCTTCGGCGAGCAGGTCGGCGGCCAGCGCGCGGCCATCGACATCACGCTCGAGGCAGTCAAAGAGTTCCAGGTCATCGCGACCGGCGCCAGCGCCGAGTTCGGACGCACCGCCGGCGGCATCGTCAACGTCATCACCAAGTCTGGAACCAATCAGGTCAAGGGCAGCTTGTTTCACTACCAGCGGTTCGAAGGGCTCACCTCGAATACGTCGGACGGAAAGCCGCTCAAAGATTTCCGGCGGGAGCAGTTCGGCGGCACGGTCGGCGGTCCGCTGGCCAGGGACAAGGCCTTCTTCTTCCTCGCGTTCGAAGGCGTTCGCGAAAACCTGCAGCGGCCGAATCTGTCGGAAGCGATCGGCGCGCCGTGCCCGGTGAGCAGTCCGACGCTCGCCGCCAACGCAGCGTTGATCGACAGCAGCGCCGATTGCCAGCGGCTCGCACTGCTGGGGTTCTTCCGCGCGAGGCGTGGCCAGGACGAAGGACAGCCCGTTGACCACGCGATCGACAACAACGCGACGCTGGCGAAGCTCGATTGGAACCTCTCGCCCACGAACAACTTGTCCGCATCGTACAACTTCGATTATTCAAGGAACACGAACCAGACGTTCGACGTCGCGACGTACGGGAATTCAGCCAACGGCATCGAAGGGCCTTCCAAGATCAACGTCCTGAACGTGAACCTGTTCACCACGATAACGGCCAACAAACTGAACGAGTTCCATTTGACCTACTCGCGCGAGGACCGTCCGCGGGCCGCCGCATCATCGTCGGTCCCTGCGGACACCGCCATGGGCTTCGCGACGACGTTCCGCTTCGGCAACCCCTTTTTCCTTGCGCCAACCGTCGACGAGCTGGTCAGACGATTCCAGCTCAAGGACAACTTCTCGATCGTCACCGGCAAGCACACCATCAAGACCGGCGGTGAATGGCTCCACACCAACAACTTCCAGGTCTTTCGCGGCTTCTTCGAGGGCCGCTACATTTTCGACAGCGTGACCGGCTTTCTACGCTACGCGTCGCCCGCCGCGGCCGGCGGGTTCGGGCCGAACACCGTGGGCTGCTCGAACGGCGCGTATGTAACGGCGCCGACCAATTGCCCTGCGGGCTCGACGGCGACGGGCGGGCCGCTCTTGTTCTACCTGCAGAGCACCAGCCCGGACGGCATCGCGCGCGACGCGGCAGGCGCGTCTGACATCAGCAACGAGGAGGTCGCGCTGTTCATCCAGGACAAATGGCAAATGGGCCACGGGCTGACGGTCGACTACGGATTCCGCTGGGACGCGCAGAAGATGCCGCCAACCGTCGACCCGAAGACGACGGCCTACGCGTTGTTCCTGAACGATCCGCGATTCCCGTCGGACGGGACGCTTCCCAATCAGTGGAAGCAGTTCCAGCCACGAGCGGGGTTTGCGTGGGACGTGAACCAGGATGGACGGACGGCTGTCCGCGGCAGCGCGGGCATCTACTACGCCAGGCAGAACATGCTCAGCCAGGTCGGATCGGTCACGACCAACGGGATTCAACAGAAGAGCGATTTTCGCAACACCGGCTTCACGGCGTTTGCCGATATGCCCGTGTGGCCGAACCTGCTCGCGCCAAGCGCCGTTGCCGCCGGAACCTTCCCGCTCTTCACCGGTGTCCGCGTGTTCGATCGCGACTACCGCAACCCGCGCATCTACAGCGTCAACGTCGGGGTCGACCGCGAGGTGGCGCCGAGCGTCGCGGCGTACGTCGACTTCACGGTCGCAAAGAGCGTGCAGCTCACGCGGTTCCTGAACTACAACGTTCACGGCACGGCCGCCGCGTCCACGCAGCCTCCGACGCGCGACGCGACGACCTATGTGGGGGCCAACCCGTTCGAGCCGCAGCTGAGCGACGTGTTCGTCACCAACAGCCGCGGGCACGGGCTCTACCGCGGCGCCACCTTCGGCCTGCGGAAGCGCTTCTCACACAGGTACCAGCTCGAAGCGAACTACGTGCTGTCGAAGGATGAAGACGACGATTCCAACGAGCGCGATCCGTTCACGGAGCGCTCGTTCAACTTCTACGATCTGAGCCTCGATTACGGGCCGTCGGATCGCGACATCCGCCACAAGTTCAATTTCTTCACCTATGCGGAGCTGCCGCAGCAGCTCCTGATCAACGTCCGCATGCAGGCGCGCACGGCGCAGCCGATTACCACGTCGCCGCGCGTGCTGAACGGCGTCGACCGCGGCCGCAACTGGGATCGGAAGGACAACGAATACTTCTCGCTCGACTGGCGGCTGCAGCGCGCATTCCGCGTCGGGATGCGGGCCCAAATCATTCCGAGCGTCGAGATGTTCAACACGTTCAACAACGCGAACAACGTGAATCCGCTGACAACGCCCGCGCTGTTCAACTTCGACGGCTTCCTGCGGCAGGGTGTCGGCGATCCGCGGCAGCTTCAGGTCGCCGCGAAGGTCACGTTCTAGCGAGCGCCGCGATCACCTCTGGTACTCGGTCGAGCGCCGTCACCTCGAAGTACCGGCCGTGCGCCTGGGGCGGCACATCCGCGTGTTCGTGCGACCAGCTGAGGGCCGCCGGAATGTGGACCGCCCACGCGCCGGCCTCGACCACGGGCAGGACGTCGGACCGCAGAGAGTTGCCGACCATCAGAAAGCGGTGCGGCTCGACGGCGTGGCGGGAGAGGATCGCCGCGTACACGCCGGTCGTCTTGTGGCTGACGACCTCGACGAAGCGGAAACAGTCGCGCAAGCCCGACCGCTCCAACTTCGACGTCTGATGGAGGAGGTCGCCTTTGGTGACGAGCATCAATGGGTAGGAGGAGGCCAGAGCCGTCAGAACCTCACGCGCGCCCGCGAACACTTCGACATCCTCCGTCAGCATGTGCTTGGCCAACTCGATCATGCCCCGGAGATCATCGCCGGCAATCCGACCATCGGTGAGATCGATGGCGGTCTCGATCAGAGACAACACGAAGCTGGAGACGCCATAGCCGTAGTACTCCAGATTCGCGAGCTCGGTTCGGTTGACGCACTCGTCGATCTCCTCCACGCTCACGACGACGCCGGCGCCCGCCAGCACCTGGCGAAATCGCTCGCGCCCCTCGCGGTAGCTTCGCTCGTTGTGCCACAACGTGTCGTCGCCATCGAAGGCAATCAGATCGAGGGTCATACAATCACCGAGCGCGCGCGCAGCAACGGAAGCGCGAGAACGGTATCACCCCCCAAGCGCACGAGCGTCTCCGCCTGAGGCATCGACAGCGCGTTGAAGAACAGACGCCACGCCACCTCGTCGGACATCGTCGCTGTCGCGGTCGGCTCGACGAGATCGCCCTCGTCGACGTCCCACCCGCGGTCGCGGGATCGCAGCGTCCATGTGCCGGACGCGCCGCCCGTGATTCTAATCGCAACCGATGCACCAGGAGGCCCCGGCACGTCGCGGTAGGCGTGAGGCAAGACGTGCATCGCGATCTGCAGGACCGCGCGCAGCCAGCGGGCGTCCGAAAACGGGCCGGCCCCGACCGACTCGCGGATCTGGGATCCGTGATGCCACACTTCTGTGAATTCGCGGCCGATGTCGAGCCACTGGGGCGAGCGGGGTTCGCCGGTCCACGAAACCGGGAATATTGCTGCGGCGTCAGGATTCAGCGTTTCGACAAAATCGGCCAGCTCTGTGCTCGCGTGGGCGTACAGGTCCGTCAGCACGCGAGGGCTCAATCGTTCGGCCGCGCGAATCCACGTGGCGTTGAGCTGGTTGATGAACGCAACGAGATCTCGCCCGATGCCCGCTGGACGCGCTGCCGGGGGCGGTAACCCGTCGCGGTGGAAGGAGAGCCTGCGGAGCGCCGTGTCGAGCAGATGTGCCACGACGTCCCGGACGCGCCAGCTACCGGCCATGGTCGGCCGGTCCCAGTCGTCACCGTCCAGCGTGCGAAGTAGATCGACGATCTCACCACACAGCGGCCGAAAGAGAGGACGGGTATCTGTAACCGGAAGCGGCATCAGAATCTTGTCGGTGAATGGCGACCGAGACGAATCAGTCTACCTCGCGGCGACGAGCACCCGACCCGAGGAATCGAGACGCCCCTCAAAACTGACCTTCACCCGCCAGCGATACAAGTGTCTCCGTGCTGCGAGGACCTCCAGACGCCATGCCGCCTCTCGAGAATGTGCTTGAGGTGGACCCTGAGCGCACACCCTGGCATCTTTTGGACTGCCTGGCGGGATTTGGCGGTTCGAGTCCACATTTAACCTGCGAGATCGCAGAGAGCGCAGCGGGTTTGTTTTTTTGGCTCTGCGTGCTCCGCGCGCTCTGCGGTTAAGCGTCGTCGTTGTGCGGTCCGGCCGGCGGTATCATTCCGAGAAGCAGACCAGGTCTGCGCGCTGGGAGACGATATGAGGAATGCGATAGTGCTCGCTGTTGTGCTCGCGGTTGCGGCGCCGGCATTTGCGGCCGACGGCGTCAAGACGGCAAACGGCACCGTCGAAGGCGTCACGACGCAGAGCGGCATCCACGTCTACCTGGGCATCCCGTTCGCGGCGCCGCCCCTGGGCGATCTGCGGTGGAAGCCGCCGCAGCCGGTCAAGAACTGGACGGGCACGCGCAGCGCGGCGCAGTTCGGCCCGCGCTGTGTCCAGGCCTCGATCTTTGGCGACATGAACTTCCGGTCAAACGGCATGAGCGAGGATTGCCTCTATCTGAACGTCTGGACTCCAGCGACCTCCGGCAGCCGGCGGTTGCCGGTGCTCGTGTACTTCTTTGGCGGTGGTTTGTCGCGGGCGACGGCTCCGAGCCGAGGTACGACGGCGAACGCATGGCGCGCGAGGGTATCGTCTCATTGACGGTCAATTACAGGCTCGGAGTCTTCGGTTTCCTGGCGCATCCGGACTTGACGAAGGAATCGCCGCACCACGCGTCGGGTAACTACGCGCTGCTCGATCAGCGCGCCGCGTTGCAGTGGGTACAGAAGAACATCGTGGCGTTCGGAGGAGATCCGAAAAAAGTGACGATTGCGGGCGAATCGGCAGGATCGATTGCGGTCAGCGCACAGATGGCGTCTCCGCTCTCGAAGCATCTCATCGCCGGCGCCATCGGCGAGAGCGGCGCATTGATTGCGCCGACGCTGCCGCCCGTACCTCTGGCGCAAGGGGAAGAGGAAGGGACGAAGTTCGCGACCAGCGTCGGTGCGACGTCGCTCGCGGCGCTGCGCGCGATGGCCACGGCGCAGATACAGGAGGCCGCCGCGAAGCTGCCCATCGGACGGTTCGCATCGACAGTCGATGGGTACTTTCTCCCGAAGCTCCCCGTGGAGATATTCGCGGCGGGCGATCAAGCCCGCGTTCCGTTGCTCGTTGGATGGAATACGGAGGAGGGTAACGCGCGCGCCATCCTCGCTGCGAACGACCCGACGCCCGAGAATCTCGCGAAGGCGCTGCAGAATATTTACGGCGATCGCGCCAGCGATGCTTTGAAGGTCTATGCCGGCTCGACCCCTGACGAAGTGTGGCAGGCGGCGACGGACCTCGCGAGCGACAGGTTCATCGCCTATAGTACCTGGAAGTGGAGCGATCTTCACGGCAAGACCAGTGAGAAGCCTGTTTATCGTTATCTTTACGCGCACCCGCGGCCGCAGACGAATGTCGTCACGGGTGGCGCGACGTCGGGCGCCAGCGCGGCCGCCCGGCCAACCCGCCCGCGTGGCGCGGCGCATTCCGCCGAGATCGAGTACGCGTTGGGAAACCTCGCCACCAACAAGGTCTATGCGTGGACGCCGGACGACTACAAGATCTCTGAAGCGATGCAGGCCTTCTTTGCCAACTTCGTGAAGACTGGAAATCCGAATGGCCCTGCCGTGCCTCAATGGCCGGCGGCCAACAGCGGCCCCCTCATCCAGTTCATGCGCATCGACGTCGATTCGCGCGCGGAGACCGACAAAACCCGCGAGCGATATCTCTTCCTCGACACGCTGTATGTCAGGCCCCGGAAGGAAGGGACCCGCTAGCCATGATCGTCGCACCCCTTGTTCTGCTGGTTCCTCTGTCTGGGCGTTCGGTCGCTAGTCCACCGGCCGCGTTCCAATCATCTCGAGGCGGCGGCTGCACGGAGTGGCGCGACTGCCGTCAACTGGCCCTTGCCGCCGCCGATCGTGGCGAGTACGAAACGTTCCACGACCTGGCGTGGCGGGCGGTCCAGACCGGTCCCCCGAAGGATCCGGCGCTGATGTTACTGCTCGCTCGCGCTCAAGCGCTGAGCGGGCGCCCGCACGACGCGCTGGTCATGATCCAGCGCCTCGCGGAGATGGGGGTGCCTTCGGATGCGGATACCAACCAGGACTTCAGCCGCACGCGGCAACTGCCCGGCTGGCCGGAGGTGTCGGCGCTTATCGATCGCTTGATGCATCCAGACCCGCCACGTGGCGCCCCCGCGCCCGCCGCCGCACCCAACTCACCGTCGACGGCGCCGGCCCTGGAAGCCGTGCGGTTCTCGACCGAAGGTTTTGCGCTGGGCGGCCTCGCCTACGACGCGGTCTCGCACAGGTTCGTGTTCGGCGATCGGCTCGGGCGCAAGCTGATCGTGGTGGGCGAGGGCTCGAATCATGCGGTGGACTTCGTCCGCGCCGACTCCGCGGGATTTCACGAGATCTCGGCGGTCGAGATCGATGCGAGGCGTGGAGACCTCTGGGTGGCCAGTGCCGCCGCTGCCGCCGGCGCCGGAACGCTGCACAAGCTGCAGCTGGTCTCTGGCCGCCCTTTGAGATCGTTCCCTGTTGCCGCCGATCTCGAACCGGTCACGCTCGTCGATCTTGCCGTCACGCCTGCCGGCGCTGTCCTCGTCCTCGATTCGGCAGGCCGGCAGCTGCTCGAGCTGCGTCCCGGCGGGACATCCCTCGAACGCGTCATGCGGATTGATGCTCAAGAACCAGCGAGCCTTGCCGCCGGCGGTGACGACGGAATTGCCTATGTGGCGCATCGCGACGGCGTGTCGCGAATCGACCTGCGGGCGCGAACCGCGACGCGGGTCGCCGCCCCCAGCTCGGTCTCACTTGCTCATCTCGAGCGGATCCGGTGGAGCCCTCACGCGCTCGTCGCCGTCCGGGTCGATGATGACGGCTCGCGTCGCATCATCCGGCTCGAGCTGAATGCCAGCGGACGCGCGGTCACACGGGCGATGACGCTCGAAGGCTCGGTACCAACCGACGGGCAGACATTTGTGACCATCTCCGGCGACGAGCTCGTCTACCTGGTGGACGGTTTCAGCCCTGCCGCCGGCCGTCCGCCTCGCGACGGGTCGGGCATCGCGGAAGTCGTTGCGTACCGCGTACGTTTACGCTGACCGAGCTTCCCAATTCAACGGGCGCGGCACCGCCAGCCGCCGCCGACGAACGAGCGCCAGTCTTCAGCTAATCGATCGCCCGCGGTTCCGCCGTGGTTCCACGCGCCTTTTTCCGTTCGCCGTCCGCAAGCCACGCAAGCACTGCCATTCGCGCGAATCTCCACTCTTTCCCGAAACGGCGGCCGGGCAATTCGCCCTCCTCGGCGCGGGACCGGACAGCGTCGGCTGACACTTTCAGCAGCTTCGCAACCTCCGCCAGGGTGAGCACCTCGTCGCCCGCCTCCGAAGTGTTGGTGACCTCGATTCGGCCAACCGGAAGCGGACGAGCAACGGTCAGGCGGTCCGCAAGCAGTTCACTGACCACGGACTGTTTACGGCGCCCCGTCGCGCCGGCGAGGCGGTCGAGGGCCGCGGCCTGGTTTCGCGGCAGCCTCACGAATAGCGGCGTTCGCTCGTTGGACACATCGCAGATGATATCACGGGCTATCTTGAGATATCAACCGGTTTTCTCGACGGTCAGAGTCATCGGAGGAGACCCGAGATACTGCCGGAAGCCGATCGCCGTCGTCTGGAAGAAAGAGCGTTCCCGAGAGCGCACGCCGCCGTTGCGAAAGGTGACCGGTACATCGCGGACGCCTTCCCCGTGTCTCGAGCCGTTTCCTGCGGGGACTGCGCCGCGCGATGATATGGATCACCGGGCACTGTCTCTCCGCCCAATACTGATGCCGCGCGCCGCATTGCCGCCTCGTTTCGCCTCGACCACGAGGCAGTGTCTCGCGGGGATAGTCCTGCTCGGTGCGGTTCTCCGGTTCGTTCCGATCTGGTTCGGTCTCCCGTTCGATGAGGCGCGTCCCGACGAAGCGACGGCCATCGGACGCGCCGCGGCCATGCTCGATGGCGATCTCAATCCTCGCTTCTTCCACTGGCCGTCGCTGACCTTCTACTTGTTCGCCGGATGCTTCTCAATCGCATCGCGGATCGACCGCCTGCTCGGCTTCAATCCGATCCTGACGGTGAACGAGCAGTACGTCATCGGGCGCGCTGTCGTCGCGTTCGCAGGCACGCTGACGATCATCGTGTTGTACTCACTGACGCGACAGGTCGCCGACGAGATCACGGCGTTGGTCGCGTCGTTCTTCCTGGCCATCGCGACGCTTCACGTGAGGGATTCACATTTCGCGGTGACCGACGTGCTCATGACGCTGCTCGTCACGGCCTCACTCGCGCTGCTCCTCCGGGCCTTGGATGCGGCGCAAACCGAGGGGCTTCGGGCGCGCGCAATGGGGTGGTTCGCTGCCGCCGGTCTGGCTTCCGGTCTTGCGACGTCGACCAAGTACAGCGCCGCGGCGATGGCCGCCGCAATGACGGCGGCACAGTGTGGTCTGGTACTCCGTTCGCGCAGCGGACCCTGGCAGTGGCGCGTTTGGATGCCGTCCGGCGTCTTCTTCCTCGCGCTCGCGCTCGGTTTCGTTTTGGCGACCCCGTACGCGCTGCTCGATTACCAGTCGTTCGCGGCCGGAGTGGCTTTCGACTTCACACATTTGTCGAGCGGACACGGCGCCGACCTCGGCGTCGGGTGGATCTTCCACCTGAGGCGATCGTTGCCGAACGGAGTGAGCGCACCGATATTGGTTGCGGCGATCCCCGGCATCATCCTTATGGTGAGGCGCCAAGCGTGGGCCGCGCTCGTTGTCGGCGCGTTCTGCGCCGCGTCCTATGCGGCAATCGCCAATGGACACACGGTATTTTTCCGCTACGTGCTGCCGCTCGTGCCGTGCATCTGCCTGTCAGCAGCCGTGGCGGCGAGATATGCCGGGGAGTGGCTCACGCCGCGCATCCATCTCTCGCGCGGCGTCAGCGTCGGGCTGGTCGCGGCCTCGATCGGCGTCCCCGCGCTCGTGAACAGCGTCTGGCTCGACGTGCTGCTGGCAAGGACTGATACCAGGGTGCTGGCGGGCCGCTGGCTGGCGGCGCACGCGAAACCGGAGCAGTCGCTCTATGATGCCGGAGGCCTCTACGCGCACGCATGCCTGGTGGGCGTTCAGGTACACCGCTGGACCATCGAGACATTCGACGCGGCGTCGAACTCGTTCAAGGAGGCCAACGGACAGATCCCCGGTTGGCTCGTCCTGCCGCAGTCCCCCCTGGACATGTACACCGCCGTCGCGCCAGGGCTTCACCGCCTCGCGCGCGAGCAGTACGAGCTTGCCGACACAGTCCCCGCCACGCGTGAGTCCGCCGATCCCGGCACCTACGATTCGCAAGATGCGTTTTTTCTGCCGATGTCCGGGTTCAGCGCGGTCCTGCGCCCCGGTCCGACACTTCTGATTTACCGCCGCTCAGGGAATCCGAAAGAGTAAGCGTGATCTTGACCGCGTCGGCCAACTGGTTCACGCCGCGCAGGACCGCCCGCCGCGCCTGATCCCCGTACACGATTTGTTTGGCCATGGTTACTTCTTTTTCTCTCTTTTGATCCGGCCGTCGATAACGGCCAGCACGTCGTCTTCTTTCATGATGAAGTACTCCTGGCCGTCGAGCCGGATCTCCTGCCCGGAATACTTGCCGAACAGGATCCGGTCGCCAGCCTTGACGTCAAGCGGAACCCGCTTGCCTCCATCTTTGGCCTTCCCGTTACCGGCAGCCATGACCGTGCCCTGCTGTGGCTTCTCTTTCGCGCTGTCGGGGATGATGATGCCCCCGATCTGTTGTTCGCCTTCCGTGAGGCGGTGGACGATGATCCGGTCGTGAAGGGGTCGAACATTCATGACTTTCAACTCCAATCTGACGTGACCGTGACTTGGACCCGAATGCTTAGACACTCAGCGACGTGAGAGCTACCTGGAGCTCCCCGCATGACGACAGCGGGTTGCTCCGACGTGCTGTTCACGTCCAGAACCGGGTATTCGGCATCCGGCGCGGGGCCCGGGCGGAATCCGTGCTGCGCGACCTCGATGTGCACGTCACAAAGAGCGTTGACCCCCGCCATGTGCACGCCTGGGAAGCTCGACGTTAATCGTCGGCATGGTTTACCGTCAGCGGTTGCCCAGATGCGCTTTCGGCGAGCGCCGGCAGAACATCAGGTTCGAGTGTTGATGGTTGATCGCGCCGTGCCAGTTCAGTTGCGATCCCGCGGCGCCGATCCTGACGCTCCAGAAAACGCGAATACGGAACCAGGACGTTCACAGGCGAGTCAGTCATAGAACGAGTCCAAGAGCACCCATGGCGAGCGTTCGCATCTTGATCATGATCGAGCTTTCTTTGCAGGTCCGTGGACGGAATACACCACCTCCGCGACGATGATTGACCGAGCGCCGCGCCAGACGAGTAGCATGACCGCCGGCGGCACCAGGCAGGCCACCAACAACAATTCACCATTGCTGATCGTGATGGCCGCCCCCGCGACGATGCTGCACGCGCCTATCGTCATCACCGTCAAGCACCACGCTCCGATCAACCGCGCAAGAGAAAGATCGTTCAACATAGCTTGTGTTCTCTTTCGGTTCTGTTATGAAGACGAAGAGCGTTCAGGAAGTGAGTGAACAACCCCAAGTTCACCGTTCCAGCCATTCGACGAACACCTGTGGAATGTCGTTGCGAACGATCATGACGCGGAGCACGCGGTCCTCTCGCAAAAGCTCAGCGGCTCCTTCTCGAGCCGCTTCGATCGAAGCGTAGCGGGCCCAGGCCTGTGCCATGCCTGACGCCGACCCGCGTCTCATCGTCGCAACAAGCTTAAACATCGATTTCAACCTTCCTTCGCGTCCGGTTCAGCGTCGCGAATCCTGTCCCGAGCCAGGCCGGTGTTCAGCAATCCATTGATCGCTGACGGCTTCAAGGCCCGGGCTCGTCGATTAACGTGGACGGCCCGTGAATACGGGGCCGAGCAAGAATTCAGAAAGCGCATCGGCGGTCGCGAACACCTGTCCAGTCCCCTGGTGCTTCAAGTGCAGGGGCTCGCCACCTTCACCGGCGAACATCACGTGGATGCGAAGCTCACGTGGCGGAAGGCCATTGGTCGGCGCGAAGCTGTAGTGGCAGACTATGGCTGCCGCCTCCAGATACGGCGCGACCGTGAGGGACGCGGCTGCAGGTGCGGGCTTGTCAACCGCGAACCCGCCGCCGGGTGCCGAGGCGTCCATGACAATGTCGCGCGCCCGGTCTCCCGGAAACTCGCCGCGGAAGGCTTCAACGTCGCGCGTCACCGTTTCTCGGAGTTCGTCGATGAGTCGCCGGCCATTGCGACGGACGAGCTCAGCCTTTCGAGCAGCCGTCTCGTCCTCCTGGACACGCACTGTCTCCCGACGTCGCTCGTCATCGGCAATCCGCTTGATCCAATTCGCGACTGCCACACTCGTAGACATATCAACGCCCTTCATACCGACGAGTTGGGATTCCGCCGTTCGATCGCGGTCAAGCGGCGACCGCGCCGCCAAGTTGTTAATTCGGATGTGAACCGCGTGAGACGCGCTCGACCCGGGGACCAAAGTTGGGCCGGTCGGCGCGCATCCTTCAGGGATCGCAGGGAGGACGCACTACGCAGACGCTGGCTGGCTCAGTTCTGGATGACAAGCTCCACTATACACGATCGGCTGCAGGCACGCGTCAATCCTGATGCGATTTCACGGACGCCTTCGTCGGGTTGAGTCGCTGTTCCGCGGCGTTGAGTTCCTTGGTGCCATATCGAGTGCCTCCTGCGCGCGCACGAGCCGTTTCTCCGCTGTGTCAACGAGCGCGTTCAGTCGTTCCGCTCAGCCGAAGGTTCCGCGATTTCTTCAGTGACACCTGATCGCGCAGTGCACCGCGACAGGGTCCGCCGCGCTCACCCTTGTATACTAGCGCTCGCTTTCCTGAGCCTGCGGCTTCGGCCTCGGCCTCACCAAAGCCACTTCTCGGAGGGCGCATGCAACAGACGGTTTCGAGCGCTCCGGTTCCTAGCGGCGTCCATGACGATTCGGCCGAGCAGCTTCGGCTCGAAGCCGACTTCGAAGCGCGTTGGGCCGCATGGCAAGCACCATGCAAGATTCACGACCGTACGATTCGTCATAAACTCCTCATTGCGGCTCCAGCCATGACCGTTACTGCAGCGATCGTCAATCTCGTCATGATCGGGTGAGCGGATTCTTGCGCCAACTCTGGCATACCAGGGCGCTGTCGCCGGAGAAACCGTTTCGCGACGAGCTGCTCAGCATCGAGCGACTGGAAGAGCGCGCGCTGGCCCTCGCGGCGAGCTTCACCATCGACCCGAGCCCGCGGCGCCGTGCCCGGAACATCTTTCCTCGGTTCGATGACAACGCCCGCGTGCTGCGCGACGCGTACCGAACCCTGGCGGACGATGTCCGAAGCGGGCAGTTCGTCACTGCCGCGGCAGAATGGCTGCTCGACAACTTCCACCTGGTGACGTCAGAGATCCGGGACATTAAACAGCACCTGCCCGGCACCTACTACCGGCAACTGCCCACGCTCGCATCGCGTGAGCAGAAGCGTCACACGCGGATCTACGCGATGGCCGTCGAGCTGTTGCGTCACAGCGACAGCCGGATCGATCGTCAGCAGCTCACGGTGTTCGTCAACAGCTACCAGCGCGTCGCCCCGTTGACGATCGGCGAGCTCTGGGCGTGGCCCAGCATGCTGAAGCTGGCGCTCATCGAGAACCTCAGACGTCTGGCCGCAGAGACGCTGGAGTCGCGCCGCGCGCGCCTGGCCGCCGACGCGTACGTATCACGGATCGAAGGCGAAGCCGGAGACCCCGCGCGACCCTTGCCGCCAGCCCTCGATATCGCCTCTGTCGTCCAACTCCTGCATCGGGTCCGCGAGTATGGTCTTCGGCTGTCGTCGATCCGTACGGCAGTCGAGGAGCACCTCGCGTCGAATGAGACGACTGCAGAAGCGGCGATTCGCGGCGAGCATCAACGGCAGGCGGCAGACCAGGTGTCGGTGGCCAATGCCATCAACAGCCTGCGCCTGTGCTCCACGCTTGATTGGCGCCAATATGTCGAGTCCGTGAGTCTGGTCGAGCAAGTCCTGCAGCGCGATCCCGCCGGTGCGTACGGGCGGATGGACTTCCTCAGCCGGGATCGACTGCGCCACGCGGTTGAGGAGCTCGCGCCGCCGAGCGGAGACACTCAGGTGAGGGTCGCACTGAGGGCGGTCGAAAGCGCCCGCCAGGCGGCCGCTGGTGGATCACCCGCTGACCGGGCCGCCCACGTCGGGTACCACCTCATCGATCAGGGGCGGCGCGAGCTCGAGGTCGACGTCGCGTATCGACCGCGGCTCGCGGCCCGGGTCAGACGTCTGGTGTTCGCTCACTCGACGCTCCTCTACTTCGGGCCCATCGCGGTCATGACGGCCATGCTGCTGACCGGGAGTGCTGCGTACGCCCGGCACGAGGGCGCCTCCGCACGCGTCCTGGTGGCCCTGGTGCTGCTCCTGCTGATACCGGCGGCTGACGTCGCGATCGCGCTCGCTCAACGCGTGATCGCCTGGGCGATCCCGCCTCGCCGCCTGCCTCGCCTCGACTTCTCCGATCGCATTCCAGACGACGCCCGGACGATGGTGGTCGTGCCCACGCTGCTGACAAGCGAGGCATCGGTGGAGGCATTGCTGGCGAACGTCGAGGTGCTCGCGCTGGGCAATCTCGATCAGCGTATCCATTTCGCCATCCTCGGCGATTTCACCGACGCCGATTCGGCCGAGCTGCCGGGCGATGCCCCGATTCTTGCCGCCGCACGCGCGGGTATCGAGAGTCTCAATCGACGCTTCGGCCCCGAGCATGCGGATCGCTTTTTTCTGTTCCATCGCGCACGGCGCTGGAATGCTCGAGAGAACGCGTGGATGGGATGGGAGCGCAAACGCGGCAAGATCGAAGAGTTCAACCGGCTGCTGAGAGGCGCCGCCGACACGAGCTTCAGCGTGCAAGTCGGCGAATTGGCCATCCTCCCCTCGGTGCGGTATTGCATCACGCTTGATACCGACACACGTCTGCCGCGCGGCGCAGCGAAGGAGCTCGTCGGCATCATTTCGCATCCCCTGAATCGTCCGCGCTTCAACGCGCGCGTCGGCCGCGTCATGGAAGGCTACGGGATTCTGCAGCCTCGAGTCAGCGTCACGATGGCAAGCGCAGCCCGATCGCTGTTCGCCCGGACGTACGCCGGCCATACCGGCGTAGACCCGTACACGACCGCCGTCTCCGACGTGTACCAGGATCTCTTCAAGGAAGGCATCTTTACGGGCAAGGGCCTCTATGACGTCGACGCGTTCGTGGCATCGCTCCAGGGGCGGGTGCCGGAGAACGCCTTGCTGTCGCATGACCTCTTCGAGGGCCTCTATGCGCGCACGGCCCTGGTCACGGATGTCGAGGTCGTGGACGACTATCCGTCGAGCGTTCTCGCGCACGCGAGACGCCAGCACCGCTGGGTACGCGGTGACTGGCAGATCCTGCGGTGGCTCTTTCCTTTTGTACCGTCCCCGACGGGCCTTCAACGCAATCGCCTCCCGCTCGTGTCGCGCTGGAAGATCCTCGACAATCTGCGCCGCAGCCTGATGGCGCCGGCGATGGTTGCGGTGTTCCTTCTTGGCTGGACCGTCCTGCCGGGTACTCCGGCCGCGTGGACAGCGATCGGCCTCGCCGCGGTCTCTCTGCCGGTGTGGCTGCAGCTGTTGAAATTGGTCGGTGGGCCGGCACAGCGGGAATCAGAAGCCGGGTTCCTGCGAACCGCCATCGACGATGTCAGAACGGACGCCGTCCGCGTCTCGTTGCAGCTGGCGTTCCTCGCGAACCAAGCCTACGAGATGTTGGACGCGATCATCGTGACGCTCGTGCGTCTCGGGATCACGAAACACCGATTGCTCGAATGGGAGACGGCCGCGGCCACCGCCCACCGCGCCGGGCCGCCGCGCCTGGCGGTCTTCATGAATGACATGATCGCGAGCCCGGTCGTCGCGGTGGGCAGCCTGGCCCTTGTCATCCTGGTCCGTCCGCACGCGCTGCCCGTGGCGGTGCCCGTGCTCGCGCTGTGGGCGGTGGCGCCGCTGATCGCGTACGCGCTCAGCCGCCCTGTGCCGACCCGCCGTGCGTTGCTCCGCACGGAGGACCGCGAATTTCTCCAGACGGTGGCGCTCAAGACGTGGAAGTTCTTCGAGACGTTCGTCGGGCCGGAGGATCACGCGCTCCCGCCCGACAACGTCCAGATGGTCCCGGAGCTGACCGTCGCGCACCGCACGTCGCCCACCAACATCGGGATGGCGCTGCTCGCGACCGTCGCGGCTCACGACTTCGGTTTCATCGACACGGATGATCTCGCTGACCGGATTGACGCCACGCTCACGACCGTCGAAAGCCTGGAACGCTTCGAGGGTCACCTGCTGAACTGGTACGACACGCGCACGCTGGCGCCGCTGACGCCGGCCTATATCTCGACGGTCGACAGCGGAAACCTGGCGGGCGCGCTCCTGACGCTGTCGGTGGCGTTGCAGCGGCTGCATCTCGACCATCTCGCCGTTCGAGCCGTGGCCTTGTTCGATGGCATGAACTTCAGATTCCTCTACGACCCGCAGCGGCAGTTGTTCGCCATCGGCTATCGTCTCGCCGATCACGAGGGGCCCGGTCGCCGTGATCCGTCGTACTACGACCTGCTGGCCTCCGAAGCGCGGCTGGCCAGCTTTCTCGCGATCGCCAAAGGCGACGTCTCTGAATCGCATTGGTTCCATCTGGGACGGGCCGTGACCAGTGTCCGTGGTGCGCCGGTACTGCTGTCGTGGAGCGCCACGATGTTCGAGTATCTGATGCCGCTGCTCGTCATGCGAAGCTATCCGGACACGCTGCTCGATGAATCGTGTCGAATGGTCGTGCGCCGCCAGGTGGACTACGCCACCGCTCGCGGAGTGCCTTGGGGCATCTCGGAGTCCGCGTACAACATCGTCGACCGACACGACACGTATCAGTACAAGGCCTTCGGCGTCCCGGGGCTCGGCCTGAAGCGCGGGCTGGGCGACGAGCTGGTGGTGGCTCCCTACGCGACGGCGCTCGCCGCCATGATCGATTCCCCGAGGAGCGCGGCCAACCTGCGACGGCTGGCCGGGGCGGGGCTCGAGGGGGACTACGGATTCTTCGACGCCATCGACTACACCACTCGCGAGGCCGACCATCACGACGCCGCAGCTGACGCGAACAGCCCCGCCGCGGGCACTGTGGTCCGCACCTACCTGGCCCACCACGCGGGCATGACTCTGGCCGCGCTGGCGAACGCGCTCCTCGACGATCCGATGGTGAAGCGCTTTCATGCCGAGCCGCGAGTGCAGGCCACCGAGCTGCTGCTGCAAGAGCGCGTGCCGCGTCACACACCGACGATCCAGCCGCGACCGCTCGATGAAATAAGCGTCGTGGCGCCGGCGCCTGCCATGCCCGTGCGGCGGTATCGATCGCCGCACACGGTTGTCCCGCATGCGCAGTTCCTGTCGAATGGCAATTACGTGACGATCGTGACGAACGCCGGCGGCGGCAGCAGCTTCTGCCGCGGCCTCGCGGTGACGAAGTCACGACGCGACCCTACCCGCGATCCAGGCAGTCAATTCGTCTACCTGCGCGATGTGCGGACAGGATCCGTGTGGTCGGCCACCTATCACCCAACGGCCGCGGAGCCGGGCGACTACGTTGTCGAGTTCCGCGCCGACCGCGCGACGTTCCGCCGCCGCGACGACGAGGTGTCCACGCAGCTCGATGTCGCTGTGTCCACGGAGGACGACGTGGAAGTCCGCCGGGTGACGGTGGTCAATCAGAGCACGCGGATCCGCGAAATCGATGTCACCAGTTACGCGGAGGTCGTCCTGTCTCCTCCGGCCGATGACCTCGCGCATCCGGCCTTTGGCAAGCTGTTTCTCGAAACGGAATACCTGCCCGATAGCGCGGCGCTGCTCTGCCATCGGCGCACCCGGGATCCTCGGGATCCAGCCGTGTGGGCGGTGCACGTCTTAAGCCTCGGAGGTCGGCCGCAGGGGCCCGTCGAATGGGAGACCGATCGCGCACGATTCCTCGGTCGCGGTCGGGACACTGACGACCCGGCCGCGCTCGACGGGCGCGCGTTGTCAGGCACGACGGGCGTCGTCCTCGACCCCATCCTCAGCCTCCGGCAGCGGATCAGGCTGGTCCCGGGAGCGTCGGTGCGCCTCTGTTTCGCCACAGGCATCGCGTCGGATCGACAGACGGCCGAAGCGCTCGCCCAGAAGTACCACGACCCGAGCGCGGCCTCACGCACATTCGCTCTCGCCTATACGCACGCGCAGAGTGGACTGCGTCATCTGGGCATTTCGAACGACGAGGCGCTGCTGTTCGAACGTCTCGCGTCGAGGGTGCTCTTCGCCGATGGCTCGCTGCGGACGGGTCCGGACACGATTGCATCGAACGAGCTCGGTCAAGCCGGCCTGTGGCCACACGGCATTTCCGGTGATCTGCCCATTTTGCTCGTGCGCGTCACCGGCGACGACGACATGGCGCTCGTGCGTCAGGTCCTTCAGGCGCAGGAGTACTGGCGCCTGAAAGGGCTGAGCGCCGACGTCGTCATCCTGAACGAGGATCCAACCAGCTATCTGGACGAGATCCACGCACAGCTTACGGCCCTCCTCGATAACGGCCCCTGGCGGACATGGAAACACCGATCCGGCGGTGCGTACCTCCTGCGCGGGGATCTGATTGGCAAAGTCGAGCGTACGTTGATCGAGGCCGTCGCGCGCGCGGTCCTCGTCGGGAACCGAGGCGACCTCCGCGCCCAACTCGACAAACCGCATCCGGTCCAGACCAGCCGGCGGCCGGCGTTCGCGGCCGCGCCTCTGTCGGAATCGGCCATCTCACCGTCCATCGACCCGCCGATCGCGCTGCCGTCGATGACGTTGACGAACGGCATCGGCGGGTTCACAGACGAGGGACGAGCCTACGCGATCGTCCTGGAGGGCGACCAGGAAACGCCACTCCCATGGGTGAACGTCATCGCGAACTCCCACTTTGGAACCGTCGTCACGGCGTCAGGTTCGGCGCACACCTGGTCGGAGAACAGCCGGGAAAACCGGTTGACGTCGTTCGCCAACGATCCGGTCGTCGATCCCACGGCCGAAGCCCTCTTCATTCGCGACGACGACTCGGGGGACGCGTGGTCACCGACGCCGGGTCCGCTGCCGCGCCACTCGACGAGCGGGCAATTCGTCGTCCGGCATTCGGCCGGGGTCACGCAGTTCTCGCGCGTGATGCGAGCCATCCGCCACGAGCTCGACGTCTTCGTGGACGTCGACGATCCCGTGAAGTTCTCGCTCCTCACTCTGACAAACGACGGCGGGACCACGCGGAGGCTGAGCGTCTTTGCCTATAACGACTGGGTGCTCGGCCCGCCAAGGGAGAGTCAACCTGGGCATGTCACCACGACGTACGACGTGAAGAGCGGGAGCATCCTTGCGCGAAATGCCTACAGCGACGACTTCGCGCGGCGCGTCGCATTCGCGCATGCCAGCGAGATGCCGCGTTCCGCGACGGGCCACCGTCTCTCGTTCATCGGCCGCAACGGTTCGATGTCCCGGCCGGCGGCGCTGCGCTACGCGACGCTCGAGCCGCAATTCGGCGCGGGGCTGGATCCTTGCGCGGCGCTGCACGTGCAGGTCGTCCTGAATCCAGGAGAGCGTCGCCGGATCCTGTTCCTGCTGGGTCAGGGCACCGACCCCGATCACGTCGAGCGGCTGATCGCGCGTCACGGAGCGGTCGATGACGCCGTGGCCGCGCTGCAAAAGGTGACCGCATCCTGGAACAGGACGCTCGAGACGATCCAGGTCCGAACTCCGGACGATTCATTTGACGTGTTGATCAATCGGTGGCTCGTCTATCAGGACATGAGCTGCCGGCTCTGGACGCGCGCGGGCTACTACCAGCCGGGCGGAGCCTTTGGCTTTCGCGATCAATTGCAGGACGTGATGGCGCTGTTGCTGGCGCGGCCTGAGCTCGCCAAGGCGCACCTGCTCCGAGCCGCCGGTCGGCAGTTCGTCGAAGGCGACGTCCAGCACTGGTGGCATGAGCCGAGCGGCCGCGGCCTGCGTTCACGGTGCTCCGACGATCTGCTGTGGCTGCCATTTGTGGTGGCGGAGTATGTCCGTACGACTGGCGACGCCGGCGTACTGGACGAGCGCGCGCCGTTCCTCGAGGCGCCGATTCTTGCGCCCGACGCGCACGAGGCTTACGGCCAACCGCGCGTGTCCTCCGAGGACGGGACACTCTTCGAACATTGTGTTCGCGCGATCGACAAGGGCCTCACCGCCGGAGCCCACGGGCTCCCGCTCATCGGCAGCGGCGATTGGAACGACGGCATGAACCGCGTCGGACTTGCAGGAGGCGGCGAAAGCACATGGCTGGGCTTCTTCCTGTACAACGTCCTCAGCGACTTCGTGCCGCTCTGCCGCGAGCGGAAGGACGGAGTCCGGGGAGACCGGTACATGAACGAAGCACGGCGGCTCGCAGACAGGCTCGAACGGTCGTGGGACGGAGAGTGGTACAGACGCGGGTACTACGATGACGGCACACCGTTGGGATCGGCACAAAATGATGAGTGCAGCATCGACTCGATCTCGCAGTCGTGGGCGGTCCTCTCGGGCGCCGTCCCGATCCGCTTTGCCGAGCGCGCGATGGATGCGGTTCGAACGTCTCTCATCGCGCGCGGATCGCAGATGCTGCTGCTGCTCAATCCGCCATTCGATCGATCGACGCAAGACCCGGGCTACATCAAGGGGTACCCACCGGGCGTCCGGGAGAATGGCGGGCAATACACGCACGCCGCCGTCTGGATTGTGATGGCCCTGGCCCGACTGGGAAGCGGTGATGAGGCGGCAGAATTCTTCCACATGCTGAACCCTGTCAACCATTGCCGCGCGGCGGCGGACGTTGCTCGCTACAAAACCGAGCCGTACGTGATGGCGGGCGACGTCTACGCCCGGTCGCCGCACGCCGGACGCGGCGGGTGGAGCTGGTACACGGGATCGGCCGGCTGGATGTATCGCGCCGGCATCGAGAGCATTCTGGGTCTTCGGCGGCGTGGCGAGACGTTTGTCATCGACCCGTGCATTCCATCGTCGTGGCCCGAGTACCGGATAGCCTGGCGGTTCCTCGAAAGCCGCTACGAGATCACGGTGTCCAACCCCACGCGCCGGTGCCGTGGTGTCGGGAGCGTCACCTTAGATGGCGTCCCTGTCAGTGCAGCAGCGATCCCACTGCTCAATGACGGCCGGACCCACGATGTGCAGATCGTTCTTGGAGATCAACCGCACACCACTAGCCGGCGTCCAGCCTTGACCGTGGCTTCCGAACGCGGCTGAACGCCCCTCTGAACACCTGCCGTTCTTCATCGCCATCGGCAGTGAAGGAAAGTGGAAATGAAGACAAGAGACCTGGCAAGGATTTAGGCTTTTACCATCTGACGAATGGACTCTGTTGCTCCGGCGCCCGTTGCAGGTCGCTCGCGCCTCACGGGAGCGGACTTGCGTGAGACGCGACCGCCTGCCATCGGCCCTGCCGCTTGATGAACACATCAGTGAAACGGATGCGGGCGCTGATAGGCGCACCGTTGAACTTTCCGCTGGCGACGGTTCGTCCGCGAACCACCGCTGTATCTCCGAACAGCCGGACGCTGACGTCATCGACAACGTTGCTGTCAAACGTCACAGCGTCAAAAAACGACCCGAGCACCACCGCCCGGGTGAGGACCTGTCCATCGGCCTGCGTCACGCTCCATTCCGGCGCGAGCACGGTGTTCAGTCCACGCTCGCACAAGTTGTTGCTGAATATCTTTGAGTCGCTGTTCATCATCGAGAGGCTGCGCAAAGACGGCTGCAGGGAGCAAAGCCCCGACTCCGGTGACGAGCAGGACGGCGAGTCCCGTCATTCTTCACCTTCCCTTCGCTGTCGCAGAATGCGGTCCTTTTTTAGACACCGCTGGGCACGGGATGGAGCAAGAGCCGCACGAGCCGCATCCTCGAAGGGTTCCTTGTCCTTCGAAAGGACTTGGGCTAGCACGGCTGGGCCATTTCCGAACGGCTTCATCAAATCTCCAGCGCCACGCTCCAGATCCGTCAAGGCTTGCTGTACCCGGCCCTGCACCGCCTCGAACGACGAGGCTGGATCAAGGCGCGCTGGGGCACATCTGACAACAATCGGCGCGCCAAATACTACGAGCTCACGCGGAAGGGACGCGCACAGCTCGAAGCCGAAGCTGACGCATGGCGAAAGTTGAGCGCCGCCATCACCCAGGTGCTCGCGACGGTGTAGTGACGTCGTATCGTTTGTCGCCGCAGGCCTGGCACTGATGGCAGTAACAGCTGTCGCGGCGATTGTCCCCGCCCTACGATCTCATCTTCGACGTTCCGGGAAATCGCCCATTCTCCGCTTGCCGCCGCGCGCTCAAACCTGACGGGCGATACGTACTGATCGGGCACGAGCGTTTCGGAGCGTCAGGCAAGCGTGTGTTCGGCCTCGTCCCCCACTTCCTCAAGCTGATCTTCCTCGCACGCTTCGTGAAACAACTGCGAGGCCCCGGCATTCCGATGCCCACCAAGAAGGAGGCAATGGCCGTCCTGAGGGATCTCCTCGAAGCCGGCAAGATCACACCCATCATCGACAGCACTTACCATCTGAGTGAGGCTCGGGAGGCTTTCCGGCACATGATTGAGGACGAGATCCAAGGGAAGGTCATCATCACCGCGGCAGAAATCAACTAACACAGGCGCGATACCGAAGCTCAGAACGCTGATGCGGCTGATTGCTCCAGGCGATTGATCGCATCGTATTTTATCGACCGTGTAACACCATCGCGCTTTCCCGTGACGCCGGCCGCGAACTATAATGAGCGCCACCAGCGTCACGAAACGCTTCATGGCCCTTGCTGCCGGCACGCGACTCGGCCCGTACGAGACTCTCTCGCTGCTCGGTTCGGGTGGCATGGGCGAGGTCTATCGCGCCCGTGACACCAAGCTCAGTCGCGCCGTCGCGCTGAAAATCCTCCCAGAGAGCTTCACCCACGATCCCGAACGCCTTGCACGGTTCCGCCGTGAAGCGCAGGTCCTTGCCGCGCTCAACCATCCACACATCGGGGCCATCTACGGTCTCGATGAAGCAAACGGCCAGCAGTTTCTCGTGCTCGAACTGGTTGACGGCGAAACGCTCGCGGAACGGCTGAAGCGCGGCGCACTCCCACTCGACGAGGCGCTCGCCATCGCGAAACAGATCGCCGAAGCCCTCGAAGCAGCCCATGAGAAGGGGATCATTCATCGGGACTTGAAGCCGCCGAACATCGCATTGACGAAAGACGGGACCGTCAAAGTGCTCGATTTCGGTCTCGCGAAGGCGACAGAGGCAGCCGGCGGATCAGCAATCGACCTCGCGAACACGCCTACACTCGCGTCGCCCGCGATGATGACCAGCGCTGGAATGATCCTGGGGACCGCCGCTTATATGAGTCCGGAGCAGGCCAAGGGCCGGGCCGCCGACAGATCCAGCGACGTGTGGGCGTTCGGGTGTGTGCTTTTCGAGATGCTCACTGGCCGGCGAGCATTTCCGGGTGACACGATCTCCGACACGCTGGCGGCGGTGCTGAAGGACGCTCCAGACCTGACGCTTGCGCCCGCCAGCGTGCGACGGCTGCTCCGGGCGTGTTTACAAAAAGACTCGAAACAGCGGCTGCGAGCGATTGGCGCTTCGCTGCTTCTGTTGGACGACGCAACAGCCCCAGCGCCCGCGCCGACGAACAGAGTGCCGTGGGCGGTGGCTGCGGCGTTTGCCGTCGTTGCAGCGCTGACGTTGTGGGCGCCGTGGCGCCACCCTGCGACCGACACTGCTCAAGGCCCGATGCGGCTGGATCTGGATCTGGGAGCGGCAGTGGCGCCAACCAACGTCGGGCCGGACGCGATCCTTTCTCCGGACGGAACCCGGCTCGTCTTCGTCGCCCAGGGGTCGAATGGCAAGTCGCGATTGTTGACGCGGCGTGTGGACCAGTCGCAACCGGTGGAACTGCGCGGCAGCGACGGAGCATCCGCGCCGTTCTTCTCCCCGGACGGACAGTGGGTCGCCTTTTTCGCGGGAGGACGACTCAAGAAAACGCGGGTGGATCGCGGCGAACTGGTCACCCTGTGCGACGCCCCTGCCGGGCGCGGCGGCAGTTGGGGCGAAGATGGCCAGATCGTCGCCGCGTTGGAAACACAGACGGGCCTGTCGCTCGTTCCATCCGAAGGCGGGAAGGCCGTGCCCCTGACGACCCTGGCGCCGGGCGAACAAAGCCATCGTTGGCCGCAAGTCTTGCCCGGCGGGAAGATCGTGCTGTTCACTTTGAGCACGACTATTGAGAACTACGACGAAGCCAGCATCAGCGCACTGTCGTTGGCCGATCACACATGGAAGATCGTGCTGAAACGCGCGGGCCTGTATCCGCGGTACGTGCCGAGCGGTCATCTCATGTATGTGACCAAGGGGACCCTATTCGCCATGCCGTTTGACCTGGCCCGCCTGGAGGTTCGCGGCCAGCCTGCGGCCCTGGTAGAGGGTATCTCGAATGATACGACGTACGGGTTTTCGCGACTTGATGTCTCCGCCAGCGGCATGTTGCTCTACCGGAGAGGAAGGACAGAGGGCTTGAGAACCGTTTACTGGATGGACAGCTCCGGAAGAACGGAGTCTCTGGAAATCGAAGCTGGCGTCTATCAGTTTCCCCGCATCTCGCCGGACGGCAGCAAACTGATTTGGATGTTGAGTCAGGGCCAGAGCGCAGACATCTGGATCTACGACTGGCAGCGCGGAAGCAAAACGCGGCTGACCGATAGTAAGGATGTTTACTCCTATCCGGTGTGGAGCCCGGATGGACGATATGTCGTGTTCAATTCGTCGCAGGGTATGTTCTGGACACGCGCAGACGGCGCGGGAAAGCCGCAACCGTTGACCGCGAGCAAGGCTCTCCAGTGGCCGACATCGTTCACGCCGGACGGCAGACGGTTGGTCTTTTCAGAATTGAATGCCGCTGGCGCTCTGATCCGAACGGTGCCCTTGGACGGAGCCTCGGGGCAGTTGCGCGCGGGCGATCCGGAGTCATTCCTGCAAACATCGTCCGGACTGTCGTTCCCGGCGTTCTCGCCGGATGGACGATGGCTGGCCTACGCGGATGCGGAATCCGGCAGCTATGACGTGTACGTGCGGGCATTTCCCGACAAAGGCACGAGGTGGCTGATCTCGAATGGCGGCGGGACGATGCCGGTGTGGTCGAGGAACGGACGCGACCTGTTTTATCGAACCGAAGACAGCCGGATCATGGTGGCCACCTACACCGTCAGGGGGGACACCTTCGTCGCTGACAGGCCTCGCGCGTGGTCAGACAAGCGGCTGGCGAATACAGGTCTGACTCGCAACTTTGACCTCGCTCCGGACGGGAAACGTTTCGTGGTGCTGATGGCGCCCGAAGGGGCCGAGCCGACTGAAGTGCCAGGCCACGTCACCCTGATGATGAACTTCTTTGACGAGCTGCGCCGGATCGCGCCGGTGACGAAGTGATGACCCTCACGCACGGACCCGCCTCTCGCCTCTCACGACGTTCTCACCGCTTCGGGCGATTCGGTCCGCATCCGAGGTTTTGGTAGAGCCGCTTAGATTCTGGCTGGCTGTTCGGGACGATTTTCCGCAACTGGTATCTGCAGAACATCGCGCCAGCCAGTGACGGAGGCGCCGAGCGGGGATATCTCGAACTGTGGCGGCCCCTCACATTTGGGTGACGCGCTGACGCGTGTCGTCCCATCGCCAGTTGCGGCTGCGGCCCTGCAAATGCACCCCGCCCAACCAGCGATCGATGCCGCAGGTCGCGACCCTGTCTAGCTGACCGGCCAGGACGGCTCGCCCGGTGTCCGTGAGCGTGATGGCTCCCTGGAGACCTTGCTCATTTGCAATGCCGGCGAGATCGAGCGTGAGCAGCGGAGGTGAGGTCAGGGACAGGCTTTCAGCCAGTGCTGCCAGGGAGGTGTCGGTGATGTAGTAGACGTGCTCGCCCTCGTACATCAGCGGGAATGCCTTCGGCAATGAGATTCCGTCACCGTCGGCCAGCCCAAGGAGGCGCCGCTCGGTTCGCGAGAGTCCGTCGGCGCTCGAAGGGTATTCCTGGAGGAAACGGGTGATCGCGGCGGCGAGATACGGCAAAGCCGAAGTGTCGCTCTGCCGGAAGTTGTCCAGAGCCTCAGGTGTCGGTTCACGAAAGGCCTGCCAGGCGCGTTCAGCCAACGCGTACTGCGGATCACTGACACGCTGCCTCGTTTCCAGCAGCGACGCGAGTTCATCGGGCGTGAGCTCACCGAGACCCTTGAAGTCCGGACGCCCGGGAAACGCGCCTATGCACACCAGAGTCACCGGCTTTGTCGGAGGGAGACGCTCGCGAATCCAGGGCAGCAGCTGAATCAGGTTCAGTTGATCGAACAGATCGTGCTCGAACCACAGAATCAGCTCGTCGTACGACTCGTGACGTTCGATGGCGGCGCGCCATTGCCGCAAATCATTGGCGGGATCCAGAGAAGGATCGCTCCCGCGCCACGCTGCGAAGGTGACATCGGCCGGCCCGGCGAGGTACCGCATTCGCACGTCCAGCAATTCCGTATCGTCTAGCCCAGAGGGAACTGGTCCCTCATAAAGCGGATCCGCCCAGATGGACAGTGTGCCCGGGATGCCGGCCGCCTCGATCAGGCGCGCGGCACAGCTGCCATTCGCCACGTGCAGAAAACGTGTCTTTGCTTCGGGAGTCACGGCCTGTTCCTCGTTGATGTGCGGCGCGATGTCGGGTGCATATTCTGCCAGAAACCTGGTCGCGGCTCTCATCGAATCCCGATTCCGCCGCACGGCGCCACCGTCGCGATAACCGGCGCTTCCAGTCGAACCTGTGCCATGGATGGCGAAACGAGGCGCTCGTCACGCAGGGCGCGCAGCGCCTCCGGATTGCGCGCCGTGGCGTAGACCTTCCTCACTCCCCGGGTCAGGAGCGCTTCCGTCAGTGCTCGTCCGATGCCGCGGTTGGCGCCCGTCACCAGGGCGACCGCTCCTTCGATTCTCTGCGCTTTCATGTCTCGTCCTTTCTTATGGATACGACCTGGCGGTTGTTGGTCATGAGATAGATTTAGCGCCGGGTATCGAAACGGTGGGAGTGACAAGTGTGACGGGATTCCGATGGACTCGCTGATCACTGCCGCGGCGCGGGCACTCGCAGCGGGTGATCCCCTCGGCGCATTGAAGCGCGTCGCGCTGCGCGACGACGCGCCTGCTCTCGCGCTGCGAGGCATCGCGATGGCGCAGCTCGGCGATCTCCTTCGAGCGAAGGTTCTCCTGCGAAGTGCTGCGCGTGCCTTCGGTCCGAAAGAGGCCGTGGCCCGAGCGAGGTGTGTCGTCGCCGAGGCCGAGATCGCGCTCGTCTCGCGCGACCTGGGCTGGCCTGCGAAGGTGCTCGACGCGGCGCGGGCGACGCTCGAAGAGCACGGCGACCGGGTAAACGCCGCGCATGCGCGGTATCTCGAGGTCCGGCGCCTCCTCCTGATCGGGCGCGTCGACGAGGCCGAGCGTACGCTCGCCGAGCTCGACCCCGCGCCCTTCCCTCCCGCATTGAGGACCGCCCACGAGCTGGTGGTCGCGGGGATCGCGATACGGCGCCTGCGGACGAAGGCGGCACGCGCTGCGCTCGCTCGGGCCGAGCGCGCAGCGCGCCTCGCCCGGATCCCTGCGCTGACGGCGGAGGTCGAAAGCGCATTGCTCGTCCTGAACACGCCCGCTGCGCGCCTGATTGCGCGCGGCGAGGAGCGACCCCTCCTGCTCGAGGAGGTCGAAGCGTTGCTGGCGTCGAACGCATTCGTCGTCGACGCCTGCCGTCATGTCGTGCGTGACGCAAGCAAGGCAGTCTCGCTCGCCAGGCGTCCGGTGCTGTTCGCGCTCGCACGCGCGCTGGGCGAAGCGTGGCCGGGAGACGTATCGAGGGACACGCTCGTCGCGCGCGCCTTCGGAGCGAAGCGCGCCGATGAATCGCATCGCGCGCGGTTGCGAGTCGAAGCCGGACGGCTTCGTGCGGTGCTTCGGACGCTGGCCGACGTGAGCGCCACGAAGCGAGGGTTTGCGCTGGCGCCGCGCCGCGCACGCGAGGTCGTCGTGCTGGCGCGGCCCGTCGAAGAGGAGCATGGAGCCGTGCTCGCCTTCCTCGCCGACGGTGAATCGTGGTCGAGCTCGGCCCTTGCGCTCGCGCTTCGAACGAGCCAGCGCACCGTGCAGCGGGCGCTCGACTCGCTTGCGGCCGCAGGCAAGGTGCAGTCGTTCGGTCGCGCGCGAGCTCGTCGCTGGATGACCCCGCCCGTACCGGGATTCACGACGACCTTGTTACTCCCCGCTCCTCTGCCGATTGACTAAGATGGAAGCATGCATCGATCAACCGCCGAAATCGTCCGTGAGTATGGACCCTTTTCGGGTGCCGACCACGTGCACGGAGTCACGTATGACGGTCAGAACGTCTGGTTTGCTGCTGGAGACAAGCTGAACGCCTTCGATCCTGCGAGCGGGAAGACGCTGCGCTCGATCGATGTCGCCGCGCATGCAGGAACGGCCTTCGACGGCCAGCACCTGTTTCAGCTCGCCGAGGATCGCATCCAGAAGATCGATCCGAAAACCGGCCGTGTGCTCGCCACGATC